>Ga0209430_1000516_pt1 | contig 38989 bp, 41 predicted proteins | sample BarGraIncub1133A_FD_184504 | JGI IMG/M metagenome (GOLD analysis project Ga0209430, IMG submission 184504) | Arctic peat soil microbial communities from Barrow, Alaska - Barrow Graham LP Incubations 11-33A (SPAdes) (version 2) | ecosystem: Environmental > Terrestrial > Soil > Wetlands > Peat... | reverse complement strand
AAATCGGAATGCTGACCGGATTCCCGCCGGAACGGTGGCCGCTTTCCCGCCGGAATCGCGGCCGGATTCATCCGGAATACGCAGGCAGCAGTGGAGGTTATGTCAAAGGCTGGAAAACTCATTGAGATCCAGGATCGGAACGAGCGTTCGGCAGCTATGGCAAAAGTTTTTGTTACCGCAGACAAAGAAGCGAGGGAAGCCACTGGTGGCAAGCGCGGAGCGCTTGCCATGACTTTGACAAACGCAGAAAGAGAGTCTGTTATTTCTGAAATCCGGACTATACAGAAAGAGCAAGGCTTAATCGGCACGGATGATTATGCTTTCACAACGCGTGCTCCGGTCGCACTTGACGCCGTGACGAGGAAGCTGGCAGCGAGTTATGAGGCGGGCATGATCGTTATTCCATCGAAAGAGATCGGCAAGCTGGCGGCGGGATCCGAAGCGAAGATTACTGCCATCGACACCGTAAAAAATACCATTACGTTTACTGGTCAGGATGGAAATACCGAGATAGTAGATATCCGCAAGAACAGCAAAGGGCTGATGGTCTACGAAGAGCGCGAGACCAGCTTCTCAGTAGGTGAAAAGATAGTCTGGCTGAAAAGTGACAACACTGCGCAGGGCAAGCATAACCGCATAAAGAATGGCCTTTATGGAATTATTGAAAAAATAGACGGTGAATATCTGACTGTGAAAACCGAACTGGGGCATACCGTACAGATTAAGGCAGAAGGGGCGTACCTCACCAACGCGCAGGCCATTACGGGTTATAAAGCCCAGGGAGCCACAGAGCACACTGGCGTGCTTTCAATTTCGTCCAAAGATCGACTGGCAACACAGAACATGCTTTATGTCCTGTCAACACGCCAAACTCACGATCTGGTTGCATTCGTTGACGATAAGGAAAAGCTGATCGAAGTGTTAAGGAGTGAGACAAAAACAAGCTCGCTGGAAGAACAACGAGAATTGCTGCAAAATCTCACGCAGCAGCTAAAAGAATCTGTCGACAAGGAAGCTAAATTCACTGGTGAAATTAAAGACCTGGATGTTTTTACTGTTCGGCAGCGGCAGGTAGAGCTTGATAATATTCAGGAGATGGACATAAAACCTACAGGGCTTAAACATGAGGCCAACAATAATGAAGCTCAACATCAAGATCAATCAGCACAAATGGCATTATGACTATTGATGCACTTTGTGTGCATCAATAGTGCATCAATTTCAGAAGTTATGCACAAAGTGTGCATTGATTGTGCATTAATGATCTGGTAATTACGAGAACTTGCTTGACAATTTCCGCTATTGATATGATAAAAATTATAAAAAACAGGGGGCTTTTGTGAAAAAAATAGGTACACTTTTGTTACTTTTGTTCGCTATGGCTGTGACAGGTTGTAGTTCTGTAAAAACTGTTGGAGAAGGAATGTCAGCAGGTAGTGTAGGTGCTGGAGTTTTTGGGATGCCAATCGCAGCAGTCGGCACTGCTTTATCAATTGGTGCGGATCTGTTTTCGTCTGGTGGATCTCTTCCTAGCCATGACAAAATGGTTGAAATGGCAGCTGCCAAGTGGACAAATCCTCACACAACAATTGAATCGGCTAGTCTTATGAAACTTAAGGAATCATCTTCTACAGAAACAGTGGTAAAACTGGCCGCCGTTTTAAATAGAGCAAAAGAGGAAGCCAAAACAGGACGTTTTCAAACAAGTAATAAATCCGCGTATATAACACTGATGCACGATTATGATCTAGGAAACTGGATAACAATTACATATCCGGTAGAAGGTGCTACTGAGGCTGTAAAGATGTGGTGTAACAAAGCGTCAGAGCAATGCATAATGAGCACGGCATCAGAACGCGTTGAGTTGCCGACTTTTAGAGAGTCTTCTGTCTCGCTGAAAAAGGCTTTGAATGGTGCAACAGTTTCTTTTGGTGATTTTGAAGCTTACGAGCCTAAACTTTCAAAGATAAGCTGTGGCTGGATTAATAAGATATATCCATACAATGCTGGGGGAATGACTTTTGCCGAAGTAATTGAAAAACAACTGATGAAACAAGTCGTGGATGCAAATGGCTTTGATCAAGACTCCAAAATAAAAATAAGTGGTAAAATCACGAAAATCGATATTTCAATCTATAAGCCGGAATGGAATTTTGAAATGGAATTGAAATCGACCAACGGTAAAACTCTTTCCATTAAAGAAAAATATAAATTTGAATTTGAATTTTGGAATAACAAGGATGGGTGTGGCCAACTTGGGGATGCCTTGCCAGCAGCCATCAATGACCTTGCGGAGAAAGTTGCAAACAATCCAGGCTTTGTAGCGTTATTCCGACCGTAACTATATCGCTCTCTTGTCTACTAATGTCCATCACACTGCTTCGCGCCTTACCTGTAAAAGTGTCCCAAGAAGTGTCCCACATAAAAATAAAAAGGTTAACCAAAATAGGCTAACCCTTTAAATTTATTGGCGTCCCCGAGTCGATTCGAACGACCGGCCCCTTCCTTAGGAGGGAAGTGCTCTATCCAGCTGAGCTACGGGGACGTGTGTAAAAGTTGAAGTGGTATATCAGAGATGTCGATGCTGTTCAACCTCTTTCAAAAAAAATATAGCGCTGACACGCAGATAGGCAATGTAACAGATTCATTTTCTGCATTAAAAATCTGCAGAAAGCGGCTGCGAACGTACTAAAAGTTCAGAAGTGAAAACACTTTCCCTTCCGGTAGTCGCTTACGCCCTTCCAGAAAATCCAGTTCGGCCATGAAGCAACACTCTACAATTTCCCCCCCCATGCTCTGCACCATATCAACAACTGCAGCCATGGTGCCGCCGGTGGCGAGCAGGTCATCGGCTATCAGAACCCGCTCTCCCGGCTTGATTGCGTCCTGGTGGATCTCCAGGGTATCTGTGCCGTATTCAAGGTCGTAGGTTTTGCTGAAGGTTTCAGAAGGGAGTTTCCCCGGTTTTCGAACAAGTACGACCCCCGAACACAATTTGTATGCTAGTGCCGAGCCGATAATGAAACCACGTGCTTCAACGCCAACAACCTTATCGATACGTTTGCCGATATAGCGATGAGCAATAAGGTCAATCATTTTCTGGTATGATTGAGCATCCTGCAGCAGTGTGGTGATGTCTTTGAATATGATCCCTTTTTTGGGAAAATCCGGAATATCTCGGATGATGCTTTTCAGATCGTTCATCAACTGTTCTCCTCGCGTTCTTTTGATTTTATGTACCGCTGTGCGTGTAAAAGGCCCGTAATTTTTCGAGACATTTGGCTTCGATCTGGCGGATGCGCTCTCGTGTGACGCCGAACTGATGGCCGATGGTGTCCAAAGTCTGTGGATCATTGTCGTCAAGGCCGAAGCGGAGTGTCAAAATCTTCCGCTCATTTTCAGTCAGTTTATTGAAATGCTGGGAGATTGATTCAAATATATTTATATTCTCAAGCAGATCTGCCGGGGGAGACATGGAGCTGTCTTCAATGGTGTCAATCAGAGCAAAATCATTGCCGTCGCCGATCGGAGCCTCTATTGAACAGGTGTGACGCAGTAGTATCGTCAGCCGGTGTACATGCTGAATTTTTGCTTTCATCGCGTCGGCAATTTCTTGGATGGTCGGATCTCGATTCAGTTCCTGTGAAAGTTTGCGCGTCATCCGAATCATGCGTCCGATGTCGTCCGAAACGTGAACAGGCAGGCGAATTGTGCGGGATTGGTTGATAAGTGCCCGTTCAATCGTCTGACGGATCCACCAGGTTGCATACGTTGAAAATCGGCACTCTTTGGCCAGGTTGAAGCGCTCTACTGATTTAATCAACCCCAGATTACCCTCTTCAATCAGGTCAAGAAACGGCAGGCCACGGTTCATATAGCGTTTGGCGATTTTGACAACCAGTCGTAGATTTGACTCAATCATCTTGTTGCGGGCATCAGCATCACCCTTCTCTATTTTTCGGGCAAGTTCCTTCTCGGTGGCGGCGTTCAGAAGCGGGGTGCGCTGAATGTCACGCAGATAAATCTTGATGGCGTCATCATAGTGCTCAAGTTCAATCACCGGGATTTCCTCTTCACACTCCTCTTCAATGCATTCATCGTCAGGGAGCAGAAGCGGCTCTACAATGTCATTGAGCGTCAGTGCTGAGAGTCCGATCAAAGGTGATTCTTCGCTTAAATCGTGATGTGGAAGGGGGACACTACGCATTTGCAGTCTTTCTCCGGATCCCGTTTTTTTCACGCCTGCCAGCCCTGTTTACCGATCAATGGTACAAAACGGCACTCAACGGAGGATTCGCGCTGCAGTTCTCCGTTTTTATTTTTAATAATAGTAACAAGCTGCTGGTCGGAGCCGGTTCCCACCGGAATAACCAGACGACCACCACTGGCAAGCTGATCGGTAAGGATAGCAGGAACTTCAGGTGCCCCGGCAGTGACGATGATGGCATCAAAGGGGGCCGCTTCCTCCCATCCGATCGGACTTCCTACGCTGTCATTGATGCGCAGCTGGACATTAAAAAGCTTCAGAGAATCAAGGCACCTGCGGGCAGTCAGGGCTAAAGGGCGGATACGTTCTGCCGAGTAGACTCTGTCCGCCAGCGTGGCGAGCAGGGCGGTTTGGTATCCGGAACCGGTACCGATTTCCAGTACCCTTTCCGTGCCGGTTAGCGCCAGTTTTTCGGTCATTAAGGCGACAATGTAGGGTTGTGAGATGGTCTGCTTTTCTCCGATCGGGAGTGCTTTGTCATTGTAGGCCTGGGCGGCAAAAGCCTCCTGAACGAAGATATGTCGAGGGATCTTGAGCATTGCATCAATGACCCGCCGGTCACTTATGCCGCGTGCCACGATCTGGTCCTGCACCATTTTTCTTCTCATGATCTCAAAATTCAAAGATAGCCCCGCACCCGATAAACAGACATATATACTGTTACGTTGTTTCCACCGTCATAAACAGAGGAAATAACTTCCGATTTCCTCAAACGGCGTGACTATAGCAGGAGAAGGTGTGAATGTCCATAAATGTCAAAACGTCCATTTGGCCAAAATCGGTAGCGATTTGTGGTTGGTCAGATCGAGATGAAGCGGGGTGATGGACACGTGATGGCGGTTGATCGCGTGAAAGTCTGTACCCGGTTCATCATTGAGATGTGGTTCTTCACTGCCGACCCAGAAATACTTCCGTCCGCGCGGATCGGTTTTGTCGACGATTTTTCCGATGAAGGAGCGTTTGCCCTGGCAGGTTATCAGGGGATGTTGCATTCTGCCCAGTGGGCAGTTGGGGATGTTGACATTCAGAAAGGTGTCGGCGGGGAGGCCATGAGCGATTACTTGGCGAGCGACTTGTACGGCGATCTGAGCCGCATCGGTGAAATGATCGCTCGCCTCAAAGGTTGCCAGCGAGAAGGCGATGGCTGGAATACCCATGAGATTAGCCTCCATGGCTGCCGCTACAGTGCCGGAATAGGTGATGTCATCGCCCATGTTGGCGCCATGGTTGATTCCTGAGACAACCAGATCGGGTATGATCGGCAGCATGTTGTGGATACCCATGTTGACACAATCCGTCGGGGTGCCATCCACCGCATACCACCCTTTGTGTAGCTCAAAAATGCGTAGCGGTGAATGCAGCGTCAGAGAGTGGCCGACTGCACTTCGTTCGCGGTCGGGTGCGACAACGGTTACCGTGCCCAATTCTTTCATTGCCTCAGCCAGGGCGCGGATGCCGGCGGCGTGGATGCCATCATCATTGGTAACCATGATGTTCATGGGGGCCGATCCTTATATTCGAGGTATGAAACAACCCTTTTATCGCAGAAATGTCATGGTAAATCAAGCTGTTCACGTGTCCTGATTTTGTGTTTACAAAACAGCTGTAAGCCGTTACATTTAGAGACCTAAAATTGGCATGTACAGCTATATTCAATCCAGCAGGAGGTGCAGGTATGAAGGCAGTTTTGATAGACGCTTTTGGTAGTGTGGACGTTCTCAGAGTCGGTGAAGCTGAAAAACCAAATCCTGCTGAAGGGCAGGTGCTTGTAAAGGTTTATGCGACCTCAATCAATCGTCCGGATCTGGTGCAGCGTGAAGGGAAGTACCCGCCGCCAGCGGGAGATTCTGAAATTCTCGGTCTGGAAGTTGCCGGAGTTATCGAGGCTCTTGGAGCCGGTGTCACCGGGTGGCAGGTGGGCGAGCGGGTAATGACTCTTGTTGGCGGCGGCGGGTATGCCGAGTTTGCCGTGGCATACGCCAGTCATTTAATGCGCATACCGGAGAGCATGAGTTTCGAGGAAGCTGCATGTGTCTGCGAATCATATATTACTGCCTTTCTGAATGTCTTTATGATCGGAGAATTCAAAGATTCACAAACGGCCATTCTGCATGGCGGCGGGGGCGGGGTTAATACCGCCGCAATTCAGCTCTGTCGCGCACTTACTCCTTCCAGCAAGCTGATAGTGACCGTTTCTCCTGCAAAAATGGAGCGGGTCAGGGCGATTGGTGCCGATTTTCTGATAAACTTCCATGAGACTCCTGATTTCACGGAGGTAGTGAAGGAATATACGAACAAAAAAGGGGTTGACCTGATTCTGGATCATGTCGGTGCCAAATATCTTGCTCCCAATATGAATTCGCTCGGCTATAAAGGGCGACTGGTGATCATCGGCGTTATCAGCGGCATCAAGGCCGAGCTTAACCTGGCTCTGATGATGGTGAAGCGTCAGCAGATCATCGGCAGTGTCCTTCGCTCACGCCCGGTTGTTGAAAAAGCGGAAATTGTTGCAGAATTTACCCGCCGTGCGTTGCCGAAGTTTGCCGATCGCAGTATCGTCCCGATCATTGAAAAGGTTTTCAGTATTGATCAGGTGGCGGACGCGCATCGCATGATGGAAGAGGATAAACACTTTGGGAAAATTGTGCTGAAAATTCAGTAACCGTCACCAGCTATGCGCTGACCCGTATTTTATTTGAACTATTGCACTCAATTGTTGTATGTTAATGTGCTTTAAAAACACTCATCACTTTTCGGAGGAAACAGATGTCAGATCAGAACCCGCAGGTTATGCTGGAAACATCCATGGGCACCATCAAAATCGAACTCTTTAAGGATAAAGCTCCGATCACCGTCAGAAACTTTCTCTCCTACGTCAAGGACGGCCATTACGACGGGTTGATATTCCACCGTGTTATCAAGGATTTCATGGTTCAGGGTGGAGGCATGAATGAAAACATGGAAGTAAAGAAGCCGAAGTTTGCCATTAAAAACGAGGCGACTAATGGTCTGCTTAACAAACGCGGCACGCTGGCAATGGCTCGTACTTCGGCTGTTGACTCGGCGACCTGCCAGTTTTTCATCAATACCGTTGATAACGCATTTCTTGATCATACGGGCAAACACCAGGACCATTTTGGCTACTGCGTATTCGGTCAGGTTCTTGACGGGCTGGACGTGGTAGACCAGATTCGGGCTGTGAAAACAGGAAACAAAAACGGGCATTCTGATGTGCCATTGGAGCCGGTTTTCATTACTTCAGCGCGGCTGATTGAGCAGGAGGCATAATCATGAACGACGACCAAGTCTGTTATACCTTTGACGCGGCGCTTGAAATGGCGATTACAATGGAAGAGGAAGGGTTCCGTAATTACCTGTCCGCTATCCGCCAGTTGACAAACAAGGGGGCCAAGGAATTGTTGCGCGACAATGCGCTGGATGAACTGAACCACAAGCAACAGTTGGAGAAGGCACTGTTGGATGGGCGTATGGACGGGGGCGACGATCTTGACAAGCCTATTCCCACCATGCACCTTGATTACCTGTTTAAAAAAGAGGAACTCGGTCCGCACTCCGGAGTTCGTGAGGCGCTTATCTATGCCATCCACCTGGAAAAAGGGGCCGTTGATTTCTATGGCAGGGTTTCCAGTGGTTGCGCGGGGGCACCGATGGGAAAGCTGTTTGCTCAGCTCCTTAAAGAGGAGAGTCAGCATCTTCAATCTCTTGAAGATCTCTATGAACATCACTTTATGACCGAGAACTGATCGCCGGTTCCTGCGTATTCTCGTTTGTCAAAAACAAAACCGGCCGACCAGCTCAAATCAGTACTGAAATGAGCAGATCGGCCGGTTTTGTTACTCCATGACCCGTTTGTACTGTGCAGCACTATAGTACGTTATTAAAGTTAAAAGTCCTTCAGGTCGTCGTCTGAAAAATCAAGCGAGTCCGAACCGTTTACCGCGTTAAGGCGTGAACCGATATCCCTGAAACCAGGATTAATGGCATTTATCTCGTTCAGAAAATTATTTGCCTCTTCTCTTTTTCCCGCAGCTTCATATCCTGATGCCAATTCATATTTTACAGAACAGCTTTCTTGTTCGCTTAATCCGGGCTTTAGCAGTGCCAGGAGCATGGTGATGGCTTTTTCCAGTTCACCACGCTCTCTCAGACAGATGCACTGCATTATCAGGCATTCCACCCGTCGTGATGCATCTTGCGAAGCCTGACGAAACTCGTTAATGGCCTCATCATATAACCCCATCTCTTTGAATGCCTGACCCAGGTCAAAATGTGTTTGGGCATCAGAACTCTCCATCTCATTGCCGAACTTTACCACGCGCGGAGCGGTGTCGATGGTGTCAAACAGGTCTCCGACAGAGTCAAGCCAGTTGTCATGTCCTGAAGCGGCACCTATTTCCTGATCCAGTAAACCAAAGGGTGAGTCGATATCGATCTCAATATCAACCTCGATATCCTCTTCAGGCTGCTGGTCCATACTAATAGCTGCATTGAAAGGCTCGGAGTCTGGTATGGTTTCGGGGGAGCTCTCGCTCTCCGGAACTCCAAAATCGTGCAAAACTGCCTGTTCCGAGAGGACTTCGCTACCGTGGTGCGCTACGCCGGAAACAGAACGCAATGATTGCAGTTTTGATGTAAGTGCTCGTAATTCGTTTTCATTGCCGGCCGCAGTGGCGACCCTGATGAGACCTTCCAGGATTCTAACATTTATGGGATCTATCTTGTCGAGGGAGTGGTAGATTTGTTCCAGCTGCTGCAGAAAACCGCCTGAAATGAGGAATGGTTCGTGGTGATTAAGCAGCTCCAGTGCTGCCACAAGATTTTTATCTGCGGTGACAGATGTGATGAGGCCGAGTATCGCTGCGGGTTCTGTCGGGAAAAAATTCAGATAATGCTGATAGGCGATCTTGAGTCGCTGAGTCTCTCCAAGGAGCTGATATGCCTGTGTTATCAGGTCCCAAGCACGCCTGTTGTTCGAATCGCTGCGCAGAAGGCTCTGGAGGCTGCCTATAGTAGTTGCTGCATTGCCTTGGCGGATCTGCTCAGCAAGTACTTCAAGCATGAAATCCGGCTTGTCGGGGAAAAGTTGTTGGACACGAGCACAAATTTTTGAAAACGTCGCGTTGTCACTTCGTTCCAAAAGCAGGGCGGCCGTTTTCATGAATACGGCGTATGATTCCTCCCTCTTTTCATGTTGCGCGTAGGCTTCTGCAAGCTTGATTTTTATCGGTATATTCTGGGGATCAATATTTTGCATCCGGTCGAGTATACCCAGAGCCTCAGGAATATTGCCGCTTTTTTCATGAAACTCATATACCAGTTTGTATTCTGAAAGAGAATTTGCAACGAGACCATGCTTTTCGTTAAGTTCAGCAAGCATCATGGAAAGAGAAATGTCCGCAGGAAAAAGCTTTTGCAGCTGCTTGTAGACTGCAATTGCTTTTAGATAAAATCCGTTATTTGAAAAATACCGGCCGATGGTCTCAAGCTCTTTGCGAGCCTCATTATTTTGCCCGGATTTAATTAACAGTTCAGCCAGTTTCTGGCGCAGGTTAACTGAGGCAGGTTCCAGTACCAAAATCTGCTCATATGATTTGGCGGCTTTGTCAAACTGACCACGCAGCACAAATTTTTGAGCCTCTTCAATTAGTTTGTCTTTTTTTGAGCTGGCCGCCATCAATTTCCTCGAGTAAAAGGTGCCTGAACATAATCAAATATTGACGTCTCTATATTTGGTAAAAACTACTGTAATAGCGGTAGTTTGTCAAGCTTAATATCTTGGTTATATTAGGATAATCAGTATTTTATGCGATTTCATTTTGCTTTGACATGGCCCTAAAAAACCTTTACGGTGCTTCGCATTCACCCGATTGGGAAAATACGAAAAATGTGGTTGCAGATACTTTTAATTTGGAGGCTGTTGGATGCGTTTCCTGCCGAAAGCAAATCCGCTGTACGAAAAAATATCTGCCAATAAAATTGTTATTCCGGATGTCCTTGAAAAACTCGGCAAAGGAGGCTTTACCGGGTATATTCATCATTCGGCTCCGGAATTTGAATTCTATGGCATCTTTGCAAAAGGGAAGCTGATGTGTGCTGTCAGCAACGATGATGGACGAGACAAGACCGGTTTTGAAGCAATTGTGCTTCTCTTTGACAAGGTGATCTCGGTCGGTGGCGAACTAAACGTGTATCGTATGACAGTGGATCTTGCCGTGTGTGCCCATGCTTTGGCTCTTGGTACCCGCATTTTTAATGGTGAAGAGGTGCGGCAGGTGGATATCAAGGGTGTGCTGGCTCGTTTGAAAGGGCAGGGTACAAATGGGGTCGTACGCTTTTATACATCTGAACGCTCTGCCATGATATTTTACAAAGATGGTCTGCCGATTGGATTTTACCATGACAGTGCCAGTTCGATTGAATCCTCTCCGGATGAATCACGGAAAATAGCCGCACTACCTGGTGCGCGTGTAGAAATCTGTTCAACCAGGACTCTTGAAGAGTTTATGCAGTACGATTTGCTGCAAATGGTTAACTTGCAGAAATTGTGGGAATCTGCGCGGTCACGCACTACTGCACTGCGCCCGAAAGAAGACCCTGCCGCTGGACCTTCCGTTTCAACACTCAGTGAACAGAAGTTGAGTGAGCTTGTTGATGATCTATCTGAAGTTGCCGCGGCATATCTGTCCAGGGAGGGGCGTGTTATCGTTGACAAGAGAATTGCAGAACGGGACGGCCCTTCACAGTTGCTTGATGACGAGAAGCGTACCCTCTTTCTTGCCCTGGTAGAGGAAGATGCGGTGGCAAGTGACCCTCACGCCCGCATAGACGAAATGATTGATCTGATGAAGTCGGAAATTGCGGCGCGCCTTGCCGTTTAGCATGTTCTGCAATAGGGGCTGATTATGCATGTTCAGCAGCTTCTCAAAGAATACCTGGCGCTTCACGGATACTGGGTGCTGTTCGTCGGCACATTTTTAGAGGGTGAAGCAATCCTGCTCCTGGCCGGTTTTCTCGCTTTTCAGGGGTATTTTAATATTATGGGCGTCATATGTACCGCATGGGCTGGATCCTTCCTTGGAGATCAATTCTATTTTTACCTTGGCCGCTTCAAGGGAAGGGGGCTGCTCAAACGTTTTCACTCCATTGCCCGAAAGTTTCGTGAGGCTCTCAAGCTGATTGAAAAATACGGCAATTCCGTCGCATTTATCTCCCGCTTTACCTATGGATTCAGAATCGTTCTACCCATAATTCTCGGCATAACTAATCTTGCCCCCCGCACCTTTCTCTGGATAAATCTGGCCAGTGCTCTCTCCTGGGCGGTTCTTTTTTCTCTGGGGGGGTATCTGTTCGGCAAAAGTGCTTCGCTCCTGTTGGATAACGTCAGTAACTATGAGCAGTACCTCATTCTGGCCCTGTTTGGCTTCATCTGCATAGCGTGGTGCACTCACGCCTATCACGTCTGGAAGTTCAAAAAGCCTGCCAGAGAACGGCTGGCCCGGATGCGGGCCGTACATGCTTCACGAAGGATACCCTCTTGAACAATGACATCGTAATTATTTTGGTTGAACCTCAATCGCCCGGCAATATCGGTATGGCTTGTCGGGCCATGAAAAATATGGGTTTTAGTCAGCTGAGAATCGTAAAAGGATGCGACCGCTTTGACTCGGAGGCGCTCAAGTTCGCCGTCGCTGCGCGGGATCTGCTCGAGTCGGCCCGAGTCTTCCCTGATCTGGCGTCAGCCATGGCTGACTGCACCCTGACGGTCGGCACTACCCGGCGTCACGGCAAATACCGCCAGGAAATACTTTCTCCCGCAGAGGTGACTAACCACTTCAGGGAACAGGTCACCGCTGACTGCCGGGGTGCAATCGTTTTCGGACGTGAGGACAGCGGTCTGACGACCGAAGAACTCTCCCTCTGCCGTTGGCATGCCACGATTCCGTCCTCCAATGAGTATGGCTCTCTCAACCTGGCTCAGTCGGTGCTGCTTTTTTGTTATGAACTTGGCAAAGCCTCTGAACCAGCGGGGGGAGGGCGGTCTCTTGAGTTGGCAAAATCCGAAGAGATGGAGGCGCTCTTTGCACACTTTAATGCATCTCTGAACAAGATAGGTTTTCTGAATGAGCAAAATCCGGCGCATATGATGCGCTCGCTACGGCGCATCTTCTTCCGGGCGAATCTTGATAGTCGTGAAGTTACCGTGCTGCGCGGAATGTTGACGCAGATTGACTGGGCCAGCTCGGCATTTGACGGGAGGAAGCGTTCGTGACTCCGACGACAATCGGTCTTGTGGCCGGAACACTCACCAGCATTGCTGCCATCCCGCAGGTAATCAAAACCCTGAAAACCCGTCACGTTCGAGATATTTCAGTCTGGCAGCCACTTCTTTTGGCGTTCGGTGTTGCACTCTGGATGGTGTACGGTATTCTTATCAACGATTTTCCGCTGATTGTTGCTAACATTACACCGTTGCTCTGTAATATCATTCTGACCGGTATGAAAATACACTATGGTAGCGAAGATCAGAACAACCAACAACCACAGTATAGGGAGAAAACATCATGAAAAGACTCGTGGTCGGACTGCTCCTGGTTACAATTCTCTCACTGCTGTCAGGGTGCGGCTATAACGCCATGCAGGCCAACGAAGAAGCCGTCATCGCCGCTTGGGGAAATGTCGAATCGTCCTATCAGCGGCGAGCCGACCTGATTCCTAATCTTGTCGAGGTTGTAAAAGGGTATGCCAAGCATGAAGCTGACACTCTCAAAGCGGTTACGGAGGCGCGGGCCAAGGTCGGTTCCATGCAGGTGACAAAAGATGTTCTCAATAACCCTGCCAGCTTGAATAGGTTTCAGCAGGCACAAGGAGAACTTTCCGGTGCACTGTCGCGGCTGATGGTTGTCGTCGAAAAATATCCTGACCTGAAGGCCGACCAAAACTTCCTCGATCTGCAAAAACAGCTGGAAGGAACCGAGAACCGCATCAATGTAGCGCGTGAACGCTATAATAGTTCGGCGCAAATTTTCAACACCAGTATCCGTACCTTCCCGAACTCAGTGACAAATTCGCTGGTGCTGCATCTGCAACGCAAAGAGGCATTCAAGGCGGAAGAGGGTGCCAAGGTGGCTCCTAAAGTCAAGTTCTGATCGAGTCATCTCTGATGCTATGAATCTGATCCTGATAAACAGGATGCGTGGATATTTTCTCTGAAAAAATATAGGATCGCATGTAAAGGGTTTGAATGCGTTTTGCTGGCTACAATTTGTAACCTTTCGTGTTATTGATATACCTAAAAACGAGCAGAAAAATGGAGGATACATAAATGAACGCAATGATCGTGCACAAGATAAACGTCAAGAGTAGTGTTATGGACGCGTTGGCCAAGGAATTGCCGGACATCATCTCAGATGCGCTGGAGTTACCTGGTGGAAAATTAGCGATACTCAAGCCGGAACAAGTTGCGCTGGAGTTTTCTGAAGCAAGCCCCCGGGATACTGGTTCTGACATAAAAATAATGTTATTTGCCCGGAACCTCATTCTACGTTCTTCAAATGATAAAGAACTGGCAAATAAAATACTTGAAAATGTCGTTTTATTGACCACTAAGCTCGGCGATGAATACTCGATAGATGTTCGCTTGTATCTCGTAGAGATTGGCGCAGCGGAACATTCACTGAGCAAATAGATTGGATGCATACTAATGGGGCTATAGCTCAGCTGGGAGAGCGACGCGTTCGCAATGCGTAGGTCGAGAGTTCGATTCTCTTCAGCTCCACCAAATCATAGAAACAAACAAAACCCGCCTCTATTGTGAAGCGGGTTTTATAATGCGTGAACAACACACTTTTATTTTTAGGGGGAAAGATTGGATACATTGCTTCAACAACTACAAGAATCATTACTAACACATGCAAGGCCGGTACAAATTGCATTTCACCTATTTGAGATATTGAGCGGTGCTGGATATGATGACGAACTGATCGAAGAGGTTTCGACCGCATTGGCTGATATTGTTGCATAATTCCATATCGACACAACAAAAGGAGGCTCTTATGCGAAAACATTTATTTTCAATCAGTCTGTTTCTGTTCCTATCGTCGTCAGCTGCAGCTTTTGCTATCGGGAACTGTGCCCAGAATAAGCTTGGTCATATCGTCTGTGCGCCCCCCGGTGGAAGTATCATGATAAATAAAAATGACGACGTAGTCTGTGGCCTCGGGCAGTGTGTGGTCAACAGGGCCGGAATAATATTATGTTCATCTCAGCCAGGAGGAACCGCCACCCTCAACGATATGGGAGTCCCGGTTTGCGCGGGTGCGTGCGTGTCAGCATCACAGAATCATTGTAAGGGGAGAAAATAAAGCAGGTCAATCAGTGATGACGGTCGAGAAGGTCTCTAGTCCCCCATCCAGCCTCTACCTGATCTGATGTTATTTGCATTATAGTTCCCCATAACTCATGCAGTGTGGAAGGGGCTGAACAAAGGGCCGGTCGTTTAGCAGTTGCATCAGGCCGCGATTATAGTTCTGATCTTCCTACAAGTTTTCTATTATCTGGTACACTCTTTTGAAAGGAATACTATTCCCGGCTGGAGGAGGAAAAAATGAGCATTATCGGTATGGTAATTATGTGGGCTTTTGCATTCATCGTTTTTCTGATCATTACCAGGTGGCCTATGGGCAAGGTATACGAACAACGCAAAGCCTATTGGGCAAGGTTTGAAGGCAAATAATAGGCCGCGTATGTTGTGATTAAAAAAAGAGCGGCCACCACTGTTCTAAGGTGTTGCCTCTTGTTATGACACTTGTGGAATAGGGCTGAAAAATCAGCCGCATATTGTGTGTTGGAATAAGTGGAACGATGGATGCTGCTGTCAATCGTCATGGAAACGGAGGATTAACATGGCCAGGAAATCCTTTCCTCTGTCCAAGGTTTACGGCTTGCTTGAGCCGGGGCCGGTTGTCATGGTTACCACCACCTGCGATGGGCATCCAAACATCATGACCATGTCGTGGCACACTATGATGGAGTTCGAGCCGCCACTCGTGGGTTGTATCATCAGCAATCGCAACCATTCCTTTGGCATGTTGAAGGCCACTAACGAATGTGTCATAAATATTCCTACCGTGGAGATAGCGGAAAAGGTTGTAGGTTGCGGGAATACATCGGGTGCAAACATTGACAAGTTCAAGATGTTTGGCCTCATGCCCAAGCCTGCAGCAAAAGTCGGAGCACCGCTCATTGAGGAGTGTTTTGCAAATCTCGAATGTCGGGTGGTAGACACCAGCATGGTTGACAGGTATTGCTTGTTTGTCCTTGAAGTCATAAAAGCATGGATTGATCCTGCAGTGAAAACCCCTCAGACTATTCACCATCTCGGTAGTGGGCATTTCATGGTTGCGGGTAAAAATATACGGTTAAAATCGAAAATGAAGTAGATCATCAAGAGACAGAAACCCCAACCAGACTAATGCAATAGTGTTTAATAAACATAGGTAGTTACGTAATGTCAGACATCTTCTCTGAAAAAACAATCCTTACAGTCAGTCGTCTGACCGCTCTGCTGCGCGGAGTGCTTGAGGAAAATTTTGAGCAACTCTGGGTGCAGGGGGAGGTCTCCAATCTTTCTTACCCCTCTTCGGGTCACTGCTATTTTACTCTCAAAGACAGCGGTGCACAGTTGCGCTGCGTGATGTTCAAGAGTGCCGTAAAGAATTTGAAATTCCGGTTGACGGACGGGATGGCGCTGATTGCGCGTGGTCGAATTTCGGTGTATGACCAGCGGGGAGAATATCAACTGATCTGCGAATACATGGAGCCAGCCGGAATCGGCGCCCTGCAGACCGCCTTTTTGCAATTAAAGGAAAAACTGGCTCACGAAGGGCTGTTTGCCGAGGCACATAAAGCCAGCTTGCCGCGCTTTCCCCGTAAAATTGGTGTCATTACTTCTCCGACCGGTGCTGCCATCCATGATATTCTTAATGTGCTGAAGCGCCGTTTTGCCTCTCTGCAGGTGTTGCTGTATCCGGTACGCGTGCAGGGAGATGGTTCGGCGCTGGAGATCGCACGAGCCATTGACGATATGAACCAAATGGCTGAAGTAGATGTCATTATAGTCGGACGCGGCGGCGGTTCGCTTGAGGATCTTTGGGCGTTCAATGAAGAGGTTGTGGCCCGTGCGGTATATCGGTCGAAAATTCCGATCATCTCGGCCGTTGGCCACGAAACGGACTGGACTATTTGCGACTTTGTCGCGGACCTGCGAGCGCCAACGCCGACGGCGGCTGCCGAGCTGGTAATTACAAGTTCCGATGAGCTTCGCGGCCAGATTGAAGCACTTTCCCATCGTTTACGAAGATCCATTGAAAATCTGCTGGCGGCACACGATGGCCGTCTCGAAGGTTTGCGGAGGGCGTTGCATGATCCGCGGACGCTGCTGGGGCATATGGCCCAGAGGATGGACGATCTGACCGGGCGGCTTGAGGCGGGTCTTCGTGCCGCTCTTTCACGCCGCCGTGATCGCTTCGAACGACTTCATGACGCACTGCAGTATAACGATCCGAAAGGGGTGACCGATGCTCTGCGGCAGCGGATTACGCTGCTGTCGGTACGGGCGGAACATTCACTGGCTCAACGGCTGGAGGTCGTTCGTCAGCAATTCGGCGAGAATACCGCCCGCCTGGAGGTGCTCTCTCCACTTAAAACGCTTGCCCGTGGCTACGCGATTGTGACACGTGGCGGCGACGGAATAGTGGTGACCGATGCAGGCTCGCTGACAGCCGGTGAACAGCTGCTGTTGAGGCTTTACCGGGGTCAGGCCCGCTGCCGCGTAGAATCGCTTGAATCCGACAAAACTTGACGCCCACTCTATTCCTAGTATAAAATCCCCCAGTTGATTATGAGAGACACCGACTATGGCCACTGATAAATTTGAAGTATCTCTGAAGAAGCTGGAAGAGATTGTAAAGCGTCTGGAAACCGGTTCGCTTTCGCTGGAGGATTCCCTGAAAGCTTTTGAAGAGGGGGTAAAGCATGCCGCCTTCTGTTCCAGCAGGCTTGATGATGCTGAGCGGCGGGTCGAAATACTTCTGAAACAGAAAGATGGTTCCCTGAAGCGGGAACCATTTGAATCCGGAGAAGACTGAGGTAAAGGAACGTATTATGGACCTGAAGATATATTTGAAAGAACAGTGTGCCCGTATTGACGCCGCGCTCGACCATTTTCTGCCGAAAGAAACTGAGTTGCCGCATAGTGTTCACCAGGCGATGCGTTACTCGATCTTTGCAGGCGGCAAGCGGGTGCGGCCGATTCTTATGTTGGCGGCCTGTCAGGCGGTTGGCGGGGATACCGAGCGAGCCGTTCCTGCTGCGTGTGCCATGGAGATGATTCACACCTATTCACTGATACACGACGACCTGCCGGCGATGGATGACGATGATTTCAGGCGGGGTAATCCGACTAATCACAAGGTTTTCGGGGAGGCGATTGCAATTCTCGCCGGTGATGCGCTTTTGACGGAGGCCTTCAAGCTTACCAGCGATCCCCGCTTTACAGGTGACAGCGAACCTTCCGGTCTGCTGGCTGTGATCCATGAAATTGCGACCTGTGCCGGTTCCTACGGCATGGTTGGTGGTCAAGTGATCGATATGGAGAGTGAAGGGTGCAAGGATATTGATCTGGCGACTGTGCAATACATTCATACCCACAAAACCGGAGCACTGATCAAGGCCTCGGTCGTGGCGGGGGCGCTCCTCGGGGGTGCCGCCGGGCAGCAATTGGCGGCGATAACTCGTTATGGTGAAGCGGCCGGACTGGCCTTTCAAATTGCCGATGATATTCTTGATATTGAAGGTACGACCGAAGAAATCGGTAAGGATGCCGGCAGTGATGAGGCCCGTGGTAAGGCTACCTATCCCGCAGTAATGGGGTTGGCCGCTGCCAAGGAAGAGGCTCAGTCGATGATGGATGAGGCTCTTAACGCTCTGAAAATATTTGGTGCTGAGGCCGATCCACTGCGGGAAATCGCACGATACATTGTGCAGCGTAAAAACTGAAGCTACTACCATCAGCATAAAGACGGGCTATAAATATGTCGATTCTCGAAACAATAGATTCACCCGAAGATGTCAAGCGGCTTCCTGTTAACCGACTCCCTGAGCTTGCCGCAGACCTGCGGCGGACAATCATTCAGACCTGTGCTGCCACTGGTGGGCATCTGGCACCGTCTCTGGGTGTCGTGGAATTAACGATCGCTCTGCACAAGGTATTTACGACTCCAGCAGACAAGATCGTCTGGGACGTTGGACACCAGGCGTACGCTCACAAACTACTGACCGGCCGTCGCGACAATTTCGGCACATTGCGCACTCTGAATGGGATCAGCGGCTTCCCCAAACGTCATGAGTCGCCCCATGATGCATTCGATGTCGGCCATTCGTCTACCTCGGTTTCTGCTGCTACCGGTTTAGCGGTTGCCCGTGATCTGGATGGGCGCAAAGGTAAGGTCCTGGCCGTTATTGGTGACGGTTCCATGACCGGCGGTATCGCCTATGAAGCGATCAATCATGCCGGTGAATTGAACAAGGACCTGATCGTCATATTAAACGATAACGAGATGTCGATCGCCGAAAATGTCGGCGCTCTCTCTACCTTTCTCTCGCGCACATCGTCAAGTGAATTCCTGCACCGCTTCAAGAAAAACACCGAATCGTTTCTGAAACGGACAGATATGGGCGGCCACGTGTTGCATCTGGCAAAAAAGGTGGAGGAATCTTTCAAGGGCCTATTTACTCCCGGCATGCTCTTTGAGGCGTTTGGTTTTGAGTACATAGGCCCAATAGACGGCCATGACCTCCCTATGCTGATTGAAACACTGGAAAGCGTCAAAAAGTTTGATAATTCTGTTCTGGTCCATGTCCTGACAAAAAAAGGGAAAGGGTACAAACCTGCCGAAGATAACCCGTCGCTGTTTCATGGGGTCGGACCGTTTGAAATAGAGACCGGCAAGGTGCTTAAAGGGAAGGGGGGTGCCGCTTCATATACCGCTGTTTTTGGCGCTGCACTCTGCAAACTGGCTGCCGAGGATGATCGGGTCGTTGCTATTACAGCGGCAATGCCGGACGGAACTGGCCTCTCCGGATTCTCTAAAGAGTTTCCAGAGCGTTTTTTTGATGTGGGGATTGCCGAGCAACATGGCGTCACTTTTGCCGCCGGTTTGGCTGCTGGCGGTTATCGCCCGGTTTTTGCCGTCTACTCCAGTTTTTTGCAGCGCGCCTATGACCAGGTTTGTCATGATGTCTGTCTGCAAAACCTGCCGGTCACGTTTGCTATCGATCGCTGCGGGGTTGTCGGGAGCGACGGCCCGACGCATCACGGTGCCTTTGATCTCTCCTATCTGCGCCATCTTCCCAACCTTACCCTGATGGCTCCTAAAGATGAAAACGAACTGCAGCACATGCTGGCTACCGCTATCAGCCTCGGAACTCCTGCTGCGGTGCGTTACCCTCGCGGGAATGGATACGGAGTGGCGTTGGACCAGACGTTTAAAATTCTTCCCGTCGGGCGAGCAGAAGTGCTGCGTGAAGGTGATTCGGCCGCAATACTTGCCCTTGGTACGATGGTTCATCTGGCTTTGGAAGCTGCTGCCGCCCTGGATGCGGAAGGTGTAGCGCTGTCGGTTGTAAACGCCCGCTTTGTGAAGCCGCTTGATGAAACGTTGATCATTGCGTTGGCAGAGAAGTATGGGATTCTGATAACTATTGAGGAAAATTCGCTGCAGGGCGGTTTCGGCTCTGCTGTGCTGGAGTTGCTTGAACAGCGCGGCCTGAACGGCACACGAGTACTGCGTCTCGGCTATCCGGATTCCTACATTCCCCAGGGTGAACAGCACGAACTGCGTACCATGCTGGGGTTGGACGCTGCCGGAATTACGGCGTCTATTCGTGATTTTCTCGCCCAAAAAATGAAATAAGAATTAAAAATGACGGGCAGATGATTATTGTCTTGCGTCACGGCGACACCCATGTTATACAATCTGTCTTTCGTCGGTGAGTAGCGCAGCCTGGTAGCGCACCTGCCTTGGGAGCAGGGGGTCGCTGGTTCGATTCCAGTCTCACCGACCAGCAAATTCAGCGGCTTACGGATTTATTCGTAAGCCGCTTTTGTTTAGCCTATTCTACTTCATCAGCATTTTCAAAGCCTGCTTCAGAAGCCCTTCCACCGATCCCCCCCCGGTAGCATCCAGTCCAGCCAGGGCTTTTCGTACCTGTGGCTCCTTATAGCCAAGATTGAGCAACGCTGAAATTACGTCCTCGGCAACGTCATTAGCCGGTATTACCCTGGCATCGGCAGCAGGAAGTGATGATAAATCCAACTTGCCAACTTTGTCTTTCAACTCCAGCACCAGGCGCTCCGCCGTTTTTTTACCGATCCCGGGAATAGTCGAGAGTTTGCCAAGATCGCTTTGCGTCAATGCCTGTGCGAGCGGGCCGGGCTGAATATTGGAGAGGATGTCCCGTGCCAGTTTGGGGCCGACGCCGGAGACGGCTATCAGCAACTGGAAGAAAGATTTCTCAAGGCGTGTACGGAATCCGTACAGCAGTATCGCATCCTCTCTGACGCTGGTATGGATATGCAGCGATGTTGTACCACCCTCTTCAGGGAGTTCATAATACGTCGAAAACGGTATGTGCACCCGGTAGCCGACCCCGTGCACGTCGAGGACGATATGGTCGGGCGATTTATGGGCAATCAGGCCGGTCAGAAGTGCAATCATAGCTTCATGTCCCTCCAGGATGTTTTTTGTTTTTTACCGCTGGTACTACCGCCGGACATCTGTTTGAGGCCGAATGAGTTAATGTGGCAGATTGCAACCGCAAGTGCGTCAGAGGCGTCAGCCTGGGCGATTTCCGGTAGGCCGAGCAGCGCCTTGACCATTTTCTGTACCTGTTCTTTCTCGGCTTTCCCCTGACCAGCTACTGCCTGCTTAACCTGCAACGCTGTGTATTCCGCAACCGGTAAACCGCAATGTACCGCTGCGACAATGGCGGCTCCGCGGGCCTGTCCCAATTTGAGGGCACTCTGGGGGTTGGTCGCAAAGAAAATGTTCTCGATCGCCACCTGATCCGGGTGATAGTGGGCAATAACTTCCAGAAGGCCGTCAAATATCTTTTTGAGCCGACCGGGGAAGTCTGCTGCTGTATCGGTGAAAATAGCGCCGTTATCGATGTGAACCAGGCGATTGCCCGCCTTCTGCACAAGACCGTAACCGGTAATGCGTGAACCTGGATCTATGCCGAGGACTATCATGGGGTAGTTCCTTTTACAAAAAAAGGCGTCCAATATTCATTGGACGCCCGATTTAGAAAACTCGGTGTCTGCGCTACTTGCGCAGAACTTTGATGACAGCGGAGACGTCCTCTTCTCCAAGGCCGGCATCGACTCCCGCCTGATATACCTTGCTGGCAGCTTCCGCTGCCGGGAGAGTCAGGCCGACCAAGCGAGCGGCATTCATCACCATATGCAGCTGGTCGTTGACGTATTTGAGGGCCAGGCTGCGGGAGAAGTCACCGCGGGCCATTGCGCGCCCCTTCTGGTGGAAAAGTGGCGATGCGACGCCACGGGTATCGAGTACTTCCAGGATCTTGTCGGCATTGAAGCCCATCTTTTCTCCAAATACCAGACCTTCTGCCAATACCTGTACCAATTCGGCCTGAACCAGATTAACGATAAACTTCATTTTTGTTGCATCGCCGACCTTGCCGACATGGATCGTATTAAGTCCGAAAAAGGAGAAAGGTTCGCGGCATTTCCCCGCCAAGGAAGGGTCGCCGGCGGTGATGATCGTCATGAGACCATTGACTGCGTGGTCTTTACTGCCCCACACCGGTGCATCCAGGTACGGAACATGTTTTTTTGCACACTCTTCAGCCAGTCTCATGGTTGTTTCAAGAGAATGTGACCCCATATCAGCGAGGATGGTTCCACTCTCGATTCCAGCCAAGATGCCTTTATCGCCAAAAAAGAGCGGCCCCAATTCATCGCCTTCAGGAACGATGGCGATGACAAGATCACGCCCCTTGGCAGCTTCAAGCGCTGAAGATGCGGCTTTGGCTCCCGAAGCGACCAGCTCCTGTACAACCGCCAGTTCGGTATCAAATACGGTCAGTTCATAGGTTCCCTTGGCCAGATTGGCGGCCATATGTCGTCCAACAGTACCAAGTCCAATAAAGCCAATCTTTTGTAACATGCAATACCTCCTATAGGTGGCTGCCATAAAATAGTGTTACAATTTATATGAGTTTTTGCCAGCTGGCAATAATCAAATACGACTTGTTACGGTTTTTTTCATATTTTGCATCAGCGGGACACTTTTACGCCTATTCGGTCACATTCGCCCGATACTCTGCAGTCTGAACAACGGGGCGAAATTGGACGGCATTGATTCTGCCCGAAGGCAACCAACAGGTCGTTAATCTCGATCCAGTACTCGGGAGGGAGTTGTAACCGTAACACCTTTTCAGTTGCATCAGGATCTTTTGTCGTAACATATCCAAGGCGGTTGCAAATGCGGTGAACGTGGGTGTCTACGCAGATCCCAGGTTTGCCAAAGCCGAGAGTCATGACAAGATTCGCGGTTTTACGCCCGACCCCTTTAAACCGAAGCAACTCATCGATATCATCCGGCACTATTCCGTCGTGCTCTTCAATCAGTTGCCGGGAGAGGAGGGCTATCTGTTCCGTTTTTGTGTGATAAAACCCGGCTGGATAGATCAGTTGTGATATCTCTTCTGAAGAGAGTCGTACCATCTCTTCCGGCGTCTGTGCGCGCGCAAAAATTCGTGCAGAAGCCTGAGCCGTGACTTCATCTTTGGTGCGTAGCGAGATGATGCAGGAAATAAGGACTTTGAAGGGGCTGCCGTCACACTGAGCAATGATTGTAACTGCCGGAGTCTGCCACCCTTTATATTCTTCGCGCAGCGTCGCGATAACAGTATGTATCTCACTAAGTTTCATCGACAGAATTCTATCCTATGCAGAGTTTCTCTGCAATAGCGGTTTTACTTTTTTGTCGCATCGCGCTAGTATGCACAGTATGAATATTGACCTGCATATACACTCCAGCTACTCAGACGGTGCCTTTACTCCCTCCGAACTTGTTGCCCTTGCCGAAAAACATGATGTGCGCGTTATCGCCATAGCCGACCACGACTCTGTAGCCGGGGTCGGGGAGGCGGTCGTTGCGGGGGCTGCCGCTGATATTGAAGTTCTTCCTGCCGTTGAACTTTCTGTCCAGTTTGAAGAGTGGCAAGATGTTCACCTGCTTGGCTATGGCATCGACTGCTGTGATGAACAGTTTCTGCAGAGCCTTGACGGCTTCAGACGCCGCCGGGATGGCCGCAATGATGAAATCCTTGATCGCGTAAACGATCTGTTGACTGCTGAAGGGCGTATCAATCTTGATCGTGAGCGTGTGCGCTCTTTTGCCCGTGATTCTATTGGTCGCCCGCATATTGCTCGCGCATTGCTGGAACGGGGATATGCAGGTTCAGTGGAGGATGCCTTCCGGCGCTATCTGGCGCCGTGCAATGTACCCAAAATGTATTGGCCGATGGATGAGGCAATTGCACAAATTCATTGTATCGGCGGTGTTGCCGTACTTGCCCATCCGACCAGTATAACGAAAGACACCAGCATACTCGCCTCTGTTATCGCAGCTCTCCATTTGACCGGTCTTGACGGTGTCGAGGTGTATAACAATATGGGCTGGCCGCTTGAGATTGAATTCCTGCGGCGTACTGCGGAGGATCGCGGACTGTTGGTGACGGCCGGCTCTGACTTTCACGGTATTGAAGAGGGGCTTGAAATAGGAAGGGGACGAGAAGGTATGCGCTTTGACAGCGCCCTGCTCGCCCCCCTGTATGAACGGATACGACAGATCAGAAGATAATTTGCTACATTTTTTCCTTATAGGCCTTGTAATCAAAGACGTGAATATCTTCAATCACCGAGGTTACCCCTTTGACCGATTTGACAATCGCGATGGCGGCGTTTTTCTGCGCTTCAGAGATAATGTACCCGCTAATTGACACCGCTCCTTTGTCGATTGAAATTGTAAATGGACGATAATCCTCTAATACCGGTGCGTTCAGGAGGGCTGTTTCGATCTTCTTTGACAAGATAACGCTGTCTATGACCGCAACTGATGATTTGTCAGCATCTTTAATGGATGGCTCTTTGGCCGTTGCAATGATGCAGTCAACAATTGTCGGTTCTGAAAGGCGCGACGTGTTAAAAACCAGGTCGTAATAATTCGGGTCCTTCCAGTCACGGTCAAAATAGAAATGTATGAAACCGCCCCGTTGGTGATCGCTGCGGCGTATCAGCGACCGAGCCATATCAGGATCAATCCACTCTCTCTCGGCAAACCGTTCCACCCGCTCTTCAAAATCCGCGATAAAGCGGAGGCGAAGAATGTTTTTACAATCCTTCAGCAAATCCTGACCGCCACGTCCATAAATGACAACATTACCCTTGCGGGCAAGATCCAGAATGATCAATTCAATTGCATTAAGGGCTGCCGCACGTTTGCGGTCTTCTGCCGTCACATAGGAAGGGGGTTTTTCATCAACCAGCTGCAGTATCTCAGGAGTCAGGCCATATTTAGCAGCAAGTGATTTGACTCGTGGTCCGTCTATAAGGGTATATTTGAGCCTCTGGGCTACCTCCGAAGCAATCTGGTAGGCTCCAGTACCCATTTCTCGTGATATGGTAATAATTGCCATTATTTAGCCTCCAATCTGGTGAATCAGTTTATTCGCTTATAGCATGTAACAGTTGTGTATACAAGCCGATCGTGCTAGCGTTTCCATATATCTAACTTATACGGTGGTTTGTGTGTCCGACGTTGTCCTATTCCTGTTCCGTTTCTTTCTCTTCGCCGTGGTTCACTCGCTTTTGGCGATACCGTCCCTTAAAAAGCGATGTGCCGCGCGAAACAGTCACCTTCGCCGGTTCTACCGCTTGTATTACAATCTTATTTCGCTCGTGCTCTTCGGATGGGTTATGGCGGCCTTCCGGAACTCAGCCGTTCTGTATGTTGTACCGGGTGTGTGGAGTCTTGTGCTGTACTTCATGCAGATGGTTTTTCTGTTTATTTTAGTCGCCTGTGCCCGCCAGACCGGTATAGCCGCGTTTCTCGGGGTCTCCAAAAAAACTCCGGATAGCTCAACAACGCTCATGCTGGTTACTAATGGCTGGTACCGGGTCGTGCGACATCCGCTGTACCTGTTTTCACTGCTGTTTCTGCTCAGTAATCCGGTTATAAGCACACGTTGGCTTGCATTGACCCTGATGTCGGCTGTCTATTTTCTTATCGGTGCTCTTCTTGAAGAAAGCCGATTGCTTCTGGAGTTTGGCAACGAGTACCGCGCCTATCAACGTGCTGTCCCCTTTATGATCCCTCGCATCTTCACGCGATAGGATTGTCTTCGATCAGAAAGTATGTTCTGCTAGAAAACAACCTCTAACTTGCTAATGCAACAGATATCGACACCGTTACCACAAAACTATTCCGAATAGTGCCATTTTGTATCTCCAGAGGAATCTTAAGGGTTGTCCCTTCGACGTTAAGATCTTCGGACAGAAGTGTTACAAGTGGCGTGTCGATAGAGAGTTGTACTATAGAACTTTTTTCTGATCCTGCCAACGTCGTTGAAGCTGAGGTGATCGGAGTGTTCGGGGCCGTGGGGGCTATGGATAGATCAGGTTTCTCAGCACGGTCTGTCTGTTCTTTTGCATTGACCCGGTCGATCACTTGGCGGGAAAGCACCGCCAAAGCCTCCAGCAGTCCCTCTCCACAAGCAGAATTCGAATGACAGGTTACCAGCGTGGAAAGATCAAGTGCTGCGGCTATCGGCACCATTTTGTCCGGCGTATCGCCTTGGGTAAAGCTGTTAAGTTGCAGAACAGCAGGTGTCTCGTGAAGACCGACTCCATATGCAGAGAGAAAATCCCGCAATTGAGACACGCTCTCACAGTTTTCGGCTGCCTGCTCTGCCGCCGGATTAACCATGATTATAATCCCATCGGTACCCTTGAGCGTCATTTTCCAGGTTGCCGGATTGGTGACGATTCCGGTAAGCGTGTAGACATGCAGGCGGAAACGATACCCGTTCGGCAACGGGGTCTCAAAAGGACTGAAATCAAAGAGCAACAGATTGTCAGCGCCAGCTGGAACACTCTTTAAATCGCCGCGCAAGGAAGGTTTGATCCGCGAAAAAATATAGGAAAGAGCGGTGCTCTTGCCGCTTCCGGCCGGGCCATAATATACGATCTTGGCGTTGATCTCTTTTTTTGCATGATTAACTAGTGCCACACGAACTCCCGAATCCCCTACTTTTTCTTGTTCAATAGAAGCCGCTTTGCCATGGTGGAAATAACCGAAGATATGTTTTTGCTTTTGGCAAGATAGGCGAGGTCCTTCTCACCCATAGTACCCAGGTATCTCATGGCGTTCTGAATAGGTGTCCGGTTGTTCTCGACCAGGGCTTTTCGCATCTTATAGCTTTTAATCCATTCCTTGTTGGCGCAGATCAGCCGCATGATCTCATCATTTTGAATGCCTGCTTTGATGAGCGTCAGTACTTCACCCTCGGTGATGCGAGGATTTTTTATGACGCTGCCTGAAACCAGTTTGTTTGAATCCTTTACAAGAAGCGAGCGCCACTCTTTGTCGCCTGACAGCGCCATTTTTATCTTTTCGCCAATTCCCATAAGCTGGGCCGTTTTATATTTGCTGAGAAACTCATCGTTGTCTTCATTGACGGGTTCCTCTTCCTCAGCCTCTCCGTCCTGGTCGGTTTCATCCTGTGCTGCTTCCAGCTCATTCTCATCCGCAATAATGGGCGCTTCAGGTGTCTGGCGTGCTTCGGGGTAATTGCGGCAGAGGGTAGGTAACACAGTGAGAACGAGAGGATGGGGGTTTGCACCATCGATATACGCTCTGATAACCTCCCCGGGCAGTTCTTCCAGGTGGGAGATGGCTGCAGTGCGGATGGCCGGTTCGGCATCTTTTGATAGGCAGAACAGGAGCATCAGCCGATCGGCCGCGGCCAGATTTTCAGCATCGGCGCAACCGGCAAGCCTAACCTCCAGAGCGGTCCCCGGCCTGACGTATGACGCCACAGCCGGGGATATAGTCAATTTGATTTTTTCAGCCATAGGGAGGTTACTGCTGCGAAAGTGTTGCTTTTATTCCAGCACTTTTCAACCTGCCAAGGGCGGAGTCAGCTACTTTTTTGTTTTTGAAAGGGCCAACGGACAGGCGCTGCGAAGGTATCGCGATGTTGGCATGCTTGACGACTGTCACAAAACCGGCTGCCTTTAAACGCTCTTTTTCGGAGCGCGCAGCTTCGCTTTGTAAATATGAGCCGGCATATACGGCAAACTTGCCACCCTGCTCAATGACGAACGCGTCTGACGTGTAACGATTCAGTTTGTCCAAGGTTGGCTGAGCCGTGGCGCGATCATTGAATTCAGATACAAACAGACGGCTCATAGTCGTGGTCTTACGTGGAGAGGGTTTGATGATCGGCTCAAAACCTGCCTTCCGTACGCGGCCCATGTCGGCTGACAGGGCCTCTTCGAGAACGTAACTACCGACTACGATGGACCATGGGCCAGGTACGCTTTTTTGGGCTTTTACGACACTTCCCGGTTTTGCGTGACCGCCTGAAACCGGTTTCTTCACGCTATCTTTTGCGGGCACGCCCTTTTTATCAGCTACGGCAAGTTTCTTTGCCTCTACGACAGGTTTTTTCTCTTCACTCTTGATTGTAGCAACGTTGCCGCTCTTTTTATCCGTAACTGGCACCGGCTGAGGTTTCTTGTCGGTCGGTTTTGGCACCGCAGTTTTTTTGGGTTCTTCTTTCGGCTTGGACGTAGCTGGAGCTGTTTTGGCAGCTGGAGTTGCCGCTACTTTCGGAACGTCAGTTTTTTCCGGCGCTTTTTCCTCAGGCTTGACCGATTCTCCCTCGCGTGGTGGCAGCGGTATTTTGACAGCCGGCACTACGGGAGCAATAACTTCGGCCGTTTTTTGCACTTCCTGAGGCTTGATCAGGTCGGTGAAAAAATAGAGGTATGTAAAACCGCCGACCAGTATCAGTAGAAGGACAAGAAGGGCACTTTGATTCTTTTTTTCGCCAGGTGCTTCCTGTTTTTGAGAGTCACCCGATTCGTTACTGAATTTAAAATCCATGAAAAACCTCCATTATCGCTCAGTGATTGTTATGTGTTTCTTTCTTGTCGACCAGAGAGTCAGCAACTATTTTTTGAGAAAGGTGTGAAGGCACCTCTTCATAATGGGAAAACTCCATGCTGAACAACCCGCGATCGCTGGTCATGGATTTGAGATCGTTGGAATAGGCCAGAACTTCGGACATCGGCACAATCGCACGGATAATCTGTGAATTTGCTTTTGGCTCTACACCGACAACCTTGCCGCGCCTTGAGTTGAGGTCGCCTATGACATCGCCCATATTCTCGTCCGGTACGGTGATCTTCATGTTCATGATTGGCTCAAGCAGGGTCGGTTTGCAGAGTTCCATAGCCTTCTTGAACGCCATCGATCCGGCAACCTTGAAGGCCATCTCCGAGGAGTCTACGGTGTGAAAAGATCCGTCGTAGAGGGCAACCTTGAAATCGACGACCGGATAGCCGGCGAGAAACCCTTCTTGACTGGCTTCCTGGATCCCTTTGTCAACGGCTGGAATATACTGGCGCGGAATGACCCCTCCGACTACCTTGTCTTCAAAAACATACCCTTCACCGCGGCCGGCCGGTGACATCTCAATCCAGCAGTCACCATACTGTCCGCGGCCTCCGGACTGTTTCTTGTATTTCCCCTGTACCTTGGCTGTTCCCCGGATCGTCTCGAAATAGGGCACCTTCGGTGTTTTAAGCAGGACCTCCACGCCAAACTTGCGCTTCATCTTTTCAACAATTACCTCCAGATGAACCTGTCCCATACCGGAAATAATAAATTCCTTGGTCTGGGGGTCACGGTGCGACTCAAGCGTCGGCTCTTCCTCTATCATACGGTGCAGTGCGCTGTGGATCTTGTCCTCGTCAGCCTTGGTCTTGGGCTGAATTGCGTATGATATCACCGGTAGAAGCTGTTTTGCCGGTTCAAAAATAATCGGTTTGGCCGGATCACAGAGAGTGTCGCCGGTTACGGTCTCCTTCAGCTTGGCAACGGCAACGATGTCGCCTGCTACCGCCTGTTTGATCGGATGCTGTTTTTTTCCTTCCAGTTCATAAATCTGGCCGATCCGCTCCTCTACCCCTTTGGTAGCGTTGAATACCGTTGAATCTGCGTTGAGCACTCCGGAATATACTCTGAAAATAGTGATTTTGCCGGTGTATGGGTCGGAAGTTGTCTTGAAAACCAGTGCAGAGAACGGTTCCTTCTCGTCCGGAGCACGTTCGATGATCTCTTCGGTCTTGGGGTTGATGCCGACCGCCTTGGTTCGGTCCAGCGGTGAGGGGAGATAGGCGCAGATTGCATCCAGCAGGTGAGCTACACCGATGTTGGCCGTTGCCGAACCACAAAGGACGGCGGTAAAGGTGTTCCGCATCGTGCCGACCCGAATGCCGTCAATTATTTCGGCTTCAGTAAGATCGCCATTTTCAAGGTATTTCTCGGTGAGTGCATCGTACGCCTCGGCTACCGTCTCGACCATTTGGGCGCGCAGGCGAGTAGCTTCTTCGACGTACTCGGCAGGGATAGTTCCTTCGGTATATTTTCCCGAGCCGTCTTTGGCGTAGAAGCAGGCTTTCATTGTTATCAGATCGATAACACCCTCAAAAGCTGCTTCAAGGCCGATCGGTATCTGTATCGCGACTCCCCGTGCTCCCAGCATCTTTTCCATGTCATCAATGGCCCGCAGGTAACTGGCCCGCTCACGGTCGAGTTTGTTGACAAATGCGATGCGCGGGATTTCGAACTCGTTGGCCCAACCCCAGATCTCCTCCGTCTGGGCCTTGACCCCCGAAATGGCGGAGAGAATGATTACCGCACAGTCCAGGGTGCGCATGCAGGCACGGGTGTCCGCGATGAAGTTGCCATAGCCGGGGGTGTCTACAATGTGAATGGAATGCCCCTGCCACTCGCAATGGTCAAGTGCCGAAGTGATTGATATTTTACGCTTGATCTCCTCCGGTTCGAAATCCATGGTTGATGTGCCGTCATCAACCCGGCCCAGCCGGTCGATCATTTTAGTGTCAAACAGTATAGCCTCTGAAAGTGACGTCTTGCCGGCACCACCGTGCGCGATGATGCCCAGGTTGCGGATCTTGCTGGTTTCATGCTGTCCCATGGAACTGCCTCCTTGCGTGCATTATGGATTTCACTGCCCGTCCAATACTTGACTTCCACTTTCGGAGTTACTCGTCGGGTCTAACAATCAGCGGTTTCGTTCATACAATATGCGCAAACCTTCAAGTGTCAGGTTCTCATCGACCTCATCAATGGTCTTGGACTCAGGAGCGATCAAAGTAGCCAGGCCGCCGGTCGCGATAACCCGGAACTCTTCGTTGGATTCGGACCGGATATGCTCCACGATCCCGTCTACCAGGCCGACATAGCCAAAGAAGATGCCTGCTTGCATGGAGTTAACGGTGTTCTTTGCGATCACATGGGGAGGCTTGATAATGTCTATCCTCGGCAGCTTGCTTGCCCGTTGAAAGAGTGCTTCTACCGAAATGGCAAGTCCGGGGGCGATGGCGCCGCCACAATATTCCCCCTTGCCATTGACATAATCAAAGGTAGTCGCTGTTCCGAAATCAACAATTACCAATGGGCACTTATGCTTCTCATAGCCGGCGACTGCGTTAACTATCCGGTCGGCACCAACTTCGCGGGGGTTGTCGTAGTGGATCAACATCCCTGTCTTTATTCCCGGGCCGACAACGTAGGGGGTCAGATTGAAAAAATCGTGAGAAATCGCCTCCATTACACCGGTCAAGGGTGGAACAACCGAGGATATGATCGAGGCCTTGACCTCCGAAAAAGCGAGCCCGGCCTGATCAAACAGGCTGTGCAGAAGCACCGCGTATTCATCCGATGTGCGGGACTTGTCTGTTGAAAGTCGCCAGCTGCGGACAAGCAGCGCGCCGTCATACACTCCCAATACAATATTGCTGTTGCCGACATCAATAACCAGAAGCATTCAGATAACCCTCACATCTCCACAGGTAATACGGTGCAGTTTGTCATCATCGGATCGGAGTAGCATTGCCCCGTCAGAATCGATGCCGATAAAGCGGCCGCCGGTACATTCCGTTCCGGAGTCGTTGACGAGTACCTGCCGCCCACTGGCATTGCAGCGTCGCTGCCACTCTTCGCGTACCGGTCCGAACCCGTGGGCGAGAAAGTCAGCATAGAGTCGATCAAGTTCGCGTAGTATTGTGGCGGTGAAACGTGAACGATCAACCCGTACTCCGGACTCCAGAAGGAGGGACGTCGCCGGGTGGCGCAGGTCACCAGGAAACTGGTCTGCCGTCATATTCAGGTTGACACCGATACCCAGGATGACGAAGTTGATACCGTCGGTTTCGGCACTCATTTCATTTAACAGGCCCGCCACCTTTTTTCCGGAGACCAGCAGGTCGTTGGGCCACTTGATTTCAGGACTCAGTTGCGTCGTCTGCTCGATTGCCCGTGCTGCGGCCACCGCAGAGAGAAATGTCAGTTGCGGGGCTTCATGCGGCATTATGGCTGGGCGCAGTACAACCGAACAGTACAGATTGACTCCGGCAGGTGAAGACCAGATCCTGCCGCGTCGTCCCTTGCCACCGGTTTGGGAGTCCGTCAGAACTACCGTCCCCTCAACGGCTCCATCTTCTGCCAGCCGAAAGGCGTCGGCATTGGTTGAAGCGGTCAGTTTAAGAAATTCGAGACGACCTCCGACTCTGCCGTTCTCCAGTTGGGCCCTTACATCGTGCGGATCGATAACATCAGGCGAAGAAACGAGGCGATAGCCGCGCGATGGAACCGCTTCAATAAGATACCCGCTGTTTCTCAACGTAGATATATGCTTCCAGACCGCCGTCCGCGATACCCCGAGTTCTCTGCTGAGATGCTCACCTGATATATAGCCGGTTTCTGTACGGAACAGGCGCAATATGGTGCCGGTCTTTGGGTGCATGGTGCTACCTCGGTAGTATTCTGGTGGGTGCGTCTAGTCAAGAAGCATTGAGATGTCCATCGCCCGTGGCGAATGTGTCAATGCCCCTACCGAAATAATGTCAACGCCGGTATCTGCAATTGCCCGCACGCGTTCCAGATTGACGCCGCCGGAGGCCTCTACTTGGGCCCGTCCGGCAATGGTGGCAACGGCGACCCGCATTTCGTCCAGGCTCATGTTGTCGAGCATTATGATGTCAGCTCCGGCTGCAAGAGCCTCATCAACCTGGGACAGTGTCTCCGTTTCGATTTCTATTTTCAATGTGTGAGGAATATAGGCGCGGGCACGACGGATCGCTTCTGTGATGCCCCCGGCGGCGACAATGTGGTTTTCCTTGATCAGAACACCGTCGTACAGTCCGGTGCGGTGATTGATGCCGCCTCCGACCCGTACGGCGTATTTCTCAAGTTGACGCAGTCCGGGGGTCGTTTTGCGTGTGTCAACAATCCGAGCTTTAGTGCCGGCTACCGCCTCAACAAAGCTGGTGGTGAGTGTCGCGATGCCGCACATCCTCTGGAGCAGGTTAAGTGCGACTCGTTCACCCATCAAAAGCTGTGCAGCCTCTCCATGGACCGTTGCCAAAAGAGTTCCGGGCGCCGCTCTTTCGCCATCGCTCAGGCATGCTTTGAAGCAGATGCTGGGGTCAAGCGTGCTAAATACCCGGGCTGCGGTAGAAAGGCCGGCGACCACCATATTTTCTTTTGCAATCAACCTCGCTGATGCGGGGCGATGTCCCGGAACAACAGCCAGGGTGGTTATGTCACCGGTATGAATATCTTCAAGGAGAGCTTGTTCAATCAGACGGTCAATTATTATCATGTATGGTCACCTGGACTCAAGAGTGTGATGATCTATACCACAGCGTATGAAGCGTATCAACCGCTATGAAGAGCCATTTTCAATAACATAGCGGCTGCTGACGGAGTCTTTGGAAGTCGTGCCGTTGAGTCGGGTCAGCGGGGTGTTGTCAATAGATGCGTTTAAGGCGTGACAGAATCAGGGAGATATGCGGTTTACTAGATCGCTGAAATTGATCGGCAGTCCAGGTGTGAATCAGAAGGTAGGACTGTAATTCCCGTCGGCAGCATCAGTCACCCATCATTTCAAGACAGAAATTTTTCACCTCCACCAGCTTGTCTTCGACCTCATCGACGAGTTCAGCGAGAAGTTGCTCATTCAATTTGAGCGTGTCCCAGGCGATCTTTTGGACGGCAGGTACAAAACTCTCCCCGCTATTGCCAAAGCCACTGGCACAAATAAGTACATCGGCAATATGAACCACTGCTGTTTTAATGCGATGATTTTCAGAACTGGCAACATTATGGTGGAAGGTAATTGGTTCGCTCAACTTGTCAGGCAAAAACCAGCTCTTCGATAACCACCCCCCGACCTCTGCATGGTCAGTGTCGATGATCTCCCGCTCGGCTTCCATGGTGTACATCCGGCGTTCGCGGACGAGTGTCAGGATGTCTTTCTCGGCTTCACTACATTTAATGGAGATAATCACCTTGCCGATGTCATGCAGAAGGCCTGCAGTCGCGATCTCCTCACACTCCGCAAGCCCCAGTTTACGGGCAATCAGATTGGCTGCCGTGCCGACTGCCAGTGAATGCTCCCATAAACCGACGCTGTCTTTTTCCATGATTGCAAAAATGGATGAAGAGAGCGCCAAGCTCTTGACTACGTTCACCCCCAGCAGAATCATGGCGTTCGAGATGGTCGATACTCTATAGAAACCATACGACGGGGAGTTTGCCAAACGGAGAATACGGGCGGAAAGCACCTGATCCGAAGAAACTATCCTGGCCATCTCCTGGACCGTCGATTTGTCATTGTCAGAGAGGACGTTTAATTTATGGACGACACACGGCAACGTTGGCAACGTCCTGGTGTCCATAATAATCTTTCTCAGATTACTCCGCTTGTCGGTCACTGTCGCCCCCCATTGTTTTGATCAGGTACTTTTTGTGGATATCGTAAAGCACTGCATTTAGCGGTTCCTGGAGTGTCTTGCTGAAACGGTCATCCAGTTCGCGCAGGAGATCGTCAAAAGAACGTTCCCCATCTTCCCAGACGGGGTGCCCAGCGACATGGATAGTCTGGACGTCCATATCTTCAAAGCGCGCAATTAAGGCATCTGTCAGCTCTGTGCCTTTACCACAAAGCGGAAAACCGATTGGCGAATTGCCACGAAAAACGTCTTTGGCAAGAGTCATCCCCGCTTTGGCGAGCATTAATGGTATTTTCTGCATAGATTAGTTCCTGCTGTAGTTCGATTGACTATGATCAACGAAAAACATTACTTAATGTCGAGAAATAAGTCAATTGATTACACGAATGATTTATAGTACTTGGTTTGAGATGAGTTTCACTTGAAGCTGGATGGGTGGCTGAATCGAATTTAAGCCCTCCGACGCACCAATAGGTATGTACATTGCCAGGCTGTATACGTGCCGAAATGGTGTTTCAATTTTTCGTGCGATCGTTTTTTTGTCGGATAAGATTAACTGCTTGACAAGAGTATTTTAAGGAGTCTATTATTTTTCACTTTTAGTAAAAGTCGAGTCGTAATGCTTCAAAAAAATCCGCTTGTTTTTAACTAAACTAAAAAATGGAGATTGAAAATGGCTAAATTTAAAGATTCGCTAGAATATCACTCAAGCGGTCGCAAGGGTAAGATCGAGGTAATTTCCACTAAACCGTGCCAGACAGCTGAAGATCTTTCATTGGCGTACTCCCCCGGTGTTGCCTTGCCGTGTCTTGCAATCCAGCAGAATCCTGAAGATGCATATAAATACACCGCTAAAGGAAACCTGATAGCGGTTGTCTCCAATGGAACAGCCGTACTTGGTCTCGGTAATCTTGGGGCCCTGGCCGGCAAGCCGGTCATGGAAGGGAAAGGAATTCTTTTTAAACGTTTTGCCGACATTGATGTATTCGACATCGAGCTCGACACGGAAGACCCGGATGAGATTATCAAAGCCTGTCAATTGCTGGAACCGACCTTCGGTGGTATTAATCTGGAAGACATTAAGGCTCCCGAGTGTTTTTATATAGAAGAAACACTCAAGAAAACCATGAAAATTCCGGTCTTTCACGACGATCAGCATGGCACAGCGATCATCGCATCCGCAGCTCTGCTGAACGCGTTGCATCTGGTTGACAAGAAAATTGAAGACATCCGTATTGTTGTTAACGGTGCTGGCGCTGCCGCCAACTCCTGCGCAAAGCTGGCAATTGCGCTGGGAGTAAAGCCGAATAATATGATCATGTGTGACACCAAAGGGGTTATCTACAAAGGGCGCGTCGAGGGGATGAACCCCTACAAAGAACTCTTTGCTGCCGACACTCACTTTCGTACTCTGGAAGATGCTGCCGTCGGAGCCGACGTCCTGTTTGGCCTCTCGGTCAAGGGAGCATTTACCAAAGAAATGGTCACCAGCATGGCCCCCAACCCGGTCATTTTTGCCATGGCCAATCCGGATCCGGAAATCACCCCGGAAGATGCACACTCAGTTCGTAGCGATGTCATGATCGCCACCGGTCGCTCCGACTACCCTAACCAGGTTAACAATATCCTCGGTTTTCCGTTTATCTTCCGCGGAGCCCTCGATTGTCGCGCCAGTTGCATTAACGAGGAGATGAAGCTGGCTGCCGTCAAAGCCTTGGCACAATTGGCCCGCGAAGAATGTCCTGACTCGGTCTGCAAAGCGTATGGCAACCAGAAATTCGTTTTTGGCCCCAACTATATCATCCCCAAGCCGTTCGATCCCCGTGTCCTGCTGCATGTGGCACCTGCTATTGCCCAGGCTGCGATGGACAGTGGCGTTTCCCGCCAACCTATCGAAGACATGGCCAAATACATTGAACATCTCGAATCAACCCAGGGTAAATCAAAAGAGATCATGCGAATGGTTATTAACAAGGCCAAGAGTGATCCAAAAACTATTGTATTTCCTGAAGGGGACAACGAAAAAATTCTCAGAGCTGCAAAGGAACTGGTCGAAGAGGGGATCGCCAAGCCGATCCTTATCGGTGACCGAAAAAAGATTGTCAAGAAGATGGCAGAGTTGAATATCGAGCTGGATGTTCCTGTTATCGATCCGGCCGAATCAGAGTTGACCGATCATTATGCAGCCGAACTCTACAAGCTGCGCCAGCGAAAAGGTTTAACTCTTTCTGAATCGCAGCGCCTCCTGCGACGCAAATCACGTACCCACTTCGGTTCCATGATGGTCCGTATGGGAGACGCCGAAGCTCTGCTGGGGGGGATTGATACCCACTATCCGGAGACGATCCGCCCGGCATTGGAGGTCGTTGGTAAACAGAAGGGCCTTTCCAGCGTTCACGGCCTGTATATGATGGTTTTCAAGAAGGGGGTCTATTTCCTGGCCGACACAACCGTGACAATTGACCCGACCGCTGAAGAGCTTGCCGAAACCGCTATCCTGGCTGCCGAAAAGGTTCGCATGCTCGATATCGAGCCACGGGTTGCCATGCTCTCTTTTTCGAACTTCGGCTCCGTCGACCATCCGCAGTCCAAAAAAGTGCGGCAGGCAGTTGAAATTGTTAAAGAACGTGCGCCCGACCTGATTATTGACGGCGAGATGCAGGCCGACACCGCGATTGTGCCGGAGCTGCTGGAAGGTTTCACCTTCTCAAAGCTGAAAACAAGTGCAAATATCCTGATTTTTCCAGACTTGAACTCAGGAAATATTTGCTACAAGCTTTTGCATCATCTGGGGGGGGCTGAGGCGATCGGCCCGATTCTGATGGGTATGAGCAAGCCGGTCCATGTTCTACAACGTGGCGATAGTGTCGACGATATCGTCAATATGGCTGCCATTGCTGTTGTGGACGCTCAAACAGCATAATTTATTTGCTGTGCAGACTATTTGTGGCTACAAAAGGCACGGGAACAGGCTGAAACGTCATCCCGTGCCTTTTGTTTGTATTTTAGTAGTCGGTGGTTAATCCTGCGGATTGCTGCCAGCGGTATTTATTATCCCTCCTGAAATGTAAAAAAATAACATCTGGATCATAATACACCATATTTATTAAGTATGGTAGCTGGTAAGAGGATGAGCTGCGAATTAACCGGGTATCGCTCTAAAGGACAGATTTCTTAATTATATCTGACAGTAAAGATTTGACATGCCTGGTAAATTACATTAGTTTCTAGGTCGTTGTGCGAATGATTGATTTTAGGAGGTTCAGATGTTCCTTCTCCCCAAGGGCAGCCCGCTTTTTGAAAATCTGGCAGTGTCGAAGCTGAAACTCCCGGATGTTTTAACAAAGCTCAGTAATGGCGCTTTCACCGGCTATGCAAGTTTTGTGTTCCAGTCAAGCACGGCCATCCTGGTATTTGAAGCGGGAAAACTGGTTAGCGTCCTTGTAGAAGGGCAAGATGGTAAGCGGGCAGCTGGCTTTGAAGCGCTCTCTCTGCTGGCAGATCTAATGGTTACGACAGGAAGCGGAGCCTTGAATGTCTATAAGCTCTCCAAGGATCTCACTATGTGTATTCATGCCCTCCTGGAAGGTGAAACACTCTACAAAGCCCAAGACTTGACGCTGATTGACATTAAGGCCCTGCTTGAAATGGTTAAGGAAGATCAAATGAACGGCTGCCTGCGCATCTACACCGATGAGCATTCAGCGATGATTTTTTATAAAGACGGAAATCCGCTCGGCTTTTTTCATGATGGATCCAGTGATATAGAGGCATCATCCACGGAGTCACAAAAAATAGCCGGATTGCCGGGAGCAAAGATTGACCTGTTTTCAACCCAGAGTGCCGACGAGTTAATGGGGAGCAACCTGCTTGAGGTCGCAAATATCCAAAAAATTTGGGATACCTGCGTTTCACGCCATAAATCCGAAATTGATAAAACAAATCTTGAGCGTCAGGAGCGTGACAAAAAAGCCGTGTCGCAAAAACTCGCTGAATTGGAAGAGCAACTGAAATCAATCGTGGGTGAGTATATCGGCAAGTTTGGTCGTGGTATTGTTGATAAGGAAATTTCAGATAATGGCGGGAATTCATGTTTGATGGATGCTGATGGGGCTGCAAAATTCTTGAAAGGTGTCGAACGGGCTGCAAAGCTTCTTGCCAGTGGCACAAACATCAAGTTAATGTTAGAGAAGCTGTCTTCTGCAATATCTATCACCAAGTCAGAAATCTAATCCTCTAGCATGCACTGGTAAATAGGGTGTAAACGTTCATTTCTTAGACGATGACGCTGATTAACCCGGGGCAGGGCCACTGCATAGAAAACACCCGCTCCCTGATAAAAAAAAGGCCATGCATAAAGCATGGCCTTTTTTGTTGATTGTGCGCCCGGCAGGGCGCGTGGTGCGCAAGCACCATCGAATCAGCTGTGGTAGCTGATTCGTGACTTGGAGGTGCAAGTCCTCTACGGACCCTGATGGTGGGAACCGTTAGCCGAACGGCAAGGG
>Ga0209430_1000514_pt1 | contig 39025 bp, 39 predicted proteins | sample BarGraIncub1133A_FD_184504 | JGI IMG/M metagenome (GOLD analysis project Ga0209430, IMG submission 184504) | Arctic peat soil microbial communities from Barrow, Alaska - Barrow Graham LP Incubations 11-33A (SPAdes) (version 2) | ecosystem: Environmental > Terrestrial > Soil > Wetlands > Peat... | reverse complement strand
CATCGAGGGTCGGGTTCGCCGGTCGTCGCAATCGGAGAAAACGCAGGTGAGCCCCCCTGTTTGCACAGACGGGCTCACGTGAGTTTATGGTGCCCCCAAGGGAATTCGAATCCCTGTTGCCGCCTTGAAAGGGCAGAGTCCTTGGCCGCTAGACGATGGGGGCGTATGTGGTTCGTGGTGGGCCGTACAGGTTTCGAACCTGTGACCTTGGGATTAAAAGTCCCCTGCTCTACCAACTGAGCTAACGGCCCGGCTTTGGCGTGCGGGTTCGGATTATAGCAGGGGCGCAGCGTGATGGAAGCCCCTGCAAGAGTCCGGGTGGTCCGACCCGCTCCGGCCCTAGTGCCGGAAGTGCCGGTGCCCCGTGAAGACCATCGCAACGCCGAGTTCGTCGGCCTTCGCGATGCACTCCTCGTCCCGCACCGAACCGCCCGGCTGGATGACCGCGACCACGCCTGCGGCGGCGCACACCTCGAGCGAGTCCGGGAAGGGCATGAACGCGTCGGAGGCGGCAACGGCGCCCACTGCGCGCTCCCCCGCCTTGTCGACGGCGATCTTCGCGGCGTCCACGCGACTCATCTGGCCCGCGCCCACGCCGACGGAGGCGAAGTCCGTCGCGAGCAGGATCGCGTTGCTCTTGACCGACTTGCAGACGCGCCACGCGAACAGCAGCTGCGCCATCTCGCTCTTGCTCGGCTGACGCTTCGTGACCACCGTGAAGGTCGCGGGGTCCTCGGTCACGGCGTCGGAGGTCTGCACGAGCATGCCGCCCTCGACCGCACGCGACTCGTAGTGCCCCTCGATGGGACGCACGCCGCCGGTGCGCAGCAGGCGGATGTTCTTCTTCTGCGTGAGCAGCTCGAGCGCGGCGGGTTCGAAGTCCGGCGCGATCATGACCTCGACGAACTGCTTGTTGGCGTTGATGTGCTCGGCCACCGCGAGCGGCACCGGGCGGTTGAACGCCATGACGCCGCCGTATGCGGAGATCGGGTCCGACGCGTGCGCCTTGTCGTAGGCCTCCACGACGTCGCCGGCGATAGCCGTTCCGCACGGGTTCATGTGCTTGACGATGACGCAGGCCGGCTCGCTGAACTCTCGGACGGCAGTCCAGCAGGCGTCGGTGTCGAGGATGTTGTTGTAGCTGAGCTCCTTGCCGTGCAGCTGCTCGCCGCGTGCGAGCGTCATCGGCTTGGCATCGGCGAAGCGGTAGAACGCGGCCTGCTGATGCGGGTTCTCGCCGTAGCGCAGGTCCTGGACCTTCTCGAGGAAGAAGCGCGCGTCGTGCGGGAACGCGGGCGCGTCGGCTCCCTCGCTCGACAGGTACGAGAAGATCGCATTGTCGTAGGCGCTGGTCTTGCGGAACACGTCGGTGGCGAGCGCCTTGCGGGTCTCGTAGGTGGTGGCTCCGTCGTTGGCCGCCATCTCCTCGAGGATCTGGACGTAGCACTCCGGGTCGGTCACCACGGTCACGGACGCGAAGTTCTTGGCGGCGCTGCGGAGCATGCTGGGCCCGCCGATATCGATGTTCTCGATGGCGTCCTCGAGCGTGACGCCCTCCTTGGCCACCGTGGCCTCGAACGCGTAGAGGTTCACGACGACCATGTCGATCATGCCGATGCCGTGCTCCTCGGCGGCCGCCATGTGCGCGGGCACGTCGCGACGTGCGAGCAGGCCACCGTGGACCCGCGGGTGCAACGTCTTGACGCGGCCGTCCATCATCTCGGGGAAGCCCGTGAGGTCGTCGATCGGACGCACCGGGACGCCCGCATCGGCGAGCGCCTTCGCGGTACCCCCGGTGGAGACGATCTCGACGCCGAGACCGGCCAACGCAGCACAGAAGTCGACGACCCCGGTCTTGTCGGTGACGGAAACGAGAGCGCGGCGGATCTTGACTGAATCGATCACTTTGAACGACGACCCTTCACTCGAAATGGCGTTTGATGCGCAGGGCGGCATGAGCGCGGCCCCGGGATCCGGTCATTGTAACGTGCGGGGAACACCGGGCCCGTCACCCGCGCCACATGCGTGCGAACAGTTCCGAGACGCGCTCGAAGACCGGCCCGCCGCGGCCCCGCACGGCGACGGCCCCGCCGAAGGCGTTCGTGAGGAAGAGCTCGTCCGCGGTCTGGACGTCGGCCACCGAGAGCGGCCCGATGCGTACAGACACGCCCTCGCGCTCAAGCGCATCCAGGAGGAACGCGCGTGCCACCCCGGCGATCGCGTCGGGCGCCGGCGGCGTCACGACTCCCCCGCCGCTCACCACCCATGCGCTCGCCGTCCCGCCGTCGATCACGTGGCCGTCGCACACGATAAGGGCCTGGTGGCCGTCGGCCCAGCGCGCACGACGCTGCGCGTCGTCCCACCACCGGCGGTCCGTCGGCTTCGCGGCGCCCGGCGGAAGCCAGGGTGGCGAGGTGACCTCGACGAAGGAAGCGGTCGGTCCACCGGGAACGTCGAGCGAGGAAAGTCTTTGCTGCACGACCGCCTCGACCTCGCCGTTGGGCGCGACGACGACCGTCAGGCGCTGCCTGTTCGACGCCTTGCCCGTCCAGTTCGCGGCGGTCTCCGCGACCCGGGCATCGATCTCGGCAAGCAGCGCCTCTCCGCAGCCGCCTGCGAGCAGCCGGGCACGGTGGTAGGTCCACAACGGGATGCGCCCCGCGACCAGTCGACACGTCTCCCGCAAAGCGATCGGCGGCCGCGAGTCGACGGACTTCGCAGCGCCGTTCATCGCGGGAGGATGCGGGCGGTTCGGCCGTCGACGACGACGCGGCCCTCGGCTATCGCCGCCAGCACGGCGGGATACAGGCGATGCTCGACCGCGTGCAGGCGCGCCTCGACCGTGTCCATCGTGTCGTTCGGCAGTATGGAAACGGCCTCCTGGGCGATGATCGGACCCTCGTCGAACACCTCGTTCGCGAAGTGGACCGTCACGCCCGTGACCTTCACTCCGTACTCGAACGCGTCCCGGATCCCGTGCGCGCCCGCGAACGAGGGCAGCAGCGCCGGATGGATGTTGAGCACCCGCATCGGATACGCGTCGAGGACCTCGGAGCCGAGCAGCTTCATGTAGCCGGCCATGACGACGCATTCGACGCCCTCGAGTTCGAGCGTCTCACGGATCGCGTGGTTGTAGCCGGCAGGGTCGTCGTAGGTCTTCGGATCGATGAAGACGGCGGCGGCGCCCGCACGCTCGGCGCGCTCGAGGCCGTAGGCGTCCTCGCGGTTGGAGATCACGACCGCGACCTCGCCGGCGATGGCGCCGGACGCACACGCGTCGAGGATGGACTGCAGGTTGGACCCGCCGCCGGAGATCAGAACGCCGAACCTCATGTCGCGCTCCTCATGCCGCTCAGGCGTAGCGGACCGTGCGCGTTCCCGCCACGATCTCACCGATCTCGAACACGGACTCGCCCGCCGCGCGTAGTGCGACCGCGGCGGCTGCGGCGTCCTTCGCATCGAGCACGATGCACAGGCCGATGCCCATGTTGAACGTACGGAACAACTCGTCGTCGTCGAGGCGCGTGGCCTCCGCGATCAACTCGAACACGCGCGGACGCTTCCACGCGGCGCGGTGCAGGAGCGCATCGACACCTTCGGGCAGGCACCTGTCGAGGTTCTCGGTCAGCCCGCCGCCGGTGATGTGGGCCATGCCCTTGATACGGACGCCCGAGGCGATCAGGGCGAGGACCGACTTCACGTAGATGCGCGTCGGCTCGAGCAGCGCCTCACCGAGCGTCTTACCGCCCAGGTCGAGCCGCGACAGGCTGAGCTCGCTCTCGTGCCCGTCCACCAGGACCCGGCGGATGAGGGAGAAGCCGTTGGAGTGCGCGCCGCTCGACTCCAGCCCGAGCACGGTGTCGCCGGGCGCGATCGTCGAGCCGTCGATCATCTTGGGCCGATCGACGACGCCGACGCAGAATCCCGAGAGGTCGTAGTCGTCCGGCTCCATCGTTCCGGGATGCTCGGCCATCTCGCCGCCGACGAGCGAGCAGCCGGCCTGGCGACAGCCCTCGGCGATGCCTTCGACGATGGCGGCGATGCGCGTGGACTCCACGCGTCCCGTCGCGACGTAGTCGAGGAAGAAGAGTGGCTCGGCGCCGGCGCACAGGATGTCGTTGACGCACATCGCAACGAGGTCGATGCCGATGGTGTCGTGCTTGCCCATCGCCTCGGCGAGCTTGATCTTGGTGCCCACACCGTCGGTCCCCGAGAGCATGACCGGCTCGTCCATGCCCTTGAAGGCGGCCGCGGAGAACATGCCGCCGAAACCGCCGATGTCGCCGATGACCTCGCTGCGGTAGGTGGAGCGGACCGCGGCGCGGATCGCGTCGACCGCGCGGGCCCCCTCGTCGATGTCGACCCCGGCATCGCGGTACGAGACGGGCCGCTCGTCGTCACGCTCGGTCATGCGCGTGGCTCCTTCTCTGCGTTCGCTCGATCGACGGGATGGGACGCATTGTCGCACACGGCACGGAGGACGCCGCGCTACTTCCAGCGCGCGAGCAGCGTCTGCCCGCCGTACGTCTGCTGGCCGAACTTCGCGACCCACTCGATGTCATCGCTGAAGATGATGACGTCGACCTGGCTGCCGCGCTTGATGAAACCGAGCTTGTCGCCGATCTTCAGCGTGTCACCGTCGGTCGCGAGGATGTCGATCTTGTTGACGAACTTGTCCGCGATCTCCACCACGGCGATGTCCGGCGCGCCGCCGCCCTGGATCACCACGGTGTTGCGCTCGTTCTCGAGGTGGAACGCCGCGGCGAAGTTGTCGAAGGGCTTGCGGAGGAACGCGATGCGGATGTACTCGGAGAGGTCCACCATCGGGAGGTTGGCGTCGGCCTTGGTGTAGCGCTGGGCGGTGACGGTGCCGGCCACCGGCGCGTAGTTGAAGTGCACGTCGAACGGCGACATGTACATGCCGATGATCCAACCGCTGCGACCCGCGGTCTGCGGCAGCTCGGCGATCTCGGTCAGTTCGATGCGACGCCCGAGCTTCTCGGAGTAGACCGCGCCGTCCTCGAACTTCTTGATGTAGACGACCTGCCCGTCGGCGGGCGAGATGATAGCGTTGGCCTCGGTCGACTCCGGGATGCGCACCGGGTCACGGTAGAACCATACGAAGCGGTTGAGCAGGTACAGCGTGGTCAGCACGAGCACGACGACGACCGCGAGCAGCGGGATGAGCCAGGGCATGGGTCTCCTCATGTGTGGGTGTGTGAGCGGAACGTGGCGCGGTGAGCGAGGGTGACGGCCACGAGCTACTTCTCCTTCAGATACTTCCAGGTCACGTACGGGAACTTCGGCACGTAGTATCCCGCAACGCCGAGCACGGAGCGCAGGAGGTTCGGAGCCATCGGCGCGACGGGCCGCGGGGAGAAGACCCCCGTGCGGTACGCGTTATCGAGCGCAGAGTAGGTCGGGACGAGCCCCACCTGGTGGTAGAGCTCCCACACGTCGTCCGCGGCGGTGTGCTGCATCAGCTCGATCGGGAGGTCCGCCACCTGCGACACGACCTCGCGGATCGGCTCGAGTTCCGGGATCCAGCCCTCCAGCGCGACGCGGTAGCGCATCGAGTTGTAGGCCTCGCGGTCGAACGGCAGGTCCGTCTCCAGCTCCGCGATGGCGCGGATCGCCCGCGCCAGCACGCGCACACGCTTCAGGTCCCACACCGGGTCCAGAAGGCGCACCTCTATGGTGCCGAGGCGCTTGCTGACGATGAGGTCCTGGAAGCGCGACGTGGGGTCGGACGTCAGAGGCCCTACTGCGAAGCCCTTCGCCATGCGATACGACTGGCCGAACCTCTCCCCCGCAGCGGCGGGCGAGTCGGCGGCGAGCAGCGCGAGCAGCGGCAGCGCGTACCCGAGGTTGCGGTAGGCGCGGTCGCGATCGGGGGTCCCGACATGGAACTGGAGCGCCGCGACGTTGGTCGGCGCGTCGTTCTGCAGCAGGTGGCCGAGCGGGACGAGCAGCCCGTGGCCGCCCACCGCGCGCACCAGTTCGCGGCGGCGCTGCGTGATGTCGTCGACAAGCTCCTCGGGATCGTCGTGCACCCCGGTCGAGATCTCGACGCAGCTCATGAGGCCCTGCGGCAGGTCCGCTCCGCGCGCGAGGTTGCTCGCGGTACGCGCGTAATGGCGCTTCGGGTCGGACCAGGTCAGTGCTGCGAGATACGACAGCGAGGCGAGCGAAGGACGCTCCGGCTCGCAGACGAAGACCTCTTCCTCGAGGCCGAGCGTCACATGCGGGCTCATCGGGCCACCGCCCAGACCGCGGGAGCGACCCGCTGCGAGATCGCCGAGAGCGCCGGTGCGACAGCGAGCGCGACGGCACCGGCTGCGAGCCATCCCGTCCCGCGATACACGGCGCGGCCGACCGCCGCCCCGATCACGGCAGGGAGCACGTAGCCGACCGCGAAACTGACGAGCGCCCATCCGATGCCGTAGCCCGCGGAGACCCCGGACGAGCCGGCCAGCGCGATCCCGTCACCGAGCGCCCACCCGACCAGCAGGATGCCCGCTGCCGACCAGACCCGCGCGCGGGGGGCTCGCGGGTATCCGGCCACAGCGGCGGCGACGACCGCGGTCACGGTCGCTGCGACGACGTTGAACTGGAGGCCCATCGCCGCGCCGGCGAGCGCGGGTCCCGCAAGAGCGGAAGTGCCGCTCAGCATGCGGGCTTCTCGAAGGCCATCTTGCCCTCACGCACGGCCTCGGGGATCTCGATGGGGTAGTCGCCGTTGAAGCACGCCATGCAGTAGCGTCCGGGCTCCGTACCCGTGGAGGCGACCATGTCGTCGATCGACAGGAAGGCCAGCGAGTCCGCGCCGATGTGCTCGCGGATCTCCTCGACGGTCTTCTGGGACGCGATCAGCTGCTCCTGCGTGTCGGTGTCGATGCCGTAGAAGCACGGCCACTTCACCGGCGGGCTCGTGATGCGCATGTGCACCTCGGTCGCCCCGGATTCGCGCAGCAGTGCGACGAGCTTGCGTGTGGTGTTGCCGCGCACGATGGAGTCGTCCACGACCACGATGCGCTTGCCTTCGATCGCGTGGCGCATCGGGTTGAGCTTGAGGCGGATACCCTGCTGCCGCAACGCCTCGCTCGGCGCGATGAAGGTACGGCCGACGTAGCGGTTCTTGGCGAGCCCCTCGCCGAACGGGATGCCGCTCTCGATGGCGTAACCGGTGGCCGCGGGCGTGCCCGAGTCGGGTACGCCGATGACCAGGTCGGCCTCGACCGGCGCGGAGCGCGCGACCGCGGCGCCCATCTTCTGGCGCGCGACGTAGAGGGTGCAGTCGTTCATCATCGAATCCGGCCGCGCGAAGTACACGAACTCGAAGATGCACAGCGCTTCGCGACCTACCGGTACCGCCTGCTCCGACTCGAGCCCGGCGGCCGAGATCTTGATGAGCTCGCCCGGCTGCACGTCGCGCGCGAACTCCGCGCCGACGATGTCGAGTGCACACGTTTCGGACGCGACCACCCAGTGACCGGCAGGAAGCTGTCCGAGCACGAGCGGCCGCACACCGTTGGGGTCGCGGAACGCGTAGAGGGCATCCTCGGTCATCATCACGACGGCATAGGCGCCGGTGATCAGGCGCATCGCCTCGCGGATGCCGCCCCGGATCGAGTGATGCTCCTGCGTGAAGTGGTTGACGAGCGTCGCCATGACCTCGGAGTCGGTCGTGGACCGGAACCGGATACCGTGCGTTTTGAGCTTGTCGCGCAACACCACGGTGTTCACGAGATTGCCGTTATGCGCCAGCGCGATGGTGTTGGGCCCGATCGACGACAGCATCGGCTGAGCGTTCTCCCAGCTCAACGAGGCGCCGGTGGTCGAGTAGCGCGTGTGCCCGACGCCGATGTGGCCGTCGAGCGTCGAGAGGTCCGACTCCTTGAAGACCTGCGGTACGAGCCCGAGTTCCTTGCGGAGCGTCATCGTGTGCCCATCGGCAACCGCGATACCGGCAGATTCCTGGCCGCGGTGCTGCAGCGCGTGGAGTCCGAAGTAGATGAGGCGGCTGACCTGCTCGCCCGGCGCGTAGACGCCGAAGACGCCGCACGCCTCCTCGGGCCGGTCGGGCCGATCGGACAGGATCCAAGATTCCATATGGGGAGGTCTTCCCGCGAGGTGTCCGGTGAGGAAGGGATTCTACCACGCTCGCGCGTGAACGAGCCCGCGTCGGCCGGGCGTCGGCCTCAGAGCGGGAGCTGACCGAGCGGCACCACCCGGTAGCCGGTCGACTCCAGGCCGTCGAGGAGGATCCCGAGCGCCTTGATGGTCTTCTCGCGATCGCCGGCGCCATCGTGGAGCAGGATGATATCGCCCGGCACGATGCGCTCCAGAACGCGCTCGGCCGCAGCAGCCGGGGTCTTGTCGCCGACATGATCGAGGCACTGGTCCCAGAGCACGATATGCATCCCGAGATCCGAGACGGCTTGCCCTTCGACGGGAGTCGACACGCCGCGGGGAGGGCGGTAGAACAGCGGAGGTTCGCCTGTGATCTTCTCCACGGCCTCCGCTCCCCGAAGGACTTCGGCGCGTGCCCGCACGTCGCTGATACGGTCCATCTTCGGATGCGACCACGTGTGCACACCGATGGTGCAGCCCTGCGCGAGCGCCGCGCGAACGAGGTCGGGATGCTGCTGCGCGGACTTCCCGACCACGAAGAACGTCGCGGTCGCGCCATGGCTCTTCAGCAATGCCAGCACGCGGGGGGTGTAGGCCGCCGTGGGACCGTCGTCGACGGTGATCGCTACGACGCGCGGCCCGGCCAAAGCGGCCCGCACCGTGGCAAGATGGAGGCGTCCCGCCCACGCGCCGTGCCACAGCAGGAAGCCCGCGAGCGCCCCGACGGCAACAAGCGCGATGCTCCCGACCGTGACGATCAGACGCACCTTCGGGGTGATCCGATGACGCGCGCCCGATCGAGAGGCGGCCGATGACACCGCGCTGCTCTATCCCTCTGTCAGTTGTTCGGTGAGCGGAGCATCGCCGGCGACGAGGCGCTCCAGCGCGGGTCCCCACGCGTCGAGCAACTCGACGACCGCGAGGTCCAGCTTGTCCTCGATCACGAGACGGTCGCCTCCGACCTCGCCGATGACGCTGAAGGGCACGCCGGCCGCGACGAACAGGTCGGTGAGCGCCTCCGCGTCCGGCTCGGAGCAGGTGACGACGATACGCCCCTGCGTCTCGGAGAAGAGCGACGATGCCGGCGACAGGTCGTCGTCCAGCGCAACGGTCGCGCCAAGGCCGCTCACGATCGCGCACTCGGCCAACGATACGGCCACGCCGCCTTCGGAGCAGTCGTGCGCCGACTTCACGAGGCCGGCGTCGATGGCGTCGAGCAGAGCCCTGTGGATCGCAAGCTCGTCCTCGATGACCATCGCGGGCGGAGATCCGGCGATGACGCCATGTATGACGGACAGATACTCGCTGCCGCCGAGCTCGTCGGCGGTCTCGCCGAGCAGCACCACGACGTCGCCCGCGCCCTTGAACGGCATCGTCACGCGCTTCGAGGCGTCCTGCAGCACTCCGACGAGGCCGACCGTGGGCGTCGGGTAGATCGGACTGCCGAACGACTCGTTGTAGAAACTGACGTTCCCGGAGATGACGGGAACCTCGAACGCCTTACAGGCGTCGGACATGCCGCGCACGGACTCATAGAACGTCCAGAACACTTCGGGCTTCTCGGGACTGCCGAAGTTGAGGCAGTCGGTGATCGCCGCAGGACGTCCGCCGCAGCACGCGACGTTGCGCGCCGCCTCGGCGAAGGCGATCTGCGCGCCGACGTACGGATCGAGGTAGCAGTAGCGGCCGTTGCAGTCGGATGAAACGGCGATGGCGCGGGGGGTTCCCGCGATGCGGATGACCGCGGCGTCGCCGCCCGGCATCACGAGCGTGTTCAGCAGCACCTGCTGGTCGTACTGACGATAGACCCAGGCGCGCGAGCACACGTTGGGAGCCGAGAGTACGCGCAGCAGCACGTCGCCGAGTTCCGCGGGACTGTCGGGATGCGCCAGCGTCGACGGGTCGAACGCCTGCACCTCGTCGAGGTAGGCCGGGCGCGTCATGGCGGGATCGTAGACCGGCGCGGCGTCCGCGAGCGTGTCGGCGGGCATGTCGGCGACGATCTCGTCGCCCTCGCGCACGACGAAGCGGCCGGTGTCGGTGACCGTTCCGATCACCGTCGAGCGCAGACCCCACTTCGTGCACACGGCCTTCGCGGCTTCGAGCTTCTCGGGAGTCACGACCGCGAGCATCCGCTCCTGTGACTCCGAGACCATGAACTCGAACGGCTTCATGCCTTCTTCGCGTGCGGGGATCTTCGTCACGTCGATGTCGAGGCCGACCCCGCCGCGCGACGCCATCTCGGACGCGGAGGAAGTGAGCCCGGCCGCGCCGAGATCGCCCAGGCCGACGAGCAACTTCGCCTCGAGCAGCTCGAGACAGGCCTCGATCAGCAGCTTCTCCTCGAAGGGGTCGCCGACCTGCACCGAGGGACGCTTGTCCTCGGCGCGCTCGTCGAACTCCTGGCTGGCGAGCGTCGAAGCCCCACCGATGCCGTCCCGGCCCGTGGTGGAGCCGATGAGCAGCACGAGGTTGCCGGCGCCTGTCGCCACAGCACTCGTGAGGTTCTCCTCGCGCATGAGGCCGATCGCCATCGCGTTGATGAGGCAGTTGCCTTCGTAGGCAGCGTCGAAGTAGACCTCGCCGCCGACCGTCGGCACGCCGATGCAGTTGCCGTAGCCGCCGATGCCGGCCACGGCGCCCTCGAACAGGTAGCGCTGGCGCGCCTTGTCGAGCGTGCCGAAGCGCAGGGAGTTCAGGTTGGCGATGGGACGCGCACCCATCGTGAAGATGTCACGGATGATGCCGCCGACGCCGGTCGCCGCGCCCTGGTACGGCTCGATCGCGCTCGGGTGGTTGTGCGACTCCATCTTGAACGCGACCGCCCAGCCGTCGCCCACCGAGATGACGCCGGCGTTCTCACCCGGGCCCTGCAACACGTACGGGCCCGTGACCGGGAACATCCGCAGCGCCTTCTTGGAGTGCTTGTAGGAGCAGTGCTCGCTCCACATGAGCGAATACATGTAGAGCTCGGTCACGGTGGGCGTGCGGCCGAGGATCCCGACCACACCTTCGTACTCGGCGGGCTTGAGACCCAACTCGACGGCGAGCTGTGGTGCGAGTTCGGCGCTCAGGTCGTCACGCATGCGTCGTGCTCCTCGCGATCGTGGGGTCGGCGTCGGGGTCGAGAAGAAGCGCGGAGGCGACCGCCTCGCACTGCGCTTCGAGGCGTGCCTCAAGGCGTCCGTGGGTGGGGAAGACCACGCGCAGCAGGTAGGCGAGCTGCTGGGCGAACACGAACGGCGCAAAGAGCGCGTACACATGCGCCCACGGAAGCGCTGCGACGAGGAAGGGCACCTGCGCGATCGCGTAGACGACGACGTAGGCGGCCTGCGGGACGACGTAGGACCAGCGGCCCTCCGGCACGCCGGCGTAGTCGGTGGAGGGCCGGGCCATGGCGTTGACGACCAGATAGGCGGCCGCCACGGCGTCCGCGAGCACCAGCGCGATGATCACGTACATGCCCGGGCCGACGAGGCCGATCGTGGCACCCACGGCTACACCCCCGCCATATGCTCGACGATGGCCGTGAAGAACGGCTGTCCGTCGGTTCCGCTGGCCTCGGGGTCGACCACGCGCTCGGGATGCGGCATGAGCCCGAAAACGTTCCCGCGCTCGTTGCAGACGCCGGCGATGTCGTCGGTGGCGCCATTGGGAGCGCTACCGCCCGCTGCGCGCGTTCCGTCCGGCTCGCAGTAGCGAATGACGACTTGGCCGTTCGCCTCCAGGAGCTTGAGCGTCTCGGCATCGGCGGTGTAGTTGCCTTCGGCGTGGGCGATCGGCATGCGAACAACGCTCCCTGCCGGCAGGTCGACCCACTGGCAGATCGAGCGCTCGACACGCAGCGGCACCGTCTCGCAGATGAACTTCAGGCCCCTGTTGCGCACCATCGCGCCGGGGAGCATGTGCGCCTCGGTGAGTATCTGGAAACCGTTACAGACCCCGAGGACGGGCCCGCCGCGCTCGGCGAACCGGACCACCTCGCCCATCACGGGCGAGAAGCGAGCGACCGCGCCGCAGCGGATGTAGTCACCGTAGGAGAATCCTCCGGGCAGGGCGATCGCATCGAAACCGGCAAGGTCGGTATCGCCGTGCCAGATGTAGTCGACGTCGATGCCGAGGTATCGGCACGCGATGACGATGTCCTGCTCGCAGTTGGAGCCCGGGAACCTGACGACGCCGAACTTCATCCGCCGATCACCGGGCCTGAAGCCTCGACGATCCGGTACTCCTCGATCACGGGATTCGCGAGCAGCTTGTCGCACATCTCGCGAACGCGAGCGGTCTCGTCGGGCCCGTCTGCGACCTCGACACGGATGTATTTGCCGATCTTGACGCTCTCCACCTCGTCATAGCCGAGGCTCGTGAGCGCCCGCTCGGCAGTGGCGCCCGGCGGGTCGAAGATGCCCTGCTTGTAGGTCACGAAGATCTCGTAGCGTGCCATCGTCTCCCTCTCACGCGTCCGTTGCGTCGTCGTGCCGGGCGCCGCGAGGCGCCCCATCATCGCCGCGATACCGATGGAGCACCGTGCGCACCACCTGCAGCGCGATCATGCTGCCAAAGAAAACGAAGATGCCCGGCCAGGCGAGTGGCGGAACACTTCCCGCCGCGACCGAGTCCGTCTCGATACGAAGGATGTCGACCAGGCTGTACGCGAACAGCGCGATGCCGGCGAACGACGTCAGCAGCAGGCCGGTCTCAGCGATACGCAACGCCCAATAGGGACGGTCGGAGCCGGACCCGCTCACTTATCCTCCAGCGTTGAGGTCGCATCCTCGCTCACGTCATCAAGGGTGGCGTTGTCGCTGAGCGCCGGCGCCTTCTTCGCCTTGGACGGGACATCGGCCTTGGTCTTCTTGTGTCCCGAGCGCGCGGCCTCCATGGCCTCCATGCGGGCCTTGCGGATCGGCGTGAACTCCAAGTAGAACGCGCCCGCCATCGAGGCCGCCCACAACCCCCACGCGAAAGGCACGTAGGCCTGGAAGGAGGCTCCGGCCTTCTGCAGCAGGATGATGCCGACCGCGATCACGAGCGACAGGGTCCACAGCATCCACCAGATCCTGCGCAGCTGCTTCATCTTCTCGGTCGGCTCGAAGGCCGGCGTCGTCTGCGTCGCGGGTCCGCGGCCCCAGCGGGACTTCTTGGCGGCCGACTTCTTGGTCGAAGAGGCGGGAGTGAGGTCGGCCAGATCGCGCTTCGGCTTGGCCGAAGAAGCGCTCTTGCGCGTCTTGCCCTTGAGCTCGGTCTTGTAGCGATCGTTATGCGGGCTGCGAGTTGCCATGTTCGTCAGTCTCGTTCCGGTTCGAAGGTACGGCCCGTGATCAGCTCGTAGGCGTGGATGTAGGTCTCGCTCGTCCTGGCGATGATGTCGGCCGGAAGCTTGGGTGCCGGATCGGTCTTGTCCCAGCCCGTCGACTCGAGCCAATCGCGGACGTACTGCTTGTCGAACGAGGGCTGGCCGTGCCCGGGCGCGTACCCCGCGGCGGGCCAGAACCGCGACGAGTCGGGGGTCAGGACCTCGTCGATGAGCGTGACTTCCCCGTCGACGATCCCGAACTCGAACTTGGTGTCAGCGATTATGATGCCGCGTGTCGCCGCGTGGTCCCGAGCGGCGGAGTACAGAGAGATGGAGGCCTCCTGCAACTCGGCTCCCGCCTCGCCCCCGATGATCTCGAACATGCGCCGGATCGAGATGTTCTCATCGTGGAGTCCGAGCTCGGCCTTCGTCGACGGCGTGAACATCGGCTGGGGGAGTCTGCTCGATTCAACCAGCCCGGCCGGCAGGGACATCCCGCATACCGTCCCGGTGCGGCTGTACTCGGCCCACCCGCTGCCCGCCAAATAGCCACGCACGATGCACTCGACCGGGAATACCTTCGCCTTGCGGACCAACATGAAGCGGCCCGCAAGACTGTCCGCGTGAGCCGCGAACCGCTCCGGCAGATCGGCGACGTCCGCCGAGATCAGGTGGTTGGGGACGACCCCCGCGAGCAACTCGAACCAGTAGAGCGAGAGCTTCGTCAGGACCTCACCCTTGTGCGGGATCGGGTCGGACAACACGACGTCGAACGCGCTGAGGCGGTCGCTGGCGACCAGCAGCAGCCGATCGCCGAGGTCGTAGATGTCCCGGACCTTGCCGCAGGCGTCGGGCCGGATGTCCATGGTTTCGCTCACGTTCGTCCCTTTGCGTCATGACACGTCGATAGGCGGTTCGGGATGCGTCGGCGCCGTATGTGACGAGGGCTGCGGAGGGCGCGCGGCGTGGAGACATTGTAGCCGTTGAAGGTGCCGGACGGGACGTCAGAACCAGCCGAAAACCAGGGTCCCGACGGCATACAGACCGTGCACGAGCATGAGGGCGACCAGGGTGTAGGCGATCCCCCGGTGGACCTTCTGATGCGTCGCGCCCTTGAACTTGATGAAGCGACGGCCGACAAGGACCTCGAACACCAGCAGCAGGAATCCGACGATCCCGGCCACGACGACCAGGTAGAGCGGCTGAAAGAACGGCAGATTCATCGACGTCTCCTCGTGATAGTGGCTGTCACGTGCTCGTGCCCGCGGGGAACGCGAGGGCGGCTATGAAGTCACGCTGGAAGTCGGGATCGCCGGCGAGGGCGATGGTCCGGACGGACTCAGCGATACGCTCCGCATCGCGCCGGACCGCACTCGAAAGCAGCATCGCGGAAGCACCAGAGAGCGCCGCGTTGCCGGCCAGCGTGACGCGTTCGGCCCACTGCGGCGGGATCATCCCGATCGCGACGAGCGAGTCCGGCTGCAGGTGCGAACCGAATCCTCCGGCAACGAGTATCTCGCGCACGTCGCCGGCGTCCCGGCCGGCCGCAGTAAGCACCGCTCCGATCGCGGACTGCACGGCGCCCTTCGCCAGCTGCGCCTGCCTGACGTCGTTCTGGGTGAGCAAGACGTCCGAAGCGACCTCGAACACCCGGCCGGCGATGGTCTCCGTCACTCGCGCCGCGAGCGGTCCGCGAGCCTGCAACCGGCCTGACTCGTCGAGCGCACCGCTGCGGACGAGGACCGCGAGGAGATCGAGCAGTCCCGAACCGCACAGTCCTCGCGGGCTCTCATCGCCGACGGTCCGCAGGCCGAATCCGTCGTCATCGAGCCACACCGCCTCCACCGCGCCCGGCTCGGCGCGCATCCCGTTCGTCAGCCCATATCCCTCGAACGCGGGACCCGCAGCCGCGGAGGCGGCGAGCAGCGCGCGCCCTGAGGCGAGAACGACCTCCCCGTTGGTGCCGAGATCGAGCAACAGCGCGTCGTCGTCCCGTCCGTCGAGCCCTGTGGCGATCAGACCCGCGACGGTGTCCGAGCCGATGAACGACGACACCTCCGGGCCCACAAGCACCCGGCCCTCGCCGAGTGCCGACAGGTCGGTGGCCACTGTGTCGGTGAGACGTGACGCCCGATGGTCCCCACGATGCGTCCCGTCCGCGAGGGACCCGACATCCTCACCGAGGAAGAGGCGGGCCATCGTCGGATTGCCGATCACGACTATCTCCCGCAGGCTTCCCGTCGCTGCGCGAGGACTGGCAGTAAGCAGAGCAAGAAGCGTCTCGATCTTGCGCACTACGGCCTCGCGCAGCTCCCGAGCGTCGCCTTCGAGAGCGCGCGACACGCGCGAGAGCACGTCATGGCCCCACGCGATCTGCGGGTTGAGGTCGGCGATCTCACCGATGACACGACCATCGGTCAGGTCGTGCAACCTCACGGCGATCGTCGTGGTGCCGATGTCGACCGCGGCGCCGAGCGCGCGGACGCCGGGCTCGGTGACGATCCCGCGCGATGCTGGCGGCTCGACCTCTGCGCCGGAGCTGACGCCCGACATCTGGACCCGGATCCCACCCGTGGCAACGGGCACGTCCACGACCACTTCGGCGGGTCCATCCACTCGGGCGCGGCAAGCAAGTCGGGTACCCGCCCGAGTTGCGGCGCCGAGCGCCTCGATCTCGATGTCGTCGGCGGGCGCGAGTCCGCCCGTTGCGTTCACCCGGCACGAGCCACAGCGGCCCTCGCCGCCGCAGGGAGCGTCGATGCGGATCCCGGCCATCGCCGCGGCCGCGTGCAGCGTCGTACCGCGCGGGACGTCCACACTCGCCCCGTCGGGCTCGAACCGCACTCTCACACCCGGCATGACGACCTCCCTCGGCTCCTCAGTATCGCACTGCGGGCCGAGGGCGACAGTCACTCGGATCCGGTGGAGCTGAGCCCCCCGGGGGAGTCGGGCAGCGCGTCGCCCGCATCCTCGCCGATGGACCCCTCGACGCGCCGTATGTCATCGCTCTCGAGGCCGCGGTATCGCGCCGCCTCGTCGGAGGATTCTTCGATCAAGGCCCGCTGCCTGTGCCACAGCTCCCTCTCGTCAGGAGCACCGAGCGGCGGCTCCGACCCGTCGTCGTCCGAGCCCGTGTGACCGATGTTCTCGAATCCGGAATGACGATGGTCCCGGCTCAGGATCTCCTGGTCGGCGGGGTGCGGGACCTCCACACCATAGTCGTACGGAAGGTCATCGGGGGTCCCGGGGACACCGTCGTCAGCGATCGAGTCCTCGATGACATCGTCCGGTGCGATGCTCCCGTCCTCGTGCCTGACTTCGTGACCGCTGTTGACCGGAACGAAGACGCCGCCTTGGCGGACGTACTCCTCGTCTCCGAACGGCCCCTCGTCGTTTATCCGTACCATGGAAACCTTCTCTCGGGCGCCAAACCATGCAGGAGGTTTATTCCCCAAGGCCGGGCGAGCGCTGCGGTCCCGCCTACTTTCGAGTCGGCGGGACCGATGTCACCCCGCGTGCGAGGTCCGCCCTCAGTTGCGGCAACGCCGCCTCCATCGCGACAAACCCCGCCTCGTAGGCCTCGCTCACGCGTGAGAAGTCCCACGGGCTGATCGCCCCGACGGCCGGCGTGACCAACAGGTCGGGCTGCAGACGGCTCGCGTCGCACTGGTGCTGGACGATCTCCCACGACAGGAGGATCACATCGCGCAACTCCTTGGGCTCCGAGACATCGGCGGCGAGCGGCATGATGTTGACCCCGAGCACATAGTCGGCGCCCAGATCGAGCGCTGCCTGTACCGGGACGTTGTCGACGAGTCCGCCGTCGACGAGCATCTGGCCGCCGCGGTGCACCGGCTCGAAGATGCCCGGGATGGCCGAGCTGGCGACGATCGCCTCTCGCAGCGGACCCGCATCGATCATGACGCGGCGCCCCGTGAGCAGGTCGCACGCGACGGCGGCGAACGGAAGCTGCAGGCGTTCGAAGTCGGTCGTCGAGGTCACCTTCTCGATCAGCGCACCGAGAGGCGAGGAATCGAGCATGCTAAGACGCGAGAGCCACGCCGGGACGGCGATCTTGAGCCAGTTCGCGCGGTGGAACGCCTCGAACATCTCGGCCGCCGGGACCCCCGCGGCGATTCCCGCACCCACGATCGCGCCCCCGCTGACCCCCGCAACGACGTCGGGGCGGATCCCTTCGCGTTCAAGCACCGCGAGCACGCCCACATGTGCGGCGCCCCTCACCGCTCCCCCGCCCAAGGCGAGCCCGAGGCGCGCCGGACGCACCGTGGGTTTGGGCGCGCGCCTGAGCCAGTCGAACATCGGCGACCTCTCTCGCTGAGCCGTAGCCGGACGGGCGCCGGCCTCGGGACCGGTCACTCGCCGGGCTGCTGGATGCCGATACGGTTGCCTTCGCTGTCCTCGACGAACGCGATCCAGCCGACCATGTCGCCCATGAACTGCTTCTCCTGCAGGACCCGGCCGCCGGCCTCAGGCACTCGCGCCACCATCGCGTCGATGTCACCGTTCGCACCGAGGTAGATGGTCGGACCGTCGTGGCTCGGCGTACCGCCCACGTACAGGTCGGCACTCACGATACGTTCCGAGGAGCCCTCGGGACCGCTGATGAGCGCGACCGTTTCTTCGCTCCCGGGCATCGGCGGTATCCGCCGACCGGTGACGTGACCGTAGAACTCCATCGCCCGCTGCATGTCCTTCACCGGGATGTCCGCCCACACGATGATGTCTCCCATGCCGTCCTCCTCGTCGCCTTGATGACCACACAGTACTAGGTACCCACGCGGAATGCCGCCCTGAGACGCTTCGGCCGTGTGAGCGCGCGCGCACGAGCACGACCGCGTCTACAAGACGGTCGCCAGCTAGGGCCGACAGTGCGCTCGGGTATCCTCTCCGCCATGAACCCAGAGAACCCGGTCTACTCGCACACGTCGGCCTACCACGAGATCAACGTCACCGACTACGGCTTCCTCCGCGTACTGCGATTCCAGCGGAACCGCCAGTCGTCGATGTATCTCGATGCGCCGTTCGACACCGACTTCGAGTACCCGGCCTACTTCCACATCGCCCTCGCCCTGAACCCGGAGGCCTCACGGTCGCTCTTGATCGGGCTCGGCGGGGGCAGCGTCGCGAAGAGGATGTGGCGCGACTATCCCGAGATGCGCCTCGACGCGGTGGAGCTGGACCCCGATGTCGTTGACGTCGCGCAGCGCTTCTTCGCGCTGCCCGAGGACGAGCGCATCGGCGTCTACGTGGACGACGGGCGGCGCTTCCTCGAGACATGCCCGGACACCTACGACGTCGTGATGGTCGACGCCTTCGACGAGGACCGCGTGCCGCGTCAGCTCACCACCGAGGAGTTCCTCCGCACCGCGCGCGACCGTCTCGCGCCCGACGGCGTCGTCGCCTACAACTTCATCGGCTCGCTCAGGGGCGACCACAGCAAGCCGTTCCGGAGCCTGTACCGGACTCTGCGGAACGTGTGGCGGAACGTGTGGGTGTTCACCGTGGACGAGGGAGTCGAGACGGAGGGTGCGAACCTGATGCTCTTCGCGACCGACGCGCCGGTCACCTCGGACGAACTGCGCGACCGCATCGCCGACCGGGTCGGTGGACGCGTGACGGTGCCCGCCTTCCACCTGTTCGGCGAGGACCTCTACACGGGCGAGATCCGATGCGGTGACGTACCGCTCATCGTCGATCCGCCGACGAGGCGGCGTAAGCGCCGCGGCTGAAGGCCGCGCGCCCGGTCGGATCGCCCGAAGCCCGTGGCGGGGCATACGTATGGGACGGCACGCGAGCTGCGTACCGTCCCATCGGAAATGCCGCGCTCGATCCGTATCAGAACCCGATCGCCAACGCCGTCTTGAGCGCATCCAGACTCGCGGTCGAGGAGTCTACGCGCCAGTCGCGCTCCTTGTTCGCGTTGAACCAGCACACCCCGGTCACACGCGGGTATGTCGTGACGATCGACTTGAACATGTCCGTGATCCAGGCGGCCTTGTCGCCACCCTGCTCGACGGAGGCGGTCTCAGCGATGAACAGCGGCTTGGCCGTGAGCCTGGTAACGGTGCCGTAGGAAGCACCGAACGTGCCGCCGAACGACCTCCAAGTCGACCAGCTTGCCGCGGTACCGCTGTTGTAGCCGTCGAGGGCGACGTAGTCGACGTAAGCGTCGCCGGGCCAGTAGTTCGCAATCTGATTCGCCGACGTGTTCGGAACGCTGTCGTTGTTGACACACCAGACGAATTTGACGTTGGTGGCGCCGCGAGCGGTGAAGATGTCCTTCACGTGCTGCCACGCTGCGACGAGCTGCTGCGGGGAGTTACCTGCCATCGTTCCGCCCCACGGGTACCAGTTGCCGTTCATCTCGTGGAAGGGCCTCAGCCATACGACCTGGCCGGACGCCTTGGCGCCGTCTGCGAACTGAGCAATCTTCGCGTCGCGGGATCCACCCGTGATGGTAGAAAGCCCGCCGACGCCCGTGGACCAGAACTCCAGGGTGATCATCGGAATCGATCCGTGATCGACGACGTTCTGCACTCGGGCTGCCGGGAAGCTCTCGGCATCGCTCACGAAGAAGTTGACGACGGCGGCGTGTGCACCGATCTCCGTCTCGAACCCGACGAGCGGCGCCATCTCAGTTGGTACGGCCGGGACGTACGTCCCGAACCAGCGAGCCGTCTGAGGCGAGAGAGCGACGGGTGCAGGCGCCACGGGGGCGGGCGCGGGTGCAGGCGCGACGGGCGCCGGCACGGTGACCTTGCCGCGGACAGAGCGGCTGCTCTTGCCGGACACCGCCGTGACCCGATAGGAATACGCGCCCGCAGCTTGGACACCAAGCGCGGGAGAGTACTTGGTCACCGAGCGAGAGGTCTTGATCGAAGCGACTTTGTGGGTGCCAGAGTAGACGGCCACGGTGACGCGACTGCGCTTGGATGCCTTGACGCTGACATGGATGCTGGTCCTGTCGGCGCTGGCCTTCGCCGAGACCCGCAGCGGTGTTGCGGCAATGGCGGGAGTGACTGTAACGGCCAGCACGGAGAGGACCATGGCCACTATGACTGCGAACCGCTTCATCGTCCGTCACCTTCGGCAGCCAGGCTGTCTACGAGAGACCCTTGGCTTTGCGTACCTGCCTCGCGACAGGCTTGCCTTTTCGGGTTCGAGCCGCGAACAAGGCTCAGCACCGGTGGACTTGCTTCATCCTTTCTATCGGCTTAGTGCGCGCGGAACTGAAGCCCTGATTCCCGAGGAACTTCGAACACGGGGGATTGCCGCCTGTTGCGCAGCAAGAACCTAGTAGACAGGCGGGAGCGAGCGCATGTAGTTCAAGTCGGTCGCGCTCAACCCCGAGGTCCAACGCGACAGCGTCGGCGCAGGTCCTGAGAGGTAGTACGGGAAGGAGACGGCGGCGCGAAAGGCCTGTGCACTGGCGTCGGAACTCATGATGCGCCAGTCCTGGAGCCCGTTCAGCCCCTCCTCGCGGGAGTCGAAGTAGATGACTGCCTTCACTTCGGGATGGCTGGTGCGGATCCTCGCATATGCGTCAGTGATCCAGGCGGCCTTGTCGCCCCCATCTTCCACACAGCCGAGTTCCGCGATGACGATGGGCTTGTGTAGACCACCCAAGTAGGCGAGCGGCTTGCGGTACCAGAACTCGAACGCGTGCCAGCTGGTCCTAGGTCTCGACGTTCCCCAGTTGAATCCGCTCATGGCCACCCAGTCCACGTAGGCGTCACCGGGGTAGTACGCGGCGAACGCGTTCTTGGGTGTGTCGGGCACGCTCTCGTGATTGACACTCCACACCCACGTGACGTTGCTCGCGCCCTCTTCGTCGAACACGTCGTGGACATGACGCCACGCTGCAACGAACTGCGCGGGCGTGTTGCCGTTGACCGTCCCGGCCCACGGGTACCAGTTCCCGTTCATCTCGTGCATGAGGCGGATCATGACGGGGCCTCGAACCGACTTGACCCTCCGCGCGAAGGTGCGGATGTACTCGTCCCACGTGCCGTCGAGAATCGTGGACAGCCGGAATGCGGGCTGGTTCACGGGGTCCTTCACGAGGTTGGCGTTGTTCCCGGGATCCCACGGCTCCCACGAGATCATGGGAATGGCGCCGCGCTGGAAGACAGAGAAGCAGGCGGCGGGATCGAACTCGTGAGGGCCAAGCTCCGCCCACGACTGGTACCACATCAAGATCGCCGGGGACTTGCTGGAAACCCCGGCGTAGCTATCCAACGCGGTCATGTCGAATGGTGCCGGAGGCCGGTACACCCCGAGAAGGGCGCCGATCGCCGGAGGTTCGATCGCGCCTGCCAAGGTCGGCACGGTCGACTTTGGGACATCGATCGTGCGCGTGGGCTGCACCGACGCCGTTCCGGTCGAGCGCCCTGACAGTAGGTCGCAGCCGACGAGCAGCAAAGCGCCTGCAACAACCATCGATATCACGGCGAACCCGGCCACACACGTGTGCCGAGCCCCCACAGCGCTACGCACCCTGATCACGCGGTCCCCTCCCCTGCGGGCTCCGACTCCAGAATACCCTCATCGCCCGCTCCAGCAACGGAGGCGTCGCGGGTCGGCTCAAGCGCGGCTTCCCCGGCACGGACGTCGGGCCACAAGGCGTACCGGATGAAGCCCTGAAGGATGACAACATGTCCGAGCGCGAACGCGACGTTGTTCATGACGGCGGGCGTGATCCCCTCACGGAGCATGCCCACGACCATCGCGACCACCAATACCGAGATCGCGACGATGTGGGTGATCACGGGCCGCAGCGAGCGGCGCGATCCCGACTTGGAGGTGACCACGAACTTCGCCTTGCCCCCGAAGATCGCTGTGATGAGCGCGGCTACATGGATCGGGAACGATCCCAAGGTGAACCACAGTGCCTCGAACTTGATCTTGAAGTCAGAGGCCACAGCCATGGTGGCGAGTGTGACGACGATATATGGCAGGAAGTAGATCGGGTACTGGTTCGGCGCCTGCACCGGCCGCTGACCCGTCAAGAGGAACGCAACGGGCAGTACAAGGTACGCCGCGTAGGCGAAGCCGGTGAACCAATACACGAAACTGAGCCCGAACTGGACTCGAGTGGCCATACGCATGCCGCGGAAGAACGGCCTGCGCTTGAAGAGGATCTCCAGCCCGCCGCGAGCCCATCTCAACTGCTGACTGTAGTAGCCGCTGACATCCAACGGCCCCAGTCCCTCGGCTAGAACGATCGGAACATACTTTCCGTGGTACCCGGCCTTCAGCAACTGCAGCGAGACCCGAAGATCCTCCGTGATCGAGTCCTCCGGCATTCCCCCAACGGCCGCGAGGGCTGTTCGACGGAAGATGAGGTTCGTCCCGCAGGCGAATACGGCCTGGTCCTTGGTGCGACCTCGCATGATGGGACCGTAGAAGAGCGCCTGCTGCTCATGAGCGCCCGAGGCAACGCGATTCGTGAAGCGGTTCGAATAGGACTGTGGTGTCTGCACGAACGCGACATCCCGCTCCGCGAAGCAGCCCATCGTCTTCTCGAGGAATCCGGGCTTGGGGACGTGATCGGCATCGAAGATGACAACGAAGTCGCCGTGGGTGCGTGCCAGTCCCTCGTTGATGTTGCCTGCCTTGGCGCCTCGGCGGTCAGGTCGCGTCAGGTATCCGACCCCGGCAGACGAAGCCAGAGCCTGAATATCCGTCGACCGGCCGTCGTCGAGGATCCAGACCGACATCCGCGGATGTCGTATCGCAAGCGCACCGTGCATGGTCTGCTCGACGATCTCCAGCGGTTCGCCGGCCACGGTGATGAAGACATCGACCGTCTCGTCGGTCGTCGCGAAATCGGATGTCGCCGGTTCATCCCACCGCTGCGAGGAGATCGTGTACCAGAAGCCTGCGGCCTGGATCACGTTGAACGCCTCGGCGGCGATCAGAAGGTAGAAGAGCACCAGGTTCTCCGGACGCGTATCCAGCAGCAGCCACTTCAGATAGACCAACCCTGCAATCGCCGAGAGCACCGCAAGGACTCGGCAGGCGGCCAGATACGCGCGGCGGCGATGGGGAGCTATGTAGATCATGGAGTGCTCGCCTCCGGCGCAGGAGTGGACGTCGGGACAGGAGTGCGATCGAAGCGCAGAACCTGCACCTGACTCAGCTGAACATCTTGGGTGGTGGTGAAGCCGTTACGGAGGAACCACATCGTCGTGTTGTATGCGTCGCCGCGAAGCTGCGCGATGTTCTGGAAGCTCAGGATCAAGTAGACCCGGTCCGATTGCCGAGCCACCCGATCGAGGTCCTGCCCAAGCTGCACTTTGCCGTTTCGAAGTCCCGCGTTCTCACCGTACAGAGGGAAAGCGAACGCAGGAATCGTCTTCGGCAGGTAGTAGTCCGTCAGAACGTCCATGTAGAACGGCTCGTAGATGATGACGTCGCCGGGTCGATACTGTTCCGCGACGAACTCGATCGCAGCACGATTGTCGTAGCGCATGGTGTTGTTCGGGTCGAACGACTGATCGGCCCAGGCGACGAGCGACAAGACCACTACGAGGCTGATCAGCGCCTTGCCCAACCGCTTGTTCGACGCGGCCAAGACGCGTGCGATCAATAGCAGCGCCGGAGCAGCGAGCGCCATCGCATATCGAGATGCGAGTACTTGCCCCTGCCACTGCCCCAGTGCCCAGATCAGCGGAAATCCGATACATGAGAAGACCGCGACCGCCGTGACCCGTTTCATCGGTCCGACGACATCGACCAACACCATCGCGAGGCTGATGAGCAAGGGCCACATCGCGACGAGCGCATACATCGTCCAAGCGGGATGGAAGCCGGCGATCATCTCGACCAGCATCTGACCCACATCATTGAACCTGATAGCGAAGCTCGCGGCCACCTGCCCATATCCCAGGCCGCCCGATCCCGCGGTGATCGACTTGATCAAAGGGCTGTTGGCACCGTGCGATGGCAGCCAGACCGCCCAGTACAGCCACGCGGTCACGGTCGTCACAAGAACCGTGTTGGAAGCCAGCCACGGACCGAGCCCCGGCATGTCAGCGAAGATCCTCCATGGTCGACGAAGGCTCGCCGTTCGTTGCCCCCCACGCCTTTGTCCACTCCCCCGGATGAAGACCTCCACAACCAGGAAGTAGGCGACCTCACCCACTATCAAGAACAAGAAGAAGTAGTGGGTGAACGCGCCGAGGAGAGAGGCGATCGTGTATCCCACCCAGCTGCGGGAGTCGTTTCGATCCACCGCCAGGGCGAAGAAGGCCACGGACAAGAGGCCGAAGAACATCAGCATCGAGTACATCCGCGCTTCCTGCGAGTACCAGATGTGGTACGGCGAGAACGTCAACAGGGCTGCTGCGACAAGCCCGGTCCGGCGATCCCAGAGTCTCGCGCCCGCCCAGTAGGCAACGGGTATCGCCGCCACGCCGAACACGAGTGCGAAGGACTTGACGGCGACTTCTCCTGTGCCGAACGCGCCGATCCAGAAGTTCATGAGGATATGGAAGAGAGGCGGATGGGTGCCCCCGACCACACTCTGGATCGTGTCCCAGACGGACGACGTCGTCTGCTCGATCGTCGCCCCCTCGTCGAGCCAGAGACCGCGCGTGTTGATCGTAGCCATGCGGAGGCCGAATCCGACGACCGTCAACACGACCACCCACCAGCTGTCCCGGCCCCGGCGAGGGACGACCGCCGCAGCGTGAGCGCCAGTGGCGAGTGGCGATGTCGTGGACATCTAGCTCGCCCGCCGGGTTGCACCGCGAAGCGAAGCGAGGTCGTCCGCGTCGAATTCGCGAAGAAGCAGAAGGACGAGTGCGTATGCCAGACATGCGACGGCATAGGCCGGGAAGAGCCAGAAGCCCGTCGGATGCACCAACGCGAGAACCACTCCGACGACGGCGGCGGCCACGCTCGCCCGGACGAGCGTCCACAGGACCCGCCGCCCGAGCAGCTCACGCAGGTACCAGACCGCAGCGGCGCCGGCGGACAACCCGGCAACGGCCGCGACTCCCGCCGCGCCGATCTGACCGAACACCGGTATGACGATCGCGAGCAGCGCCAGTTCCGCCGCGGTAGTCACGATCACGATCGCGAGGGCTTGCCGTCGATGGCCGCGCGCCATCATCACGGAGATGCACGTAGCGCGGACGTTTCGTCCGACCGACGCGACCATGAGCAGGGTGAACGGAACGGCGGCAGCAGCAAAGGCCGCGGTGTAGACCAGCGTGAGCGCCTCAGCGCCGGTCGCGGCGATCACCGCTACGCCGAGCACGGTCACGAGGAGCGCCATGCGCACGCCCTGCATCGTGTAGCGCGCCACGAGCGCTTCGCTCTTCTCAGCACCGGCCCTGGCGACCGATGGGAAGAGCACGCGGCTCAGGGCGGCGGACAGGAAGCTTGTGGTCTCCGCCAACGCGGCGGCCGCGCCATACAGTCCTGCGGCCGTGCTGCCGCTCAGCGCCTTCACGAACCAGAGGTCGCCGTCACTCGCAACGCCTGAGAACAGGTTCTGCACGAGGAACGGCACCGCTGCAATACCCATCCCGCGCGCCTCGGCGAAGGTGCCCCTGATCCGCAGGCCCGTCCCCCTCCAAGGCACGAACAACACTGCGAATCCTGCGATCGAAGACAGGGCGTTGCCGATGAGCGCTCCGGGTACCGAGAAACCCAGCCAGACGAGCCCCCCGATCGCAAGGAACTTCACCGTCGCGTAGACGAGCATTCCCGCGACCTGCCTTGCGAATTGCTGACGGCCGAGCCGCAGGTTGCCCGCCAAGAGGAAGGCGGCGACGACAGGGATGTCCAGAGCTGCGATACGGATGAGCGGTTCGAGACGCGGGTCTCTGAGAGCCCCCGCAATGAGCCCCGCGCCCACCTCGAGCGCCAGGAACAGCAGACCGGCCGACAGCATTTGCGCCAGGTACGCGCCACGCTCGATGCGCAGCGCGGCGTCGGGATCCTCGGCAAGGCGCTTCGAAGCGACCTGCACGATCCCCCCTGTTACTAGCATCTCGAAGTAGTTGAGCACCGAGAGGGTCACCCGCCACTCACCGAACCCCGCGGGACCCAGACTCGTGGAAAGGTAGTGATAGAGAAGGAACGCTGTGAGCAGCTGCCAGACTTGGGCGACGACTCCTAGAACCGTGCCTCGCGCCAAGCTCGTCGTCCTCGCCACAGCTCTCCCTCGCCTCTTCAGGCCGCGCCGCGAGCGCGTCGTGCGATGCGCTCATACTCAGCGAACACGAGATCGAGCGTCGACGAGAGCAGGTATCGCCCATCGAGAGCGGTGGCGTGACCGGACCGGGCCAGGCGAGCAGCGAACTCCGGGTCCCTGAGAAGCCGCAACATCGCAGCCGCAAGAGCGATCGGGTCACCGGGGCGAACGAGAAGGCCGTTCTCCCCATCGCGGATGAACTCCGCAGGCCCCCCCGAGTCGGTGCACACCGTTGGCACGCCAAGAACCATCGCCTCGAGGATGCTCCTCCCGAGCGCTTCCGAACGTGACGGCGACACGAAGAGGTCGAGGGCGGCGAGCATCGGCGCGACGGGTTCGAGGAATCCGACGAAGAACACCCGGCCAGCGACGCCAAGGGAACTCGCGAGCCCCTGGAGGCGATCCTTCTCCGGGCCATCACCGGCGATGAGCAGGACGGCTGCGGGATGTGACCCCGCCACCTCAGCGAAGGCGGTAACAAGGTCGTCGATGCCCTTGAGCGGCTCGAGATAGCCAGCGTAGCCGATCCGTGGGCCACCCTCCGGAACGTCCAAGTGCATCAGGGAGTCAGCGGCCAGTTCATCGGGATCGAGGCGGCCGGACGCCTCGATGATCCGACCGCGGATGCCGACCGTGCCGAGCCGATCGGCAACGCTTCGGGAGGCTGCGAAGATCGCATCAAGGCGGGGGGCTTCGACACGCGAGACGAGGTTGCGGACGAAGAGCATGGGCCTTCGCCAACGGACGGACATGACCGGCAGCGCAGAGGTCGGGTCCACAGTCACGAAAGCGCAGAAACCGACACGCGGCGGCGATGGGACCAGCCCGAGCCACCGCACGAAGGCCACCGGGAAGATGCTCATACCGTGAACGACCTCGGGGCGCAACTCTCGCATGAGCCGACGAAGGCGGCGGATGCTCGAGAGCGCGAGCGTGAATTCGGCTGTTTCAGAGCGAACATCGATATCAGCGCATGCCCGGTGCAATGCAGATTCGGCGGGGGCTATGACAAAGACCTCGTGCCCCTTCGCGCGACCGTGGCTGAGTAGGCTCATCAACAGCCTCTCGGCACCCCTCGTGCGCGGCCATCTCGAATTGGCAAGGTATACGATGCGCAAGGAACCGCCCCGAGGATTGTCACGGACAGTGTGCCTCTGCCATTGTAGCCGCACGAGAGCCGCGCCACGGCGCCGGGTGCATGAGGGCGAGGTTTGATGCAGGGTCTGGAGAACGCTAGGACGAAGGTCCTGCTCTACCACGATCTCGCGGCGCTGACCCGCGGCGACAAGGGTCTTGCTCGCGACCGGTTCCGGCACGACTTGGCGCGAATGACCGCCTGGGGATTCTCGTTCCGTAGCATGCCTGAATTCCTCGCAGGCAAAGCGTCGGGCCCGAAGGACATCATCATCACGTTCGATGACGGTGGACGCTCGCTCCTGGACTGTGCGCTGCCAGTCCTCGAGGAGTTCTCCGCGACCGCGACGATGTTCGTCGTCGCCGCTTTCGTCGGCTGCAAGGGTAGCCACATGGACTTCCTTACCTGGGACGATCTCGACGAGGTCGCCGCTCGCGGAGTAGGCATCGGGTCACATGCTCTGAGCCACTTGCCTCTCACCGGGTCAGACCCGATCGCGATCCAACGCGAGGTATTCGGCGCTGCCGAGATCTTCGACCGACACGGGCACGCCCCGAGAACCTTTGCGTATCCGTACGGGCGGCGCTCGGACGAGGCTAAGCAGGTCGTTCGCGACGCAGGGTTCGAAGCGGCCTTCATGATCAAGAAGGGAGGGCAAGATCCCCTCGAGATCAGACGGCGCCTCCTGACGCTCGCTGAGCCCTCGCCGCTCTTGCGCTTCTACTTGAGCGACCACTACTTCGGTGTGCGAAAGGCGATCGTGTCAACGGTCCCAGAGAGGTTCCGTCGCGAAGGCCGCCCTCTTCCTGAGGCCGCCCTCGGTGCGCGCGGTTTCGGGATCGACGGATGGATGCCCCCCAACGTTCACCCACCGTCGGACGCAGCGTCGTGACCGCCGCGCGGATGATCGCCTATGAGGTCCACGAAGGCGCCGAAGCCCTCATGGGGCTCCGGGCCGAGTGGGAGGCGCTCGAGGCGTCCGGGGCGGACCACGTCTTCCAGACTCATGCGTACGCTCGACTGTGGCAACGCACCGTCGGGACTCCGACCGGCGCAAGGCCCCTACTGGTGGTCCTGCGTGAAGACGGACGCGTCGTCGCGATCTTCCCGGCGTGTCGCATCCGCGAGGGCGGTGCCCCTCTGATCGCGTGGCTGGGAGGCCCGCGCGCCCTCGACTACGGAGACATCCTCTTCGATGAAGATGCCGCCGAGACGACCGTCGATGCTTTCGTGGCGGAGTCTTTGCGGCTGATCGCGCGTCATGCGCGGGGCTCCATCCTGTACCTGACGAACGTGCGCGACGATGCGCGCGTGGTCGAGTCGCTGCGTTCCCGGATGCGGGTATTCAAGACGACCACAGCCCCCTATCTGCCCATCTCCGGAACGTGGAAGGAATACCTCCACTCCCGCGGGCGCAACACGCGCCATAGTCTGGACAGGTTGTCGCGGCGCCTGTCGGAGTCGGGAGAGGTGGAATTCGCACTCCTTGAACCTCAGGCCCCTGGGGTTGCGCCGGCCATCGCAAGTCTCGTGACCTTTCAACGTGCGCGCTTCGACGCACCGGTCACCCGCACGAATCTCTTCGACGAGCGCTACGTCAGCCTCCGGACCGAGCAGGCGATGACCGCGCTGGGCAGTCGGGTCGCAACACTGAGCGTCGACGGCCGATGCATCGCAGCGTCCCTACACACCGTCTTCCGCGGCCGCTTCTACTGCCTGGTGACCGGCTTCGACGGCAGCTACTTCAACTTCTCACCCGGCCTTCTGCTCCACGGGTTCGTCATCCGCTCGTGCTTCGAGAACGGCTGGGATCCTTGCGACTTCTGCTGGGGTGACGAAGCGCACAAGTTCCGGTGGACCGAGCAGGAGACGACGCTCACCACCTTCGTCAGCAACAACGCCAAGGGGGCGCTCCTGCTGGCGGCGGCAACCGCTCGTCGCAAGATCGCCGAGGTGTTCAGGAATAGCGGCAATACACCGGGTTCTTCCAAGCGCCGCGACACCCTGCCCGGCTGAGGGTCACCCCGCGTCGCGACCACGTCGTGTCTTCGGAACTGGCGCGGCAGCGCGCCACCAGACCTTGAACCCTCTCACGAGGCGGCGCGCCAGACCGTATCGCAGCCGCAGGGCCGCAACGAGCAGACCTCCCGACACAGGTCGCAACGAGACGTACGCGCGACACAGGGCGTTGGCGTTGGGGCGCCACAAATGCAGCCAGGGCGCGGCGCTGATCTCGGACACGGCATCGAGATCGGGATCCGCACAGGACCACTCGACCGTCTTGTGGGTGATGAGACGCCCGGGCGACAGGCGCGCGTACGACTCGTCGTAGCCACCCTTGAGGGCGGCGCACTCGCGACGGGTGTACAGGCAGAACTCCGACGCGATGGACCGTCCCTCGGCGCGGAGGACATGGATCTCGCACCATCCGTCGAGCTTCATGCGCTCAATGAGGCTGCGATAGAACGCCATCCGATCGGGATGATGGTTGATCGCAGACCCGCGCTCACCCTTCCATCCGGAGGCCTCGACCTCGAGGAACAGCGGGTACTCCGCCTCAAGGTCCTCTCGTGCGACCACGCGCACATATTCGGCGCCGGGAAGCGCCTCGAACCCCCGGGCGGACTTGCGCAACGTGCTGCGCGACTTGCCCGAGAGACGGTCCATGAACTCCTCCGCCGACATGTCGGTGGGAATCACGAACTCTGCGCCATCGGAGAATGCGAAACGCGTGGCAGCGCTGATCGTGTCGAGCCCGTCCCACATGATCGAACCGCCCCAAGTCCGACCCAGCACAAGGATCGCAGGTCTGCCCGGCTGCCGGCGCATGTGGTCGACCACGGCTGGGAGAAGAGCTCTTCGGGCGTCGTCCTCCGGGCCGATGGCGTCGCTGATCACCCACCCCGGGCGCCACGGCATGCCCCAGACCCTCAGCGGAAGCCCGAAGCCGCGTTCGATGCGCTCCTCGACGGGCAGGATCGAGCGGACCGTCTCGCCATCCGATAGCGCAAGGCAACGAAAGGACGCGGGCGCGGGGCAGAGGTGCTCAAGGTAGGCGGAGTTCGCTTCGTGCGAATGCCACATCGCGGGATTGGGCATCGAGAGATACAACCGTCTCCAGTCGGCTTCCAACGCGGCGAGACCCTCCGGGCCACGATGCTCTTCGACGCTCCAGACCCGCTCAGCCATGCGTACACCCCTCCACCTTCGACAGTGGCGCTTCAGGCATGCAGTGTAAAGTGATGTTGGAAGCGGAGACACCCGACGACTGGAACAGTGCGTGGAGCTGACCGTCTGCGAGACACCACTCCTATCGCTCACCGCTATCGCTCGCGCACGCACTTTCGAGCTCGACCGCCTCGTCGCTCATCTGAGGGCGTGCGCCGGCCCCGTAAGCCGCGAGATCGTCGTCGGGGTCGAGACCGCGGGAGCCGCTGCTCCCACCGAGGCCGTCGACGACGACGGGGTTCGCTGGATCGCGCTCCCTCCGCGGCGGGGGATCGGCTACAACCGCGAGCGTGTGCTCGAGGCTGTTCGCGGCGACATCGCGGTGAGCGTCGACGACGACTGCATCCCCGAAGGCGACTGGCTCACCGAACTGCTGTCCGCATTGGACGATTCCACGATCGACGCAGCCGTTGGTCGCGTGACCGTCCCTCCCGCGGGCCTGCTTGGTGACTCGATCTCCGCACTCGGCTTCCCCGCGGGCGGCTCGGCCGGATACGAGACCATGTTCCTGGTACGCGAGGACGGTACGACCGACAACGTGTCGTGCGGCAACTTCGCGATCCGCACTGCGGTACTGCGGGAAGTGGGCGGTTACGACGAGTCCATGGTCCACGGCGGCGAGGACACCGAACTCGCCTACCGCCTGAACACCTCCGGACGCCGCATCGCCTTCGTCCCCACCGCTGCCATCGTCCATCCTGCGCGGACCAGCCTGCGGGAGTTCGCTCGGTGGTTCTACGTGCGGGGTCGAGCGAAGCGACAGTTCTCGCGCAAGATTCCCTCAACCGGATACGTGGCGCGCAGGCTCGCCAGCTACGGCAGGATCCTCAGGTCGAACCTGCTCGACCTGAAGATCGTTCTGATAGTGCCGTTGCTGTTCGCGAGCGTCGCGCTGCAACAGGCCGGGTTCGTGATCGAGACGATCAGGCCCACCCACCGCCCCTGAGCCGAGGACGCTCGACGTGTCGATGCGCTAGTCGACCTCAGCCGCCCGGGTTCGATACACGGAGGCCCTCAGCGAGTCGGTGTGTTCGGACGCCGCCGGTACCGATCCCGACTCCGCGCTCGTATGCGACGCACCGACGGGCCGGTTCCCCAGCTGGCGGCGATCGATCTGCACGCCCGGGGCCAGCAAAGGCGAGGAGCGGCGCTCCACGCCTATCACCTGACTGATCTTCGCCCGGCTGGCATCGTGGCGCTCCACGTTGTTGATCAGCTCCGCGATGAGACCGGCGACGAGCAACTGCACACCGGTCAACACGGCGATGATGGACGCATAGAGGAACGGGCTCGCGGACATGTTCGTGCCCGTGTTCAGTGCGACGAAGAACTCCGCCCAGAAGGCGATCGTGCCGAAGCCTGCAAAGGCCAACCCCATGCCGCCGAGCAGATGCAGAGGCCTCTCGGCATAGCCCGACAGGAAGAACACCGTCAGGAAGTCGAGGGCCCCGCGGACGTAGCGCTCCGGCCCGTACTTGGACTTGCCGGTCGTGCGGTACAGACTCTCGACGGGCACTTCTGCGACGCTGAAGCCACGGCGCGCTGCGAGCACGACGAAGAAGCGATGAAGCTCCCCGTACCCGTACCTGATCAGGTCATCGGCAGCGGCATAGCGGAACGCCTTGAGCCCTGCGTTCATGTCGTGAAGCTGCACTCCGGTAGCGGCCCGTACGAAGGAGTTGAAGAACTTCGAGGGGATGCGCTTGCTCAGGGGGTCGCGCCGAAGCACCTTGTAGGCGGAAACGACGTCGTAATCTTCAGCGATCTTGTCGATGAGGCGCAGGATGTCGTGCGGGTCGTACTGCATATCCGCGTCGGAGGTGACGATGATCTCGCCACGCGCGTAGGTGAACCCGTTGGCGAGTGCGCTGGCCTTGCCGAAATTGCGTCGATGCTTCAGCGCGCGGACGCGCAGATCCTTCGTACAAATGGCGGAGATCTTCGCCCAGGTGTCATCGGTGGAACCGTCGTCCACGAAGATGATCTCGTAGGAGTAGACCTCCTCGCGGAAGATCTCCGTGACCTGGTCGTAGATGCCGTCGATGCTGTCGGTCTCGTTGAATGCAGGCAGGATGACGGAGATATCGACCGAATCCACCATCGCGCCGATGCCGATCATCGAATCCACCCTGTGCTCTGAGGTGCTCATGGTGCTCTCGACCCTTTCGACCCAGGTGACGATGCCCCGACTGAACCGATCCGCCACTCCCGCGTGCTGCCTTCACCACTGTTTCGGCCGGACTCCGAGAAAGATGAGCGATAAACGGTAAGTACCACAGTCTGACAGACCTAGAACTCCAGCGTCTCGAGCCGCTCGAACAGCACGCCCACACGCTCGAGGAACTTCCAAGGGTCGAAGCACTCGTCGAGCACATCGGATGTCAGCAGCTTCGCCGCCTCCGGATCCGCTTCGAGTTGCTCACGGTACGACAGGCCGCTGCGCGCCTGCTGCAGGTCGTCCCACACCTTCATCGCGTTGCGCTGCACCAGCGTGTACGCGTCCTCGCGCGACATGCCGGCGTCCACGAGCGCGAGCAGCACCCGCGAGCTGTAGATGAGGCCGCGCGTCTTGTCGAGGTTGGCCTGCATGTTGGCCGGGTAGACGACGAGCCCGTCCAGGATCCACTCGAGCTTGGACAGGATGTAGTCGAGCGCGATGAAGCTGTCGGCGAGCACGACGCGCTCGGCGGAGGAGTGCGAGATGTCGCGCTCGTGCCACAGCGCCACGTTGTCGAAGCCGACCTGCGCGTTCGCCTTGATCACGCGCGCCAGACCGACCACGCGTTCGGCGGTGATCGGGTTGCGCTTGTGCGGCATCGCCGACGAGCCCTTCTGGCCACGGGCGAACGGCTCCTCGGCCTCGAGCGTGTCCGACTTCTGGAGCGCGCGGATCTCGGTGGCGATCGACTCGGCGGTGGCGGCGACGATCGCGAGCACCGCGAGCACGTGCGCGTGCCGGTCGCGCGCGATGACCTGCGTCGAGAGCGGGTCCGGCTGCAGACCGAGCTTCTCGCAGACGTACTCCTCCACGAACGGGTCGATGTTGGAGTAGCTGCCGACGGCCCCCGAGATCGCTCCCCACGCCGCCGAGAACCTGCGGGTCGCGATCAAACGCTGCTCGGCGCGCTTGAGCGCCCATGCCCACGCCCCGAACTTCATGCCGAACGTCATCGGCTCTGCATGGATGCCGTGGGTGCGGCCCACGCACAGCGTGTCCTTGAACTCCATCGCGCGGCGCCGGCAGATGCGGCCGAGGCGGCGAACGTCCTCCAGAACGATGTCCATCGCCTGGGTCATCTGGTAGCACAGGGCGGTGTCGCCGAGGTCCGAGGACGTCATCCCGTAATGGACCCACTTCGACGGCTCGCCGATATGCTCGGCCATGTTGGTGAGGAAGGCGATGACGTCGTGGTTCGTCGTGCGCTCGATCTCGTCGATGCGCTCGACCTCGAAGGCGGCGCGCTCGCGGATCAGGACGGCGTCCTCGGTCGGGATCACGCCGAGCTGCGCCTGCGCCTCGCAGGCGAGCACCTCGATCTCTTTCCAGATCTCGAACTTGTTCTGCGGGGACCAGATGGCGCCCATCTCGGGACGTGTGTATCGATCGATCATGGCAGACCCCTCAAGCGGCGCGGAAACGTCACAGGTTCATTATCGCAGAGGGAGCGAGGGGACCGCCGCCTAGAGGATCCCGGCTCGAAGCCCCAGCTCGTCCGCGAGGTCGTCGAGGTTCGGCATGCCCACCTCGCCGAGGCAGCTCAGCGCGATCGACGCGCACGCTGCCGCATCCGAGGCGGCCTCGTGGTGCACCAGCTCGATGCCACAGTGCCGGGACACCGTCGAGAGCTTGTGGTCGGGCAGATGCGGCCACACGCGACGCGACATGGTCACGGTGCAGTAGTAGGCGACGGTCTCCGGCAGAGTGAGCTCGCAGCGCTGCAGCGACGCGCGCAGTACACCCATGTCGAATGGCGCGTTGTGCGCGAGCACGACCGCCCCGCTCAGGTACGGCTCGATCTCCCGCCACACCACGTCGAACTCCGGCTCGTTGGCGACACGTCGAGCGTCGATACCGTGGATCCGCGTATTCATGTAATCGAAACGGTTGCCCGGCGGCCGGATGAGCCAGTCGCGCCGATCGACGATGCGGTCGCCCTCGATCACGGCGAGCCCCAGGGCGCACGCGCTCGCGCGCTCGCGGGAGGCGGTCTCGAAATCGATGGCGACCCAGGTGTGCGGCATGAAAGGACTTTCGGCTCGGAGCGCAATCGTCTCGCAGGACTCTACCCTACGATGCGGATCTCGCCGGCCGCGTCCCACCGCTGCGGTTCGCGCTCGGTATGAAGCCGCGATCGAAGTTCACAGCGCCGGAAGCATGAGCCCTTCCGGCAGGTCGGCGCCGGTCATCCACGCGCGGACCATGTCGTTGAAGAGTCCCGGCTCGGTCATGTTCCAGTTGTGCTCCTCGGCGACGGAGAGTTTCCGCGTGTGGAACACCTCGCGCGACTGCGCGCCGGGGATCGCGACGGCCACATCAGCGGTGGAGCGGCGCATGACGTCGTACTCACCATGACCGCACACTGCGAGTACGGGCGCGGTGACCCGATCGAGGCCGATCGGCAGCCGGAACGCCTGGTTCTCCGCGATGACGTGCGAGAACGACTCCGCGGTGATCGACCGGAACGTGCGGCGAAAGTCGTCCACGTACTCATCCGGGACACCGGCCGCACCGTGCATGTTCGCGCGCATCCACCACTCGTTGTTCTTGAACGGTGCGGCTGTGAGCTGGAACGTCCAGTACGCGACGCCCGGCGTCATCATCCACGCGCCCGGCATCTTACGGACCAACGCGCTGCTGACGATGGCATGGTCGACGATCTCCGGTTCGCTGGCCAGCAGCGCGAGCGTGACCTGCGCGCCCTCGGAGAGTCCTACGACAGCGGCGTGACCCTCGTGCGCCCGGCTGCGGATCAGTTCCGCGACTCCGGCGACCGCGCGCGCGATGGTGAAGGGGCCCGCATCCATGCTTCTGCCATGTTCCGGCAGATCGGGCACGAGGATGTGGAACTCGCCGGACAGCGCCTCGACCTGCGGGCGCCACATCCATCCCGCGCCGCCACCGCCGTGCAGGAACACGATGGTGGGGCGGTCACTCGGCCCGTGCTCCTCCGCGTACAGCGTCATGCCTGCTCCTCCCCCACACGTGCGAGCGACGCAGCCTCGATGTAGACGTTGCCGACCTCCGGGTACGCCGCCTTCAGCGCACTCTCCACACGGGCGATCGAGGCGTGCATCCCCGCGGCGTCGATGCCGGGACAAAATGCGACGTCCAAGTTGACGAGCAGGTCCTTGGGGCCGACATACATCGTGCGGATCACGCCGACGCCCTCGATCGCGGGATCGGCGACCACCAGTGCGTTCATGACTTCAAGAACGGTCGGCTCCACGGCCTCGCCTACGAGCAGGCCCTTCGACTCGCTCGCGAGCACCCACGCGATGCCGGCGAGGATGAGGCCGATGATCACGGACGCGGCGCCGTCGAAATACGGGCTCCCGGTCAACTGCCCCAGCAGCACGCCGAGGAAGGCGACGACCAATCCGAGCATCGCGGCAGTGTCCTCGAACACGATGGTGAAGATGGTGGGGTCCTTGGACGCCCGGATGAACTCGATCACGGGGCGCTCGCCGCGCGCGTCGTTGAAAGCGCGCAGCGCGACAAAGAACGAGAAGCCCTCGATCAGCAACGCGACAGCGAGGACGATGTAGTTGGGCCACGGGTTCTCGACCGCCGTGGGGTGCAGGAGATGCAGCACGCCCTCGTAGATCGACATGCCGCCGCCGATGCCGAAGATCGAGATCGCGACGATGAGCGTCCAGAAGTAGAGTTCTTTACCGTGGCCGAACGGGTGCGCCGGATCCGCAGGACGTTCCGCCCGCTTCATCCCGAAGAGCACGAGGACCCCGTTGCCGGTGTCGACGAGCGAGTGAATGCCCTCGGCGATCATCGCCGAACTGCCGGTGAGCGCGGCGGCGATGAACTTGCTGATGGCGACGAGCAGGTTCCCGACCACCGCCGCTACGACCGCGACCTTCGATTCCGCGTGTCCCGCCATGTGTTCCCGCTCCCTGTCGGACCCCGCCCCACGACTGTGAGCCTGTGCTTTAGGGTAGCGGCGTCCAGCGGTGGCGGCAACGAACAACGAGAAGGGGTCCGTCGGGCGAGCGCCGCTCCTAGAGCTTGGAGGCCCCTCCGCCGGCGACGTCGCCGCGCCCGGAACCGTCGAGGACGGGGGCGACGCCGAGCTTGACCGCCGCCTGCGAGGCCCACGCGTCGATCGCGGCCCAGTCGCGGAAGTCCCCCTCGGGCGCTTTCATCATCTTGAGGATCGTACGTTCGATGAACGAGAACTTCTTGGGCTCATTCCAGCCGGCGAACAGCCCGGTGTCGAGGGGGGTCACGCCCGTCTCGGCGATCAGCGGGTCGGTGTAGGCGCGGACCGCGTCGGCCTTCGCCGGCTCGGTCTCGAGCGTCAGGCACGCCGTATAGAAGGCGACCTTGCCGGCCTTCAACGTCGCAGCGTTCTTGGTGACCCACTCCTTGACCGGGGCGTGCCAGTTGCTCGCGCGCACTCCGCTGCCCACGAACACCGCGTCGTAGCCGTCCGCCGCCGGCGCATCCTTGGCGGACACGACCTCGACCGTGGCGCCCTTGGCGGCGACCACGGCGCCGATTCGCTCCGCCACGCCGGCGGTGCAGCCCGATCCCGTGCCGTACACGACCAGTACCTTGCTCATGCCCGCTCCCATCGTCTTCCGGGGCTGCTCCACTTCGGGCGCCCACGTTGCCACATACCCCGCGCCTCCCAGCGCGGTCGCACCCACGAGCACACCGCCCAACACCATGAACCGGCGCCTCGAGATCTCCTCGTTAATCACATGTCCTCCCTCGATCTCACCCCGTCCCAGTACAGCACCATCATCTGGCGCACGACCTCTTCGAGCGGCACGTCGTAACTGCCGAGATCGCCGCCCACGATCTCCCGCGCCATAACGAACGTGGACGTCATCGTGAAGAACGCCTCCGCCATCACGTGCGGATCGAGGTCGGCCCGCAGGTCGCCCGCGCCTTGCCGCGCGGTCAGATAGTCGGCAAGGCCGTCCAGATTGCGGCTCGTACCTCCGCCCATCACCTCGGCCACCTCGGGGATCGACCGCGCGTCGATCGCCAGGCGAAGCGCCGCCGCGCCGAACTGCAGCGCCTGCCGCACCTCCATCGTCGCGAGCGCCTCGAGCGTGCCACGGGTGTCGGACGGGTCGGGGATCGCGCTCACGGCAAAGCCCGCCATGCTCGCTGCCCACGACTCTCCGAGCGCGCGCAGGATGCCCTGCTTGCTGCCGAACCGCCGGAAGACCGTGACCTCGTTCACCCCTGCGCGCTCCGCGATCACGCGCGTCGTCATGCCCCTGTACCCACGTTCTCCGATCAGCTCGGCGGCCGCTACGAGGATCGCTTCGCCGGTCTCCCGCTCCGTTGCAGTCATGCGTTGTGTCTCCCTCTTGACGCGTGCAAGTGCTTGCTTGCATACTATGGCCGTGATCGAAGTATGTCAATACCAAGCAGAACGCGGAACGCGTGAGGTAAGGCTGATGAAGGCGAGGAAGACGATGACCGTCGTCGCATGGATCGTGGGAGTGCTCGTGATGCTCCTGTTCGTCGGCTGGCTCGGCCTGCAGGTACAGCCGGCGCCCTTCCCCGACTACCCCGTCGCATCCGCGTCCTCCATCGCGACGATGGCGCTGCCCGCCGGACTTCCCGCGCCGGTCGACCGCTTCTACCGAACGGTCTATGGCGACTCGGTCCCTGTATATACGAGCGCGGTGCTCACCGGACGCGCGAGGATCCGGCCCAACATCCCCTTCTGGATGCCGGCGCGATACCGCTTCACGCACTCAGCGGGACGCGACTACCGCCACTACATCGAAGCGTGCTGGTTCGGCGTCCAGA
>Ga0209430_1000513_pt1 | contig 39088 bp, 34 predicted proteins | sample BarGraIncub1133A_FD_184504 | JGI IMG/M metagenome (GOLD analysis project Ga0209430, IMG submission 184504) | Arctic peat soil microbial communities from Barrow, Alaska - Barrow Graham LP Incubations 11-33A (SPAdes) (version 2) | ecosystem: Environmental > Terrestrial > Soil > Wetlands > Peat... | reverse complement strand
AATCTCCACCTGCATGGCGATTTCGGTGGGCCCACCACCATCATTTGTATAGCATAGCTATATCTCTTTAAGCAACCCTTCGGGTTGTTTGGACACGCCTTCGTGGCGCACAATCATCTCAAAATTGTACTATTAAAAATTTACATCTTCCCAATATATGTGTATACATTTTTGTTATTATATGTTATAAGCATATTATACTAGAAATGAGCGGTAATTATTCTTTTATTCGCCTTATTATTTAGCTATTGTTTTTAAAACCGCTTAATAGGTGAGGTGAGATTTATTAAAAAAATATTATTTTTCTTTTTTTCAATGTTATAGTTTTTTTTATCTTTAATTCATCATCAAAAAGTACATTAGAACCTTATAATCAAAATGCATATACTCCTGATATTGCAACTGCCAATGGTGATATAGTTTACATTTATACGAAAGTAGCCAATTTAGATAAGTTAAATAAGTTTTTAGAAGATACTAAAAACAAAAAAGAAAGCAAAATTCGAATAACTAAATTTTCTACAGAAGGGCCAGCCATTATTCAAGATTTAGAGTATAAAAATAATGAAATATATTACACTTACGACAACACTAGAGATGGATTCTCAAGTGATAAAGATAGGAGGATTTATAAAGATACATTTGATAGCTTTTTTAAAAAAATATCAGGTGGTAGAACTGAATATTATTTGAAAAAGATTTTTAAAGAAAGATTCATACTCAGTTACATAAACACTAAATAAATTTTCATTGATAGATGCACATCATCTATGATTTATTTTACTTTTTTTGAAAATAATTAGGACTCAGATTTTCTTCTACCAATAGTTCAAAAACATAATATAGTACTAGTGTCTACGATATACACATTTTATAGCATAAATAATAAACACTTTTTACTTACATTTTAGTTTCATATATCATTAGGAAGTGAGTTAAATCAATGATTATCGCCTATTCCCACTCAATGGTAGCCGGTGGCTTAGAGGTAATATCATAAACTATACGATTTACACCCTTAACCTCATTTACTATCCTTCGAGACACTTTATCAAGTACTTCATAGGGAATCCTTGCCCAATCTACTGTCATAGCATCTGAGCTAGTAACTGCTCTTAAGGCTACCGTATGACAATAAGTTCTTTCATCCCCCATTACCCCGACTGATGATATATTAGGAAGGCAAGCAAAGTACTGCCATATGCTTTCATCAAGTCCTGCAATTGCTATTTCATCTCTAAAAATTGCATCTGCTTCTCTAGTTATTGATAGCTTTTCTTCCGTAATCTCTCCAAGAACTCTTATTGCAAGACCTGGACCTGGGAATGGCTGTCTCCATACCAATTTATGAGGTATTCCAAGTTCCTCACCTACATGCCTTACCTCATCCTTGAAAAGCTCTCTGAGGGGCTCTAGAAGCTTAAAATCCATATTCTCAGGTAGTCCTCCCACATTATGATGGCTTTTTATTGTTGCAGAGGTATCCGTTCCGCTTTCCACTACATCCGGATATATAGTTCCTTGAACTAAATAATCTATATTTCCTATCTTTTTAGCCTCCTCTTCAAAAACCCTTATAAATTCCTCACCAATTATTTTTCTTTTTGTTTCAGGATCTGATACACCCTTTAATTTGCCAAGGAATCTCTCCTCTGCGTTAACTCTTATCAAATTCATATCAAACTGCTTCCTGAATATTGCTTCCACTTGATCTCCTTCATCTTTTCTTAGAAGACCATGATCAACAAATACACAGGTCAATTGCTTTCCTACTGCCCTATGAACCATAACCGCAGCTACTGAGGAATCAACTCCCCCAGATAGAGCGCAAAGAACCTTCCCTGAGCCAACCTTATCTTTAATATATTGTATCTTTTCCTCTGCAAAGGAAGCCATGGACCAATCGCCCTCAACCTTGCATACCTGAAACAGAAAATTCCTTAGTATCTGTTGCCCAAATAAAGTATGTTCAACCTCAGGGTGAAACTGTACTCCATAGAGTTTTTTCTCATCATTAGAGATAGCGGCTATCTTGCATTCATCTGAGTACCCAATCACCTTAAAGTCTTTTGGAGCCTTAGATACCCTATCTGTATGACTCATCCAGCATTGACCTTCTTTATCTATATCCTTAAATAAGATTGAATCTTCAAGATTTACCGTAGTCTTTCCATACTCACGAATCTCAGCTGAAGATACTTCTCCATCTAGTAAATAAGACATAAGCTGTAGACCATAGCATATGCCTAATATAGGAATATTTAAATCAAATATAGCCTTATCTATTCTTGGAGCTTTATCCCCATATACACTGTTAGGTCCTCCAGTTAATATTATCCCCTTAGGTTCTTTTGCCATTATGTCCTTTAAAGATGTTTTATAAGAAACTATTTCACAATATACACCGCATTCTCTAACTCTTCTTGCGATTAACTGGTTATACTGTCCTCCGAAATCAATAACTAAAATTAAATCTCTTTCCATATATATCTCCTTTTTCACAACTTGCTAATAGTTTGTAAAATGACTCTTATTTAATATTACTCTATTCTATTTAAGAATAGGGGATTTGTCAATATTAGAATGTTCATACCCCATAAAACAATATAAGGCTGAGAAAATAAATTCTCAGCCTTATATTGTGTGCCCAAAAGGGCTCATTCTCTATTAATCTTAGTACATTCCGTCCATGCCGCCCATTCCTGGAGCGCCGCCACCCATTGGTGATGGATTCTTTTCTGGAATATCTGATACAACTCCCTCTGTAGTAAGGAAGATTGAAGCTACAGATGCTGCGTTTTGAAGAGCAGATCTAGTAACCTTAGTTGGATCTACGATACCAGCTTTTACCATATTAACATATTCATTCTTTAAAGCATCATAGCCAATTCCAGCTGCGCTGCCTTTAACTTTTTCTATTATTACTGATCCTTCAAGACCAGCATTTGTAACTATCTGTCTTAATGGTTCTTCTAAGGATCTCTTTACGATTTCGATACCTATTCTAATATCTGGATCTTCAGAAGTTAATTTAGCTACTTCAGGAATAGCATTTACATAAGCTGTTCCGCCACCAGGAACTATTCCTTCTTCTACAGCCGCTTTAGTCGCAGCTAGTGCATCTTCAATTCTTAGTTTCCTATCTTTAAGCTCAGTTTCAGTTGCAGCTCCAACCTTTATAACTGCAATTCCACCAGCTAATTTAGCTAATCTTTCTTGAAGCTTTTCACGATCAAAGTCAGAAGTAGTTTCTTCTACTTGCTTTCTTATCTGAGAAACTCTATCGTGAATTGCAGTAGGATCACCCTTACCATTTACTATAGTAGTATTTTCCTTGGTGATCTTTACGCTTTCTGCACGTCCAAGCATATCTAGAGTTGCTTCTTTAAGATCTCTTCCTAATTCTTCAGAGATAACAGTTCCACCAGTCAATACTGCTATATCCTGTAACATCTCTTTTCTTCTATCTCCAAAGCCAGGTGCTTTTACAGCAACACAAGTGAAGGTTCCTCTAAGCTTATTAACTACTATTGTAGCCATAGCTTCTCCTTCAATGTCTTCAGCGATTATAAGAAGCTTCTTTCCTTGTTGAACTATTTGCTCAAGTACAGGTAATATCTCTTGGATATTAGATATCTTCTTATCAGTTATAAGTATATATGGATCTTCTAAAGCTGCTTCCATCTTTTCTGAATCAGTTACCATATAAGCACTTACATAACCACGATCAAACTGCATTCCTTCAACTACATCAAGTTCAGTCTCCATTGATTTTGATTCTTCAACAGTTATAACGCCTTCTGTTCCAACTTTATCCATAGCATCAGCTATTAGCTTTCCTACTTCTTCATCAGATGCAGAAATAGCAGCAACTCTAGCTATATCTTCCTTACCATTAACTGGCTTAGACATTTTCTTTATTTCTTCAACTGTCTTATCAACTGCCATTTTAATACCAGTTCTAATAAGCATTGGATTAGCACCAGCAGTTACATTTCTTAAGCCTTCTCTAATTATAGCTTGAGCAAGTAAAGTTGCTGTTGTAGTACCATCACCTGCAACATCATTTGTCTTTGTTGCAACTTCTTTAACTAGTTGAGCTCCCATATTTTCGTATGCATCTTCAAGCTCTATTTCTCTTGCTATAGTAACACCATCGTTAGTAATAAGTGGTGCTCCAAATTTTTTGTCTAAAACTACATTTCTTCCTTTAGGTCCTAAAGTAACTTTTACAGTGTTTGCAAGGATATCAACACCCCTTTGCATTGCTCTACGTCCTTCTTCGCCTAATACTATTTTCTTAGCCATTTTTCATACCTCCTATTACTATTCTACGATAGCTAAAATGTCATCCTGTTTAAGGATTGTATATTCTTGTCCGTCAAATTTAACTTCTGTTCCTGAATATTTGGAGAATATTACTTTGTCTCCTGCTTTCAGTTCCATCTTGACTTCTTTTCCGTCAACTACTCCTCCAGGACCTACTGCAACTACTTCAGCCATCTGTGGCTTTTCCTTTGCTGTACCTGGTAATACTATGCCGCTCTTAGTTGTTTCTTCAGCTTCAATCTTTTTAATTACAACTCTGTCTCCAAGTGGTTTAATATTCATTAAAACCCCTCCTTTATGTATTAATTATATTTTACCGTTTTGATTGTTAGCACTCTAGTTGCTTGAGTGCTAACACAATTCTTATATTAAATAATAGTATATATAATATCAAATCTAGCATTATATCTAATTAGGCTATATTACCCCATGGCCATGTATTATTCCTTCATAAATGCTTATATCAGCTTCTTCCTTAGGATTCCTCGATATTGCTATTTCGAAACAATAATGGCATATATTTCTATATGCCATTATTGCACTATTATTATACTTTAATGTTATTTTCTCTTGTGTAATAAAATAAATATTGTTGAGCAAAGCCTGCAAGAGCACCAAATTTGTCCCTACCATAAATTCTGATCCCTTTAAGAGAAACCTCAGGGGCTAAGTAGAAATTCTGCATAGCTCTCTTTACCCAAACGTCCACAGGAAAAGCAGAATATTTAGACATTGAAAAAAGCATTATACAATCTGCAACCTTTGGTCCAATACCGCTTAGTTTTTGAAGCTCTACATGGCAAGCATCATCTGTAAGACCTAATATTGAGTCAATAGAACTTTTGTTTTCATAAATAGCCTTACAGGTTTCATAGATATATTTAGCCCTAAAGCCCGCACTGCATGCCTTAAGCTCCTCTAAAGTTACAAGATGAAGTTTATCAATACTGGGAAATCCATAATATATTTCCCCTTTATATTGTAGCCTCTCGCCAAAACGAGTACATATATTGTCAATAACCTTTTTAATCATAGGAATCCTATTATTTGAGGATATAATAAAGGAAATAATAAGTTCAAAGGGTTCCTGGGTTAAAATCCTGATGCCATGACCAAATTCTACAGCTTTTTTAAGAAGTTGATCTTCACTTAAGCTATCCTTAATAGAGTTATACTCTCTATCTAAATCAAAATAGCTCTTCCATATAAGGTTGAAATCTCTCAGGTTGCTATTATAAATTGTTAAATCTTGCCCTTTTTTTTCTAGCTCTATTACTTTATTATAAGCAACGCCAATATAATTATCAGAAGCTATCCTTTTCCACCTAAAGCATTGTCCACATTCAAATATATGAGTTAAATCAAAATTCTTAATATCTCTTATTATAATACTGTCCTTAATCTCTTCAACTTTTGTATAATCCATATCTCTATCTGCTTTTTAGAAATTCATCAATAGCCTTAGCTGCCTTTTTACCTGCACCCATTGCAAGTATAACAGTTGCAGCACCAGTTACGGAATCTCCTCCAGCATAAACTCCTTCCCTTGAGGTTTTACCTGTCTCTTCTTCTACAATGATACATCTTCTCTTATCTGTATTGAGCCCTTCTGTTGATGAGGCTATAAGTGGATTAGGTGAAGTACCTAGAGCCATAATAACCGTTTGGGTGTCTATAATAAATTCAGAGCCCTTTATCTCAACAGGCTTTCTTCTTCCCGATGCATCTGCTTCACCAAGTTCCATCTTTAGGCATTTAAGACCTATAACCCAGCCTTTTTCATCACCTAAAATTTCTGTAGGATTAGTTAAAAGATCAAAGATTATTCCTTCTTCTTTAGCATGATGAACTTCCTCTGCTCTTGCTGGAAGCTCCTCCTCGGATCTTCTATAAACAATATGAGCCTCTGCTCCAAGTCGTAGCGCTGTTCTAGCGGAATCCATAGCTACATTTCCTCCACCAATAACACATACCTTATCCCCTAATAAAACTGGAGTTTTATAACCCTTTGCATAAGCCTTCATAAGATTATTTCTAGTTAAAAATTCATTAGCTGAAAATACGCCATTTAAGTTTTCTCCAGGGATACCCATAAATTTAGGTAATCCTGCTCCAGATCCAATAAATACTGCTTTAAAATTTTCTTCTTCAAATAAAGTATCTATTGTGATCGTTTGTCCAATAATAACATTAGTCTCGATCTTCACCCCGAGTTTCTTAACATTTTCAATTTCATATTTTACTACAGTATTCTTTGGAAGCCTAAACTCCGGTATTCCATAAACTAACACACCGCCAGGCTCATGAAGTCCTTCAAATATTGTAATTTCATAACCAAGTTTAGCTAGGTCTCCTGCACAGGTAAGGCCCGCAGGTCCGCTGCCAATTACTGCAACCTTTATATCGTTTTTGGGAAGAGTATGGGACAAATCCACATTATTTTCTCTTGACCAATCTGCAACAAACCTTTCCAGCTTACCTATTGCTACCGCATCACCTTTGATTCCAAGGACACATTCCCCCTCGCACTGAGTTTCCTGTGGGCATACTCTCCCACAAACTGCTGGTAAGGAGCTAGCCTCTGCAATAACTTTTGCAGCTTCCTCAAATTTTTCTTCTTTAACTAGCTTAATAAAACCAGGAATATTAATAGCCACGGGACACTGTGGAATACATTTAGGATTCTGGCAGTTTAAGCATCTGGATGCTTCTGCAATAGCTTCCTCCTTAGTGTAACCTAAGCATACCTCTTCAAAATTTTTATTTCTAATCTCTGGTTTTTGCTCACTTATTGGAACTCTTTTTAAATTTATCATTTGCTTTCACCTAAAACTCTACAGTCGCTTTCCTCATCAAATTTTCTAAATTGTGCCTTTGCTTCTTCGCTTTTATACATGGCAAGTCTTCTCATAACCTCATCGAAATTAACTAAATGTCCATCAAATTCAGGACCATCTACACAGGCAAACTTTATTTTTCCACCAACTGTTACTCTACAAGCGCCACACATCCCTGTTCCATCTACCATGATGGGATTTAGACTTACTACAGTCTTTATTTGAAGTTCCTTAGTAAGAAGACATACAAATTTCATCATAATAGGAGGACCGATGGCAACAACCTCATCGTATATATTTCCTGACTCGTGTACTAATTTTTTTAGAAGATCAGTAACTAAACCTTTATAACCATAGGAACCATCATCTGTAGCTATATAAACATTGCCTGCTACTTTTTTCATTTCTTCTTCCATGAAGATAAATTCCTTTGATCTTGAGCCTATTATTACATCAGCCTTAACCCCCTGTTCAGATAGATATTTTACCTGAGGATATACTGGCGCTGTACCTACTCCCCCAGCTATAAAAATTATTCTCTTGTTTTTAAGGTCCTCTATGTTTTCACTAGTAAACTCTGAAGGTTTTCCTAGTGGTCCTACAAAATCTCTAACAGAATCGCCTACATTAAAGTCTGCTAGTTTTTTTGTAGAGTCTCCTAAGGTTTGAAACACTATAGAAACAAAACCTGCTTCCTTGTCATAATCTGCTATTGTAAGAGGAATTCTCTCCCCTAGCTCATCTACTTTTATTATAATGAATTGTCCTGGCTTTGCAGCTTTAGCTACCCTGGGAGCTTCTATCTTCATAAGATAGATCTGCGGTGCCAAAGCCCTTTTTTCTAATATTTTATACATGTCGAATCCTCCCTCGAAGAAATATGCTACGTTAATTCATTATATACCTTCATTTTATCATTTTCCACAATTCTTTTCATAATTCACCGCAGCTGTTTCCATTAAAATATAGAAGGACTGACCCTCTGAGGAAATACCACTATAATCAAAAGTTGGTGCTCCTGCAACCCCTTGAACAAAGCCCATGTCATCTACTTTACTATTAGCTGCCTCGCGCATTTTATCTGCCTCAAGGATATATTTTTTATCTAAAACCCCCCCTGTTACACCGCTATAAATGCTATAAGCCATCATTTGAGCAGCATTAGTTTCAACGAAGGAAGTATTGTCATCAAGAATATCATGGAACAGTCCATTTTCTAGTTGATATTTTAAAACTCCTGCCACAAGCTTATCAAGATAACCTTCTAGACGAGCTCTGTCCTCTTTCATTTCCTGTGGTAATAGTCTCAAAACTTGAACAATAGCAGCTGCATTCCATCCATTTCCACCACCCCATAACAAATTCCTATGCCAGCATCCTTTTTCAGCATTCCATTGATGATTCATTGCATCTTTTTCTTTATTCCAAAGAAAATCAAACCGAAGGTCCACTTGCTTAACTGCATCCTTAAATCGTCCCATGACAGCGTAAAAAGGTGCTACCATAAACATGCAATCTGCAGTAATACAAGGAAAATTATAGCTATGAAGTTGAATACCTTCAGGGGATTTAGGCGCATGATCAATAAAATAAAGCATTTTTTCAGCTGCTAGTTTATATTTTTCATTTCCAGTTTTTTGATAAGCAAACATAACAGCTATCCCACAAACGCATGGATCTGTTATATATTGGCGGTCCCCTACTACCGCTAGACGACCATCCTCCTTTTGTCTAAATACGGCTTCATGTGCCATTAGTATAGCAATTTCTTCATCTCCACTCTCCATAAAGGCTTGAGCAGCAGTTCCATGCTCCCAAGGTTCCTTCATCATGGATAATTGAACCAATTTAACTTTTTTCATTTTTTCAAATCGAGTCATTGGAATTCCTCCTTTAACAATTAGCTAAGTTTTTCATTAAAATGACAATATGTACTTACATTTTAGTATAATCTTTTTTTATAACAGGTCAAGACGGTTTTTATCTATAAGCTTAAGATCTGTTACTATTATACATACCAAAAATAAAGGATGTAAGCTTATGCCAACGGATTAAGTTTTGAGGTGCATGAATACTAATTAACAAACGTAATGACTGCTTAAATTAATATAGGATATGTCAACTCTATGGAGTAATTCTACAATAAACAGTGTATTATTAATTATATAAGAGTTCGTATGTGTAGAATAGAACTAAACATATGACTTAATAATGATTATTTATAAAGTAGAATATTGAAAATGCATAGATTTATCAAATAAAAGGAGGAAATAGAAATGAGAATTATAGATGATATTACTGATTTTATATTTTTAGAAGATAAAATGCAAAAATCAGATATTATTTTTATTCCAGGTGGGTCGCACCCTGAATTAGGTGAGTATGCAGCAGAATTGTGGAAACAAGGTTTTGCACCACTTATAATGCCATCAGGTGGAGTGAGTATTAAAACCGGAAAATTTAATGGCGCCAAATCAAAGAAAGAATTGTACAATAAAGATTACAAAACGGATTGCGATTTTCTGGAGGATGTTTTAATTATAAATGGTGTCTCAGAAAACTCAATTATATGCGAAGATAGATCGGGATATACAAAAGAAAATTGGTATAAAACTGAAGTCGGTATAAATCGTGTGTTAGGTGAACTGCAACGTTGTGGTAATCAATTTAATGATGATGTTCTGGAACTAAAAGAAATCCTATAATTACATATTATGAACACAATTTTCCTAAAATCCGAACTAAAAGAAGTAAAAATTTTAAGTTTCACTAAATATTATAAAACAAGAAAAAGCAGAAGGTTCCGTTATTTTTTTGCTTTTTCTATTGTTAAAATACATACTATTTGATGTAATAATTGCTATATATGCACCTCATAAACGAACCCGCTAAGCTTATGCCTACTTATTTTTGAAGTAATTCGCAAGGTCTGTATCAATTGGATTTCCCATTAGGTACAGATGCTGAATCTCTAACAATTATTTCTGGTTTATACATATAGAAGGGTTTTTCGTCTTCTTTTTCTATCATATTTATTAGGAACCGAGCTGCTCTTTTACCCATTTCTGCTTTAGGGTGTGCAACCGTGGTAAGTTTTAATTCCGTGGCAGTTGAGATATCAGAATCATCATATCCAACAATCGAGATATCCTCAGGAACTCTAAATCCGGCTTCTCGAACGGCTTGTAGAACGCAAAAAGCTATTTGATCATTGTAACAAACTATAGCACTAGGTCTATTGGCCTTTCTTAGCAGGTTGTTAACAAATTCATAAGGCAAAAACCCTTCTTCGCCTGTGCCATAGTATCCGAAATATTCATTTTGGATATGGATATTGAATTCTACCATAGCTTTTATATATCCTTGCTTTCTATTCACCCCTTGAATATCATCATTTTTAAAAATTCCTGCAATATTCCTATGTCCCATTTGTATTAAGTATTTAGTTAAAATGTATCCACCTTCTACATCATCCATGACTACATAGGCTGGTTTAATTTCATCATATTTTGCATTTATCATGATGTATGGCAATTTTTTCTTATCTAATTCTTTATATAAGGCTAAATTTGTATTGGCGAGTGCACTTTTTGTAGGCTCAATTATTAACCCCACTGCCTGACTATCAATAATTCTGCTTAGATATTCACTTTCCTTTTGTTTATCATTATTTGTATTATATAATGCTAGAGTATAACCAAAGGAGCTGAGCACCTCTTCAATTCCACTAATAATGGGTGGAAATATATAGTTAGATATAAAAGTTGTAAGAACTGCAATGTTCTTTTTTTCATCCCTTGTTTCTTTATAGCAGCAAAATGTTCCTCTACCCTGCTCTTTATATATATAATTTTCTCTTTCTAATTGTATCAATGCTTGTCTTGCTGTATGTCTGCTAACTTTAAACCTTAATACAATTTCACTTTCAGAAAGAATTTTATCACCCACCGAAATATCGCCAGATTTTATAAGTGCTTTAAAATACTCAAATATTTGAACATATTTAGGAAGATTATTATCTTTGTTTATCAATTTTTCACCTCTGTACAACACATGTACGTATATGTAATGATTTTGTTGTATTATCAGTATACTGTTAATAAATATATTATGCAATAATAGCTGTATTTTACATTTCGAGAATTATATTATCACTGGCTTTAGCGAACTTATGTAAAACATTACTTTCAAATTATACCTTGTGTTTTCAGAAATTATAAGATATTTCTTGTACGTACAAAATAGAAATGTTATAATATTTTTGTACTAACAACTATTACTATAACTATATTAAATTATAAATGAGAAGGAGATTGAATCATGCATAAAAAATATACTATTGGAGTTGATTATGGTACTCAGTCTGGTAGGGCTCTACTCGTGGATATTGAAACTGGTGAAGAATTAGCTACTGCCGTTAAAGTTTACTCTCATGGAGTAATGGATGAATATTTACCTGATGGAAAAACTAAACTTGCATCTGACTGGGCTCTTCAGCACCCACAAGATTACCTTGATGTTCTAAAAGAAACAGTTCCTGCTGTGCTCAAAGAGGCTAATATTAGTAATGAAGATGTAATCGGTATCGCTATAGATTTTACTGCATGCACCATGCTTCCAATTGATAAAGAGGGAACCCCTTTATGCTTTCATAAAGAGTATGAATTAAATCCTCATTCCTATGTTAAGCTGTGGAAGCATCATGCTGCTCAGGATGAAGCAACTAAGCTTAATAAGATTGCAGAAGCTAGAGGTGAAAAATTTCTAAAATTATACGGTGGAAAAATTTCTTCTGAATGGTTAATCCCTAAGATATGGCAAATACTTGATGAAGATCCCAAGCTATATTCAGCTACTGATAGATTTTTAGAAGCAACTGATTGGGTTATTTTACAGCTTACAGGTGAAGAAAAGAGAAACAGTTGTACCGCTGGATATAAAGGAATGTGGCATAAGCAAAATGGATATCCTTCAAAGGAATTCTTTAAAGCTTTAGATCCACGTCTTACAAATTTAGTAGAAGAAAAACTTAGTACAGCTATTTATCCAAATGGATCAAAGGCTGGGGAAATAACTGAAAAAGCCTCAAAATTAACTGGGCTTAAAGTTGGAACAGCTGTTGCTGTTGCAAACGTAGATGCTCATGTTGCAGTTCCTGCTGTTGGCATAACTGACGAGGCTAAAATGCTAATGATCATGGGAACCTCTACCTGCCATGTTCTTTTAGGAACTGAGGAAAAAATAGTTCCAGGTATGTGTGGAGTAGTAGAAGATGGTGTTATTCCAGGCTACTTAGGATATGAAGCCGGCCAGTCCTGTGTTGGTGACCATTTTGAATGGTTTGTGGAAAATTGCGTACCTGCAAGTTACACCAAGGAAGCAGAAGAAAAAGGTGTTAATATACATGAACTTCTTACTGAAAAAGCTGAAAAGCTGGCAGTTGGAGAGAGTGGACTCGTTGCTCTTGATTGGTGGAACGGTAATCGTTCTGTCCTAGTGGATGTAGATCTTACAGGAGTATTACTAGGATGTACTCTACTTACAAAACCTGAAGAAATATATAGAGCTTTAATTGAAGCAACAGCCTTTGGAACAAGAACCATAGTTGAAACCTTTAAAGAAAATGGTGTTCCTATAAATCAGTTGTTTGCAGCTGGTGGCATTGCTGAAAAAAATAAGCTTATGATGCAAATATACTCCGATGTAACCAATATGGAGATTAGGATAGCCGGTTCTACCCAAGCACCTGCTCTTGGCTCTGCAATGTTTGCAGCGCTAGCAGCTGGAGAAGAAAAAGGTGGCTACGCAACTATTGTAGCAGCTGCTAAGCATATGTCTAAAGTGAAAGAAGAATACTATAAACCAATTCCTGAAAATGTAGAAGTCTACAATAAAATTTACGCAGAATATAAAATCCTACACGACTACTTTGGTAGAGGCGCTAATGATGCCATGAAACGACTTAAAAAAATAAAGGCAGAAGCAAAATAGTCAAGGAGGGAATTAAATGTTAAAAAAACTAAAGCAATCTGTGCTAGAGGCTAATCTAGAGCTTCCTAAAAAGGGACTTATAACCTACACTTGGGGAAATGTAAGTGGAATAGATAGAGAAAAAAATCTTGTGGTAATAAAGCCTAGTGGTGTTCCTTACGAGGAGCTTAAATTAGAAAATCTAGTTGTAGTTGATCTTGATGGGAATATAGTAGAGGGGTCCTTAAACCCCTCCTCTGATACCCCTACTCACCTTGCTATCTATAAGGAATTCAAAGAAGTGGGGGGTATAGTTCACACCCATTCCAGATGGGCTACGATTTGGGCTCAATCAGGGAAAGGAATCCCAGCACTTGGAACCACTCACGCAGATTATTTTTATGGTGAAATACCTTGTACTAGAAAAATGACTCCTGAGGAAATAAAAGGTGAATATGAAAAGGAAACTGGTAATATAATCCTAGATACTTTTAAAGATATAAACCCAATTTATGTTCCTGGAGTTCTTGTAAATAACCATGGTCCCTTTACTTGGGGTAAGGATGCCTTCGAGGCTGTACATAATGCAGTTGTACTTGAGCAAATATCAATGATGGCTTATTATACCTGTTCTTTAACTCCCGGAATAAAGCCTATAGATCAAGTACTTTTGGATAAGCATTTCTTGAGAAAACATGGTGCTAACTCTTATTATGGTCAAAAATAATAGAATTATATTGGAGGGATAAATATGTTAGAATTAAGACCTTACGAATTTTGGTTTGTTACGGGAAGTCAACATCTTTATGGACCAGAAGTTTTAGAAGAAGTAGCTATGCATTCTCAAATAATAACTGAAAGTTTAGATAAAGATGCTACTATTCCATTTAAAATTGTTTTCAAGCCAATAGTAACTACTTCTGATGCTATTAGAAAACTTTGTATAGAAGCAAATTCTGATGACAACTGTGCTGGTATAATAACTTGGATGCACACCTTCTCACCTGCTAAAATGTGGATTGCAGGACTTACTTCCTTAAAAAAGCCACTATTACACCTTCATACTCAGTTTAACCGAGATATTCCATGGGACACTATGGATATGGACTTTATGAATCTAAATCAATCCGCTCATGGAGACCGTGAATATGGTTTTATTGGAGCAAGATTAAGATTAGCCCGTAAAGTTATAGTTGGTCACTGGCAAGATCCTGAAGTAATAAAAGGAATAGCTGCTTGGACGTGCTCCGCTGTAGCTTTTGTTGAAGGAAGCTTTATAAAAGTAGCTCGTTTTGGCGATAACATGAGAAATGTTGCTGTTACAGAAGGAGACAAGGTAGAGGCTGAAATAAAATTGGGCTGGTCAGTAAATGGTTATGGAGTTGGAGAACTTGTAGAATATATTGATGCTGTTAAGGAAACTGAAATAAATGAACTAGTTAAAGTATATGAAAGCCTTTATGATTTCTCTCCAGAAACTCTTATTCCAGGTGCTGAAAGAGATTCAGTACTAGAACAAGCAAAAATTGAATTAGGTATGAAAGCTTTCTTAGAAGAAGGTGGTTTTAGTGCCTTCACAACCACTTTTGAGGACCTTCATGGAATTAAGCAACTTCCTGGTCTTGCAGTTCAGCATTTAATGGCTGAAGGCTATGGCTTTGGACCTGAGGGTGATTGGAAAACTGCTACTCTAGTTAGGGTTATGAAAATAATGGCTCAAGGCAAAGGAACTTCCATTATGGAAGACTATACATATCACTTTGAACCAGGTAACGAGATGATTCTTGGTTCTCATATGTTAGAGGTTTGCCCTACAATTGCTGCTACAAAACCAAGAGTTGAAGTTCATCCACTTGGAATTGGTGGAAAAGCTGATCCAGCAAGATTGGTATTTGACGGTGGAGCAGGTGAAGCCGTTTGTGCTTCCTTAGTAGATATGGGAGGACGTATGCGTCTAATTATTAACAAGGTAGATGCAGTCAAGCTTGAAATACCATTACCAAAACTTCCTGTTGCTCGTGTTTTATGGAAACCACAACCATCCTTAAAGGTTGCTGCCCAGTCTTGGATTCTTGCTGGGGGAGCTCATCACACAAGTTTTTCATACTTTGTAACTACTGAGCAATTGCAAGACTATGCCGAAATGGTAGGAATCGAATGTTTAGTAATAGATAAAGATACTAATCCCCAAGCTTTCAGAAATGAAATTCGTTTAAATGATTTAGCTTGGAAATTTCTATAAAAAATAATTAGCCTAAATTTATACTCCTTATTTTATAGGGAGTATTTTTTTGTTACGAATGAAACTCTTTATTGACTTACAACCTATATTTGTTATAATTAATTATGAATGAAAGTCATTTTATTTCATTCGAAACTATTTTTCTTCTTTTCCCTATACCTTGTAATATTTTTATATAATTTTTAAAAAGAAAGGAAGATTTTCTGTGATTAATAGACATTCAAGATTACTAGAGCTAGTAAATGCAAGTGGCCGTATTGAAGTTGCTTTGTTATCGCAAAAGCTAGAAGTCTCACAAGTTACAATACGTAAAGACTTGGAACAACTTGAAAAAAAGGGGCTTTTAAAGCGTGAGCATGGGTTTGCTGCAATAGTTAGCAGCGATGATATAAGCAAACGTTTAGACTTTAATAATGAAGTCAAACACAAAATTGCAGTCTTAGCTGCAAAACTAGTTGAAAATGGTGAAACAGTTATGATTGAATCTGGCTCCTGTTGCGCCCTGCTTGCCCAGGAACTTGCGACTAATAAGCGTGATGTTACCATAATTACAAATTCTGCATTTATAGCCTCCTACATTAGGGAGTGTCCTCAGGTTAAGGTAGTTTTACTGGGGGGGGATTACCAAATGGAAAGCCAAGTTGTTGTTGGCCCCATTACCCGTAAATGTGTAGAAAGCTTTTATGTAGATAAACTATTTGTTGGTACAGATGGTTTTACTGAAAAAGCAGGCTTTACAGGCAAAAACCATATGAGATGCGAAACTGTAAGAGCAATGGCTGAAAATGCAAAGAAAGTTATTGTATTAACTGAATCTAGTAAGTTCTCTCAACAAGGGGTAGTAGCTCAATTTAAAGCGAATGAAATTTCCACGCTGGTTACGGATAACAAAATACCTGAAGAAGCTAAAGACTTATTAATTAGAAATAATGTAAATGTACAAATAGTCTTTATGGACTAAAATTACTGATTAATTATAAGGAGAAAAAATGATTAATTACTTTGGGGAACTAACTACAAGGATGCAGGACTTTCGTGAAGATTTATTAAATGCAAAGCCTATGGTTTGTGTAGAGCGTGCTAAGTTTGCAACTGAGAGTTACAAGTTGCATGCTGACAAACCGATGGTGTTGAGAAGAGCTTTAATGCTTGAGAATGTGCTTAAACGCATGAGCATATATATTGAACCACAGACATTAATTGCTGGTAACCAAGCTTCATCTAATCGTTCTGCCCCTATTTTCCCTGAATATGCTATGGATTGGGTTATAGAGGAGCTTGACCAATTTGATAAGCGTGATGGGGATCGTTTCTATATCACTGAGGCAAACAAGAAGGAGCTAAGAAATATTGCCCCTTATTGGGAGCACAACACCCTAAAAGATCGTGGCCTAGCAGCTATGCCAGAGGTGAGTAAAGTGTTTTATGATCTAGGCATTATAAAAGCAGAGGGTAATATTACCTCTGGGGATGCTCACTTAGCTGTGAATTATGAAAAAGTATTAAATTATGGTTTAGCAGATTATAAGAAACGTACGGAGAAAAAACTTACGACTTTAGATTTAACCGAATACAAAAATCTAAAAAAGTATTATTTTTATAATAGTATTATTATTGTTTTAGATGCTGTAGTTGCCTTCGCTAAGCGTTATTCTGATCTCGCTTTAAAAAAGTCACTTGCTGAGTCTAATACCAAACGTAAGGCTGAGCTAGTAGAAATGAGCCGTATTTTAAGCAAGGTTCCATATGGGCCAGCTGATAGTTTGCAAGAAGCTATACAGTCCCTGTGGATTGTGCATTTATGTTTACAAATCGAGTCTAACGGGCACTCCATCTCTTATGGACGAATGGACCAATATCTATACCCCTTTTATGAGAGGGATGTTGTTGCTAAAAATGTTACTAGAGATTCCGCTTGTGAGCTACTAACCAACCTATGGCTAAAAACCTATACCATAAATAAAATTCGTTCTTGGAGTCATACACGTTTTAGTGCTGGTAGTCCACTTTATCAGAATGTTACAGTTGCCGGACAAACAAAGGATAAAAAGGATGCGGTTAACCCCCTATCTTACTTAATATTAAGAAGCGTGGCACAAACTAAGTTGCCTCAACCAAATTTAACTGTTCGATATCACCGTGGCCTAGATGATGCCTTTATGAAGGAATGTATAGAAGTTGTCCGCTTAGGTACGGGAATGCCTTCTTTTAACAACGACGAAATTATAATTCCAAGTTTTATTGAAAAAGGTATTAAGGAAGATGATGCCTACAATTATAGTGCAATAGGTTGTGTTGAGGTTGCTATTCCTGGCAAATGGGGCTATCGTTGCACTGGTATGAGTTTTTTGAACTTCGTTAAGAGCTTTATGATTGCCTTAAATGATGGTGTGGATCTGGACAGTGGAATTAAACTATGCCAGGGAGTAGGTCACTTTAAATATATGAAAAGCTTTGACCAAGTGATGGCAGCTTGGGATAAAATTATCCGTGAGTTTACGCGACATAGCATTATTATTGATAGCTGTGCAGATATGGTACTAGAACAGGATGCTGCAGATATATTCTGTTCAGCATTGGTTGATAATTGCATTGACCGTGGCTTAACTCTAAAAGAGGGAGGCGCAGTTTACGACTTCGTCAGCGGGCTACAGGTTGGTATTGCAAACCTTGGAGACTCTCTTGCTGCAATTAAAAAATGTGTATTTGAAGATAAACTCTTTACCCCAGCACAATTATGGGAGGCTTTAACCAATAACTTTGATAGTGAAGACGGCAGGCGCATTCAAGCTGCATTAATCAATAATGCACCGAAATTTGGAAATGATGAAGATTATATTGACTTACTTTTAAAGGATGCTTACCAAATATATATTGATGAGCTTAGTAAATACCACAACACTAGGTATGGTCGTGGCCCAATCGGCGGTGTATATTACGCTGGAACATCTTCGATTTCTGCAAATGTACCCCAAGGGGCATCGACACCAGCCACGCCAGATGGACGTAAGGCTTATTCTCCACTAGCTGAGGGCTGTTCCCCTAGTCATGGAATGGATAAAAATGGTCCTACCTCTGTGTTTAAATCTATTTCCAAATTACCTACTGATAAGATTACAGGTGGGGTCCTATTAAACCAAAAGGTTAATCCACAAATGCTTTCAAAAGAGGAAGATAGAATGAAGCTTATTATGCTACTGCGAACCTTCTTTAACCGCTTGCATGGTTTCCATGTTCAATATAATGTTGTATCAAGAGAAGTTTTATTAGATGCACAAATGCATCCAGAAGATCATGGAGATTTGATTGTTCGAGTGGCGGGCTATAGTGCCTTCTTCAACCTATTGTCAAAGCAAACTCAAGATGACATAATTCTGCGTACTGAACAGATATTATAAAATGATAAGGAGAATGATAAAATGGAGTATTTATTTGACACAGCTAATATAGAGGATATTAAACACTATAGTGAGTTCTTTCCAATTACTGGAGTTACCAGCAACCCTAGCATTATTAAGCAGTTAGGAAAAATTGAATTTTTTAACCATTTCAAAGAAATTCGCAGAATTATTGGCATGGATAAGTCCCTCCATATTCAAGTAATTGCAAAGGACTATGAGGGTATTATGGCGGAGGCTGCTGCTATTCTCAAGAATGTCGATGATAAGGTATTTATTAAAGTACCTGTAACTGAGGTAGGCTTAAAAGCAATTCGTGCCTTAAAGGCAAAAGGCATTAATGTTACTGCTACTGCAATATATACAAAAGTACAGGGGCTTCTAGCTATGGAGGCAGGTGCAGACTTTATTGCGCCCTATTTTAACCGTATGGAAAATATGGATATTAACCCCGTAGAAGTTATTTCTACTTTTGCAAATATGATAGAGAAATATAATTATTCAACAAAGATACTTGCAGCAAGCTTTAAAAATATGGGCCAAGTAAATACTGCCTTTGAATGTGGTGCTCATACTGCAACAGTTCAACCTGCCCTGCTACATGATGCTTTTAAAATGCCTGCCATAAATAAGGCTGTGAAGGATTTTGCTGAGGATTGGGAAGCTGTATTCGGTAAAGGTGTATCAATTATAGAGCTATAAATAATAAAAGTAATTCACCATTTCATCTCCAAGAGAATACCATATCAATGAAGAAATTTAATAATGGAGGTTTTTACTTGGGATACTATGTTAGAGTAGAACCAAATGTAAAAATTTATGTAGAGGATATTAATCCAGAGGGAAAAAAGACAATCGTATTTCTACATGGTTGGCCTGGAAGCCATAAGTTGTTTGAATATCAGTTTGATCAACTACCAAAAATGGGATATAGATGTATTGGTATAGACCAGAGAGGATTTGGTGAATCAGATAAGCCTTACACTGGCTATGACTACGATCGATTATCAGATGATGTTCGAGGCGTAGTAGATGCACTTAATTTAAAGGATTTTACACTTGCAGGACATTCTACAGGAGGATCTATTGCTATTAGGTACATGGCTAGACATAAAGAATATGGAGTGTCAAAACTTGCTCTTTTTGCCGCAGCAGCACCTAGTCTTATCCAGCGGCCCAATTTTCCTTATGGAGCGCCAAAAAAAGTTGTAGATGATATAATCCAGGGAACATATACTGATCGTCCTAAAATGCTCCGCGATTTCGGTGATATATTTTTCTTTCAGCATATAACCCAGCCATTCTCTGATTGGTTCTTTCAATTGGGATTACAGGCAGCAGGATGGTCAACTGCGGCTATTGCAAATACTTGGATAAATGAAGTACTGTTTTCTGATCTTGGAAAAATAAATGTTCCTACTTTAATTATTCATGGCATACATGACAAAGTTGTGCCATTTCAACTAGGGGAAGTACAAAACCAAGGTATTAAAAATTCAAAACTTATACCATTTAAATACAGCGGTCATGCCACGTTCTATGACCAACGTGACAAATTTAACAAGGAATTGACACAATTTATTGAAGAATAATAAAAACAAAAGCCGGTGCAACGAATGCACCGACTTTTTAATTACTTCTAATATTATTTTCTGTAATCGAAGAAGCCTCTTTTACTCTTTCTTCCAAGATATCCAGCTCTAACATACTTTTTAAGTAATGCGCTAGGCCTGTATTTAGGATCTCCAGTTTCCTTTAATAATACTTCCATTATAGCAAGAACTATGTCATTACCGATAAAATCAGATAAGGAAAGTGGTCCCATTGGGTGATTAGCTCCTAGCATCATAGCTTTATCTATGTCGGCTGCGGAGGCAGTTCCTTCTGCAAGTACTTGAATTGCTTCATTTATCATTGGAATAAGTATTCTGTTAACAACAAAGCCTGGTGCTTCAGCAACTTCAACTGGCTCCTTACCTATAGCTAAGGATAATTCCTTAACCTTCTGACAGGATTCTTCGGAAGTAGCAATACCCTTTATTACTTCAACTAGCTTCATTACTGGAGCTGGATTAAAGAAATGCATTCCGATAACTTTATCAGGCCTATTAGTTGCTGAAGCAACTTCAGTTATTGATAAAGATGATGTGTTTGAGCTAAATATAGTCTCAGGTTTACATATCTCATCTAACTCTTTAAATATCTGCTTTTTAATTTCCATAACCTCAAGAGCTGCTTCGATAACTAAATCACAATCTGCAGCTAAGGATAAATCAGTAGTCCCTGTTATTTTAGATAATATATCCTCCATAACCTCATTTGTAAGCTTACCTTTTTCAACTAATCTTGAAAGATTCTTTTTGATTCCAGCAAGTCCTCTATCTACAAATTCGTCCTTGATATCTCTTATTATAACCTCATAACCTTTTACAGCAAAAGCCTGGGCAATACCTGATCCCATGGTACCAGCACCAATTACATATATCTTTTCCATTCACTATACCTCCTATATTTTATTTTCATGTTAATAAATTATGCTCATAATAAATTATGCTCGTAATTTATTACGCCTTAATAGCTTTAATTTGCGCTATTAGTTCAGGAATTATCCTATTAAGATCTCCTGCAAGGCCTAGATCCGCAGCACCCATTATTGGTGCAGTAGCATCCTTGTTAATAGCTATTATATAATCACTATCCTGCATTCCTGCTAAATGCTGAATTGCTCCAGATATTCCACAGGCAATATATAGATTTGGTCTTACAGTTTTACCAGTTTGGCCTACTTGAAATGCCTTATCAACCCAGCCATTTTCAACTGCAGCTCTTGAAGCTGCAACAGAACCGCCTAGAACCTCAGCTAGTTCCTTTAATAAAGCAAAGTTTTCTTTAGTCCCAACTCCACGACCACCAGACACGATGATTTTAGCTTCGCTAATATCCATTATATCCTTAAGAGATTTAACTGCCTCTACTACCTTTGTTCTTATATCTGACTCTTCAAGTTCAAATTTAACTTCTTCAATAGTACCCTTTGCTTGATTGTCCCTAGCTAGCTTTTCAAATACTCCTGGTCTAACTGTAGACATCTGAGGTCTGTGATCAGGGCACTCTATAGTTGCCATTATATTACCACCAAAAGCAGGTCTTGTCTGAAGAAGATTTCTTGTAGTCATATCTACATCAAGTCCAGTACAATCAGCTGTTAACCCTGTTACAAGTCTTGCAGCAAGTCTTGGTGCAAGATCTCTTCCTAAATAACTTGCTCCTACTAGTATAACTTCAGGCTTTCTTTCCTTTACCAACTGAGCTATTACCTTTGTGTAAGCATCCGTTGTAAAATGCTTTAAAAGGTGACTATTTGCAACTAATACCTTATCAGCTCCAAATGCCACTAATTCCTCTGCTAATTTATCTACATTACTGCCAAGTAAAATTGCAGTAAGCTCAACACCTAATTTTTCAGCTATCTCTTTTCCTTTTCCAAGAAGCTCCAAGGATACTTTCTGAAGTATTCCGTCCCTTTGTTCAGCGAAGACCCATACCCCTTTATAATCAGCTATATTCATCTTATTCCCTCCTATATACTCATTAAATAATGTGTAATTCCTTAAGTTTGTGTGCTGCATATTCTGCTGCTTCCTTAGCTGGCTTGTTAATTAACTCTCCAAGTCCCTTTGCTTCCTTAGTCGCAGACTTTCTAACCTTAGTTGGTGATCCAGCTAAGCCAAGAAGGGCTTTATCAACATCTATATCATTGGCCGTCCAAATCTTAACTTCCTTTTGGAAAGCTGTATATATATTTTTTATATTCATATATCTAGGAACATTTAATTCCTTTATAGCTGTTAAAAGCACTGGTGTTTTAACAGTTATTACTTCGTAGCCATCTTCTAGTGCTCGTCTAACCTTTAACTCATTACCCATAAGCTCAACTTTTTCTACATAAGTTACCTGAGGAATATCTAAATGCTCTGCAATTTCTGGACCAACCTGAGCTGTATCTCCATCAATGGCTTGTCTACCAGCAAATATAATATCATAATCAAGCTTTCTTATAGCTCCTGCTAGTGCATTTGAGGTAGCTAGTGTGTCTGCTCCTGCAAAAGCTCTATCAGTTATAAGAATAGCTTCATCTGCTCCCATAGAAAGAGCTTCTCTAAGAACCTTTTCTGCTTGAGGAGGTCCCATGCTTATTACTGTAATATGAGCTCCAATACTATCCTTTAATACTAAGGCTTCTTCTAAAGCACTTTTATCATCAGGATTAATAATAGACGGAACTCCTTCTCTTATAAGGGTATTAGTTTTTGGATCAATCTTAACTTCATTTGTATCAGGAACTTGCTTTATGCATACTACTATATTCATTTAATTGCCCCTCCTATTTTAATACACTTGCTGCAATAACCATCTTTTGAACCTGTGAAGTACCTTCATAGATTTCAGTTATCTTAGCATCTCTCATCATTCTTTCAACTGGGTAATCCTTAGTATATCCGTAACCACCAAAGATCTGAACTGCCTTAGTTGTAACTTCCATAGCAACTTCAGATGCAAATAGCTTAGCTCTTGCTGCTTCTACAGAATAGGAAAGACCTTGATCTTTACACCATGCTGCTTTATAAACTAATTGTTTAGCTGCCTCTATCTTAACTTCCATTTCAGCTACCATCCATTGTAAACCTTGGAAGGCGCTAAGTGGCTTGTTAAACTGCTTTCTATCACTCATATATTTGATTGCTTCATCAAAAGCACCCTCAGCTATTCCAAGAGCTTGAGCTGCTATACCGATTCTACCACCATCAAGAGTTTTCATAGCTATTCCAAAGCCTCTTCCCTCTTGACCTATTAGATTTTCCTTAGGAACTATGCAATCTTCAAAAATAAGTTCTGCTGTTGACGAAGCACGAATTCCTAACTTATCTTCTAGCTTTCCTATTGAGAAGCCTTTAAATTCTTTTTCTACAATGAAAGCAGAAATTCCTCTAGTACCCTTAGTTTTATCTGTCATAGCGAAAACTATAAATGTATCTGCTACTCCACCATTAGTTATAAATATCTTAGAACCATTTATTACATAATGATCTCCCTCTATGTGAGCTGTGGTCTGTTGACCTGCAGCATCAGTTCCAGCATTTGGCTCTGTTAATCCAAAGGCACCTAGCTTTTCTCCCTTTGCAAGAGGAATTAAATATTTCTCTTTTTGAGCTGGTGTTCCAAAGGAATAAACTACTCCAGCACATAGTGATGTGTGAGCTGAAAGAATAACTCCCGTTGTACCACAAACCTTTGATAACTCTTCTACAGCAATTACGTAGGAAAGGTTATCTCCACCTGCTCCCCCGAGTTCTACTGGGAAAGGAATGCCCATCATATTATATCTAGCCATTTTTTCTACGTTTTCCATTGGGAATCTTTCTGTTTGATCAATTTCTGCTGCTATTGGCTTTACTTCATTCAGAGCAAACTCTCTAACCATTTGTTTTACAAATTCTTGTTCTTTGGTCAATGCATAATTCATTTACTAAACCTCCTGCTTTGAAATAATATCTATCTGTTTTTAAATCCTTCCAGCTTCCTTTTTTCTACGAAGGCTGACATTGCATCAGTTTGATCCTCAGTTGAGAAGCATTCACCAAATACTTCTGACTCGTAGAAAAGAGCTGTATCTATATCACATTGGATGCCACGATTTATAGCTTCCTTTGCTAGTTTAACTGCAATAGGCGCTTGTTTAGCTATAACTACTGCCAATGCTTTTGCCTCTTCTAATAAATTTTCTGGTTCAACTACTTTATTTACAAGTCCAATTCTTAAGGCTTCATCAGCACCAATAATTTTTCCAGTGTAAATAAGTTCCTTTGCCATGCCAAGCCCAACTAGCCTTGCAAGCCTTTGTGTACCACCAAAGCCTGGCGTAATCCCAAGACCAACTTCTGGCTGTCCAACCTTTAATTTTGTACTTGCTATTCTAATATCGCATGCCATAGAAAGCTCACAGCCTCCCCCTAGGGTAAACCCATTAAGAGCTGCTATAACTGGCCTATCAAGAGTTTCAAGTTTTCTAAATACTTTATTTCCAAGTATCCCAAACTTTCTGCCTTCAATAACTGTCATATCTTTCATTTCAGAGATATCTGCTCCTGCAACAAAAGCCTTTTCACCAGCGCCTGTAATTATTACTGCAAATAGAGAATTATCCTCTGCTATTGCATCAATAACGAAATCAAGCTCCTTTAAAGTTTCTGTGTTAAGAGCATTAAGTGCTTTAGGTCGATTAATAGTTACTATAGCAACCTTACCGTCCTTTTCCAAGGCAACATTTTTAAGTTCCATTTCTATCCTCCTAGATTGTTATAATTTAGATAGGCTTGTTAATTATATAACAAGCTAGCTTAAAAAATAATTGAAGCTGTAAACTCCAAAAATATTATACTTCAAATTAGCATTCATTTCAAGAAAAATGTATATAATTCACGAAATTTATCATACATTAAGTAAATAGCTTAATGTTAATAAACTATCACTTAGATGAACATTTTCTACAATAACTCCTTCTGGTGTAACTAAATCTACAGGAGCAAAATTCCAAATGCCCTTCACCCCATTTTTAACAAGCATATCACATACCTTTTGAGCATTTATAGTTGGAACACATATTATCCCAATATCTATGTGGTTTGCCTTTAAGAAACTTTCTAGAAAATCGATGTCTTGTATTTCAATATCTCTAAAGGTAATACCTACGATTTTAGGATTAGCATCAAAAATTCCAAATAAATTAAAACCTAATTTCCCGAATTTAGCATAATTTGCTACTGCTTGCCCTATATTACCTGCTCCAATAATTATAGTTTTGTATTCCTTTGTTAAACCCAATATACTGCTTACTTCATTGTAAAGATCTTTTACATTATAGCCATACCCCTGCTGTCCAAAATCTCCAAAGCAATTTAGATCCTGCCTTATCTGAGAAGCTGTAAACCCAATCCTTTCGCTTAGCTCTTTTGAGGATATTCTTTCCACTTCATTCCTTAAAAGCTCACTAAGATATCTATGGTATTTAGGCAACCTTTTAATAACTGCCATTGAAATGCTCTTTTTTCTTTCCATTGTACACCCCTATTAATTTCAGAAATATATTCACCTTTTATAGTATTTTAGTTAAGACCAACTGTCAATGCATTTAAAAACAATTTGTTTTGTTAATTTATGTAAATATCTAAAGTATTTTTATTTTTATTTTTATTTTGTATCAATTTATACTATAATAAGAGATTGAATACAGATAATATTGCATACAAGATGAGGGTGAAATATGGTTATTTTAAGTTGTACTAATATTAAAAAGAGTTATGGTATCGACATTATTTTAGAAAATATAACCTTTAATATAAATTCTGGAGAAAAAATAGGTCTTATAGGAATAAATGGAGCAGGTAAATCTACTTTATTTAAGATATTGACAGGTGAGCTGGAAGCAGATAGCGGTGACCTATTTATTGAAAAAAATACTAAGTTAGGTTACCTGTCTCAGCATCTCTCCTTAGATTCAGAAAGCACTATTTATCAGGAAGTTTTGTCCGTATTTAGTGATTTATTAGATTTAGAAAGCAAACTAAAGGAACTTGAAACTAAATTGGAAGAAGCCTACGACTATAAAAACGAAGACTATCATACAAAACTTATAAAGGATTTTACCAATTTAAATGAATTATATAATAACAGAGGTGGTTATACTTATAAGGGTCTTATTAATAAAGTGCTTCAAGGTCTTGGTTTTAAAGATAAGGACAAGGATAGTGAAATCAACATATTAAGTGGTGGCCAAAAAACTAGGGCAGCCCTGTGTAAGCTTCTACTAGAAGCACCAGATTTATTGCTTCTAGATGAACCTACTAACCACCTAGATTTAGAGGCAATAGAATGGCTTGAGGAATATTTGAAAAGCTATAAGGGAACAGTAATAATTGTTTCCCATGATAGATTCTTTTTAGATGCAGTAACAAATAAAACCATGGAGCTATCTAAAGGGTCTACCCAATCCTATAACGGTAATTATACAAGCTATATAGATTTAAAAAAGAAATCGCTTGAGGTATTGCAAAAGGCCTATAAGAATCAGCAAGTTGAAATAAAACGGCAAGAAGAAATAATTGAAAGATATCGTTCCTTCAACAGGGAAAAAAGCGTTCGTGCAGCAGATAGTCGTCAACGTTCCTTAGATAAGGTGGACCGTATTGTGGCTCCTGACTATGAGGAAAAATCAACTAGAATTACCTTCCAAACTGAAATAAAAAGTGGAAATGATGTTTTACATATAGAAGAGTTGTCTAAATCTTTTGGAAGCAATGATTTATTTAAAAATATATCTTTAGATGTGAAAAAGGGTGACGTTCTAGCTATTATAGGTGAAAATGGTCGTGGTAAAACCACCATATTTAAGATAATACTTGGCTTTGTACCTCAAGATAATGGTACAGTCTATTTGGGTAAAAATGTTAATATAGGTTATTATGATCAAGAACAATCGAACTTGAATTTAGAGAAAACCGTCATCGATGAAATATGGGACGAATACCCTGATTTAACATCGACTAAGCTTAGAAATTATCTGGCTGCCTTTTTATTTCAAGGTGATGATGTATTTAAAACTATATCTAATTTAAGCGGTGGAGAAAAATGTAGAATCAATCTCCTTAAGCTTATGCTGTCAAAAAGCAATTTGCTATTGCTTGATGAGCCTACTAATCATTTAGATATAGCCTCTAGGGAAGCTTTAGAGGAAGCTCTACTTGATTATGATGGTACTGTAATTGTCATAACCCATGATAGATATTTTTTAAATAAAGTAATAAATAAAATTTATGAACTAAGTTGCGATAATCTGAAGGAGTACTTAGGAAATTATAATTATTACATAGAAAAGAAAACTAATCCTAATAGATATCAAAATTTAGAGGAATACCAAGGGAAAAATAAGACTCAAATTCAAGAAGTAAAGAAGAAGAAGCGAGAGCTTGGAAAAATTGAAAAAGAAAAAAAAGAACTACTTTCAGAAATTGAAATTAAAATAGCAACTATTGAAAAAAATATATTGGATTACAATAATGATCTATGTTTAGAAGAAAATTATAAAGACTCTGGAAAAAGTGAAGAGATTCACAAAAGAATCTCAACACTTGAAGATGAGCTTAAAACCGCCTATGATAATTGGGAAAGTATGCTAACATAACTATTTAGATAATAATATAATTACTGGTATTGTTGCCAAGGATAAAAGGGTAGTTAAAAATATCAATGTAGAGGCAAACACTGAATCTCCACCATATTTTTCTGAAAAGATAACTGTATTTGCTGCTACTGGCATACCAATCATAAGTACGGATACTGTTAAGGGTATCCCTCTCATGCCTAGGAGTCTTAATACTCCTAGAGCTAAACCTGGTAGTAAAACAATCCTTACAAAGGTTGCATAATATATTGTCTTATCAAATATTGATGCTTTCAAATCTGCGTCAGCTAGCATTGACCCAATTATTAGCATTGAAAGAGGCGTAGTCATTGATCCCACCATTTTTATAGCATCTGCTAGTGGAGCTGGCATTTTAATGGAAAATATGAATATTATCAAACCTATAATTGTTGCAATTATACCTGGATTAATTAAGACCTTTTTAAGATTTGACTTCTCTTCTTTACCCTGAAATATCCTTACACCAATTGTCCATACAAAAATAGTAAAGGGTATATTATACATGGAACCGTAAAAAACCCCTACCTCTTTAAATATGCTAGTTAATACTGGAAAACCCATATACCCGCAGTTGGAAAATATAGTCATAAATTGTAATACCTTTTTTCTACCTACCGGATATTTTCTAAAAAGAACTAGTCCTATAATATAAGACATGAAATGAATAATAAAGGATATAACCAATATGACTACTGCTGTATAAAGCATATTTCTTGAAAATGTAAAATTAAAAGATGAAATGATAAGTAGTGGCAATGTAACATATAAAAGTAAATCTGCAATGCCCTTATTTATCTCCCCGCCTAAAATTCCTTTCTTTCTACAAACAAATCCTATTATAATGATAATAAATAATACAATAACCTGACTTACGACTTTGTCCAAAATAATCCCTCCTAATGTCAAAACTATTATATAAAATAATGATAGTTTTGTATATAGATAATATGATTAATTATATAAGGAGGTGCTGCAAAGCTACTTTAAAAAGCAGCTTTGCAGCACCTCCTTTAAAACCCATATTTCTACTTTAGTTTTTCTCCTTACATCTTCTTAGCAAAACTCGAATACTTAATGCTCCCTGCGCTAAAGAAGGTTAAAGCAATTAATATTAATACAAATACATTTGGAAATAGTACTGACTTTTCTATGCTTCCCAAAGCCCAATAAAAGGGAGTAAACTTGCTTATTGTAATTATTATTCTAGGAACCTGTGAGGAAGATTCTCCTATTAAAGCTGCCATATACAAGAAAAACATTCCCATGGATATCATTGTTATAACAATGGTTACTACTCCTGGTTCTTTTACAATTCTTATGATCATCACACCTAAACTTATAGAAACCAAACTCATCAAGGCGATGTTTAAAATTAATATTCCAAAATTCTGAAATGGTAATTTAAATATTACTTTCATCGCCAGAAAGGAGGCAGTATACATGAATATTTGAACAAGAACCATGGATATATAGATGCTTCCCATAATCTGATAGCCTTTATTATTGGTAGTCAGTAATCTTTCTAAGATCTTTTCTTTTCTTAGATTTAATAAATCCATGCTAATATTGGCTGAAAAGGAAACCAGCAAAAACATAATCAGTACAATAGGCATAAAGCCCTCTACGTCCATTAACCCAGGTTTTAAGTTATAGGAAATATTTAAAAAATTATTACCAATTTCTTTTTTATCCTTTATTATATTATTTGCTTTTAATATTTGCACCTTAAGTAATTCATTAAGCTTTTGCTCAAGTTGTCCTTCGAATACTTGGGTTGTGTTTCCCGCTTCAAGTTTATATACATTTATTTTAGGTTTTATATTATTACTTATTTCTTCAGTAAAGTTGTCTTGAATCTCATATAATGCAATTATTCCGAAGCTTTTCAATTCCTTTAGGGCTTCTTCCTTATTAGTATAAATATCAGTAACACCTAAGTCTTTAATTAGCTGCTTTGATACGGTTCCTTTGTCAATATTCACAATGGCAACTTTTACATCTAAGCCTTTGCTACTATTAGCATTTAACAAGTTAACCATACCTATACATATTATGGGAACAATAAACATCATAACAATATTTCTATAATCCTTTAAATATTTTTTAGCACTAAAAAAAACTATTCTCATAAATTTCATGTCTATTCCTCCCATCTAATTTTAACTTTTAATATACTTATAGTGTATAGAGCAATAGATACTATAACCATGATTACCAAGTAAGGTGCTATCTTATCAAAGGAGTTGAAAAGTATACAATTCTTATAGGCCCCTGAAATTACTGTACCTGGTGAAAATCTTGATAGCTTTGTAAATAAATCATTTGCTACTTCCTTTACTGGAATAAAGGCTCCACCAAATATAATTTCAGAATACATAAATATTATAATTACAATAGTCGAACTCTGCTTTTTCAAGAAGGCAATAATCAAACCCGATAAAGCTGTTATTAATAAGCTTTGACTTATTAATATAGCTAATATAATTAAGGGATTTACTTCTTTAAAGGCAAGGCCCGCCACCCGAAAAGTTAAAATATATATCAATCCGTAGGTAAAGCTTGCAATAAAGAAAAGTAATAAATCCAAATTAAAGAAAGCTGCTTTTGTTATTGGTGTAGAATTTAGCCTTTTATAGCATCCATTTTCTTTATCTAAATGATATCCTGCAACGCAGCCTAGAACAATCATAAAAAGCATATAAGTCATCATTGAAGCAGCTTGATTCTCAAAGGAGGTTAAAGTCCTTTCCCCTTTCATAATAATGGTTTTCAAAGAAGTTTCAGAGGACACTCTATTTAGTTCCTCACTAACCTGGTTTAATATCTTTGCTTTATCCTGAAGGTTTAGCTTTTCTATTTTACTTGATATTGTTATTAGCTCTGTTAAGCTTTTCCCATACTGACTTATGATACTTTTTATTATTATTTCATTACTTCTAGAGGTACGTTCCTTTTCGTCCACCTTTATAGTGGTTTGCCTAAGATTACTTATGCTGTTTTCATATCCCTTAGGTATTGTTAATATATACTGACCTTGCTTTGTTAAATTAAATAGTTTCTTTATACTCTGATTTTCAAATAACTCTCTAAAATTCTGTGAACCAATACTATTATCTTCGTCTATAATACTAATATTAATCTTATCTATAGTTGTTTCAGGCTTAAAGGTGCTTTTTTGAAAGCTTCCCATAGCTATAGATAGTAATAACGGAAATAAAGCATAAACCAGCAGTATTACTCTCCACTGAGCAATTATGGCCTTAAAGGAAACTTTAATAGTTGCTTTTATCCTCAATATATCCATCTCTAATCCCTCAGTTTCTTTCCAGTAAGGGAAAGAAAGACTTCCTCAAGGGAGGCTTCCTCTACATTAAAGCTTTTTATAATTTTATTTTCTTTAGCTATTAAGTGGAGTAATTCTTCTAGTTTAAACTTTATATCATCAATTAAAATATTAATCTTCCCCTCAATTATGAAGCAATCTTTAACTCCTTGTAATTCTTTAAGTTTTAGTATAAATTCTTCATTAGAACCCGCTAAGGTAAGTTTAATTGTTCCATGAATACTAGCCATAGACTTAATTGTTGCTTTAGAGCCGGAGGCAACTTCCTTTCCTTCATCTAAAATAAATATAGTATTGCACAGTTGCTCAACTTCCTCCATATAGTGAGAGGTATATATAATAGTTGTATTATTTTCTTTGTTGATTTTCTTTACAAACTCAAAAATATAATTTCTAGATTGTGGATCTACCCCTACAGTAGGTTCATCCATTATAAGTACCTTAGGTCCATGCATTATTCCAATTGCCAAATTTAATCTTCTTTTCATTCCACCAGAGAATTTTTTAACTTTTTCGTTTTTTCTATCACTCAGGCCTGTAACATCAAGTGCTCCTTTAATTCTTTCCTTTAATAGTTTGCCTCCTAGTCCATAGAAAGCTCCAAAGTACTCAAGATTATCATAGGCGGACAGTGGCTCCATTAGTGCAAGTTCCTGAGGTATAAGGCCTATTAATGCTTTTGCCTTCAAAGGATCTTTTGAAATAGAATAGCCTCCAATACTTACTTCTCCATTATTAGCTTTTAGTATTCCCGTCATTATATTTATTAAGGTTGATTTACCCGCTCCATTTGGTCCTATTAGACCAAATATATCCCCATCCTTTATCACAAAGGATACATTATCTAATACCAATTTATCATCAAATCTCTTTGTAATATTTTTTACACATATTTTACTCAACAAAAATACCCCCTTTAGGTTTCTACTTATATTGTAGAAAATATTAGGGAGTATTCATAGTCCACTAAGTAATTATAATAGTTACCTAAGTCACTATTCTTCAGCTATATTATTCTTAAAGGCAAATATAGTAAGCTGAGTTCTATCTCGAAGATTGAGTTTAGACAATATCGTGCTTATATTATTTTTAATAGTTCCTTCGGTTAAAAAGAGCTTGTCCCCAATCTCCTTATTAGATAAGCCCTTAGCAATTTCTTTAATTATACTGATTTCCTTGTTGCTTAGGTTAAAGTTAATTTTAATTTCTTCTAAGCTATTCTTATTATTATAGTTTGCATTTTCACTAATGATTTTTAAAACCACTTCGGGGTGAATAACAACATTTCCCTTTAAGCAGGCTTTAATGCCCTCATAAATTAAGTCATAATCGCTATCCTTTAAAAGGTAGCCTGAAGCGCCATAGGTTAACGCTTCATGAATATATTCAACATCATTAAATGTTGTTAAAATCAAAATCTTTACCCTATTAAATTCATTTTTAATTAGTTTAGTTCCTAGTACACCATCGCATTTGGGCATTCGTATGTCCATAAGAATAATGTCCGGTTCATATTGTCTGCAAGCCATTAAAGCTTCTTCTCCATTTGAGGCTAAAGCAGTTATTTCAATATCCTCATAGGTTTGGAGTATAATCTTTAAGCCTGTCCTAATTAATTTTTCATCATCAACTAACATTACTTTAATTTTCTCCATTATTGCCTCCAAAAGAATGAACTTTTAGCTTTTCATTTTTGTCTAAAACAAGCTTAACCATAAATCCCTCTTGTAGGTTAGTTTTATACTCAAAGGTTCCTCCAATTTCAGTAACCCTCTCTCTCATGCTCTTAAGTCCAATGCCTTCAAATATGGCCTCTGATCCTATACCATTATCCTTTAAAGTAACAGCTAGTTTTTCTTCTTTAAAGGCCATCATTATTTGAACTGAGTTAGCCTTACCATGCCTCACACTATTAACTAAGAACTCTTGTGTTACCCTATATATTACAAAAGCTTGATCGGAGCTTAAAGACCATTTTTCTTTTGTAAAGGATAATCTTACATCTATGCCTGCTAGCTTCTTAAAATTGTTTATTAGTTCTTCTATAATTAAAATCCCTTGGTATTCCTCAAAATCCTTAGGCTTAATTTCCCTAACTGCTTTTCTAACTTCATTAAGGCTTTCTTGTGTAAATTTTCTAAGATCTTTAGCTAATTCTTTTGAAACATCGTTATTAACCCCAAGAGTTCTTTCAATAGCCCCTAACTGAATAGCTATAGTTGAGAGTGCATGTCCCACACTGTCATGAATTTCTCTTGATATTCTATTTCTTTCTCTTAACAAAGTAATTTCTTCAATAGAGCTGGCATAAAGCTCTAAATCCCTATTAGCCTTTTTCAATTTTTCCTCTGAGATTCTAAGCTTATCATATAAATCCTGTGCTTCAAGCTTTTTGTCATTTTCATCTTTTACATAATACAATAAAGCTATAACTATTATTACTAGTCCTACATTTATAAATCTAAATTCTAAACTTTTATTTATAGAAAAATACAGAGCCTCTATTAGGATTGCCCCATTAAAAATACTTTTCCAAGGATTCTTAAATAATATATTGCCATCTATGGCAGCCAAGATAAGATAAGTAATTAAATATCCCCCAAGCCAATTAAATGCAATAAAAATAAATATAATTTCCACTACGAAAGATGCTATTTTTCCGTAGCTCTTATTTATAGAAAAGAATCTAAGCTGATTATTTATAATAAATATAAATATAAATATTATCATTTCTGTAGTAAGCACAGTAGAATGTTGCTCCTTATCTACCACAATACCAGTAATAATCATGAGGAGTGTGCAATATCTAATGATTATTTGAGGACGTAGTTGTTGCCATTGATTAGATTTCTCCATAATATTTCCTCCCTTAGTAACTGAATAAAATTATATAGTGGCACACGCATAACTTATAACTTGTTTTGGTAACCTTATTACTCCCAGGTTTCCCAAACTTTCTTTTGAAAACCAACAGTTGCAGCTCTTGCGTTTCTTACTATAGGAGTCTTAAATAACTGAGGGTTTTGCATAAATTTTTCTTCTTTGTCCTCTTCTCTAAGGTATTTGAGCAAAGTTAAGGTATCGCTATCTTTACTATTTTCATCTATGAGCTTCTCAAACCCACCCACCGCTTGTTTGACGCTATCAAATTCGCCTTTACTCATTCCCTTTTTAATAATATCTATGAACTGATACTTGATACCACGTTCGTTAAAATATCTCTCAGCTTTCTTGGTTTCAAAGCATTTTGTCTTGCCAAATATCTGTATATTCAAATTTTCTCCTCCTCAATCAAACTATATATATTTAGCAGTGAAAGATTCTATGCATTCTTTTAGATCTATTGGCGCTCCCTCAAAGATTACATTTCCGCCTCTTATTCCACCCTCTGGTCCAAGATCTATTATCCAATCACCACATCTGATAATATCCATGTTGTGTTCTATTATGATAACAGTATTCCCATTATCAACAATGTTTTCTATTATACCTATGAATTTTTCTATATCAGACATGTGAAGTCCAGTAGATGGTTCATCCAAAACATATACTGAACCATTTTTATGCAATTCATTGGCAAGCTTTAACCTTTGGCATTCTCCTCCTGATAAGGTATCAAGGGTTTGACCTAAAGTTAAATATCCAATGCCCATTTCATCTAATGACGCAAGCTTTGTTTTAATCTGCTTATCTTTAAAGAATACTAAAGCTTCTGAAACTGTCATATCAAGGATATCTATTATTGTTTTACCTTCGAAGGTATATTCTAAGACTTCTTTTTTGAACCTTTTACCGTCGCAAACTTCACAAGTGTTTTTAGTGTTTTCCATAAATGCAAGGTTTGTTTCAATTACTCCAGTTCCACCACAATTTTCACATGCACCTTTTGAATTATAACTAAATAGTGAGGCATCCACATTATTACTTTTCCCAAACACCTTTCTTATGTTATCCATTATTCCACCGTAGGTAGCTAGGCTTGATCTAGAATTTGTAGAAACCGCACTCTGATCTATTAATATGACATCATTATTCTGTTTTAAAAACTCTTGTTTCATAAGTGTGCTTTTGCCGGAACCTGCAACCCCTGTTATTACAGTTAGTACTCCCTTTGGAATTTTAACAGAGACATTCTTCAAATTATTAGCATTACAATTATTAACTTCTAGATATCCAGTAGGCTTTCTTATAGCTTTTTTAATTGAAACGCTCTTCTTTAAGGCATTACCTGTAAGTGTATCAGACTTAAGTAATTCCTCGTAATTTCCTTCAAATACTATTTTACCGCCTTTTGTACCTGCATAAGGTCCAACATCCACAACGAAATCTGCAATCTTTATCACATCTGGATCATGTTCAACTACAATAACTGTGTTACCTTTATCTCTTAGCTTTTGGAGTAGCTCATTTAGTTGACGTTTAGCTTCCCTTCCTACTGTATCAAAAACAATAGAGGACTTTCCTGAACCAGAAACTCCAGTAAATATTGTAATCTTTCTTTTAGGTATCTCGAGTGAAATATTTTTTAAATTATTCTCACGTAAGCCTTTTAAAATTATAAACTCTTCCCTCATTTTCTCTCCTCCATAAATCCTTCTTTTGCTACTTATCAGTTCGATTATATATTCCCATTATAATATATAATTATCAACATTACTGCTTTACATCTTACACTATTTTATCTCCCTGCACTTTTAAATTAGCTATTTCCCCATAAATTAATAGCTAATTTATGGTATAATAACCTAATTAATTAATTGGAAATTTAGTTTTAAATTTTTCGTCAATCATATTTTTGCGATTGATGAAAAATAGTGTAATATTATTACATTTGGACAAGTTATCCATATAAATTTGGATAATTGAAAGGCTAGGTGATTGGACTGGACAAGCTATTGATAGTAGAAGATAACAAGGATGTTTGCTTAATGCTCAAAGAGGCCCTCTCCGACGCAGGCTATAAGGTGAAATCTGCCTATACTGGTACAGAGGGCTTGAACGAAATAAAAAATCATGAGTATGATTTGATTTTGCTTGATATTATGCTCCCCTACAAAAGTGGGGACGAAATACTGAAGGAAATGAGAACCTTTTCGCAAACTCCTGTTATCATAATTTCCGCAAAGGATATGGTTGGAACAAAAATAGACCTTTTGAAGTTAGGCGCAGATGACTATATCACAAAGCCTTTTGATTTAGGCGAGGTAGTGGCCCGGGTGGAATCCAATTTACGACGTTCACGCAACCAAGTCCAAGAAACTAAAGTCTTTCTATATAAAGATATGTTGCTTGATGATAGTACAAAGAGAGTTTCAGTAAATGGTATTGAAATTGAGCTCACTGCAAAAGAATACCTGATACTCGAAATGCTGATAAAACACTCTGGTAAAGTTTTTACTAAGGCAAATCTATATGAATCCATTTGGCAGGATGAATATTTTGAGGACGACAACGCCATTAAAACTCATATAAGTAATTTGCGGAGTAAGCTGAAAAAAGCAAATAATAGTGAAGAATATATCGAAACAGTTTGGGGCTTGGGCTATCGCCTATGCAAAGAGTAAATTATCACTTTCCTGACATTTTTCTGAGTGTTCTTAACATTTTCTAAACCTTTGAGCCTTATACTTTACTTTATAGAAGGGATAGGTGAAAAAAATGAATAAGCATGTTTTGAATATAAAAAGCCTTACGAAAAGTTATCACGGTGTTAATGCTTTGAAGGATGTATCATTGACGCTAGAAGCAGGTAGAATTTACGGTTTAATCGGACAGAACGGAGCTGGAAAAACCACCCTCATGTGTCTTATTGCAGGACTAAGTTTTCCGACTTGTGGTAGCATTGAGCTTTTTGGTCATACTGGTGAGAAGGCTCTACAGCTTGAGAGAAAAAGATTGGGCTGCATGATTGAGTATCCAAGTATTACCCCTAATATGACCTCAAAAGAAAATGTCAAACTTCACAGAATTATGCGAGGTATTCCAAACGTGGAAATTGAAGATGAATTATTAGAGCTTGTAGAACTTAGTGATACAAAGAAAAAGAAGGCAAAGAACTTTTCTCTTGGCATGAAACAGCGTTTAGGTATAGCTATCGCGCTCCTAGGCAATCCCGAATTTCTTATTTTAGATGAGCCGATAAATGGGCTTGACCCTTTAGGTGTTGTAGAAATAAGAAATTTGCTGAAAAAGCTATGTGAAGAGAGGCAAATGACAATTTTAATTTCAAGTCATAATTTGCCGGAGCTGTATCAAACAGCCACTGATTACATTATCATTCACAAGGGTGAAATCAAACAGGCCCTAACCCTTGCACAACTTGAAGAACGTCTTAAGCATCATATTCTCATAAGCTGCGATGAGCCTGAAAAATTGGCGGGTATTTTGGAAATGAAACTGAATACACACAGCTACAAAGTTATGCCGGATAAAACCATTAAGCTGTATGACTATCTTAGCGAAAAAGAACGAGTAGCAAGAGTTCTCTTTGAAAATGGGATTATTGTTACAAACCTTTCAAATGAGGGTGACACTCTTGAAGATTACTTTGTTTCTGTTGTTGGAGGTGGCAAGAATGTATAATCTTATTCAGGCTGATTTATTTAAAATACGCAAATCAATCTCAATTAAGATTTTAGTTGCAATCACAACTGTAAGTTCTGTGACCATGGCGGTGATGGCATATCTGATACCACAGGGTAAGCTTGCTGCTAGCATGGGCGGAATTGGGTTTATGTTATCTGATATGAGTATGATAAGCCTTCTCGGCGCTGTTCTAGCAGGAGTTCTTATCTGCGGCGATTTCGATAATAAAACAATCCATGATGCTATTGCTAATGGCTGTAGCAGGGGTGCTGTTATAGTTAGTAAAGCCATCTCCTTTTGCTGTGCACTAGCATTCATCATACTTCCCTACTCTATCGTAACGGGTATCGCTCTTAGCACAGGTTCCAAGTTCAGCATGGGTTCCACCCCAGTAGCGGGCTTCCTGAATATACTTACTAAAGATGGCGGTACAGCCTTTTCTTCTGGGATTATCTTGAAACTGTTGGCCGTCATGCTTACACTGGTGATTGTTGATTTGGCTCAACTGAGTGTGTGTGTATTACTTTCCTTTGTACTTAAGAAGCCCGTCCTTGTGGTCGCTATTTATTATGGATTATCATTTTTAAGTGGGCAATTGGCTGGATTAAGAGGTAGCTCCAACCTGTTTGACACTATTTACGCCTGTACCCCCTTCGGAGGAAATTACTTCCTTACTACATTGAATACAGGGACGGGAGACCTCTTCAAGGCAATCTCTGCTAGTTTGATATTTATCCTTGTAATACTTGCTATTACGTATGGTGCATTTAGAAAATCTGAAATAAAGTAGATGAAAGGTGTGTGAAAATGTTGGCAATTGTGGTTGGAGTTTTATGTATACTCCTTATAATATCAGCTATGTATATCATTTTTCTCCAGTTGCAATTACGTAATATTAACCGACAGTTGACTAAACGACTAGCTGAACATACACGTCAGCCTATCAGTTTAGAATTAATCAACAAGGACCTTAATTCTTTGGCTGTCAATATTAACAAATGTTTTAAGGCTGAGGAAAACCTGCGTCTTGACGGCATTCGTGAGGAAAAGCGCTTTAAGGAGTTGATTGCAAATATTTCTCATGATTTGAGAACTCCGCTTACCGCAATTCGTGGATATCAACAG
>Ga0209430_1000512_pt1 | contig 39181 bp, 36 predicted proteins | sample BarGraIncub1133A_FD_184504 | JGI IMG/M metagenome (GOLD analysis project Ga0209430, IMG submission 184504) | Arctic peat soil microbial communities from Barrow, Alaska - Barrow Graham LP Incubations 11-33A (SPAdes) (version 2) | ecosystem: Environmental > Terrestrial > Soil > Wetlands > Peat... | reverse complement strand
GCTGGTCAATTGATGAACAGGCACAGCGACGACCTGGCCACAATCGCTCCGGCGATGCTAACCGATGCCCCTTACAATAACTATGTAAGGCAAATTACTACGAAATCTGCAACTTATCAAAAGGGTTTGGCGCAAGTACAAAAAAACGAAGAGACCGATAAAATCGCACTTTTAGATGGCGTTCGCGACAAGTCAGTCAACGCTTTTTCGAGAGCATTAAAACTTTATGATCTTTCCGACGAACCGAAAGAGGTTGAAGCGAGCAAGGCGCTCGGGATTTTACTCAGGACCTATAAAGATCTGGCCATACTTAACTATGAGGCTGAATCTATCGGGATTGATAAGCTTGTCAGCGAACTCGAAAGCGATAAATATGCAAGTCATGTTGCGCTTTTGAATATTGGAAGATATGTCACCCGGATGAAGGTTGCAAACGCAAATTTCAAATCCCTATTCGGCAACCGAATGGTTACCGGAGCAATGACAGAATCCTACGATCTGAAAGTCATACGCAAAGAAATGTTGAAACAATACAGCGATTTTACATTATATGTTCTCGCGATGGCAAAAACGGACGATGCTCCTCCCCTGTTCATTACAGCCCTCACGCTGTTGAATACTGCCCGTAAATATTATGCCGACCTACTGGCACGAAGGGTGGCTGTCAAAGAAGTAAAAGAAAAACAATCAGTATAACAAGACCTGTCAGGTTTTTGAAACCTGACAGGTCTGAATCCATAATAAAGGTGCCCCATTTCCGGAGCACCTTTTTCATTTAAGTATATAGTACGTGTACCCTTTTGCAGGGATCGTTACATTCAGCATGATCTCGTATTCGCGGTTGATCAAGGAGGTTTTGACCTTTCCATCAGCATCTTCAACCTGTGATTTGCTGTTTAAGCCTGTGTAATAGACCGGAACCCGGATGTTGCGGGTGATCGGAACATTCAGCGGATTATAGAGCATCAGCAATCCTTTTTCGTTGCCGGAAGGATTCACGTGCAGGATTCCGTCCCAATCACGACCATCCGCACGGCGAAGATGGATAATGTCGGAATTCAGAATTTCTCTGTATTTCTTGTACCATGCAATCGTTTTTATAACCAGCTGCTTCGTTTTGTCGGTATCGTACAAACGGGGGCCGCGGTAACACGCCTGGATGCCCGATCCGTAATATTGCATCATCAGTTGCTCATAATCCTTCAGATGATCTGCAAGCGGCTCCAGCACCGCCTCTTCTCCCCCGCCCTGGTATCGCGTCAGCGGAACAAATCCCCATCCCATCGAGGGCGTTTTTTCCCACGTTCCGTCAAAAATATTCTGACGGTTCAGGATCATTTGCTGATCGCGCGGAAGTGAAAAATTCACCTCGCGGTAGCCCAACCCGGTTTTGTTGGTCCCGTCAAGGAAATACCAGTCGGGCGCATTTACATAGATGCCATGCTCGTTGCACCAGTGGTACAACTCTTTTTGCAGCTCCATCTGTCGCCACTGAGAATCGGCCAAACCTGTATGTCCGGGATGCACTGTCGATGCGCAAAGGTCTCCCGGGTATGGACCGTCGTTCTCGAAGATATCGAAACCCGTCTTTCCCATGAAATATTTCAGCTTATTAATATAAGTGAGGCCCCATTTGCTTCCCATGCAAGGTGCATGTCCAAAAAAAGCAGCGGCATCGGGTTTGCCTGTTATGGGATCAATCACATCATCTTCATCACTGATCTGACGCGAACTGAACAGCGAATAACTTCCTATTTTGAGCCCCTTTTGATGCGCCAGATCTGCCAGGTGTTTCCACTTTTCAACATTCGTTGCTGTTGTATCTTCCATATCGCAATGACTTCCAAAACTAAGAATCAGTGCTTCGTAACCCGTGGCAACACATTGTTCGATCGCGTTTTTCACCTGTTCGTCATTTTTGCTGACAAGGTGCATAAAGATGGGGTTCTCGGCGGTCCATGGCGCAACAGCCGTGTACATTTTACGGATTGCAAGCCCTCTCCTTTCGCGGTCGTAACTGTCCTGCAGAAGTTCGTGCGTACGAACCGAGTTATAAACTTCAGAAGGCATGAGTTTTACTGCCGTTACATTTTCAGGATACACTTCCAGCAAACCAGGAGTTTGGTAATTATAGTTGACCTGTGAAGTGTAAGCCGAGTCGGTTTTCCAGTGGGTGGTCTGGTCGCTGATATCGTACCGCATCGCGTTGTTAAACGCATAATTAGTTTCGACATAAATGCCGTGCTGTTTTTTCATCTGTTCAGGCGTTCCCACAACGGCACTCTCCTCCTCAACCAACGCCAGTATTTCGTTGACAACCCTGTTCAGAACGATCGGGCCGGCGCTGTTATTGGTCACCGAAAGCCACTTTACAATCAATGGAATATCATCATACAATTCGTAATGAACGCTCACATCGACTCCTTTCAACTGATCGGACCGGAACTTAAGTGTGAGTGCCTTTCCCGCGCCTTTTTTAATTTTCCGCGCCCAGTTTGTCTGCTTCCAATTAATGAAAGGTGTTATCTCCGAGACGGTATATGAATCGAACTGAAAATCATTTTCACTGGCGGTAAAAGCGTCAATCCATTCGGGCATCAGGTAAGCATTTTCCTTTTGCCCATGCAGTCCGCCAATGTCGAATTTCTTTCCGTCGATGGTTAATACAGCTTCCGGTTTTACGGCACGCAGCAATTGCTGTCCGTTTACAAGGTTTTCGTACCCGGTACATGCCAGGTTGGGTTTGGTCCGAAAAACGCGTTTCACCAATCCATTTGTAAGAACAAGGTCTTTCCCATTTTCAGACAGTTGAATATTCGCGGTATATCCTTTCCCATTCACGAGCCAGTCGTTTGACTGCTTATCCTTAACTGTCTGTCCAATAACAAAAGATGGGAAAAATATCGCAACTAATAAAATTGACAAAACTGTTTTATTCATGATGATTTGTATTTCGGTTTCAATTCAAAAATACGAAAAATATCAGGCAATATAAGTTGGTAATCCCCCAACAAACAGACCTGTCAGGTTTCGGAAACCTGACAGGTCTTAGCTCATAAAAAAGGTGCACCATTCCAGAAGCACCTTTTTCAATTTCTATTAATCAAACGCTTACTTCACCTTGATTTTGAATGACCACGCATAACTGCACGAAGTTGGCCGTGCTTTCTGTTTCGGATAGTTGATGGTCAGTCCACTGGTTTCATCCCATGTCCAGGCGAGATCGCCCGGGACACCCAGCATTGTAATTTTTGAACCCTCCACCGGTTTTACCGAATTCGTTTTGAATTGATCGCCCTGCCATTTCAGGAAGATCGCATAGGCGTAATCACCTTTCGATGTAAACCGTGCATCTCCTTCAACCTGGGTTTTCCATACCCGCGTTCCGTAAATTGCTTCGCCGTTAACCTTTAGCCATTCACCCAATTTTAGCAATGGATGTTGTTCATATTCCGGAATGACACCTGCCGCTGTCGGACCGACATTGATATCAAAATTACCATTGCGGCTCACTCCGTCAACCACTTTATCGATGAATTCCTTAGGACTCATGCAATCTTCCATATCGGTATCCAGGTTATAGCCGAAAGTTTTCGCAATTCCCTGCCAGAATGACCATTTGTGCGTCAGAATACCTAAACTTCCATCATCATAACTGTATTCCACATTGTACAAATCGCCATGCTTGCCACGCTCATCCTTACCAAACCGGTCATTCACAAAAACCTCCTGGTTCCGTTTGGCAGCTTCGTTGTAATAGTAGGCAACCACTTCCTTCATTTTCCAGAACGATTCGGGATGGTCCCATTCACCGTCGAAATATAAAAAGTCGGGATGGTACAAATCGATGAGTTCCTTGATCTGCGGAATCATAAAATCGTCGACATAGTTGTTCACCTTTTTCAATCCTGCATATGGAATATCTTTGCCGGTATATAAAGGGTTATACCACTCATAAAGTGAGTAATACAATCCAACTTTCAGGTTTTCCTTGCGTCCCGCTGCGAAAAATTGTCCGAGCAGATCTTTCTTCGGGCCCATCTTCATCGCATTGCGATCGGTGTATTTGGTGGGCCACAAACAGAAACCGTCGTGGTGTTTCGAGGTGATGAAAATATAATTCGCACCCATCTTTTTGGCAAACTTTGCCCATTCGGTGGGGTTGTAGTTTTCAGCTTTCCATTTTGGGATAAAGTCATCATAGGTGAAGTTCTCTCCATAGTTCTCCTTGTGGTAAGCGACTGTAGGATTCCCGACTTCTTTCATTCGGTAACCGTACCATTCGGCATAAGAAATTCCCTTATCACGGGGAGCCCACGCCGGAACGGAATAAACACCCCAGTGCATGCTGAGCCCGATTTTAGCATCATCGTACCATTGCGGCATCTTATGACTGTCGAGCGATTCCCAGGTCGCCTTATAAGGTCCCTGCGCCGCCAACTTCGTCAACGAAAGGGCGCCAATCATCAAACAAATAATCAATAACAATTTTAATCGCATAGTTGTAGATTTTAGATTCCGAAAAATACGAATAATGAAGAAATATTTCATCAGACAAATGGATTTATATGTTGTTATAAATCTGTGATATCTTGACCATTGAATTCTACTTCGCAGAGAATTGAACTTTTTTGTCGAATCAATGTCTTAATCCAACACAATTAAAAACAGATGCTATGAAATACGTTGTATTAGGTTCATTGGGAAATATCAGCAAACCGCTTGCACAGAGATTAGTTGATGCCGGCCATAGCGTAACGGTCATAAGCAGCAAAGCGGTAAAAATTGAACAAATCGAAGCACTTGGAGCCAAAGCGGCCATTGGTTCGGTGGATGATGTTAGCTTCCTCGCAAAGACTTTCGCTGGAGCTGATGCTGTTTATACGATGGTACCACCAAATTTTGGTGTCGGTAACTGGAAAAAATACATTGGTGGTATTGGTGAAAATATAGCTGCTGCCGTAAAAGCATTGGGCGTGAAAAATGTGGTCAACCTAAGCAGTATCGGGGCGCATATGCCCGACGGATGCGGCCCTGTGAGCGGGTTATACTTTGCTGAAAAGGCGCTGAACGGATTAGATGGGGTGAATGTCAAACACCTTCGTGCCGGGTTTTTCTTTCAAAATTTCTTGGGAAACATCAGTATGATCAAAAACTGGGGATCATTGGCGGGAATTATGGTGAAGGGACAACGCTGACCTTGGTCCATACCGACGATATTGCTGATGCAGCAGCTGAAGAATTATTGGGATTATCATTCAAAGGTAAAAATATCCGGTATGTTATAGGCGACGAAAAAACCACCAACCAGGTTGCAGCTATTTTGGGGAAAGCCATTGGTAAACCGGAACTTCCATGGATCGATTTCAAAGATGAGGACACTTTTGCTGCGCTGGTTCAGGCTGGGTTATCTGAAGAGATCGCCAAAAACTATGCTGAAATGGGAGCTGCAATGCGTAATGGTGAGATGACTGCAGAATACAAAACCGATCGGCCTTCCGCATTTGGAAAAACAAAACTGGAAGCTTTTGCACCGGTTTTTGCTGCGGTTTATGCGAAATCATAACTTGTCTCGCAAAGAACGCCAAGAGCGCAAAGTATTGAACTCTGGATTACTTTGCGTTCTCTGCGTCTTTGCGAGACATTTTATTTCACCCCAATCCGGTAAAGCGTTGATTCATTACGGATAATCAGGGAATTGTTTACGATGGCCGGGGTTGCGTAGATTTCGCCAGGTAATTGATTCTCCGCCAAAATTTCGAGTGTGCGACCGGCTTTCAGAACAAGGGTCTCCCCTTTAACCGAAGTAAAATAGACGCGGCCTCCGGCATAAACCGGAGAAGCGTTATATTTATTTTTCAGCCTTTTCGTGTATAAGGTGGCTCCTGTTTTGGCATCAATGACGATCAGGTTATTCCGGCTATCAACCGTGTAGATGATTCCATCCTTGATTAACGGAGTAAGTAACTGTATAATAGGAGACTTTACCCTCCAGAGTACATTGGATTTTGTAATATCTCCGGAACCAGTGGGATCAACAGCCAATAATTCGGCATATTTTTCACCATCCGGAGGGGAAACAAAACTTGTATAAAAGTAGACCACCCTGTCTTCAGCAAAAGGCATCGCGATGGTGGAATCTTCGCCCTGGATAACCCGCCATACTTCCTTCCCTGTTTGAACATCATAAGCGATGCATACAGCAGCACCATTGGATATTAGCAGATCGCGCCCCGCCACATTTACAACGATTGGTGTGATATATGCTTTTTTGCCGATCGGTTGAAGCAGGTCGTAACATTCTTTCGGACGATCTGTCCGCCATACAGTTTCACCGGTTCTCTTATTCAATGCGACAATAAACTGTTGATCTGTACCTTCATAGTGAAGAATTAAAAAATCCTTGTAAAGAATTGGAGAAGCACCTGTTCCCTGAACATGTTCTACTTTAAAATCATTCCTTTTCCATACGATCTTACCATCTTTAGTGTTGACACATGCAGTTCCAGAACTTCCAAAATTCAGGTATACAAAACCTTGCTCAATACATGGTGTCGGAGTAGCATAAGTGTTAATCGAATGCTTCCCATAAATACTGTCCTGTTTGAAAAGCAGGATGTCAAAAAGTACCTTGCCGGAATTAAAATCGACACAAACTCCTGACATCTCTTTGCCATCCACCGTTGCCGTGGTTACCCAAACCTGATTTCCGTAGACAACCGGTGAAGACCACCCTCTGCCACGGATCTCCGTTTTCCAGATTACATTTGTCGTGTCGCTCCAGATCACGGGAACCTGATCGTCAGCCGATATGCCGTCCAGGTTTGTCCCCCGGAAATGCGTCCAATTGCCTTCCTGGGCGAATGCCGATGTTGTATTTAAGACAATGATTAAAGTAAAAATGGAGATCAGAAATTTCCAGTGGAAATGGTTCATAAGGTTTATATACTAAGAGATTAACTTTAAAACTATTGACCCGGTTCCTTGAAATTTTTGGAGGCATCATCAAGGACAAGAATCCAATCATTTCCCCTTCCCTTTGTCGGAGTTGAGAACATTTTAGTTCCCGTTCCAGGAAAGGTTCCGATTGATTTAGATTCTCCGTTATGTGGATCAAACCACCAGGCTTTAATCGTTTTGGCTTCTATTTTATCCAATTGAATCGTTGCATCCCAACCTGTTGGAAAATAAACCATCGCGTATCCATCACCACGTGTTGCAACTACGTAATCTGTTTCAGGAAAATAAGCAGGGACAATCAGCGATTGATCTGGAACCCTTGATGTAAAAGGCCGGGATTCCATCAGGCGACGTGCGTGAATCAAATCCCAGGCACCGGGCAAATCGAGAACATCTGTCCAGTTATGACGGGCAAGACCTACTGCTTCGCGCCCCGGAGCAAGCATTTGCCAGATCGGGTGACAACCATATGTATGACCAAATCCGCCACTAAAGAGATCCCAGTACATCGCCTGGCGCACATCGGCATCATCAAACCATCCTAAAATTTCAGGTTTCCAGCCAACAGGATGATCTTCGTACCTGGGTTCGCCGTCGAAACAAGGTTTGACTGGCTTAAGATCGTAATCACGGACAATTATCCTTTTGTAAATTGAATAGCTCCTTTGTCCATGTCCGGTCTGGCACATATTGAAATCGAGCCAATCGCTATCCTGATACCACTCCGACGAACTTCGTTCTCCCCAGGGATGAAGCGTCATCAAATGATTCTTATCCACTGATTTTATACCATGTGCAATTGCTTCCCAGATCTCTCTATTCTTACCACCTCCGTCGCGGTCTCCCCCATTGATCCAGATAATATTTGGGTAGTCTTTGTAACGATTGCCAATCCATTTTCCATATTGGAAACCATTTTCCTTGTCGAAAATCATTGGACCTTTGCCCCACTGTTTATCAACTTTATCACCCCAGGTTGGAAGTAGTCCAATGAAAATCCCTTTTTCACCCGCCTTTTTAATTGCCCAGTCCACATGCGCAAAATAGGCTTCATTTGGTTTTAGCGGATCGTTATCAATTAATGGTTTATTTCCTTCGGCGTTTGGGGTATTCAATCCGTCAAGCTCTGCAAGTGCAACCGCCTGGATCACAGTAAATCCCTTGTCTCGACGATTTTCCAGGTATTTTTTGGTCTCCGCCTTATTTAAACGATGAAACAGCTCCCATCCAGTATCACCCAAATAGAAGAAAGGTGTTCCATCATCGAAAACAAGAAATCTTTTATTTTCAGAAACCTTTAGTTTGCCATGTTTAAAATCAACAGATGATCCCTTCCAACCTTTTTCCTGGCCAATTGCGCTCAGGAGTAAAGTCATCATCAATGATGCTAAAACGATTAACTTCTTCATTTGGATGTGATAAGTTTGTTATGGTTAATTTTGACTCTAAAATTATAAAATACTAACGTTCATCCTAAAAAACTTACTTCCAACGATCAGAAAATCAAATGTCCGTATTGAGTTCGTTCCAGTCCTGAAAAACCAGATCCGCTCCCGAATCAAATAAAACACTGTCGTCCAGAATACCTGTATTGATGGCAATTGTAAAAATCCCAGCAGCAATGGCCGATTGAATTCCCAATGGAGCATTTTCAATTACAATTACCTCGGTGGATTTAAATCCCGATTTTTTCAGAGCCATCAGATACGGTTCCGGATTTGGTTTGCCATGTTTGACATGATTACCCGAAATAACCTGATCTGCTGAAACGTAACCTTCGAAATCGTCCAGCAATGCATCCAGAAATTTCCCCTGTGATGAACCCGTAACAACCCAAATAGCAATACCTTGTTTTTTAAGATATTCCATTAATTTCTTTGCACCCTTAAAAGGAACAATATCAGGAAGAAAATCAATCAGTTCCGTCTTTTTTGAATAAATTTGCTCGATTTCCTGCTCTGTAGCATTACGCTGTTCATTTTGCTGATAAGCAAGATTGATCGTTGACTGCGCAGTACGCCCTTCGTTTTCATAAACCTTCTCATGCGGAAAATCAATTCCATAAAAACGGAATGCATTATTCCAGGCATCGGCATGAGCTCCCATCGAATCATAAAGCACTCCATCCATATCAAAAAAAACTGCTTTTTTATCTTTCAAAATTTCACTAATAACCATTTTACTCATCTTCATATGATTCTCTTCTTGTATTGAATTATTCAAAATACAAAGTTCTTAAAAAATAATTCACATCGTAAAATTCCTTGAATTTGTACAAACAGAATCTACAAGGCTGGTTTTATGACCGCTACAAGTTAGTGATTTTGATTATGGCAATTTCGGAGCAGTTTCAGGTTTTGGTTTCATCACGGGTTTTGCGGGCAATTTAGCATTACGCATCGCAGCATTATAAACAGATGAAGCAGTGATCACCGCGTTATGCTTAAGATCTGCCATTACCAGCCTTTCGTAGGTATCCATCGTTGTGTGATATCCGCGGCCATATTCTATTTCATCCTGTATGAATTGAAATCCTGGTAAACCAACGGCATCAAATGAAAGATGGTCGGTACCAGAAGTATTTCTTAAAGCGATGGTGGAAGTACCCATATCAGCAAATGGCTTGAGCCATTCTTCAAAGATCGGCCTGACAAGTTCATTTTCCTGCATATAAATTCCGCGATATTTACCCGATCCGTTATCCATATTGAAGTATCCTGCAAACTTGTCAAAATCAGGTTTGTGTTCCTTCGTTTTCGGATCAACAAGGTATTTTTCCACATACCCTCGCGATCCGTTCAATCCCTGTTCTTCACCGCCCCAAAGTGCAACCCGGATCGTTCTGCGCGGTGCAATATCGAGGTTTTTAAGGATTCGCAGCGCTTCAAGCATGACTACACAACCCGATGCATTATCTGCTGCCCCAGTTCCTCCATGCCACGAATCGATATGAGCTCCCAACAAAACAACTTCATTTTTAAGCAGTTTATCTGTACCGGGTAATTCGCCGATAACATTAAATACAGCTGGACTGTCAAAAAATTTATTCTGAATTTCTACTTCCATCTCTACAGGGACCTTGTGACGTATCAGCCGTTCCATCCGGCTATAGTCTTCATTCGGAATATTCAGTTCCGCAATTGGTTCCTTCGCTCCCGATGTGTAATTTGCACCAGTTGACCTTGGCACATTATAGGATCCGGAATTATTAAGAATTACTGCTGCTCCTTCAACATTAAGGAATTCAGCTATTTTGAGGCGCAATGCTCTTTGTGCAGAAATCGTAGCAAAGTCAACGTTTGATCTTCGTCTCGGAGAAGTTGTTGACATTGAAATATCCTTAAGCTGTGCATCTGTTAAACGGCTTGCCAAAGGTTCATAACTGATCTCATAAGTTGCGGTAGAAGGCATCAGAACTATTTTACCGGATACTTTTCCTTTAAATTTTACCAGATCGGAATCAGATTTTACATCCAATAGCACAACATCACCTTTTACAATTCCCTTTGTACTTCCTGTCCAGGCGACAGGATTACAGGCAAAATTTGTATAATAGGGAGCCGTAATTGCAGCATAAGTCTTCAGGTTATCCCAACCTCCACGACTGAAATCTCTGGCTGCTTCAATTCTTACATTTTGAAAACCAAGTTCTTCCATTTTTTTCTTTGCCCATTCATTTCCGCGGTTGTTTCCCGTTGAACCGGTTAGTCTTGGACCGATAAAATCTGTCAACCAAAAGGCGAGGTCTTCGATGCTTGAATTTTTTAACCCTTCCTGTTTGATCCTGTAAATCATACTGAGGTCAGTATTTTCATTCTGCGACGTTGACCATAACGGAAAAAGGAGCAGGAACAAAAAAGCGGCTGAGATTTTTGAAAGTTTCATTTGGTTTATTTTATGGAATTTTGGAGGATTCAAATGTAGAAAAAATATCTCTACCTTTGCCCGGTTTGCCTGATCCTTTTGATTGTTAGTGCAGGCGATCAATATTTCAACTTTAATCTTCTGATTGAATGGTATACGATGTCATTATTGTTGGGGCAGGACCAGCAGGTATTTTCACGGCTTATGAACTGGTAAAAGAACGTGCAACGCTAAAAATTCTAATCCTCGAAAAGGGGCGGGATATAAAACACCGTAAATGTCCAAAACATACAAACGGAGGCATTTGTATTAACTGCAAACCTTGCTCGATAACAACAGGTTGGGCGGGAGCAGGTGCCTATTCCGACGGGAAATTATCCCTTTCGCATGAAGTTGGCGGCAATCTTCCTGACTATATTGGCGTGGAACAAACGATGGAATTGATCAGTTATACCGATGAAATTTACCTGAAGTTTGGTGCAGACTCAAAAATTCACGGAGCTACCGAAACCCCGGCCATGCGCGAAATCAGAAGAAAATCGATCGAAGCAAATCTCAAATTGGTGCCTTGCCCGGTCCGGCATCTCGGTACCGAAAAAACGCAGCAATTGTATCATGCAATTTTTGATCATCTGATAAATAGTGGGGTAGAGGTGCGGTTCAATTCACCGGTCGAAGAGTTTATCATTAATCAAAATCAGGTAGAAGGGGTTAAATGTACGAAGGAGTACTATTATGCAGGAAAAGTCGTTGTAGCTGTTGGCCGCGAAGGTTCCAACTGGCTCATGCATCAGTGTGATATACAACATATACCTACAGAGACAGGAATCGTTGATATTGGCGTCCGCCTCGAATGCCGGAACGAAATTATGCAGGATATCAACGATAATTTTTACGAGGCCAAACTGGTTCATTACACGCGTTTCTTCGACGATAAAGTACGGACTTTTTGCTCCAACCCAGGCGGATTCGTATCTTCGGAATATTACGATGGAAATCTGGCAGTCGTCAATGGTCACAGCTACAAAGATTTGAAAAGTGAAAATACCAATTTTGCCTTGTTGGTCTCACAGAAATTCACCGAACCATTTAATGCCCCCATCGAATATGGCCACCATATTGCGAGACTCGCAAATATGCTCACGCGCAATAAAATCCTGGTTCAGCGATTTGGCGATCTGGTGCGTGGGCGTAGAACAACACCTGAAAGACTTTACCGGAATAACATCATACCAACATTGAAAGACGCTGTTCCGGGGGATCTAAGTCTCGTATTACCTCATCGCATTTTACTGGATATCATCGAAATGATTCGCGCCCTGGATAAAGTAAGTCCGGGTCTCGCGAGTGACGAAACATTACTTTATGGCGTTGAAGTCAAGTTCTACTCTAATATTATCAAAGTGGACAATACGTTCCAGAGTTCCGCATTCAAAAACCTTTATTTTGGCGGTGATGGGGCAGGACTTACGCGCGGATTAATGCAAGCATCTGTAAATGGGATATTGATAGCAAGAGAGATATTGAAATCGTCAACCTTATACTAACCAGGCAAAAATAATTTTTATCGTTTTGAGGAACAGTATTTTAGAACATGAAGTTGGCATCACAATACTCTAAAAAGCTGATGAATAGACAACTGAAATATTTATTCACCAGAAATATTTGGAAGATGTTACCTGATTGGCTAACTTTACGCCATGGACCGGAAAATTATCAGGAACATCTTTTACTACAAGGAATACTACTTAAACTTTTTTGAGCAGTTAAAGCCAGAAGTAAAGAGAAAATTTAACTGGACTCTCTTGTTAATAGCGACTGTTGACAGAATCCCTGTTAAGTATTTCAGCCATATGGAAGGAACGACAGGCTTATATGAAGTTAGAGTAGAAGTTGGAAGTGATATATACAGAGTTTTCAGCTTTTTTGATAAGGGGCAACTTGTGATTCTAATCAATGGATTTACCAAGAAAACGCGAAAGACCCCGCTAAAGGAAATTGAATTGGCAGAAAAATTAAAAAAACAGTATTTCGATGAAAAAAACAATAAATAATAATCTCACCTCTTTTGCTGACCACCTTGATGATCAGTATGGGAAACAAGGGACGGAAGAACGGGAAAGGTTTGAGGAAGGATTTGACGCTTTCAGACTTGGCGTTATGCTTCAGGAATTACGCAAAGAACAAGGTTTAACGCAAGGACAACTTGCAGAAAAGTGTGGAACAACCAAGACCTACATTTCCCGAATTGAAAATGATGCATCCGATATCAGACTATCTACCTTAATGAGGATAATCAGGGAAGGCCTTGGCGGACATCTACGATTGAGTGTTGACATGAATATCCCATCATAAACGCATTCATATCCAGCCGCCTATAACGAAGGCGAACCTTTTATTTAGTATAGTCATTAAAAAAAGTATTGAGATCTAATGATTTCTACTCCCCAAAATTGCCATTCTTAAACTGCATTTGTTAAATCCCCTTTTCATGTCGATATTTGCACGAAATTTAATATTCAGATCAAAATGATACGCTCGCTTGTTATGATTTAGAACAGGTGAGTTAGAATTTGTTTGATATGAAGCATACAAAAAAATAAAATGGTTAACGAAAGCAATATACGACAAGAATTGAAACATCGGATTCTCGTACTCGACGGAGCGATGGGAACAATGATTCAACGGGTTAAACTGACTGAAGAGGATTTCCGGGGTGAACGGTTTGCAAACTGGACTTCGCCGCTGAAAGGAGACAACGATCTGCTTTCTATTACACGACCTACCGTGATTCAGGATATTCATGAAGCATTTCTTGAGGCCGGTGCTGACATCGTGGCTACCAATACTTTTAATGCAACGCGTGTTTCACAAGCTGATTATGGCATGGAAGCACATGTTTATGAAATGAATAAATCGGCAGCTCAAATTGCCTGTGCAGCAGCTGCCAAATATTCGACTCCAGAACATCTCCGCTATGTTGCCGGATCAGTCGGACCGACCAACAAAACCTGTTCGATGTCGCCCGATGTAAATGATGCAGGTTTTCGGGCCATCTCATTTGCCGATATGAAAGATTCCTATCGCGAGCAGGTCGAAGGGTTGCTTGATGGAGGAGTTGATATCTTTCTTGTTGAAACGATCTTCGATACACTGAATGCCAAAGCGGCGATGATGGCGATTGAAGAGGTATTGGAGAGTAGGAAGATCAGGAAAGAAGTGATGATTTCGGGTACGATTACCGATAAAAGTGGCCGGACACTGTCAGGACAAACCGTTGAAGCATTTCTCAACTCTTTATCACACATTGATTTATTAACGATAGGACTTAACTGCTCTTTGGGAGCCAAAGATTTGCGTCCGTACCTTGAGGAATTAAGTCGTAAAGCGCCATTTTACATTAGTGCGCATCCAAATGCAGGTTTGCCCAATCAGTTTGGAGAATATGATGAAACGCCTGAAGTAATGGGACTTCACGTTCAGAGTTTCTTCGAAAACCGCATGGTCAATATCATCGGCGGATGCTGCGGAACGACGCCTGATCATATCCGCGAACTGGCAAAAATGGCAGCTAAGTTTAAACCCCACAAACGCAGTCATCCCGATATTGCAACCCGTTTAAGCGGATTGGAACCATTGACTGTTGCTAAATCCTCCAACTTTGTAAACATCGGCGAACGTTGTAATGTAGCCGGTTCAATCAAATTTGCACGTCTGATCCGCGAAGAAAAGTATGAAGAAGCGCTTGCAATTGCCCGCGAAATGGTCGAAGGTGGCGCACAGGTGATCGATGTGAACATGGACGATGCGATGCTCGATGCTGAAAAAGAAATGGTTCGTTTTCTTCACCTCGTAATGTCGGAACCTGATATTGCCAAACTTCCTGTGATGGTTGATTCATCGAAATGGTCTGTCATCGAAGCCGGCCTGCAATGTCTGCAGGGAAAAGCAATTGTCAATTCAATCAGTTTGAAAGAAGGGGAGGAGGCCTTCAAAGAACATGCTCATAAAATAAAACAATATGGTGCTGCCACTGTTGTGATGGCATTCGATGAAAAAGGACAGGCTTCAACTTTTGAACAACGCATCAGCATTTGCGAGCGGGCTTACCATATTCTGGTGGATGAAGTTCATTTCCCGCCCCAGGATATCATTTTCGATCCCAACGTTTTAACAGTTGGGACGGGAATTGAGGAGCACAATAATTACGCACTCGACTTTATAAATGCCACACGTTGGATCAAGGAAAATCTTCCTTACGCCAAAGTAAGTGGTGGTATATCAAATGTTTCCTTCTCTTTCCGTGGAAACAATACACTGCGCGAGGCATTTCATTCGGTGTTTCTTTATCATGCAATCGCAGCCGGACTCGACATGGGAATTGTCAATCCGGGAATGTTGCAGATTTACGATGAGATTCCCAAAGATTTGCTCGGATATGTCGAAGACGTAATCCTAAACCGCAGACCTGATGCAACAGAACGGATTCTGACCTTTTCTGAAAACATGAAAGAGGGCGAAAAGAAAGAGGATAAGGTTGAAGAGTGGCGTTCGTTCCCTGTAATTGAACGTATTCAGCATGCGCTTGTTAAAGGCATCACCGATTTTATAGAAGAAGATATTGTCGAAGTACTTCCGGAATACAACAGTGCCATCAGGGTGATTGAGGAACCGCTGATGGACGGGATGAACAGGGTAGGGGATCTGTTTGGAAGCGGAAAAATGTTTCTGCCACAGGTGATTAAGTCGGCCCGGGTGATGAAAAAAGCGGTCGCCTTTTTACAACCATATATCGAGCAGGATAAACTCGATCTGAAACAAGCGCCTACCGTAAAAAAGAAAATACTGCTTGCCACTGTCAAGGGTGATGTTCACGATATCGGAAAGAATATTGTTGGCGTCGTGTTAGCCTGCAATAACTACGATGTGATCGATCTTGGGGTAATGGTTCCGGCAGAAACCATTCTGAATAAGGCCATTGAAGAGAATGTAGACATCATCGGGTTGAGTGGTCTGATTACTCCTTCGCTCGAAGAGATGGCCCATGTTGCGCATGAAATGGAACGTCGCGGATTTAAGGTTCCACTAATGATTGGTGGTGCAACTACTTCCAAAATACATACTGCCGTAAAAATTGCGCCCGAATACAGCAATACAGTTGTCTATGTGAAAGATGCCTCACGTGCCGTTCAGGTAGTCGCAAACCTTTTGGCGGAAGATGCTGATTATCTTGCATCGATCAAAAGTGAATACAAAGAACTTCGCGCGACGCACAGTGCGAAAAAGCCCAAAGAATATCTCACGATCGCTGAAGCAAGAGCCAATAAATTCAAGCCGGAATGGAATGAATCGATGGTTTATGCTCCGGCATTTAAAGGAATTAAAGTATTTGATGATTATCCGATCGAAGAGTTGAGACGCGATATCGACTGGACCTTTTTCTTCCTCGCCTGGGAGTTCAGGGGGAAATTTCCGGCCATTCTCGACGATCCGAATCAGGGAGCTGAAGTACGGAAACTATATGACGAAGCGAATAATTTCCTTGATGAAATCATTGCCAAAAAGATGATCACCGCAAAAGGGATTTTCGGAATATGGCCTGCCAACTCAAGCGGAGATGATATTGAGCTTTATACGGACGAAAGTCGCCAAACTCTTGTTGGAAAATTTTGCCATTTACGTCAGCAACAAAAAAGAAGTTCTGGCCTGCCAAATTATTGCCTGAGCGATTTCGTGGCACCAAAAAGTTCAGGAATTGCCGATTATTGTGGCGGATTTGCGGTTACCGCAGGAATCGGTGTTGCTGAGTGGGTTGAAAAATTCAAAAAAGAGGGAAATGATTTCCAGGCGATTCTGCTGGAATCATTGGCCGACCGACTGGCTGAAGCTTTTGCTGAACGACTTCATGAAAGGGTAAGAAAAGAGTTTTGGGCATATGCGCCTGATGAAAATCTCTCAGCCCTTGATCTGATTAACTGCAAATACCAGGGGATTCGTCCGGCTGCAGGTTATCCGGCATGTCCCGAACATTCCGAAAAGCAAGTCTTATTTGATTTACTGGGAGCTACCGAAAAAGCAGGTATTCAGCTTACAGAGCACTTTTCGATGTACCCGACAGCCTCGGTTTGCGGTCAGTATTTTGCCCATCGTGATTCTGTCTATTTTGGATTGGAGCGTATTGCAAAAGATCAGGTTACCGACTTTGCGCGCCGTAAAAATGTACCGGTCGAATATGTGGAGAAATTCCTTCCTTCTAATTTGAACTATAAGATTTAAGTCAACTTAATTTCATCAACAGCCGTTTTTAAAAAATCGCGGCTAAAATAATCCGGATCAACGATGTCGCCATCCCAAATAACGATGTCGAGATCAATGGTTCGGGGACCAAATTTCGGAGCTGTGCGATCGCGTTTTAACCGGTCCTCAATATCTTTAAGATAGCTCTTAAAATCAGCCATCTCCATCATCGTTAAAATCTTTGCAGCTCCATTCAGAAAATCGGATTGATCGGGAATGCCGATGGGAGAGGTTTTGATCAATGAAGAAACAGATACAAATTCCTGTTCCTGCCGCAAGAAAAACAGTGCAGCAGCAATGTTCTTTGCCGGATTAATATTCGAACCTATTCCAATGATGCATTCATGTTTCTTCATCGCCTGGCCTCCAATTCAACCGAAACAGACTCTGAAAACCGAAGCGCATGGGGTTTGTCAATTTCAACCTTCGCACGTAGTACACGCTCGTCCTGCATCACCAACTGCAATACTTCGTTTGTCAATTTTTCAAGCAGATTAAACTTACTTTCTGATACAAAAGCGATGATTGCCTTGGTGATTGCCTTGTAGTTATAAATTTCATCCGGATGATCGGTACTGACAGCCCTGGAGACGTTGACCTCAATTTCAATATTAATGATTACATCCTGCCGGTTTACGCGCTCCTCGGGGTTAAACCCAATAATTGTCCGAACAAGCAGATTTTTAATGCGGAAGATCGCCATCGCTTAAATATTAGGTTGATTCAATAGATGGGTTAAATATACAAAAATCACAACAGTTGTGCACCACCGTCACAAAAGATCAGTTGACCGGTTATATCTTCATTTCCAATGATATAATCGATGCTTTTAAGGATTGAAATCACTCCTGACGGTGTTTTCATTGGTGTCAGATCGGCAACTTTTTCAAGATAATGCTTATCTTTTCCCGCAGGTGCCAGAATCGCCCCGGGGGCGATTGCGTTGACACGAAAGTAGGGAGCCAGTTCGAGCGCAGCCATTTTAGTCAACTCCCAAAGTGACTTTTTCGAAAGAGAGTAGGAGAGGAAATCGCTCTTATTTTTTGTAATCCTTGTATCTACAATATTAATAATCTGACCATTTGCTGCATTATTTGCAAAATCGCGCATCAAAATAAAGGGTGACATCAAATTTACCTGCGTATGTAGGATCAATGATTCAGCTGAAGTCTCCTTAAATGGGGATGACTCAAAGATAGATGCACTATTAATCAGAAGATCAAGCTGGCCAAATCGATCAATAACTTGATTTATTAGCTTCTGAGTTTGATCTATAACACCCAGATCAGCCTGAAATGTGTAAAAACGTTGTTTCGGAAAACCCGTTTTTAATTCGGCCTCAAAACCGGCCACATCTTTGGTTGACGTTCTGTAATGCAGCGCTATATCCCAGCCAATATTTGCCAAATGGTGAGCAATTTCGCGACCCAGTCTCACCGCACTTCCTGTAATCAATGCTACTTTTGCCATATCGCTTCTTTTTGATAAATTTAATACAAATATTCATTTAGATACTCACCTCATTCTTTTTTACGAAGCGAACGTATATTTGGATTTCAATTCTATTGTTTTAAATGAACGCATTTCGACAGAAAACAATAGTTTTCATTTTTAATAAACCAGTTCTCTTTTTCATTAAACTAGTTTATATTTTTATGTCGGTAGTTTACTTTTGGATGTCGATTGTTTTCATTTTTAATAAACTAGTTTTTATTTCGACCCCGATAGTTTATGTTTTGATGTCGGTAGTTTTCATTTTTAATAAACTAGTTTTTATTTCGACCTCGTTAGTTTATGTTTTGATGTCGATTTAAGGAACCAATTGTCATTTCGACATTCATTTGATTACCAGCAAAAAAAAGGATGTCCCGAAGAACATCCTTATAATAAACAAATTAAACAAAAGGAACTATTTTTTCAGAGCAACAACACTGAATGTCAGCGTAAAATCATCATAAATTACTTTGTCTCCCAATCCCTGGAAGAAGCTGCCAGAACCGTACTTGATTCCATAAAGCGTTCTGTTGACTGTAATAACACCGTCGGCAGAAAGTTTATCGCCACTTTCAGTAACTTTGGCGTTGAATTCAACAGGATTAGTGATTCCTTTAATTGTAAGATCGGCGAAAAACTTAAATTCATCACCGGCAACAGCGGTCACTTTTTTGATCACCATTTTAGATTCCGGGAATTTCTCGATTGAGAAAAAATCATCAGAAGAAAGATGCCCCATTAGTTTAGCTTTCATTCCGGCATCAGTTATATCCTCATCGGCCATTGTTTTCATGTCAATTACAAATGTTCCGCCTGAAATTTGATTACCAGTTCCGGTGATAAATCCATTCGCAAATGAAATGGAACCACTATGCTGACCAGTTACCTTTTTTGCTTCCCATTTAACGTTGCTGGCAGTTTTATCGACAACATATTCAGTTGCATTCATTGTAACACTGAAACCCAGTAGCATCACAACCATTGCAAAAAACGACATTTTATTACTTGATTTTATTACCTGACTATTCATTTTTAAGAATTTTAATTACACACGAATAACGATTAATTACCGGCTTTTGTTTCAAAACATAGGTTGTTTAGAATTCACTAGTTAAGTTGTATATTTAGGCCGCAAAAAAGGTCATACTATATATCTTGAAAAATGAAAAATAACAATGAGTCAACAGACGATATCAGCCTTTCAGGTTTCCGCTTTTTCAAGTCATTGACAGAAGAAGAACTTAAAAGTCTGAATTTTGAAAAGACATGTACCACCTACAAAAAAGGGAGTATTGTTTATAAAGAAGGTAGCCGGCTTACCGGCTTTTACTGCGTTATCAGAGGTATTGTAAAAGTCTATAAAACAGGCATTGATGGTAAAGAAATGATTATCCGGTTTGCCCGAAAAGGTGATATTATTGCTTACCGCTCACTGTTAAGCCAGGAAACTGCCTGTACAACGTCAAAAGTTATTGATGATGCTATATTGTGTCACATCCCCTATAAAACGCTGCTCAACCTGATCGAAAAGAATTCATCATTTTCGCTGGCAATGCTGCGCATCGTGTGCGCTGAATTAAAAGAGGCGAATGAATACATTACCGATATTGCGCAGAAAACAGTTCGCGAACGACTTGCAGAGGTTCTTTTGCTGCTGAAGGATAATTTTGATCTGGATGCCGATCAGACACTCCAAATTTCATTGACAAGAGAGGAATTGGCAAATACTGTAGGTACTGCAACAGAATCGATCATTCGGCTTCTTTCAGAGTTTAAACAAGACAAGCTAATTGATCTTCAGGGAAGGAAAATTAAAATTATCAATCTTTCCGGACTTACAAAAGTGGCGAATCTGACCAAATACTGATAAAACGGGATTTTGTAAAGACATATGCTTGCATCTCTTGGTTCAATGTACACAGATTGAATTCTACATTTTATCCAATAGCTTATTGCACCATTATCTTAGGAGTAAAGCAATATTTCTAATTTTTCACCACCCCGTCTCACATATAGGTTATCATTGCCGGATCAGCCAATCCTCTGGGTCAAGCTTTGTACTTTCGCGCCATAATTGAAACTTAAGGACAGTTTTGTTATCATCATCCTTATCGGTGAAAATACTTCCGATTTCATCTTTAATCTCAACACTCTGACCGGCTCTCACATATACGTCGCTTAGATTGGAATAAACCGTAAGGTAGTTTCCGTGTCGTATAATCACCGCATAGTTAGCACCTGGAATTGCAACAACTTTTGTTACTTCACCCTTAAAAATGGCACGCGCCTTTTCATTGGCCTGTGTTGTTATATCAATTCCTGAATTACGTACGATTACATATTTTAAAACAGCATGCGGATGATCACCAAAATGATCGGTTATTAAACCGTGTTGAACAGGCCATGGAAATTTACCCCGGTTTTTGGAAAAATCGCCCGACAAGACCTTTTCTGCCGGCGTTAAAGCTAAACCCGGTTCCTTCGAATTTTTACGGGTTACTTTTTTTGCTTCGTCGGAAATAACTCTTTCAATTTCCTGCTGTAATCTTAACTCCGCTTTTCTTTGATTATCAAGCTTCCGCTTTAAATCTTTCTCTTTCTGCTGAAGATCAGAATAAACATCATTTTGCTGCTTCTTTTGCTGTTCAATTATCAGAGTCTGCCTTACTTTCGAAACCAACAGGTTTTGCTTCTGTTCTTTACGTTTATTGAACTCTAACAACTGACCACCAATTGAATTTTTAAAATCTGAAATTCTTTCGGCCTGTTTGCGCCGATAATCGGCATATTGTCTCAAATAAATAAATCGTTTGTAGGCCTGATTGAAATCCGCGGAAGAAAGCAGAAATAGCATTTGATTATTGCTGTTTTGATTTCTGCTTGCGTACCTGATCATTGCTGCGTACTTCACCTTTACTGACTCGAGTTCTGAACTTAGTGAATCAATCCGTTTTGAATTTTGTTGAATTGACGTGGAGAGGTAACCGATTTCGCCGGTAATATTGTTGATAAGATTATCCTGAAGTTTTATTTGCCGTTCCAGCACAGCAAGCCTGTTAAGAGAGGCTTTTGCATTACTGTTCGTCTCCTTTAATAAATTGTTGATGTATTCAATTTCTGATGCTGTTTTCTCTTTTTGCAGCCGCAATTCATCAAGCGACTGACCAAAAGTATTGAAGGAAAAACAGACAAAAAATGAAAAACAGATCAGCTTTAAAAGTCTCAAAATAGAACACTCCATCGATATAATATAACCAAAATGATACTAATTATTCAATTAACTTCCTTTTATATTTTGGTGAAACTGAAAATCCAAAATTCGTTTCATCATCCAAACTTATCTTCGATAATTCAATCTTTAATTCGAGTTGCTTATCTCCTGTTAATTGCATCTTTATCAATCCAGGAAACCATTGATTCATCACTTTTTCATAATTCGAAAACTCAAGTTTCGCGCTATTATTATTATCAAGATCCTTAAAAACCATGCGTCTGACAACAAAAGAATCGGGATCAATATAGATGTCTTGTTTTATTACATGGTCTTCATCCAAACGGTTTCGAAACCGTTCAAGCCGATCTTCATTTTTATTCAACTTTCGAATTTTACGATCACGGATGGAGGAAATCTTGTACATTTCATCCTCAATCTCGCATGAAAATTCCTTGAAGTCTTTATCTTTCGGATCCTGTCGAAACGAGAACATTTTATTGCTCAATAATGCCTGTAAAACACTAAAATCAATATCCATTCCCAACAGTTTGCTCAAATAATTGCATTTCCCGACAAATAGCTCCTGATCAAGAAAATAGACCATTCTGAACGAATCAATATTCACTTCCAATTTACCAACCGGAATTGCCAGTTTCTGAGCGTATAGCTGTATAATACTATCACGCCTTATTTTGTAAGAACCACGGACAGTGGTCGTATTGCCATCATTTGTAAGAGAAACCAAAACTTTTTTTACCGATAATGTTTCATATTTTAATGAGTTTTCGTTGGTCATTTTAATGACCTTACCCACGCTGTACCGTTTAATTCTTTTCGGTGCTGCAATTTTTTCGGACTGCTTACAACCGGCAAAGAAAAATGCAAGGATAAACACCCAACAAAAACATTGAATCAGCCTTTTACCGGAACACATAAAATTAGTTTTCTTTTGTTTCAATGTATCTCTTTTCAGCTATTTTCTGTTTAAGAATTTTTGAATCATTACCCATTTTAAGCGACTTCTTCCATTGAGTGAGGGCATTCTCTTTTTCATTCAGGTAATAAAGAATATCTCCATAATGTTCAACCAACACCGGACTCGATTCAGTGTCCTTCGAAATTGCTGTCTCCATGTAAAACTTCGCCAGCTGATAATCCTTCTTAATAAAAAACACCCAGGCATAAGTATCAAGATAGGTTGCATTATCCGGATTGGCCTGAATAACCTTTGCACTAAGTTGTTCAGCAACATTAAGCCTTTCACCCTTTAATGAAAGATAATAGGCATAATTATTCATGGCCATATAGTTTTCAGGATCGAGTTCGACGACCTTATCGAAAACATCAAAAGCTTCGTTAAAACGTTTTAGATTGTAGAAAGCCTCCGCCTGGTAAGTGTAAAGCTGAGACAGAATTTTGGGATCTTTATTTGCGTGAACAATTCCCGAATCCAGAACGGTAAGCAGTTCTGGGTATTTCTTTTCCTGTAATAATCCAACCGATTTGAGAATATAAATGAGTGGTTGCTCCGGGAAAAATTCCAGTGCCTTTTTGCTGTCGTCATTCATCGATTTCCAATCAAGCAAATCATTATCAATCAATAGAAGTCGTTCCCAGTACACGTAATTGTCTTTCTTAATATCCAGCACCAGCCTTAACTGTTTACGCGCCTCTTCCGGTTGTTTTTTACTCAAAAAATAGTCAACCATTAATGCACGTGGTCTTTCATCATCAATATGTGTTTCAATCAGGATATGAAGTAATTCGAGCTGTTGGGCATCTGAAATTTTTATAGTTCCAGGTTGAATCAGTAACATATACATCTGAGCCTTGGTCTCCAATTCCAAAGAAGAGTTTTTAAAGGCAGCTTTGATATGCTCATATGCTTTTACCGAATCATTAGCTTCAAGGTAATAACTTGCAATTGAGAGGTGAACAAATCCATCATTTGGCTCAATTTCGAGGATTTTATTGTAATTTTCGAGTGCCTTCTCCCTGTTTTTATCTGACAAATACATGTCTGCAAGCAATCCGTAGTACTTTGAAACAGCAGGATATGCCTTAATAAGGTTTTCAATCTCGGCATAGGCAGCTGGCTTATTTTCTTGTTGAAGATAGATTTGCTGTTTTCCGACTGCAATAGGTTCGGTTATTCCCATTTTTTGCTCAAACTGATTGTACATCGCCAACGCCTGATCGTTTTTACCTGCCATTGTAAGTAAAGCCGCCTGATAGAAAGGGTAATCAGGATTGTCGGGAACTAATTTTGATATGGCCTCATACTCCGCAGCTGCTTTTTCGTATAACTTATTTTGCTGATAAACTTTTACAAGCAGCAGTCGGTAATATTGATTGTCAGGATTCATCGAAACAGCCTTTTCAAGCATAAACATCGAACTTTGAAAATCGCCTTTTGATACATGGATATTTGCCATTTCGTAAAGTGTGGCCGAAGAACGAGGATCTATTTCGAGGCAGCGTGAAAAAACCTTGATCGCATCGTCAAAATTATTTAACATCTTTTGCTTTAATCCTTCAATATAAAGATACTCAAACTCTTTTGTGGCATCATCGCTCAACTTTGTTTCTAAAGATACTTTAGAAACAGTAATAACACTTGCGGGAACTGTCTTTGCAACTTTGCAGGAAAAAACAGCAACTGAACTTATCGTAATCAGTATAATACCAATCAATCTTTCTCTACTTGTCATTCTAAATAATTTAAATTCTTAACCTGGCAGCAAATTTCGAATCAATGCTTACCGGTATGTCCAAATCCACCTTCGCCTCTTGTTGTATCCTCGAGTATTTCGACCCGTTCCCAATTGACGGTTTCATGGGCAGCAACAATCATTTGAGCGATTCGCTCACCATGTTGAATAACAAATTTATCAGCAGAAAGATTTATCAGTATTACCATGATTTCGCCCCGGTAATCTGCGTCGATCGTGCCGGGGGAATTAAGAACAGTAATCCCTTTTTTCAATGCGAGACCACTTCTGGGTCTCACTTGTGCCTCGTAACCAATTGGCAATTCAATAAATAGTCCGGTAGGAATCAGCTTTCTCTCGAAAGGCAGCATAATTACTTCTTCACTAAGGTTTGCACGCAAATCCATACCAGCTGCATGTTGTGTGCTATATTCAGGCAACTCATTCGATGATTTATTAACAATCTTTACTTTCATATGTGAATAATTTGTTTTTTAAAAGTCATATGGAATAGCCATGATGATATTCTCATTTCGGTTTGTGATTTTTCAATTAAGGCTATTTCATCAGTAGATAATTTATTTTTTAATTGTCTGATAGAACACCCTTTTTTTTCTTCATTCGTGTTTGTGAAGCTCCGAATCATAGATGTTACATGCGAAATTATTTCAATTTGCTAAGATAATAAACAATTCCATTCTACTTTCTGTTGTCAATTTCCCTTCACTCTAAAGCTAAATAAACCTTTAAGATCCGATTTTTCTTTAAACCAGATAAAAAGGAAGAAAATCATAAACAAAATTGTATTGAATCCCATTCGGAGGAACTTGTCACCAAAAGGCAATACTATTGTAATCAGGTAAAGTAACATAGCAACCAGGAAATAGGCACCGATTCTTTTTAAATCATACTTGACAGGAAAGTATTTTTGTCCAACAATATACGAGGTAAGAGTCATCACGAGCGAGGCGGTAAAAAAAGCATAGGCACAAGCCATAAAACTTAAAAAGGGGATTAAAAGCACATTCAACCCAATTGTAATTATAGCACCAACAATGGCAAACCGGGCTCCAAAATGGGTTTGATCGGTCAGTTTATACCACAATGATTGCGTGTAAAAGATCCCAAGGAATAAATTTCCCATTAACAACCATGGCACAACACCAAGCCCTTTGTGATATCCGGATCCCGTTTTTCCGATAAAGAATTTCAGAATATCCATATAAAACATGACCCCCAAAAAGATGATAAGACCAAGGATCACAAAATATTTCATAATCACGGCATACACCTTTTTTGAATCTTCATTTTTAAAATGAGAGAAAACAAAGGGTTCAAAGGAAAAACGGAAGGCCTGGATAAAAAGAGTCATCAGAATTGCCAATTTAGTGGCAGCGGAATAATATCCCAGGACAAAGATCGGATCTTCTGATCCCGAGTACAGCATTGGCAGTAATATTTTATCAATTTGCAGATTTATCATCCCTGCCATCCCAATAACGAGGATCGGCCATCCATATTTTAACATCTGCTGAAGTAGTTTTCCATCAAAATCAGCCCGCTTTATTTTTAGATCAGGAATAAAGAAAAGCAGTGTAACTGCAGAAGAGACGAGGTAAGATAAAAAGGCGTAACCAATACCAATATTCGGATTATAAAGGTATTGAACAAACGAATCTGGATTTGACTCCAGTATTTTAGGACACAAATAAATCCAGAAAACGTTGAGAATAATGCTCAATGAAATATTAACAGACTTCAAAATTGCAAACTTCCCGGGTCTCGATTGCAACCGCAATTTTGCAAATGGAATTGCACACAATGTATCGAGTGCAACAGTAATTCCCATCCAAATGACATAATTCTGATGCCCTTCGTAACTAATCCAACCTGAAATATCAGGAGCAAAACCAATGATAAGAATAATAAAAGCGATTGAGGTTATCGCAAGTGAAACCATAGAAGTGGTGAAAACCTTTTCCGGATCCTGACCACGCCCTGCAAATCTGAAATAGGAGGTTTCCATACCATATGTAAGTACAACCTGGAAAAATGCAACGTAAGCAAGAATATTACTCAGGATACCAAATTCTTCTGGAAGAAAAGTATAGGTATAGAGCGGAGTAAGCCATAAATTCAAAAATCTGCCTACAATGCTTGGAACACCATAAATGACTGTCTCCCCAGCAAGTTTCTTTAATGCACTCAAAATATTTTTTATTAAAATATAAATTGCAAAGATAATGCTTTAGGTTATTCAGATCATCTTTTTAATAATTCCGGTAAATATCATTCTGATTCCATTTTAGTAATAAAAACTGCTGAATTAGCCGATTTATCTTAACCCACTTTTCAACAAAAATAAAAAGACCAATTAAATGATTGGTAACGTTCCACGTGAAGCATTGTTAATAAAACAACCCCTAATTGTTAATAACAACCGATTTTTTTATAATTTCCGACATTGAAAAAAGTAACAGTTTTTGCTCACTTTTAAATTGATTATGAGAACGCTAACAGTTTTTGCCTTTTTTATTTTTTTGTCATCTTTTGTTTTGGTTAACTGTGCGCAGTCCTCAAAACGAATACGAAAACCGGTAACGTCCATCAAAATTATACCTAAGAATAAAAATTATACAGTTGGAGATAAACTAACTGTAAATTTTCAAACTAAAATAAAGGATGGTACGCTAACAAAAACAGAATTTTTTATTGATGGAAAATCTGTATTTACGAGTGATAAAATAGAAGGTTCTTTCGAAATTGAATCAAAAAATTATCGAGTAGGTACCCGTTATTTGAAGTCACTTTCAACTTTAAGTGATGGAACAACGGGAGAAAATTATACCGATTTTCTCCTACTTTCAGATATTATTCCTCAAAGATTTAGTTATAAAATAATAAAAACTCTTCCACATAATATTGAACACTTTACAGAAGGATTTGAAATTAGGAACGGCTTTCTTTATGAAAGTACCGGACAGGAAGGGACCTCTTCAATTTACAAGATTGATCTTAGTAGTTGGAAAGTTGTAAAAGAGATTAAACTTGATGACAAATATTTTGGTGAAGGAATTACCATTTTAAACGGCAAAATATACCAACTAACCTATAAAACACAAATTGGATTTGTACGTGATTTAAACACTTTTGAATTGATCAAAACCTTTACCTATAAAAATGCTCAGGGTTGGGGATTTACCAACGATGGTAAATATTTAATAATGAGCGATGGTACTGAATATTTAACTTTTCTTGATCCTGAAACGCTGAGTGAAGTAAAGAAAATTCAGGTTTGTAATCAAAAAGGTATTGTAGCAAATCTAAACGAACTTGAATACATTAACGGTGAAATTTGGGCGAATGTATGGACTACTGACACCCTTGTTCGCATAGATCCGAAAACTGGCAAAATTGTAGCTGAAATTGATTTAAAAGGACTATTAGGTTCTAATATTTCCAATCAAAATAATCAAGTTGATGTATTAAATGGAATCGCTTACGATCAAGATAAAGGCAAAATCTATGTAACAGGTAAATTTTGGCCTAAAATATTTGAAATAGAATTAGTTAAAAATACAAAGTAAGCTTAAAACAATGTTTGCGGATAGTCTTTTCGCCAGGCTCTTCCTAAATGATTAAAAGCTAATTCAGTTGCTTCACGTCCACGAGGTGTTCTTTTTAAAAAACCTTCCTTAATTAAAAACGGTTCATAGACTTCTTCAATTGTTCCGGCATCTTCACTTACAGCAGTTGCAATTGTAGTTAATCCGATTGGTCCACCTTTAAACTTATCGATAATGGTGCTTAAAATTCTATTATCCATCTCATCAAGCCCATACTTATCAATATTTAAAGCCTCTAGTGCATAACGGGTAATTTCAAGATCAATTATACCATTTCCCTTTACCATTGCAAAATCACGAACTCTTCGCAAAAGTGCATTCACAATTCGAGGCGTACCACGGCTTCTTCGTGCAATTTCAAGCGCTGCATCTTCATATATTTTAACATCAAGAATCTTTGCAGATCGTTTGACAATACCAGTTAAAACTTCAACATCATAGTATTCAAGGTGACAATTTATACCAAATCGTGCTCTTAAAGGCGCAGTAAGTAAACCGCTTCTTGTAGTTGCTCCAATAAGCGTAAAATGATTTAATTCAAGCTGTATAGATCTTGCACTTGGACCTTTATCAATCATTATATCAATACGATAATCCTCCATTGCAGAATAAAGGTATTCTTCAACAACAGCGCTTAACCTGTGAATTTCATCAATAAATAGAACATCATTATTTTCGAGATTGGTGAGAACACCAGCTAAATCACCGGGCTTATCCAATACCGGACCTGAGGTAAGTTTAAGATTTACTCCAAGTTCATTTGCAATAATATTTGATAGTGTTGTTTTTCCCAAACCCGGAGGACCATGCAGTAGTACGTGATCAAGCGATTCACCTCTCATTACTGCAGCTTGAACAAAGATTTTCAGATTTTCAACGATTTTATTTTGCCCGCTAAAATCAGCAAACCGTAAAGGTCTTAGTTTGCTATCCAATTCTTTGTCAATACCTTCAGTACTATTTCCTCTTAAATCAATAAATTCATCCATACACGCTAGTGGCTTTAAATCTCAAAAGTACTCTTGAGGTGTGAATCATTCATTCTTTTATGACAAAGAACTTAAAATTTCACGGAATTTATTGATATCGAACGGTTTTTCAATAATATCATCCATACCACCGTTAACACACTTTTCACGATCATTATTAATCGTGTTAGCTGTAAAAGCAATGATAGGAGTATGTCCAAGACTTGAATCAGCGCTTTCGAGCTTTCGTATTTCATTTGTCGCTTCAAATCCATCCATTACCGGCATCATAATATCCATTAAAATCAAATCAAACTTCTGATTCTTAAACATTTGAACCCCTTCTAAACCATTAACAGCAACAGTAACGTTGTAATGATACCTAGTCAAACTAATTTTCATCAGTCTTTGATTCAGATCATTATCTTCAACTAAAAGAATTGCTAATTTGTCATCGAAATTCATTCGCTAAAACATTTGTTTAGAACTCCAAATTTACACAAATTTTAATCCCTAAATTTCAACCTAACCAAATTAAATAATTTGAAATTTCAACAAGTGTATTATTATTAATAAATAGTTTAAGAATTTAAAGAGATGTTTATTTTAATAGTCGGTTCAAAACGTTTAAAAGTTTTTTGTTTTTTATTTGGTATTTTGAATGGTTCTAATTATTAAGTCTGTTTGTAAGCAATATTAACATCACAACTTACAATTATAAGGTCTTTTAGTATTATATCAACTTAATGTTGATAGCACCACTTGTTTCAAACGTGCTTCTTGTTTTCATTCTTTTTGATGTGTATTACTTAATGATTTTTGATGATTTTTAAGCGTAGTGTTTATTTGGGTTTATTCATTTTTTTTATATACAAGATGAAAGTAATTGGTTTTTTACTTTTTAATAATATTAAAGAAACTATTTTAAACAGGTAATTAACATCGTTTGTTAACAATCGGGAAGTTTGAAGTAGTTGTAAGATTCAAAGTTAATTCACAAAAGTATTTAGTATTTTTAAAAATTGAAATGTAAATGAAAAGTAATGAAAATTATTGGTTTAGCTTCAGATCATGCCGGATATGATTTAAAATGTATTATCAAAGATCATCTTGAAAAAAAGGGATATGATACAAAGGATTATGGTTGTTATTCGTCTTTAAGTTGTGATTATCCTGATTTTGCCCATTTAATAGCATACGGATTGGAAAATAGTGATATTGAATTGGGATTTGTTTTTTGTGGAAGCGGAAATGGAATAAATATGACAGTTAATAAACACCCAGGTGTAAGATCTGCCTTGTGTTGGAATACTGAAATTGCTGAACTTGCAAGGCGTCATAATGATGCAAATATTTGTTCTTTGCCGGCCAGATTTATAACAGAATCTGATGCAAAAAATATAGTTGATGTATTTCTGGATGAATCTTTCGATGAGGGTAGACATTTATTAAGAGTTAAAAAAATTCCATTGATAAATAAATGAAGCTTGTGAGATCGTGAACCAGTCGTTCTTTTAATAATTTGGTCTATTTTTGTAATCGTTATAAAAATTTATTAATGGCTGGTATATATTTTCATATTCCTTTTTGTAAGCAAAAATGCAGTTATTGTGATTTCTATTCAATAAGAGATTCAGATGGAATTGATGCATTGGTTAAAGTTGAATTAAAAGAATTGGATTTGCGACAAGGGTATCTGAATAATGAAATTATAGATACAATATATTTTGGCGGCGGAACACCTTCATTATTAAACAAGTACAATATAGATTCTATTTTAAAGCACATTCAAAAGATTTTTGATGTATCGGCTGATTGTGAGATTACTTTTGAAACAAATCCGGATGATCTCTCAGAAGATTATTTGAAGGGTTTGTATGACCTTAATATTAATAGGTTAAGTGTTGGAATTCAGAGTTTTAATGATGATATATTAAATTATTTAGGTCGTAGACATGATAGCAGTAAGTTAAGGCTTAATATTGAAACTGCGAAAAAGGTGGGTTTTGAAAATATTTCTGTAGACTTAATTTTTGGTATTCCAGGTATGGAATTAGCAACGTATCTTGATTCTCTTAATAAGGTTATTGAATTAGATGTGCAACACGTTTCAGCCTATTCGTTAACGATTTCAGAGGGAACTTTGTTTTTTAAGCTAAAGAAACAGAATAAGTTAAAGGAAATTGATGAGGAAGATCTATTGGTTCAGTTTAATTCTACGATTGATATTCTAGCGACGCATGGTTTTAATCATTATGAGATAAGTAATTATGCAAAAGAAGGTTATAAATCTCGTCATAATTGTTCATATTGGGAAGATGTTAATTACTTGGGTATTGGACCCTCAGCTCATAGTTATAATGGCGTTTCAAGGCAATGGAATATTAGCGATACAAGGAAATATTGTAAGCTGATTGATCAGCTGGAAGCTTTTTTTGAAGTTGAGTTTTTGACGCGTAAGGACAAATATAATGAATACATAATTACAGGTTTAAGAACTTCTAAAGGTATTTCAAGAAAATTTGTAAAAGATAATTTTGACGATGGAATGAATTGTTTTTTTAATAATGAAGTAAATAATTTATTACGTGAGGAACTTATTTATTCGAATGAAGATAGCGTCATTTTGACAAGGAGAGGAATTCTAATTTCTGATTATATACTTCAGTTGCTTTATTTTGTTTAATTATAAATCAAAATAGTGGATCCAATCCTATTTCAGAAAGAATTATTTGTGCCTTCAAATTTTGAGGGTTTAAATAAATGTCTTGATTTAATAGGGGAAATTAAAGTAGCATTTGATTTTAATTTAGACACAATGTTTGGACTTCACACAATAATTGTAGAATCTGTTGAAAATGCAATTATTCATGGGAACAAAGGTATTAGAGATTTGGATGTTAGAATTTTTATATCAATTAATTCTACGGAGATATATGTTGAAATTGAAGATAGGGGAGAAGGGTTTGATATAAATGATATTCCTTCACCAGTTGATTCAGCCTATTTGCAAAAAGAGGGAGGACGAGGTATATTTTTTATTAAAATGCTTAGCACTTGTTGTTCAACAAATGTCAAAGGCAATATTATTCGCATAAAACTTAACAGATAATGGCTATAGTATATAATGCAGTACGTGTTAATAAGCCGAAACTGAAATATCGGGTTATTTCAAAGTGGTTAAAGCATGTTGTGCTTAAATTTGGTTGTGTTGCCGGGGATTTGACTTATATTTTTTGTAGTGATGAATATTTAAAGGAAATTAATTCAAAATATTTGAATCACGATTTCTATACAGATATCGTGACTTTTGATTATAGAGAAGAAAATTTTATTTCTGGGGACATGTTTATAAGTGTTGAGAGGGTAATTGAAAATTCAGTAGTGTTTCAATGCAATATCGATGATGAGTTTTTAAGGGTGATTGTTCATGGTGTTTTGCATTTGTTGGGTTTAAATGATAGTAGCGAAATTGAAAAGGCAACAATGAGAGAAAAAGAAAACGAGTGCATTTTTATTTATAATGAAATTTATAATGAACATATTAAATGAGTACGATATAGTTGTTGTTGGTGGTGGCCATGCTGGCTGCGAAGCAGCAGCGGTGGCAGCTAAGTTGGGATCTAATGTTTTACTGGTTTCAATGGATCTGAATAGGTTTGCACAGATGAGTTGTAATCCTGCTGTTGGTGGGATTGCAAAGGGACAGATTGTGCGCGAAATTGATGCACTTGGTGGTAATATGGGAATTATTACCGATTTATCCACGATTCAGTTTAGAATGTTAAACCTCTCCAAAGGGCCTGCGATGTGGAGTCCTAGGGCACAGTGTGACAAAATTAAATTCTCAGCGATTTGGAAAAGTACGCTGGAGGGTATTAAAAATCTCGATTTTTGGCAGGGAACTGTTGTAAAACTTGTTTTTGATGGTGATTCTGTCTGTGGTGTTGAAACGGAGATCGGAGTTGTGTTTAAGTGTAAAAGTGTCATATTAACCAATGGAACTTTTCTGAACGGTTTAATGCATTTTGGGACGTCTAAAGTTTCCGGTGGAAGAATTTCTGAACCATCCTCATTGGGTATAACGGAACAATTGATTTCTACCGGATTTAGAGCTGGTAGAATGAAAACTGGAACACCTGTTCGGATTGATAAAAGGACAATTGATTTTTCCAAGTTACAAAAGCAAGAAGGAGACATAGATGAAAGTCAATTTAGTTTTTTACCAAATACGAAATCAGGACTGAAGCAACTACCTTGTTATATTACCTATACTAATTCTAAAGTTCACGATATAATCAAAACCGGATTTCAGGATTCGCCGTTATTTGATGGTACCATCAAAGGATTGGGACCGCGGTATTGTCCGAGTATTGAAACTAAACTCGTTACTTTTGCAGATAAGGAGCAACATCAACTATTTCTAGAGCCAGAAGGTGAAAATTCACTTGAATATTATCTAAACGGTTTTTCATCATCTTTGAACTGGCAAGTTCAGAATGATGCAATCCATAGTATTGCAGGATTGGAATCTGTGAAGATTTTAAAACCTGGATATGCAATTGAGTATGATTATTTTGATCCTACTCAACTGAATTCTACATTGGAAACAAAGCTAGTAAGTAATTTGTATTTTGCTGGTCAAATAAACGGAACAACAGGATATGAAGAAGCCGGTGCTCAGGGATTAATGGCAGGTATAAATGCCCATTTGAAAAATAACGGTAAAGATGCGCTGATACTTTCACGTAATGAAGCTTATATTGGCGTGTTAATCGATGATTTGGTAACCAAAGGTGTTGATGAACCATACAGGTTGTTTACCAGCAGGGCGGAATATCGCTTGTTATTGAGACAGGACAATGCTGACGAGCGATTGACTCCAATAGGTTATCGACTTGGTTTAGTTTCTGAAAGTAGGTATAAAATTTTCATAAAAAAACTGGAATTTCGCGCCAGTGTCATTGATTTTTGTAAAAACTATTCTGTTAAGGCTGATTTGTTAAATGATCTGTTAGTGGAAAAAAGCACTTCAATTTTAATTCATGGCACTAAGCTTGAGTCGTTAATTATGCGGCCGCAACTTTCAATATTCGACTTTCTTTCAGTTATTCCCAAGCTTGGTAAATTGTACAATAAGATCGACAATGAGCTTAGGCGAGAAGTAATGGAATCTGCAGAAATTTTAATAAAGTATTCCGGATATATTGATCGTGAGAGTTCTGTTGCTGATAAGTATCGAAGGTTAGAAGGGATTGTAATTGATAAAAAGTTTAGTTATCAGGAACTTGCCTCTATTTCAACTGAAGCTCGGCAAAAACTCGAAAAGATACAACCAAAAACTATTGGGCAAGCAAGTAGGATTCCTGGAGTTTCTCCAAGCGACATTAATGTACTTTTGGTACTTTTGGGTAGATAAATGTTCCACGTGGAACATTTTAAATTATATTTAATTTATTGAAATGACAGAAAAAATTAATCTTGAGATAGTCAAAAAATCCATTCGGAATATCCCCGATTTTCCAAAACCAGGAATTCACTTCAAAGATGTTTCGACAGCTTATCAGGATGGTGCAATATTTAGTTTTATTAGTAACGAAATTTATGAGCATTATAAGAACTCGGGTATCACGAAAGTAATAGGAATTGAATCCCGCGGCTTTATACTTGGCAGTGTTTTGGCATATAAATTAAATGCCGGATTTATTCCAATTCGCAAACCAGGAAAACTACCTGCAGAGATCTATTCACAGTCATACCAATTAGAATATGGATCTGACACGCTGGAAATACATCAGGATGCCATAACTTCAGACGATGTCGTATTAATCCATGATGATTTACTTGCAACTGGTGGAACAATAGGTGCTGCTATTGATTTGGTGAGAAAATTTGGTGTTTCAACAATATATGTTAATTTTTTCGTGGAACTGGATTTTTTAAATGGAATTGAAAGAATTGATCCAAAAGTATCAACTTGGTCAATGGTCCATTTTTAAGATTTTAAAAGATGAAAAGTGAAGGTTTATTTTCAAGTAAATTAAAGGAAATCGTTTCGGGCTTGCCCGATTTACCTGGCATTTACCAATATTTCAATTCTGAAGGTAAAATCATCTATGTTGGAAAAGCAAAGAATTTAAAAAAACGGGTTAGTTCATATTTTTCGAAAGTTCATGATAATCGTAAAACTGCAATTCTTGTGCGAAAGATTGCAGATATTAAACACATGGTTGTTGATTCCGAGGAAGATGCTTTACTACTTGAAAATAACCTAATAAAGAAATATCAGCCACGGTATAATGTTTTACTAAAGGACGATAAATCCTTCCCATGGATTTGTATTAAAAACGAGTCATTTCCAAGAGTTTTCTTTACCCGAAATGTAATAAGGGATGGGTCCCTCTATTTTGGGCCATACACATCGATTCCGATGGTAAGAACCATTCTTGATGTGATTAAAAGACTGTATCCAATCCGTAATTGTAGTTTAAACTTGTCAAAAGAGAATATTGCAAAGCTCAAATACAAGGTTTGTCTTGAATTTCAAATTGGGAATTGCAAAGGTCCATGCGAAAGTTTACAACATGAGGATGAATATCTCGACGGTATATCGCAGATTAAGGAGATTCTGAAAGGTAATTTGTCAACCGTGGTAGCCCATTTGAAAGGGAGAATGAACCAGTTTGCGCAGGAATACAAATTTGAAGAAGCTGAAAATATTAAGAATAAAATTACAATCCTCGAAAATTATAAAAGTAAATCAACAATTGTCAGTTCCTCTATTACAAATGTGGATGTGTTTTCTTTTGAAGAGGATGAGTTATATGGATATGTCAATTTTCTACGTGTTGTCGATGGCGCAATTATTCAGGCACACACGCTTGAAATAAAGAAAAGGCTTGATGAATCTAAAGAGGAATTGTTGGCTTTGGGAATCATCGAAATCCGGCAAAAGTTTTTTCTTAATTCTAAAGAGCTAATTTTGCCATTTAAAATAGACATTCAATTGAAAGAGGTAAAAATGATTGTTCCTCAAATTGGAGATAAACGAAAATTACTTGAATTATCTGAAAGAAATGTAAAGTTTTATAAACTGGATAAAAACAAGCAATTATCACTTAAAACGCCACAAAGTAGAACTGACAGGTTATTGGAACAAATAAAAAAAGATTTAAGATTGCAGGAGCTGCCAAATCGGATTGAATGCTTCGATAATTCAAATATTCAAGGTGCTCAACCCGTTGCTGCATGTGTTGTTTTTATTGGAGGTAAACCAGCAAAACGAGAATATCGCCATTTCAATGTTAAAACTGTTGTTGGACCTGATGATTTTGCCTCAATGGAGGAAATTATATTTCGCCGCTATGATCGGGTGATAAATGAAAAGGGGCCTCTTCCTCAATTAATTGTTGTTGACGGAGGTAAAGGACAATTAAGTTCTGCAATAAGTACACTGGAAAGACTCGATATCAGGGGAAAAGTTGCCGTAATTGGAATTGCGAAAAAACTTGAAGAAATTATTTATCCTGATGATCCTATTCCATTATATCTTGATAAAAATTCAGAGACGTTAAGAGTACTCCAAAACATTCGGAATGAAGCCCACCGGTTTGGAATAACCTTCCATCGTAATAAACGGTCTAAAGAATTTATTATAAGTGAGCTTTCGCAAATACCGGGAATTGGGGATAAAACAATCGAAATGTTGATGCGTAAATTCAAATCGATCAAACGTTTAAAAGAGACACCTGAGAGTGAGATTATATCAGAAATTGGAGTTGCGAAAGCCGAAAAAATTGAAAACTATTTTAAAGATAAAGTGGAATAGGCCTGAAAACTAAACGATTAAAGCTAATTTACCAAATTTAATACGGACTAGAATAGTGACATACAAAATTCTTCTATATTAAAGTATGGTAATGAATTAATTTTTGAATCTTCTTTTAGTATTTCTACAATTGATTTGTAATCATGTTTTGTATTTAATAAAACGTCGAATACATACTGAAAGCTAGCAATTTGTGTTGAATTTGTATTTGAAATTATACGCTTAATAAACCCTTTTTCAACGTGTAATTCCAGCTTCACCGATAGATTGGATATGTGTACAGTATTTTGAAATAGATATTTTGGTGAATATCCGTAAACCCATTCCCAGGTTTCAAATTTGCTTTTAGAAATCTGATTGATCAATTCTTCTTCGTGTTCTTTTATAGATTGAATGTAGGAGTTGTCCAATTTGGTCGTTATAATTTTAAACAGAGTTTGCTTAAATTCATCGATTGTTTTTGGATACTCCATGTGGTTGGAAATATTGTCCACTTTTGATCTGACAGATTTTATTGATTTATCGGTGTACTTTTCAGGGCTGTTCTTTAGTGCAGCGGAAAGATGATTTAAATCGGAGCCAAAGAGGAGCGTACCATGAGAAAGAACCCGGGTTTTAAAAATGTGCATCGCATTTCCAGATATTTTTTTCGAATCAATAAGAAGATCGTTTCTACCCGAAAATGCAACATCCAACCCCATTTCGCGCAAGGCTTCCAGGATAGGGTATGTGAATTTAGTGAAATTTATTTGTCCAAGATTGAAACAGTTGTGTATAAAACTAAAATTCAGGTTGTTTAAATCCTGATAAACCGCCCCTCCACCGGAAATTCTTCTTGCTAGTTTGATATTATTTTCAAGTGCATACTGAAGATTTATTTCAGACAGTAAGTTTTGATGCTTTCCTACTACAATGCAAGGTTCGTTAATATAGAGTAGGAAAATTTCCTCGATGCTGGTTTTAAGCAAATATTCCTCTATGGCTAAATTAAAATGTGGATTCGAACTATTCGAAATTATGCAACGCATCATTTGTCTTCGTATTAATCAGTCCTGATTTCTTGACGCAAAGTTATCTTTATGATTTGATTAATTTTAAAGTAATAACAGATACCCATTTGATTTATAAAGTATATTTGCACACGAATATCATTAAAAGTGTTATTGTCGATGTGACGAGGTTTAGTTTTTATCTCGAAGAGGAACTTTTAGATGCCCTTGATAGTTTTGCCCATGGAATAAATTTTCCAACCGTTCGCAGGCATTACGTGCATTGATTGAGAAAAATCCAATTGAAAAGAAATGGCAGTGCACCAACATTGAGGTAGGTGCAATTGTGTTGGAACATTGGAATGTGAAAAGGGACAAGGATCTATAAATGATGAAGATACAAAGTAAATATTCCGATATTATCTAATTTTTTTAGTGCCTTTCCCTTAATTCTGATAACTGTATAGAAATTGTAGCAGTCAAAGGTGCCGCACAAAGATTGACAGAACTGTCATATTTATTGAATGGACTGAAGGAAATTGATCACGGTAAATTGATAATGAGCAGAGTGGACTAATTTTTTTGTTTTATTGGTAATACTTTATTGATATATCGTAATATTTTAAATACACCTGATGAGAAAAACTTTTTTTTTGCTGATAGCTATTCACGGAATATTACTGAAGGCTTCGGCACAGACTGAGGGTCCAATTTTGAAAGACACTGTTAATATCAACGAGGTTGTTATTACCGGTACTACAACGAAAGTGAATAAAAATATTATTCCAATGGCTATTTCTGTAATCAGCAGGGCACAAATTGAAGAAAGCAATGAATCTTCATTACTTCCTGTTTTAAGCGGAAGGGTCCCCGGTTTGTTTGTAACTGAAAGAGGAGTAACCGGTTTTGGTGTGGCAAACGGTGCTGCTGGTCAGATTTCAATCCGCGGAATTGGAGGGAATCCAACAACGGGTGTACTTATTTTGATTGATGGACATCCTCAATATATGGGTATTATGGGACACCCACTGGCTGACTCATATGTCGCCTCCGATGCAGAAAGAGTAGAGGTGATACGGGGACCAGGATCGCTTCTGTATGGCTCGAATGCAATGGGGGTGTCTTGTCCTGAAATAGGTTTACAGAAAAAGTAAACTAAAATCAGGATTATGAAGACAAAAGTAAACTGTTTTCCGGATGAATTAAAGTTAAAGGTAGTTCAAGAGTATA
>Ga0209430_1000510_pt1 | contig 39256 bp, 33 predicted proteins | sample BarGraIncub1133A_FD_184504 | JGI IMG/M metagenome (GOLD analysis project Ga0209430, IMG submission 184504) | Arctic peat soil microbial communities from Barrow, Alaska - Barrow Graham LP Incubations 11-33A (SPAdes) (version 2) | ecosystem: Environmental > Terrestrial > Soil > Wetlands > Peat... | reverse complement strand
CAAACTGATGGCCATGGTCAAGGCCTTTTCTTATGGCACCGGCTCGGTGGAAGTGGCCCGGATCCTGCAGTTCAGAAGAGTCGATTACCTGGCCGTCGCCATCGCCGACGAAGGCGTCGAATTGCGCAATGCAGGCATCGACCTGCCTATCGTGGTAATGAACCCGGAAGAACACAGCTTCAGTACCATGATAGAAAACCGTCTGGAGCCCAATATTTACCGATTTTCCCTTTTGCAAAGTTTCGAAGATGCAGTGAAGAGGAGCGCTACAACCAGCTTTCCGGTGCACATCAAGATCGACACTGGGATGAAACGGCTGGGATTCGATTCGGCCAATGAAATTGCTGTGCTTGCAGATTATATCCGCTCTCGTGACACCTTGTACATCAGGTCTGTATTTACCCATCTTGCTGTGAGTGAAGATCCTGGCAAAGACAGCTTTACAATTCATCAATTTGATCTTTTCCAATCACTTAGCAAAATAATTACTTCCCGGTTCGACTACAAGATACTCCTTCACATCCTTAATTCTGCAGGGATAGAAAGGTTTCCGGAGATGCAGCTGGACATGGTGAGACTTGGCATCGGTCTTTACGGGGCCAGTTCAACTCAGTCGGCGCACCTGAAAAACGTTGCCACGCTGAAATCGACCATTTCTCAGATCAAGACTGTTCAGTCCGGAGAAACAGTAGGATATGGAAGAAATTTTGTAGCGGATCGCCTTACCAGGATTGCCGTTATCCCGATAGGGTACGCCGACGGGTACAGCAGGAAGCTTGGCAACGGTATTGGAAGTGTGCTGATTAACGGACAATCCGCCCCGGTTGTTGGGACCGTCTGCATGGATATGTGCATGGCAGATGTAACAGACATCGAATGCCGGGAGGATGATACCGTCATCCTATTCGGGGAGGGTCAGTCAGTCAGTAAAGTGGCAGAATGGATGGGAACAATTCCTTACGAAGTCCTTACGACAGTTGGGCAAAGGGTGAAACGGATATATTTTGAAGAGTGATTACCCCTGTTTGCTGATCTTCTCGAGTTTTACGATATCAGTGATCTTGATTTTACGTCCATCCATGGCAATAATTTTCTCTCCTGCAAAAGTAGAAAGCGTTCGGATGGCATTGGAAGCGGTCATATTGGAAAGACTGGCCAGATCTTCCCGCAGAAGATAGACTTTTAAGGTCTGATTGTCATTCTCAAAACCGTATTTTTCTATTAGGAACAGGATGGACTCTGCAAGTCTTCCACGGATGTGTTTCTGCGTAAGGCTGACCGTGCGGTGATTGGAATGACCCAGTTCGAGGGCCAGGTCTTTTAAAAGGGCCAGAGAGAAGTTGTAGTTTTTCAGTAAAACCTGGTACATAATTTCCGGGGGGATCGTCACAATTTCGGAATCTTCTATGGCGATGGCGGTACCGTTGTGGGGTTCTCCTGCCAGAAGTGAACGGTAGCTAATCAAACCATTGTCAGTAAACATCCTGATAATCTGTTCCCTGCCGCTAATTCCTTCTTTGATCATCTTCACTTTACCCTCCTTGAGATACTGCATCCCGTCGGGAGTATCACCCTCTTTGAAAATGTAATCGTTTTTTCTGTAATGAGTAGAGGTACAAGCAGTTTTCACAACAGACATCTCGTCGGAAGTCAGCATACTAAAAATGCAGTTTTCACCTCTGAACTGACTCTCGAAACTAAGAATATCGGACATTGGACGAAAAATATGTTTTACAACATCAAAAATATAAAATAATGTGATAATTTGCTAATATGCTAATCCTGCTCTCCCTCGTTTGAAACGAGGGAGGACAAAGAGGACAATCAAACTGCGAAGCGCAAACTACTTCGGGTAAACCGCCACAATTGGCATCTTTCGCCCAAAACCGAATGCCTTGGAAGAGACACGCAACGTAGGCGGCGCCTGGAAACGCTTGTATTCATTGTAGTTGACGAGCGTCACTACTTTCCGGACCACCGATTCATCGAAGCCGGCATCGAGGAGTTGCTGCACACTTTTCGCCAGATCGATGTACTGATATAAGATGACATCCAGCAGATCATATTCAGGCAAAGAATCAGAATCTTTCTGATCAGGCCTCAACTCAGCAGAAGGAGGTTTTTGAATTGTATTATTCGGTATAATCTCTTCTTCCCTGTTGATATATCTCGAAAGCTGGTATACTTCTGTCTTGTAGAGGTCGCCTAAGACGGACAATCCTCCGTTCATATCTCCGTAAAGGGTGCCATAACCGACAGCAGCCTCGCTCTTATTGGATGTATTAAGCAAAATGTAGCCAAACTTGTTCGAAAAAGCCATTAACAACGTCCCCCGGATACGGGCCTGAATATTTTCTTCCGTCAGGTCGGCAGGCAAGCCGCGAAAGATTTCTGCCAATCCCTGATCGAATTCAGTGGCAATATTGTGAATAGGGATGATCTCATAGACGACACCCAGCTTTTCGGCCAAAGCGATCGCGTCTGTAACCGAATGGTCGGAAGAGTATTGAGAAGGCATCAGCAGCACTCTCACATTTTCGGTTCCCAGGGCACGGACGGCCAGTACCAGGGTGAGCGCAGAATCTATTCCGCCGGACAGTCCGAGTGTGGCCCTTTTTAATCCGGATTTCAGGAAATAATCACGGATCCCGAGTACGAGCGCCTGGCAAATTTTCTCCATGGGATCTACCTGGGCCTTTACCTCTTCTGTGTCAACTTCATTAGTATCTATGATGGCAAAATCTTCCCTGAAATAGGCCATCTCCTTTACCACGGAGCCCTGAGGATCGATCATCATGGAGCCACCATCGAAAATCAGTTCCGTCTGGGCGCCTACCTGGTTCACATAAACGACTGGCACATTATATTTTACAGCATTTTCGACAAGGATCTCCTTCCTGGTAAGTTCCTGGTGGAAAGAAAATGGGGAAGCCGAGAGATTGATAACAAGATCCGGATTCAGTTTGCTGTATTCCTCCATTGGAGAGGTGGCGTAGAGGTTTTCACGTCCAAAAGAGTTCATGACCTTCTGGTTGTACCACAAGTCCTCACAAATGGTCACCGCAATTTTATATCCCATGAAATCGACCAGGTTAAATTCCCTGTTAGATTCAAAATGTCGATATTCATCAAATACATCATAAGTTGGCAGCAAGGTCTTGTGGTGAACGCTTTTGATTTTCCCGTCCTGCAGGAAGAAGGCAGAGTTGTAGAGCATCTTTCCGTTCGGGCTGGGGTTGATACTGGGTCCGCCAACCAAAGCCGCAATGCCTATACAATGGGAGGCAATCCGGTTGATGGCAACTAGTGACTCCTGAATAAATTCGAGTCTTTCCAGAAGATCATTTGGATAATATCCACAGACAGACAATTCCGAAAATACAACAAGATTAGCATTTTCGGTTTTTGCCATTCCGATAGCAGAGATGATTTTCTCACTGTTTGCAGGAAAATTTCCTACATGATAATTCAGTTGGGCAAGGGCAATCCTCATGAATCAAAAAAATTGGTGACACAACAAAAATAGATAAATTCACATCGAAAAATGAAAAATGAAATTGGGAAATTAACGACTATCCCTGTCGAAGGGCAGATGCTCCAACGGATTTGCAATCCGTTGGAAAACGACCACCAACGGATTGCAAATCCGCTGGAGCAAGTCTGCTGGAGCACCGGTCCCTGAGCCTGTCGAAGGGCCTGGCGGCCGGAAGGCCCTTCGACAGGCTCAGGGACCGGGAGATCGAAGGGTCGAAGGGGGAAAATGGGAACTGGGAAAATGAGAGAATTAGCTATGAGAAAGGATTTGAAGTTGTTGATTTATTTATTCGTTGGATTGATGGTGGTGACGGCCTGCCATAGGAATCCGTTGAAGATCGATGTATCAAAGATCGATCTTTCGCTTCAGGTTGGTCGGTTGGATCAAGATTTGGCGCAAGTAAAAAGTGAAAATATTAACCTTCTCCTTCCACAATTACAAAAGAAATACCATCCGTTTTTCGAAATATACAACCGGGAGGTGCTGGGAATCGGCGGCTCCCGCGATTCCCTCTATGCCACTTACCTTCTTACTTTCCTAAAAGATTCCACGTATACGGGACCCAAACAATACGCAGACTCCCTTTTTAGCGATTTTCAACCCTATATTCAGCAGCTCGATCAGGCCTTCAGGCACTATAAATACTATTTTCCGGAGCTCAAAATTCCATTCATCTGTACTTACCTCTCAGGATTTAATCAGTCGGTCGTTACCTCTCCGGATGCACTCGGAATCAGCCTGGACAAATACCTTGGTCCACAATGCCGTTTTTACCGTCAACTGGGCATCCCGGAATACAAGAGACGAAACATGCACCCTCAAAAGATTGTCTATGATGCAGTCTATGGGTTTGCATCACAACAGTTTGAATATAAGGGAAATGTTGAGACTTTGATTTCTGCCATGATCCACCAGGGAAAACTCCTCTATTTTCTCGACGCGATGGTTCCGGAGAGCCCGGACAGTCTCAAAATCGGATATACCAAAGAGCAGTTGAAATGGTGCGAGTCACACCAGGCAGAAATGTGGAGTTTTCTCATCGAGCGGAAGATGCTTTTCTCAGGCGACCGCATGGAGGTGGTAAGGTTTATCAATCCAGCTCCTTTCACCACTCCTTTCGGACAGAAATCACCCGGAAGAACCGGTGCCTGGATTGGGTGGCAGATTGTAAAAAGCTATTTGAAGAAAAATCCAAAGGTATCCCTGAGAGCGTTAATGGAAGAGAACGATTACCACAAGATACTTAATGAGTCGGGCTATTCTCCCGACTGAAACCTTCGAATTTTTTTATGTGCAAAGCCCTTCGACAGGGGCTCAGGGACCGGAAAAACCACCCGGTCCCTGAGCCTGTCGAAGGGCCAACGCGCGAAGCGCAAACATTTCAAACGCGCGAAGCGCAAGTTTTTAAAGCGGCCGAATCTTGATATTGCGGAACCAAACATCATTTCCATGATCCTGCAAAGCAATATAACCCTCCTTCGGAACATTGGCCCAATCAGAATTGTTAGATGAGAACTTGGAATTCTTCACCATCTCGTTCCATTCCGGAGTCCAAAGATGATATTCCACGATGGTTTCACCGTTTTGCTTATGCACGACAGTACCTTGATAGACAATTATTTCAACACTGTTCCATTCTCCTGCAGGCTTGGTATTTTGTGGTTTGGCAGGAATCAGGTCATATAGCGATCCCGCTTTGCGATTTCCATCTTTTCCAAGTAAAGCATCCGGGTGAAGGTCGTTATCCAGGATCTGAAACTCGGGAGCGGTTTTCGCGATTTTCTTACCTTCCTTTTCGGTTCCCAGATAAAAAATCCCTGAATTACCTCCTGGAGAAATTTTCCACTCTATTTTAAGATCGAAATTTGAAAACTGTCTCTGAGCAAAAAGGATATCACCACCATTGGCAGCTCCAGCTTCTCCCCTACCAGATCCGATGCACTTCAGGTTTCCATCCTCAATCACCCAACCAGCGGGAAAAGTAGTTTTGTTGACGCCACGCCAGCCTTCGCCATTCTTCCCGTTAAATAACAGAAGCCATCCCTTGCTTACTTCTGAAGGCGTAAGTTTGTTCATCTCATCGACTATAGCATGCTTTTGAACTTCGTTGCTTTTCTGAGAATCGGAAGACTGCTTCTTGGGTTGAGTATTACAACTCACTGCAAAAAAAGCAACGGCAGTCATGGTTATAAGGATGTTCTTCATTTGTAAAGAATTTGGTCTTTAATACTACTCCCGCGAAATTACAAATTTTATACTAAACAAATAAAAAAGACATTTTTTTCGCGAACGAAGATTAAAGGTTGTAACTTTGGAAACAGGAAAGACGTAATCATTAAACAGTTAATAAAAATATGGCAAAAAGAATAGGGATATTGACTGCAGGAGGGGATTGTCCCGGACTAAACGCGGCTATCCGTGGCGTTGGTAAAACGGCCATTTTGAATCACGGGATGGAAGTTATCGGCTTCACGGCAGGATTCAGTGGACTTATTTGGAAAGAATACGTCGAATTGGATGAATCCAAACTTTCAGGCATTCTTACTGTGGGTGGGACGATCCTGGGTACTTCCAGAGAGAAACCATTCAAAATGGAGAAGGGTGAAGAGACGAATGAAAAACCAGCTCTAATTAAGAAAAACTACAATGATCTGGAGTTGGATTGCATCGTCTGCATCGGAGGAAATGGGACTATGAAGACTGCATGGCAGTTGCAAAAGATGGGTATCAATGTGATCGGGATTCCGAAGACTATTGATAATGATGTTTTTGGCACTGAAATTACTTTCGGTTTCGATTCAGCCGTTACCATTGCAACTGAGGCAATTGACAGACTTCATACCACTGCCAATTCTCATCAAAGGGCAATGGTGATCGAAGTGATGGGACACGATGCAGGCTGGATTGCACTCTATGCCGGTTTGGCCGGAGGGGGCGATATCATTCTGATACCTGAAATAAAATATAATATTAATAGTGTCTGTCAATCCATTGAGAATAGGTTCTCTTTGAAAAAACCATATTCCATCGTTGTTGTTGCAGAAGGCATCGAACATCCGCCTCATATATCTGCCTCCTCTTACATTGCCGAAAGGATCCAAACACTGACAGGCATCGAGACACGCGATACCCGCCTTGGTTATGTTCAAAGAGGTGGAAGTCCGTCGGCCATGGATCGTATCCTGGCCACCCGGTATGGAGCTTTTGCAGTTGAACTGATTGTTAATGGTAATTACGGTCAGATGGTGGCTGTCGAAAACGGCAAAATCGGATCAGTTCCCCTGGAAAAGGTGGGAGGAAAACTTAGCCTCGTCGATCCCAATGATTCACTCATAGAAAAAGCCCGAAATATGGGTGTCTATTTTGGGGATGAATAATTTTTTTAGTTTTGTCAGGGAATTTTGTTTTTGAAGTAATTTAATTTTTTTTACCAATGAGATATTCAATTCGATTGTTTACCGCAGCGCTTTTCCTTATTTTTGGGTTTAATGCAGGCGCACAGACTACTGCCGACATGGCATTTGACAGTATGGATCATGATTTTGGCAAGGTTAAAGAGGATGCCGGTCCAGCCAACTTCAACTTCAATTTTAAGAATACAGGGAAAGTTCCGTTGGTTATTTCCGCTGTCAACGCCTCCTGCGGTTGTACTACACCGGAATGGAGCAAGGAGCCTGTCCTGCCGGGAAAGTCAGGATTCATTAAGGTTTCCTATAATCCACTGAACCGCCCGGGAAGATTCGACAAGACCATCACAGTTGCGGCCAATATTCCAAAAGGATCCCTGATATTAAAGATTTCCGGCGACGTCGTACCGAAAACGCTTTCAGTTACGGAACAATATCCCATTGATCTTGGTAAACTTCGGATGCTTAACAACAACCTGTCGTTTGTCCGGATCAAAAATAACGAGATCAAGACCGATTCACTCAAATTCATCAATATTTCAGGTGTTTCTGTGAAGATAGGATTCAAAGGCGTTCTTCCTTATACCACGATCAAATCAGTACCCGAGAATGTCGGAGCTAATGGCATCGGTTTCTTCGTGGTAACGTTTGACGGATCGAAGGTTCCCGAACTTGGCTACCAGAATACCCGTATCTATGTGACCTATAATGGCGAGGAGAATTACAATTACGGCATCAACGTGAGCGCGACCGTTGAAGAAGATTTCTCCAAATTGACACAGAAAGAGCTGCAGAATGCACCGCAAATTGAATTCAACGAGCGCGTATATGATTTTAAGGATGTAACCGAAGGGACTAAAGTCGAGTACACTTTCAAGATCATAAACAAAGGCAAGAGTAATCTGCTGATTCGCAGTGTAAAGGCTTCCTGCGGCTGTACTGCCGCCAATCCTGCCACCAATGTTGTTAAACCTGGTGTTAGTACTGATCTTAAAGTGGTATTTGACTCCAATGGCAAGGTTGGATTGCAGAACAAGACCATTACCATTATTTCCAACGATCCAAATTCTTCGACATCTATCCTGAGGATCTCAGGGAATGTGCTCCAAAAGAAATAATATGCTTCATCCGGAAAACGATCCGAAATTCGTTGGGCTAAACGTCAATAAGGGTATTGAACAGCCTGACGCTGTGAGTGCAGATTCGGTCGACCGTTTTCTGAAGAAGAATCTCCGCAAGGATTTATCTTTAAAGGAATATTGCGACGGGATCCTTCAAGGCAACCGCACCATTTTAAGTCGGGCCGTCACACTGATCGAGAGCAATAAACAAGATCATCAGCAAGTTTCCCGGGAAATCATCGGAGAATGCCTTCCCTACTCGGGCAATTCTGTTCGTATTGGTATTACTGGTGTTCCCGGTGCAGGGAAGAGCACCTTCATTGAATCATTAGGTAGTTACCTCACCTCTATCGGGAAAAAAGTGGCCGTACTGGCCATTGATCCAAGCTCAGAACGTTCGAAAGGCTCCATTTTAGGCGATAAGACCCGGATGGAAGCGCTCTCTTCCGATTCCAATGCCTACATACGGCCGAGTCCTTCTTCCGGTTCATTGGGAGGAGTGGCCCGCAAAACCCGCGAGACAATTTTATTATGTGAAGCCGCCGGATTTGACACAATACTGATAGAGACCGTAGGCGTTGGACAATCTGAGACGATTGTACACTCGATGGTAGATTTTTTTTTACTCCTACAGATTGCAGGAGCAGGTGACGAACTGCAGGGAATCAAGCGGGGCATCATGGAAATGGCCGACACTATCGTGATTAACAAAGCTGACGGAGATAACATCAACCGCGCCAACACTGCTGCCACTCTTTATCGTAATGCGCTCCATCTTTTCCCTCCAACAGTTTCAGGTTGGATTCCCCGGGTAATGACCTGCTCATCCATCAGAAAAACCGGTATCAGCGAAGTCTGGGACAACATTGAAGATTACTTTGAACTGGTAAAGAAAACCAACTATTTCCAGGAACGGCGTACTACGCAATCCAGGTATTGGATGTTTGAAACCATTGAAGAGCGTTTGAGGAGCAATTTCTATCATAATAAGCAGATCAGGGCAGCGCTCACACATCTGGAAAATAAAGTGGCAGACGACAAGATCAGCCCTTTTATGGCAGCTCAACAATTGCTGGAAAAATATTTTGAGTCGATTGGTAAACAGTGATCGTTCCCTTCTGAAAAACTTTTCTATTTTTGATCTTTTCTAATAAACATGCGGGTTGTGGATCAGCCCTTAAAAAAAGAAAACCAGATGATTAAGAAATTTTTGTTTTTAGGGTTGATAACCTATAGCATTATCTCCTGTGCCAAACCAGATAAATTCGTTATAAACGGCGAGCTTAAAGGTAAAGATACCGGACAGATTCAACTGATGAAATATGCAGATGGAAAATGGCTTGTCGAAGATTCAACCAATATCAGCAAGGGTAAATTTTTACTGAAAGGGAAAGCTGACCTGCCAGAACTCCGTGTCGTTGCCATGGGACAGAATCAGATGATAGCCCAGTTTTTTGCAGAAAATGGAACCCTGACCTTGGAGGCAAGTACCGACAGTTTGGGCAAGGGTGTTGTGAAGGGATCCAAATCCAACGATGAATTCAGAATTTATCAAAAAGAGCTGATGAACCTTTCGAAGGAAGCCCAGGGAATGCAACAACGGTTCAGGACTGCTCAAACTTCCGGCGACCAGGAGGGGATGAAGAAAGCCCAGATTGACTACGAAGCAATGAGCCAAAACCTTGCTGTTTATGCCAAAAATTTTATCCGGACTCATAAAAGTTCCACTGTAGCTCCGTTGGTAGCGCTGATGCAATTCGGGCAAACGATAAAGGCTGCTGAGATCGATACGCTTCTCGCCTTCCTGGATCCGTCTGTCAAGGCTTCCATTTACGTTGGCGAGCTGAAAAAAATAGCAGACAAGATGAGGGGCACAGAGGTCGGGTCCATGGCGCCTGACTTCACTCTTCCTACGCCCGACGGAGGTACTTTTACCCTTTCTTCTACACGCGGAAAATTTGTCATGATAGATTTTTGGGCTGCCTGGTGCCAGCCATGCCGCCAGGAGAATCCAAATGTAGTGGCCATGTACGGAAAGTACAAAGACAAGGGATTCGATATAGTAGGCGTTTCGCTTGACCGTGAAAAAGCAGCCTGGCTAAAAGCTATTGCCGATGATCAGCTGGTGTGGCACCAGGTTTCTGAACTAAAGTTTTGGCAAAGCCAAATCGCTCAAAAATATGGAGTTTCCGCTATCCCATGTACCTTCCTGCTTGACAAAGGAGGTAAAATTATTGCCAAAAATCTGAGGGGAGAAGATCTTGCAAGAAAACTCGAAGAGCTCATGGGAAAATAAACTCAGAGAATAACGAATATTCATTTTGACGCAACCATTTTGATTCTACTTCCGTCTTGTGTACGGTCGGCAATCAAAAAAATCAGGTTAAAATAGGTTTGATTGTAGGCTTCAAGTTCATTCTTTAACAACTGATAGAGACTTTGGAGCTGATTATTATGCATAATTAGAATAGATTCCAAACACTCTTATCTAGCTGTTAAGTGGCCCATTTAGATGACATTATACTTAAATGCCAGGATGGTAACAGCAGCGCGCAAACCGCGTTGTATCATCTTTTCTCGGCAAAAATGTATGGGATTTGTCTAAGGTATGCCAGAGATTCTGCAGAGGCGGAAGACTTTATGCAGGAGGGGTTCGTCCGGGTTTTTAACAAGATATGTCAGTTTGAATTCAAGGGTTCCTTTGAGGGTTGGATCAAGCGGATCATGGTCAACACCGCCCTCGAAAAATTCAGAAAGAATGACCGGCTCTATCCAGTTGAAGAGATGAAAATCTTCGAATCGATCGAATATGTTGAAGAAACGATTTCATCTATCTCAGCGAACGATCTTCTCAGGATTATTCAGGAATTGCCACCAAGGTACAGAATGGTTTTCAACTTATTCGCGATTGAGGGTTATTCACATCTGGAGATCGCTGAAATGATGAACATTTCGGAAGGAACATCCAAGTCAAACTTGTCAAGGGCAAGAGTGATACTGCAGAAAAGCGTTAAAGAATATTTCGGAGAAAAGAAAAAGTTAAGATAAATTGGTAATGAACAGGGGAAATAATCCTATTGATCAGCTCTTTAAAGAGAAATTGGGGAATCTGGAAGAGAATCCTCCTGTCTCTCTTTTGTCCAGGATCAATGAGGATATGATCTCTCAAAGGAAGGTAAGGAGAATTAACCAGGTCAAAACCATCATGGGAATAGCTGCTGCGCTGGTACTCGCCTTGATGGCAGGATGGTTTACTTTCGACCAAAAACAGGTGAAGCAGAATTCAGAAGCGTCCACCTCTTTTACCAAGGCTTCGCCTGACCAACTAGCTGTCAATCAAAAAAATGTCAACTCTTCCATAGCTGTGAAAAGCAACAAATCAAAAGGATCTGTTAAATCAGCAAATAAATCAGTTTCTCCTGCAAAAGATGCACAATTTGCTTCCTTAGAAAAGGTGAACGAGCAACAGGCGGCAGAAAAACCAAAAGAGGAATCGGCTGCTAATCAGGCCAAGAAAGAGCCTTCAGCCGACTGGCTAAAGAATCAACCTAAGAATCAACAATATTATTCCGGGAATAATGAACAGGCATCTTCGGCAAGAAAAACTTCATCTACCATAAATCTTTGGAGTATCAAGGCAGAAATCAGTCAAACTTTTACGGCCATGCTTTCAGGGACTTCCACCCCCGGTACAGATACCAAATCACTCAATACTGTAGGTACTGGCATGATGGCCTCCTATAAAGTAAGCGGTCGGGTGACCATCAGTTCAGGAATCAGATTTTCTCAGATGAAACAGGGAAGTCATTCGGCCTACTCCTTAAATCAGACAGCAGGAATCATCTATCTTCAGCCTGTCGAGAAAAGCGGTAATTTAACCCGGGATGTTTCTGTCTACCTTCCTTCAGTCTCGAGCATCGTATATTCTAACGGAATGGCAATCAATGGATCCAATGTATTCGTCTCCGATATTTCACAGGAATTAAAATACCTTGAAATTCCGATTCAGGCAACTTATAAACTAATCGACAAGAAATTCACTGTCGGTGTTACCGGTGGATTAAGTTCCAACTTCCTGATAGGTAATACGGCCTCCATTGTTGAGAATGGCATTACACTTTCGCATGGTAATACGGACAATATCAGGAATGTCCTCTATTCAGGTTCTGCTGGTGTTGAGTTTGGTTATGACCTGGGTAATAAACTTATCCTGACGGTAGAGCCCAGAATTAAACAATTCATGCATTCTGTGAGTGTTAATGAAATGGTCAATATCAGGCCAATGCAGCTTGGTATTTTTACAGGGATCGCTTATACCTTTTAATAGCGATTCACTTTCTCCCCAAATTCCATCTCCTCTACTCCTGTCAAATCTTTTCTGCTTTGAACGAAAAAGTTAACTTTGCAGATTAATCTGATTGTTCATTTCGAAAGTAGTAAAAGATGTCAAAACACAGAATATCACTTCCAAAGCTTGCAGCAACCTTCTCTCTGATAGCCATTTGTGTAATATCTTGCGGATTGTTTATCAACTCTTCGCTAGTTCAGGAAAAATTACCACCTGCAGGACCTTCCAGTACCTTTAATACTCCAGTCGAAATACCCGTTTCTGTAGAATTCGCGGGAGAGAAGATTGCTCTTGACAATTTCGATATCCGAGAATCACTTGACCGCGAACTACTGGTTAACAGTTATTTCCAATCACAAACTATTCTTTATCTGAAGAAATCTGTTCGCTATTTTCACCTCATTGAACCCATTCTGAAGAAGAATAATATTCCGGATGATTTCAAATACCTCTGTCTGGCTGAAAGTGGATTTCAGGAAAGAATCGTCTCTCCAGCAGGAGCCGTAGGCCTTTGGCAGTTAATGAAAAAGGCAGCCACTGAAAACGGACTCGAGGTCAATACTGAAGTTGATGAACGTTACAACATGGAGAGATCGACCGAGGCAGCCTGTTGTTATCTGAATCACTCTTACAACGAGTATGGAAGCTGGATTATTGTTGCAGCTTCGTACAACATGGGTGTCAGTGGTATCAATCGGCAAACTGAACTACAGGACAGTAAAAACTATTTTGATTTGCTGCTGAATGACGAGACTTCCAGGTATGTTTACCGTATCCTGGCCCTAAAACTGATCCTTGAAAATCCTGAGAAATATGGTTTCAAAGTCACTGATGGAGAGAAATATCCCATTCTAAAGTGCAAAGAAATAACCTTAAACGACAGTGTGATTAATCTTGCATTATATGCTCACCAACAAGGCATTAACTATAAGATTTTGAAGTATTTTAATCCCTGGCTTAGACAGTCCTCTTTAAAGAATCCCACGAAAAAGAGTTACCTGATCAAGATTCCGGAGCCTGGAACCCGTTCATTTGAGCCGACGATAAATTGAATTTCAATCCCATGGATGGCGAAGAAAAAATTATTGTCAGGGGTGCCCGTGAGCACAATCTGAAAAATATTACCGTTTCAATTCCGCGTAACAAACTGACGGTCATCACCGGTTTAAGTGGAAGCGGGAAGTCTTCGCTTGCTTTTGACACCATTTATGCAGAAGGTCAGCGCCGTTACATTGAAACTTTCTCAGCTTATGCCAGAAGTTTCCTCGGGAATATGGAACGACCTGATGTAGATGAAATTACAGGCTTGAGCCCAGTCATTTCAATAGAACAAAAAACCACCAACAAAAATCCACGGTCGACCGTCGGCACTGTAACCGAGATCTACGATTTTCTGCGTCTGCTTTTCGCACGCGCCGGAGAGGCATTCTCCTACAACACGGGAGAAAAAATGGTGAAATACAGTGACGACCAGATCATTGACCTGATAATCAAAAATTACAATAACAAGCGCACCATCCTGTTAGCTCCCATCATAAAAGGGCGCAAAGGACACTATCGTGAACTCTTTGAACAGATCAGGCGGAAAGGATTTCTGCATGCCAGGATAGATGGGGTCATCACCGAGCTGACGCACGGATATAAGGTGGACAGGTACAAGAACCATCAGATCGAGATGGTCATCGACAAGCTTGTAGTAGAAGAAAAAGACCGCAAAAGATTGCGTGAATCACTCGAAAGAGCGATGAAACATGGAGAAGGTATCGTGATGATTCTTGACCCTGATGCTGGTACGGTGCGGTATTTCTCTCGTCACCTGATGTGCCCGACGACAGGAATCTCCTACAACGATCCGGCGCCACATACCTTTTCCTTTAATTCACCTAAGGGTGCCTGTTTGAAATGCAACGGCCTTGGCGAAATCAACGAACTAGATTTTTCTAAAATCGTTCCTGATCTCTCCTTATCGATCGCACAGGGTGGTATCGCTCCACTGGGACCTTACAAAAACACGCTGATTTTCTGGCAGCTGGAGGCATTGGCTGAGAAGTACAATTTCACCTTGAAAACACCTATTGGTGAGATAGATGAAGAAATTCTCAATGCCATCCTTCACGGGACCGGCGAACGTATTCAACTGAAAAATTCACCTCTCGGAAGCTCCATCGATTACATGATGACTTATGAAGGGATCGTAAAATATGTAGTAAATCAGAAGGGTGATAACCTCTCGAAGAGTGCCCAGAAATGGGCCGATCAGTTTCATAAAACTTGTGTTTGCCCGGAATGTAACGGTCAACGGTTGCAAAAGGAACCGCTCCACTTCAAAATTGACGGGAAAAATATCGCCGATCTGGCAAAAATGGATATCAGCGAGCTGTCGGCCTTCTTCTCAGGTATTGGGGAGAGAATGAGCCCAAGGCAGCTCTTGATTGCCGCGGAGGTAAATAAGGAAATCAGTACGCGTCTGAGTTTCTTGTTGGATGTCGGATTGAATTATCTTTCGCTCGACCGACCCTCTGCCTCTCTGTCTGGCGGAGAATCACAACGCATCCGCCTGGCTACCCAGATCGGTTCGCAGCTGGTCAACGTTCTTTATATTCTGGACGAACCCAGCATCGGACTGCACCATCGTGACAACTTAAGACTAATCAGGTCTCTGCAGCAACTCCGCGACACCGGTAACTCGGTGATTGTTGTCGAACACGACCGCGATATGATGCTGCAGGCCGACTACCTGATCGACATGGGACCTCATGCAGGGCGTTTCGGTGGTGAGATCGTTGCCTCGGGAGTTCCTGCGGAAGTCCTGAAGGCCAATACCCTCACTTCTCAATATCTGACAAATGAAAAGGTAATTGAAATTCCTGCTCTCAGACGTTCCGGGAACGGGAAATTTCTGAAGCTGAAAGGCGCCTCAGGCAACAACCTGAAATCTATAGATGTAGATTTTCCACTGGGGATTTTTATTTGCGTCACCGGTGTCTCAGGCAGCGGCAAATCCACACTGATCAACGAAACCCTACTTCCCATCCTAAGTCAGCATTTTTACAAATCACTCGACGATCCGCTCCCCTACCTGGCAATTGAAGGAATTGAGCACCTCGACAAAGTCGTGCAGGTAGACCAGTCGCCCATAGGTCGTACACCACGATCCAATCCGGTAACCTATTGCGGCGTTTTCACTGAAATCAGAACCCTTTTCACCCTACTTCCGGAAGCAAAAATCCGTGGGTACAAACCGGGGCGCTTCTCCTTTAACGTGAAAGGCGGTCGGTGTGAAGCCTGTGAAGGGGCCGGATTAAAGACCATTGAAATGAATTTTCTGCCGGACGTTTATGTCCACTGCGACAAATGCAACGGCAGGCGGTATAACCGCGAAACACTTGAAATCCGTTTTAAGGGAAAATCCATCAGTGACGTGCTGGACATGACCATTCAACAGGGAGTTATTTTCTTTGAGAATATCCCCGCCATCTCACATAAGTTGAAAACCATCGAGGAAGTTGGTCTTGGCTATATCACCTTGGGTCAAGCATCTACAACATTATCAGGAGGAGAAGCCCAACGGGTGAAACTGGCTACGGAGCTAAGTAAACGAGATACCGGAAGAACATTGTACATCCTTGACGAGCCAACCACCGGACTGCATTTTGAGGACATCAGGGTACTGCTTGGTGTGCTGGATAAACTGGTCGAGCGTGGCAATAGTGTGATCGTCATCGAGCATAACATGGAGGTGATCAAGATGGCAGACTACCTCATCGACATTGGGCCAGAAGGTGGCCGGGAAGGCGGTCGTTTGCTCTGTACCGGCACTCCGGAAGAACTAATTCTAAATGAACATTCCTATACTGCTAAGTACCTGCGCGAAGAACTATCCAGGTTACGCGGCTAGTATTGTACTGCGTCATTCCGTCAATAGGCACTTAACACAACACCAGGACAACAAGATATTTGTAACTTTCTGGCTTTAAACTCGTTTAAAAAACAATATGAACAATAAAGAACCTATAATTATTGAGATGTTTTATACCCTGACTTGTCCCAACTGTAAAATTCTAAAGCGGATGCTTCAAGATGTTTTGCCAGAATTTGGTGACAAGTTTAAGATGGAAACAACTATGGCTAATTTGCCAATCGGTATGGTAAGAACCATGAAATTAGGTATTTATGCCGTACCAACGCTACTAATTAACAATGAGATTGTTTACAGGGAAGTCCCTGCGAAACAAGATTTAATAAATAAACTAAAGACATATTGAGTATGGAAGGAAAGAAAAAATTAAGATGCCCGCTCGGTGTACCAGGAGGTATTATCGCAGCTTTAATAGGTGTAGGTGGAATCGTTTGCAGCATCATTTATTCTAACTGGCCGATGCTGGCCATTTCGGTAGCGTTGTTTCTGCTTGCCGGACCTTTCGTCCGCATTACCATGATGATCCATTCGGCCAACGATCGCCTCGATGAACTCGAAAGCAAGATCGATAAGAAGTGATTATCAGAGAAATTTAATTTGCTGGTATGAAGAACATTGAAGTTTTCTGTGTCAATACCGGTACCAGCAATTTTTTTCCATTAGGAACCACCTTGTCCGAGATCGCACTCACCATGCAGGTAAAACTGGAAGGCGCAGTATGTGGGGCTTATGTGAACCATAGGGTCAAGCCGATGGATTTCGAACTGGTCAAGCCCAAGCAGATCGAATTTTTCGACTACTCCAACCGCGACGGGCAAAGAATCTACCTCCGCACCTTGTCCTTTATCCTTTATGCTGCAATAAAAAACCTGTGGCCGGATGCTCGTCTGAAAATCGATCACGCTATCTCTAAAGGGTATTATTGCAGTCTTGAAGCACTGGATCACCAGCTCTGCGAAGAAGATATCCGGCAGATCAGGGAAGAGATGAAATCAATTGTCAACCAGAACCTGCCTGTCACACGCATGGCAATGCTTACTGAAAAAGCCGTCCAGCTTTATGAGCAGGAGGGCCTTACCAGGAAAGCCGAACTCTTCAAGGCCTATGGGCGTTTATACGCACCCATTTTCGAACTGGGTGTCCATGTGAATTTCTTCTATGGCCATCAGCTCACTTCTACCGGCCCGGTTACCAGTTTCGGACTGGAAAAATATTACGATGGACTCTTGCTTCGTTTTCCAAAACAGAACAATTTCTATGAACTGGAACCGGCTATCGAGCAAGATAAACTTTTTGGAATTTTCAGGGAGCACAAACAAAGGGCACGGCTACTGGGAGTGACTGATATCTCTGACCTGGACAAGGTTGTCGCGAGTGGCAAAGCCGGAAATGTGATAAAAGTTTCGGAGGCGCTGCACGAGAAGAAAATAGCCGAGATTGCCACGATCATCACGGAGCGGCACGACAAAATCAATATTGTACTCATCGCCGGACCCTCCAGCTCAGGGAAGACCACTTTCAGCAAACGCCTGGGCATTCAGCTGGCCGTCAACGGTCTGCATGCCATTCAGATTTCTTTGGATAATTTCTTCGTCGACCGTCAACAAACCCCTGTGGATGAGCACGGAGAGCTGGATTTTGAATCTCTGCAGGCCATCGATGTGGTATTTTTCAATCAGCTATTAGTGAAACTGTTAAATGGTGAGCAGGTGGAAATGCCTAGCTTCGATTTCCAATCGGGACAGCGGGAGTTCAAGGATGAGTACCTGAAGATGGAAAAGGATACTATTCTGATCATTGAAGGCATTCATGGCCTCAATCCGGAGCTGATTCCGATGATCGATCCTGGGGCAACATTCAAGATTTTCATTTCTGCCCTGACCCAAATCTCATTTGACGAACACACTTATGTTCCTACCACAGATAATCGTCTGCTGCGCAGAATGATAAGGGACGCTAAATACAGGGGTTACAGCGCCTCTACGACCATAAAACGTTGGCCCAGTGTTCGCAGGGGTGAGGATAAACATATATTTCCTTACCAGGAAAACGCCGATATCATGTTTAATTCCGCCCTGGTATATGAGCTTGCAGTCATGAAAAATTATGCCAATACCCTGCTGAAATCGGTGAAAGAGAATGAACCGGAATATTCGGAAGCTGTACGAATGTTAATCTTTATCTCTTATTTCGATTCAATACCCGAGACAGAGATTCCGCCAACTTCAGTCTTAAGAGAATTCCTGGGAGGAAGCAGTTTCGACTATTGATAAACTGCTTTGAATTCAAACTTTAAGCATCCTGCGTCATGCTGAACTTGATCCGGAATGACGTTCCGTCAATTGGCACTTAACACAACCCAAGTAAGGTTCGGACTTTCTCCGAAATCAGCTTACCATCCACCTTGCCTGCCAGCTCTTTGGTGGCAATTCCCATCACCTTGCCCATCTCTTTCATAGATGTAGCCCCGCACGCTGCAATAATCGACCCGATGGCGGCGGTCAACTCTTCATCATTCATCTGTTTCGGAAGATAGGAATCATACACTTTTACCTGTGCCAATTCAAAATCGGATAGGTCGGAACGGTTCTGTTGACGGTAGATCTCAGCTGAATCGCGACCTTGTTTAGCCAATTTGGAAATAGATTTAATAGCCTCATCATCAGGAAGATCCTCATTCCCGTTTTTGGCCGTTTTAGCTTCCAGCAGCACCTTTTTAATGTTACGGACTGCTTCCAGCCTTTCCTTGTCGCGGGCCAGCATGGCTGCCCTGATATCGTCATTGATCTGATCGAAAATGGACATAGTCGAAATTATTAGTGATAGTTTAAATTAATCTGCCTTATCGTGCAGAAACGAATTATTTTTCCGGAGTTTCAATCCGTCTTCAGGATTGCTGGAGAGCGAATAACGGGACATTGACTTTCCTTTGTCGGTAGTTAAATCCGGCTTTTGTTTCATCCTGCGCCTTTCGAAAGCAGGGACTTTTGAAAGCTCGTTGATGTAATCTTCGGTCTGACTATAAAAATCAACATGCATAACTTTTTTAACGGTTTCCGGGGATCCGGAGTACGGATCAATCATCCTTTTGGGATAGAGCCTGCTAATAACTTCCTCCTGCTCGTCCTCGATCCATTCGTGGCGGTTGGAAAAATCGCCCGGGAAGAAGGTCTCTGATTTCGGTCCGGAGTGGGTATTTTTTTCGGGGGTCTCATCAACAATCGGTACCATAACCTTATCTAAAGACCTATCCATTTTCAATTCAGGAATGGAGCTACTCTTGAACCCGGTGGCCACTACAGTAACAGTAAGTGCCTCTCCCAGTGAAGGATCCACTGCAATACCATGGATCAGGTCGGCATTGTTACCTGCCATTTCCTGCACATATTCGTTGACCTGGTTGACTTCATCCATCGTCACTTCTTTGATTTCACCTGAGGTGATATTGACCAGTATATTTTTTGCGCCACGAATATCATTGTTGTTCAGCAGCGGAGAGTTGATGGCTCCTTCCGCGGCTTTCCGGGCACGATCCGCGCCGCTAAAAGTAGCGGAACCCATGATGGCCACACCAGAGTTTTGCAAAACTGTTTTAACATCCTCAAAGTCGACATTGATAAAGCCCGTGCTGGTAATGATATCCGCAATACCCCTTGCGGCTGTAGCCAGCACGTCATCCGCCTTAGCGAACGCTTTCGAGATGGGAAAATCACCGTAGATCTCCCGGATCCTTTCATTATTGATGATCAGCAGGGAGTCAACATGCCCCTCCATCTGCCTGATTCCCTCGATTGCCTGCTGAATCCTGAGTTTTCCCTCGTTACGGAAAGGAAGGGTCACAATACCGATGGTAAGAATTTTATTGGTGCGGGCAACCTCGGCAATGACAGGAGCAGCGCCCGTGCCCGTACCACCGCCCATCCCTGCCGTGATGAAAACCATCTTCGTGTTGGAAGTAAAAATAGCTTCAATCTCTTCGATGTTTTCGTTGGCAGACTCACGGCCTATCAACGGCTTGTTTCCGGCGCCACGACCTTCTGTCAGGGCAGATCCCAGCTGCACTTTGAGGGGAACCGGACTCTTGAGCAGATGCTGCAAATCCGTATTGCAGATGGCAAAATCGACATCTTTGATCCCCTGTCTGAACATGTGGTTGACGGCATTGCTGCCACCACCGCCCACACCAATCACTTTGATGATGTTTTCCGATGCGGTCGGAAGATCGAATTCTATTAATTCTTTCATATAATTAATGTTTTATTATTTCACCTCCTCATCCTCGTCCGAAAAGAGCCCCCCAAACTGGCTGTTAAACCATTTTGAGATGGATTCCCGTTCGGGCTTCTTAATATTTTTATTCACCTGAACTTTTACTGGCATTTCCATCTCCGGTTGTTCTCCGCTAACCATTTCAATTTCAGGTTCTTCTGCCCTTGCTGAATAATCATTTTCAATCACAATGCCCATAAACTCATCGGGTTCTTCCTCTATGACAGGCAGTTTTTTCTCCGCAGCTTCTTCAATAGTGAAGGAAACAGGTTTGTCAATCATGACTTTCTCGGTAGAAGGCGTTACTCTTCGAACTGGATTCGGGTCATGCAAGAATCCGGTGGCGATGATGGTCACGCTGATCTTGTTACCCAATGAAGCATCGTAACCGTTCCCCCAGATGATATTGGCATTGTCGCCGGCCGCCTGCTGCAAGTAATCGATGATCTGGCCGATTTCACCCATCCGCACCTCCTCTTCTCCTGAAATGATGTTCAGCAGGATGTTGGAAGTACCGTAAATGTTGTTGCTGTCGAGGAGCGGCGACTGCAGCGCGTCTTCCACAGCATCGTAGGCCCGATCCGGCCCTTCTGCCAATCCCGTTCCCATAATGAAGACGCCGCTGTTGCGCATCACGGTATTCACATCTGCAAAGTCGATGTTGATATTACCATGAAGCGTAATGATTTCGGCGCACCCTTTCACGGCAGTGCAGACGATGTCATCTGCCTTTGCAAATGCCTCTCTTGCAGGCAGTTCACCATATACCTTGTGCAGATTCTCATTGCTGATCACCAGCATACAGTCGACATAGCGGTCGAGCTTCATAATTCCCTCACTCGCTTGCTCATAACGCAGCTTTCCCTCTTTTCTGGAAGGCATGGTCACTACCGCGATGGTCAGGATATCCATGTCCCTGGCCAGCTGGGCAATGATCGGCGCGGCGCCTGTTCCGGTTCCGCCGCCCATTCCTGCCGTGATGAAGACCATCCTGGTATTGGATTCCAGAATCTTCCTGACTTCATCAAGGTTCTCAATAGCAGCCTGTTCTCCTTTTTTGGGTGCGTTGCCGGCACCCCTGCCTTCGGTGAGTGTGACACCAAGCTGAATTTTGACTGGCACCGGACTGTTGGCGAGGGCTTGTGCATCCGTGTTACAAACGACAAAATCCACACCGGCAATACCATTGTGGTACATATGATTGACGGCATTACTTCCTCCTCCACCAACGCCAATGACTTTGATGATGGAGTTGTAAGGGTCCTGAGAACCAAATGATAACAGATCGTCGACTTTATTTTCCATGTTTTACGTTATTTGCGTTCCGAATCTTCGAAGAGCCCGTCGAAGCCCTCCTTAACTTTATCTACCAGATCAAACAATCCTCGCGTTTTCTTTTTTGCAGGCGCCGCTTTCGGCGCCTCTTCCTGAACGACTGATTCGACCATCCCGGTAGGGTATTTTAAGCTTCTCGAAGTGATCAGCCCGTGAACCAATATTCCCAGCAGATTGGCTGATCCGGGCGTTGACAACTGTTCATTAAATAGTTGTTCCTTCATGGCAATGATAGGTCTGCCATACCTGACATCCATTCCGGTCATATAGCTGACCATCTTTTCGATTCCGTTCAAGCTCGATCCGTTGCCTGTCAGCACGATTCCGGCACCCAGCTTATCCATATAAGTACTCGATTCGAGCTGAAAGCAGACCCACTCGAGGATCTCTTCCTCCCGGGCCTGGATAATTCCTGCCAGACTCTTGAAAGAGATCTCTTTCGCCGGCCATCCCTCCACTTCGGGAATCTGTGCAACTTTGTTTTCAGGTGCAAGATCTGCCATGGCATATCCGCAGTTTACCTTCACCTTTTCCGCGTGACGAGGAATAATATTGCAGCCCTCCTTGATATCATTGGAAATTACGTTGCCTCCAAAAGGAAGTTCGAGCGCCATCCTCAGTTTATTTTCGTAATAGAGAGACAGACCCGTTGTTCCGGCACCCATATCCAGGAGCACAACTCCTGCTTCCTTTTCATCCTGAGAAAGGCAGGCTGTTCCCTGAACATACGGGTTGACGAACACCCCTGCGAGCCCGAAACCAGCTTTCTCGATCGCACGTGTCAGGTTCTTTTCGTAGTTTTCGGATGCCAGTACGATGTTGAAATTAGCATCGATCCGGCGCCCCGCAATTCCGACCGGTTTAGTGATTTCCCGCTCTCCGTCAACAATATACTCGGTCGGTACCAGGTGATAAATCTTTTCACCGGGTTGCGTCGCATGGCGGCGAGCCTCATCCGACAAAGCCTTCACTATAGCTTGCGTCACTTCGTTCCTCTCTGTCATCCGGTAACAGGAATAGGGCCGGTTACCGATTTTCTGACCCGAGATGCCCGAGTAAAGCTTCCTGACTTTCAGGTTAGTAGCTCTTTCAAGGATAGCCACTGCCTTGCGAATGGATTCGGATGCATCATCAATGTTAACCACCACTCCATTCCGGATACCCTGGGAAGGCACTTCACCAAAAGCAAGAATATCCAGTTTATTGTCCGCTGTAAAGCGTCCAAGGATGGCTCTTGTACGGTAAGTGCCGATGTCGATAGCGGCTGCTAATTCTCTTGTCTGGCTCATATTAATCATTTTTTTAAACAGATTACCTGATTTTTATACGACAGGTTGATGGTTTTATATAAAGTCCATCCACCGTTTTTGAATCCTTCTTTATACAATGCCTTCAGATTCCTGAACTTAATCTCATAATTATCGGGCGAACCGAAAAGGATCAGCTGTTCCCCAACCCGGGGGACCATCGTAAGATTGCCATTCCCTCCCACATGAATCTGATCGATTTGTGCATTGAGGAACGGATCATCTTTCAAATAAGTGATAAGCGGAAGAAGTTTTTTACGGGCAAACTCATAAGCTATCACCCCCGAAACCATCAGCACCCGTGGGGTATAATTTGGTGTCCAGTCGAAGCTTTTCCCAAACCGGTCCATGTAAAAATCCCGTCCTGGCTGATCCACCCTGAATTCAGGATTTCGCTGTTTGACCTTCACCACCAGTGACCCTTCTCCAGGCTTTCCCCTGCCTACAATAGTGGTAAAGACGGTAACTTCTTCAATCGCCTTGATTTTACGGAGACCATCTTCAATGGTTCTCAAGTCGATTCGCCCCAGATTCTGACGAAGAATACGATTGTTATGACTCAAGACCCAATTCCGGATTTCGCGGCTCCTGATGAACTGGAAATCAGCAGAATCCGCTATTTCGACCCTCACATCGGTGCATACGATTTTCTTGCTCTCGTAGATGGTGAATCCCAATGAGAGGGAAACCGCCGCGAGAGCCAGGCACCAAATGATGAGTCGTCCAATTTTCTTAAACATCTTCCTTTTCTTTCAGATAGTGAACGATGGGGTTAACCAGTCGGTCAATGTCGCCTGCTCCCAGCGTTAGTAATATATCTAATTGATAATCATTGAGAATCGCTGTAAAATCTTTGGCAGAACATCTTCTCTTTGATTTTGATTTCATTCTTTCGAGAATCATGCCGGCATCTACACCCGGAATAGGCTCCTCCCGTGCCGGATAGATTTCCATCACCAGGGCCTCATCCAGCAGGTCGAGGCTCTCCGCAAAGCCATCGGCAAAGTCGCGGGTCCTGGTGAAGAGATGGGGCTGAAAGATACCTGTTATTTTCCTGCCGGGATAGAGGTGGCGGACAGATTTGATCGTTGCCTCCAGCTCCCTCGGATGATGACCGTAGTCGTCGATGTAGATCGTCCTTTTACCTTTATAGCGGATATCGAACCGTCGTTCTACACCCTTATAATTTGGTACAGAGGCAATTATCTCTTCCTTGGTGACGCCATTCAGGAGTGCAAGGGCGATGGCGGCCGTCATGTTTTCGACGTTCATCAGTCCGGGATAATGCAAGACAATACCCTTGACTGCACCAAGAGGTGATTCTACATCAAAATGGTAGGCTCCGTTGGTCACCACCACATTTACCGCTCTAAAATCGGCATCCTGAGTAGCCGAATAAGTATAATAGCGGATCTCTTTGTTCCAGCTCTTGTCAATAGCTACTCCCTTGCGGTATAGCAGCACGCCACCTTTGTGGATCTGACCGGTAAAAATGGCAAAGGCGTCTACCAGATTACCCGCCGTGCCATAAATATCGAGATGGTCCGGATCCATCCAGGTGATAACAGCCATCTCGGGGAACAATCTGAGGAAGGAACGGTCGAATTCATCCGCTTCGGCCACCATCTTGTCGCTGTCGTTATCTGGTAGTAGTAGATTGGTGCCATAATTCCTGGAAATACCGCCCATAAACGCGCAGCAGTCGACATGTGATTCCTTTAGCAGATAGGCAGTCATGGTTGTTACAGAAGTTTTTCCATGGGTGCCTGCCACGGCGAGGCAGCTCTTTCCACGGCTCAGCGCACCAAGTACTTCCGACCGTTTTACGATGTTGAAATTGTTGGCCCTCAACCAGATCAGCTCGCCAAAACTCTCCGGTACCGCCGGAGTGAAAATGACGATGGTTTGGTCACGTTCCGAAATGGCCGGGAGCAGTTTTTGATCTTCACTGAAATGCACAGGGATACCTTCCGATATCAACTCGTCGGTCAGCGGGGAGGGTGTCTTGTCGTACCCTGAAACCCTTTGTCCGGCAAATTTGAAATAGCGGGCAAGAGCGCTCATACCGATTCCGCCGATCCCCAGCAAGTAAACAACCTTAATATTTCCCAGTTCAATCATTAGTTCTTAACTCTTTAAATATTAATCCCCGGCCGCTCCGGTCCCTGAGCCTGCCGAAGGGTCAACTGGCCGAAGGGCCCTTCGACAGGCTCAGGGACCGGAGGTGCCGGGATCATTTTTTCAACATTTCAGCCACCACCTCCACAATATCACTCGTGGCATCCGGTGTTCCCATCTTCTTAATGTTTTCGGCGAGCACGGTTAACCGAGACCCGTCTTTTACGAGCGCCAGCGCCTCCTCCACCAATTTGTCATTCACCTCCGCATCCTTGATCAGCACCGCTGCCCCCTGTTCTACCAGCGCCTTCGCGTTAGCAGTCTGGTGATCTTCCGCCACGTTGGGCGAAGGCACGAGGATGACAGGTTTTCCAACCACACAAAGTTCGCTGATCGTGCCGGCTCCAGCCCTGGAAATCACCAGGTCGGCTGCTGCAAATGCCAGATCCATCCGTTGTATAAATTCAAGCAGATGGACATTCCCGGTAGGGTTGGCATCCATCTCGCCCTTAATGTCATGGTAATATATTTTGCCGGTCTGCCAGAGAAACTGGACATTAGATGCACGGATCAATTCCATTCGGGAACGCAGGGCATTGTTCAGGGAACGGGCGCCCAGACTTCCCCCCAAAACAAGGATCACAGGCTTTTCAGGGTCTAACCCGAAGTATTTCAGCGATTCCGACGACTTGGTTTCAATGCCTTCCAGTCCTTTTCTGATTGGATTTCCCGTAAAGACGATTTTCTCCCGAGGGAAAAACTGGTCCATATTCCGGTAGGCAACGCATATTTTATCCGCCTTTTTCCCAAGCAGTTTATTGGTGACCCCGGCATAGGAATTTTGTTCCTGCAACAACGTTGGAATACCCATTTGAGTGGCTACCCGCAGGACCGGTCCGCTGGCATATCCTCCTACACCGATCACACAATCGGGTCTGAATCCGCGAACTACCGATCTTGCTTTCCATAAAGAAGCGATCAATTTAGGTACAAACATCAGGTTCCGCCAGATTTCACCCCGGTGAAAACCGGCAACAGGTAATCCGACAATCGGGAAACCGGCTGCAGGCACTTTCTCCATCTCCATCTTGCCCAGTGCCCCCACGAAGAGGATCTCCGAACCGGGGAAACGCTGTTTCAGCCCTTCCGCGATAGAGAGTGCCGGGAAGATATGGCCTCCTGTGCCACCTCCGCTAACGATGAACCGATGGTTAGTACTGCTCATTTTTCGATGTTTAGTAATAAATCATCTTCCAATGGATAATCATCATCCTTCTCCTCAACGAAGGCATCCTGTTTCAGTAATTCTGCCTGATTTTCAGCGCTTACACTGAGTATAAAGCCAAAAATAATTGCAGTGAATATTTGCGAGGTCCCACCCCAGCTGACCCAGGGAAGCGGCTGACCGGTAACAGGTATCAATCCTGACGAGACACCCATGTTGACGAGTGCCTGTAGCAGGATCATTATGATTGCGCCAGAGGCCAGGTACAGCGGGAAAGTTCGCTTACAGGCCATGATGATCATCATCCCGCGCGTCAATAAAATAAGGTAGAGTATGATGATAACCACCGCGCCAATCAAACCGTACTCTTCGACGATGATGGCGAAAATAAAATCGTTGTAAGCAGCGCTCATCCTGTTGCTGATGTCGCCTTTGCCGGCTCCCACACCAAGAATACCACCATTGTATATCGCGATCTTGGCAAATTCATCCTGAGTAATTCCTTCGTCCGGTTTCGATTCTGATTTTGTGGCAAAACGATCGATCCGGTTAAAGACAGTCTCCAGTCTGGTGCCTTTGTATATTATGTCGGGTAAACTATTGCGTAGCAGAAATAAAGTGGCAAATAAGACAAACCCGATGACCAGTGATCCCAGAAGAAATCTCCACGGAATCTGAGCGATGAACATCAGGATAAAGGTGGTTGCCAAAACCAGCAAGGCAGAAGAAAAATTCACCTTCATTAACAGCAGTGCAAGTAATCCCATTACTGCCAAAATCTTGTAAAATGCCTTACGCTTGGATTCATCCGTTTCTTTCGTATTAGATAATATTCTGGCCACCCACATCATCACCGCTACTTTGGCTAGCTCCGCAGGCTGAAAACTAAAAAAACCGAGTGGAATGGTGCGCCCAGAACCCCTGCCGATCAGAATCCCCAAAACAATACAAGCCATCGCAGAAACGAGCACCAGATTGGCAATCTTATTGTAAAACTTCACACTGAAATTCTTGATCATAAGCAGAATAACCAACAAACCGGCTAACTGGAAAATCACCTGTCTAAAAATGTAAAAGGTAGTATTTCCGTTCGCACGCCTGAAAGCCAGCGCTCCCGTCGAACTGTAAACGATGAGAACCGAGATGAACGACAAAACGAAAATCACCATCCAGACTTTTCTGTCTCCCTTTAACCTGCTGATGTAATCACTAAACTTCATACTTTAAGCTTATAGATTCCTGACCGCCTCTTTAAACTGGTGGCCACGATCCTCGTAATTTTTAAAAAGATCAAAACTTGCGCACGCCGGCGAAAGCAGGACTGTATCTCCCTTGGATGAAAGGAAATAGGAGCTTCTGACGGCCTCTGACATACTTTTAGTCTCCACAATTTCGATTCCAAAATCCTTAAAAGCAGCCATGATCTTGCTGTTATCGACTCCCAGACAAACAATCGCCTTCACCTTTTCTTTCACGAGTTCAAAGAGTTGTGTATAATCGTTCCCTTTGTCGGTCCCTCCAACAATCCATACCACATCCGTCGTCATACTCTCGAGCGCGTACCATACCGAATTGATATTGGTGGCCTTGGAGTCGTTGATGAATTCAATTTCGTGCACCCGCATGAAGCGCTCAAGCCGGTGTTCGACTCCCTGAAAATCGCTCAGACATTCCCTGATCTCGTCCTTCCGGAGTTTAAGCACCATCCCGGAAATCCCGGCTGCCATCGAATTGTTAAGGTTGTGTTTCCCTTGTAGTGCCAGTTCTAAAATTGTCATATCGAAAGTATTATTGAATACGTTTAGTTTCATTGATTTGTCTTCTACCCATGCGCCTTCCAGGACTTTATGATCAATTGAGAAAGGCAGTTTCTTACCAGGAAGGTCCCTCTTTGCCAACTCTTCCTTAATCACTGGATCATCATCATTGTAGATGAAGAAATCCTCCTCCGTCTGGTTCTGCACGATTCTGAATTTGGAATCAGTATAGTGCTGCATTTGGTAGTTGTAACGGTCGAGGTGATCCGGTGTAATATTGGTTAGAATAGCCAGATTGGCCCTAAAATCGAACATCCCGTCCAGCTGGAAACTCGAAATTTCAAGCACGTAATAATCAAAGTTCTCTTCAGCTACCTGCCTTGCAAAGCTCTTGCCAATGTTTCCGGCTAATCCCACATTTAACCCGGCGCGCTTCAGCAAATCGTATATCAAAAGTGTTGTAGTAGTCTTTCCATTACTGCCTGTGATACAGATCATCTTCGCGTTGGTAAAGCGGCCTGCCAGTTCAATTTCTGATATCACAGGAATCCCTGCCTTCACCAGCTCTTTGATGACAGGCGCCTTATCCGGGATACCCGGACTCTTAACTACCAAATCAGCATTTAAAATGGATTCAAAAGTGTGCTTCCCCTCTTCGAAAGGAATGGCATTCATGGTAAGATCAGCCAGGTATTCAGGCAAGATGGCACCCAGATCGGAGACGAAAACGTCAAATCCTTTGGCCTTACCAAGGATAGCCGCTCCCACGCCGCTCTCTCCTGCCCCCAAAACTACCAGCCGCTTTTGCTTCATTTCTATCGGATTTTAAGTGTTGCAATCGTTAAGACCGAAAGAATAATCCCAACAATCCAGAAGCGGGTCACAATTTTAGCCTCCGGAAAACCCATTTTCTGATAATGATGATGCAGCGGCGCCATCAGGAAGACTCTCCTGCCTTCACCATATTTCTTTTTAGTGTATTTGAACCAGCAAACCTGTATCATGACGGAAATATTTTCGATCAGGAAGACGCCACACAACAACGGAATCAGAATCTCCTTCCGGATGATGATGGCAAAGACAGCCAGAATTCCTCCCAGCGACAGACTCCCGGTATCGCCCATAAAGACTTGCGCCGGATAGGAGTTGTACCACAGGAAACCGATACAGGCCCCGATGAAGGCCGAAATGAAGACGGTGAGCTCACCGGTGAATGGTATATACATGATATTCAGGTATCCTGCATAGATAAAGTTACCACTGAGGTAGGCGAAGACACCCAATGTGGTCCCGCTGATGGCCGAGACTCCGGTCGCCAGCCCATCCAGTCCGTCGGTTAGATTGGCTCCATTGGAAACCGCCGTGATAATGAAAATGATGACGAGGGCATACAGGAGCCATACAACTTTATCGGCATTTTTACCGGCCCAGCCCACCAAAACTTTATAATCAAACTGGTGATCCTTGATAAACGGAATGGTTGTTTCGGTCGATTTCCGGTCGATGGTAACCTGACGCGTCTCCTTTTTCCCCGTCTGGGAATTGACAACTGATTCGGTTTTTACCCTTCCGTTGGGAAGATATACCTGGTCGCGAACGATCACGCTATCATTGAAATAGAGCGTTCCGGCTACGATCAGGCCCAGCATGACCTGACCCATGATCTTAAATTTGCCTGCCAACCCTTGCTTATCTTTCAGAAAGACCTTGATATAATCATCTATGAATCCGATCACTCCCAGCCAGATGGTGGCAGTGATCATCAGGATGATATAGACATTTTCGAGTTGGGCAAAGAGCAGCACCGGAATCAGGATGGAGGCTATTATAATGATTCCTCCCATGGTTGGCGTTCCCTTTTTCTGCAGCTGACCTTCGAGCCCGAGGTCCCGAATCTCTTCGCCAATCTGCTGCTTTCTCAATATGCTGATTACCTTTTTACCCCAGATAGTGGAGATTAACAACGCCACGATCACGGCCAGAGCCGAACGGAAAGAGATGTATTCAAACATCCTGGCACCCGGGATATCAAATTTGTCGAGGTATTTAAAGAGGTAATAGAGCATATATGGTTAGTTTAAGGTCGATGCATTAAATATTTCTTTTACAATTTCACGATCATCGAAATGGTGTTTCACACCTTTAATCTCTTGATAATCTTCGTGTCCCTTGCCTGCAATCAGGATGATATCACCGCTGTGAGCCATCATACAGGCAGTGCGGATGGCTTCTTTGCGGTTGGTGATGGCAAGCACTTTCGAAAGCTGCACGACAGGTACCCCAGCCATCATATCGGCGATGATCTGATCAGGTTCTTCCGAACGCGGATTGTCTGATGTGAGAATGAGCCGGTCGCTGGCATTTACCGCTTCCAGGGCCATCTCGGGTCTCTTGGTCTTATCGCGGTCACCACCTGCCCCAACCACGCAAAACACCAACTGGTCGCCGGTTTTTGTTTCGTTGATGGTGGACAAAACATTCTTGAGCGCATCCGGCGTATGCGCATAATCGACTACCGCGAAGTAACCGACTGGCGAGCGGAATATCTCGAAACGGCCATCGACAGGCTTCAGCATGCTCATCACCCTCAACACCTCATCAGCATCTCCACCCAGCAGGACGGCGGCGGCATAGACCGCCAGCAGATTATAGGCATTGAAGTTTCCGGCAAAATGATTCCAGAATTCCTTGCCATTGATGTTGAGCAACATACCATCGAAGTGACTCTCCACCACCTTTACCATGAAATCGGCCATGGTGCGGGCAGAGTAAGTATATTTTCCCGCCTTGGTATTTTGTAGCATCACCAGGCCATTTTTATCATCCACATTCGTCAGGGCAAAAGCCTCGACGGGCAGCTGATCGAAAAATTTCTTTTTCGCATCGCGGTATTCGGCAAAAGTCTTGTGGTAATCGAGGTGATCATGGGTCAGGTTACTGAAAATAGCACCATCGAAAATGATGCCGGAGATACGCTTTTGATCGATGGCATGGGAGCTGACCTCCATGAAACAGTGGGTGCAGCCGGCAGTGACCATCTCTGCCATGGTCTCCTGCAGCTGAAGCGCATCGGGCGTGGTGTGGCTGGCATCGACTTTCTTGTCACCGATGAAATTACAGATCGTGGAAAAAAGTCCGCACTGATTTCCCAATCCGGTAAACAACCTGTATAAAAGGGTGGCGGTAGTCGTTTTGCCATTTGTACCGGTAACCCCAACTACTTTCATCTTTTGGGAGGGCTGATCATAATAATTCGCAGCGACCACACCCAAATCAGCGGCTGGATCCTGTGAGAGAATCCAGGTTACTGAAACCTCCGGATTTTCTGGTAATACCTCACACAAAACGGCCTTTGCACCCTTTTCGAGAGCAGCCTGAATGTACTGATGGCCATCGGCATGGGTGCCAGAAGTGGCTACAAAGAGCGATCCAGCCTTTACCTTTCTGGAGTCGAAAGCGATACCCGAGATTTCGATAGTATCATCTCCCCTAATCGTCAAACCACTAATTCCCAATAATATATCTTTTAACCTTTTCATCCCTTTTCGTTCTCAATTTTTCATTTTCTCAGTTCCTCAGTTCCTGCCTTCACCCTTCGACTCCGCTCAGGGACCGGCAACACATCTTATCCAAGCGTAATTACAATGTTTTGTCCTCTCCGCGTCGGGTCGCCAGCGCGCAATGACTGAGATTTCACCCTGCCAAAGCCTCTGAGGGAAACCCTGAGACCCGATTTCTCAAGAAGATAGACCGCGTCTGTGGCCCCCATCCCCCTCACATTCGGAATCATTCCCGGTTTCATTTCCCTGCTGCTGACGGAGACACCATCCTCTTCACGGTTGGCTTCCACCCATTCAGATTTATAAAAACTCCAGCCGTTCATGATGTCCAGCTCGTTCAAAACCTTTGCTATATCTTTTTTCCGGCCGGCGGCAAATCCCGGATAGTCTTCAACAATTTTCGGATCTTTGTAATCAAAATCAGTATTGGTACCGAGTTCGTAAGCATAGACATAATCAGCTATCTGTTTGAAAACCGGTGCCGCGACTGATGCTCCGTAATAATCTCCCAACGGTTTGTTGACGACCACTATGCACGAATATTTCGGTTCTTCGGCAGGGAAATAACCTACGAAAGAGGCCTGGTAAACTTTCCTGCCGTTCTTGTTATATCCCTCATTCTTGTTAGCCACCTGGGCTGTACCCGTCTTGCCGGCAATCTTGTAGGTGGCTGCCCTAAGCGCCATTCCCGTACCTCTTTCAATAACCCCTTCCAGCATGGCACGGGCTTTACGAAGTGTCCGGTTGGAACAGATTGACCGGATCAGGGTCTTGTTTCCAAAGCTCTTGCTGATTTCGCCATCCTTAACGATAGCCTTGACCAGCCGTGGCTGCATCATGGTGCCATCGTTGGCTACCGCATTGTAAAAAGCAAGTATTTGCAACGGTGTTACTTTTAGCTCATAACCGTATGAAATCTGGGTCATACTCACACCCGACCACATTCTGTCGCCAGGCCTGTTGAAATAAGGGTCGCCTTCGCCGCTGATCCCAACTTTCAAAGGAATATCCAGTCCAAAATCATGAATCCTGTCAAAGAAATCCTTCTCTTCACCGGCATAAGCTGAGGTGATCAGTTTGGCCACCCCGACATTCGAGGAAACCTCGAAAACATGTTTGGCTGTAATTTTTCCATATCCGCCCTTCTTTTCGGTATCAGCATCTCGAACCTTCCATTTCTTATTGATCCACAAGCCATTACCCGTATCGACAACCGTAGAAGTATCTATCCTTCTATCCTCAAACGCAGCCATCAAAGAAGCTAGTTTGAAGGTCGATCCGGGCTCGGAACAACCTGCGTTTCCCAATGCGTAATTCTGGTATCCCTGGATGAGCTCGCCGCTGCTGTTTCTTCCAAAGTTGGAGATCGCCTTGATATCGCCGGTTTTTACCTCCATCAGGATAGCAGTTCCGTATTGCGCTCTGGTTCTCTCGAGTGTTCTGCGCAGGGAATAGGTGACCTGATCCTGTAGTTTCACATCCAGCGTAGTAATCAGATCGCATCCTTCGGTCGGCTCTTCCAGATGCACTTCCATGGTACGGCCGGAGATGTTGGCCTTCTGGGCCAGTCCGGCTTCACCTTTCAGGTATTCTTCAAAAGATTCTTCCAATCCGAAGGCACCCACCTGAGCAGGCAGTCCATCCGAAATACCCTCTTTCATCTTGCCAAGTGTCCTGCTTTCCAGGTTTCCGAGTGGATAGATCCGCTCATAATCTTGCTCGATGATGAGCCCGCCATTGAACTGTCCGTTCCGGAAAATCGGAAACCGCTTGATTTTCTGCAGACCTTCATAATCGATCTTGCGGGAAGAAATCAGAAAATAATGATCCCCCTTTTGATAAGCGTTCGACAGGGCACGCCGGTAGGCAGTAGCGGACTTATCCCGGAAAAACCGGGAAAGCATCAGGGCAAGAGAGTCGACATCGTGTGAAAAATATTTTTTTAATGGAGGAACGCCCAGGTCCATTCTCAGTCTGTAGTGCGGGATGGATGCTGCCAGCGGACTGCCATCAGCCGAGCAGATGGTTCCCCTGCGAGCCTGCACAGGAACCTCCACCACCTTAAACAGCTTGCTTTTTTCGCTCCATTGGGACGAGAAGAACTGGATCTTAACCACCAGGACAAGTATGAGCAAAGTGATCACGACGATCCCAACGTAGATCATCTTAAACCTTTGCAATATGCCCTGTTTCACCTCCATAGCTAAATTTTCTCTACATAAATTTTTCTGGGCGGTACCCTGGATGATTCGAGGCCCATTTTGTTATTCTTAATGCGGTCGAGGATCTCGGAAGGCCTCGTCAGCTTGATGATATCTGCGGCCACGCTGATGGAATGTGCCCTGAGTTCCTTCACGTCCCTATCCAGCTTGTCCACTTCACGCAGCACTTTTGCAGTCTTGTACCGGACAGTTATGTTGGCCACCAACATCAGAAAAATGATGAACAGCAAGAGCTTGTTTCGCACGAAAATCTCTCGCTCGAAGAACTTTCCGTTCAGCAGCTCCCCCAGGGTAAATCGACTATTTTTCTTTTTTTCTTCCATTTTTAGTTCCTTTGCGCGATCCGCAATTTCGCGCTTCTCGCCCTTGGATTCTTGTCTGTTTCAGCATTACCAGGCACTATGACTTTCCTGGTAAGGACTTCGAAAGGCAGATGATAATGCCCGAAAAAGTCCTGTTCAGTCTTGCCGTCGATCCGGCCCGAACGCATAAAATTCTTGACCATCCTGTCTTCCAGCGAATGGTAAGCAATCACTACCAGCCGACCACCCGGTTTCAGCACATCCAGTGTACTTACCAGGAAAGCCTCGAGGGCCTCCATCTCGCCATTGACTTCAATGCGCAAAGCCTGGAAGACCTGGGCGAGGTATTTTTTTTCGATCTTCGCCGGCACGCAGCGTTGGATGGCGTTCAGAAACTCGCTAACGGTCACGATCTTCTCAGCTGTCCTCGCCTGCTCTATCGTCTGGGACAGATTTCTCCAGTTCTGGATCTCACCATATTCCCTGAACATCACGCCCAGCTGTGACACTTCGTATTCGTTGATGACTTTCACGGCATCTTTTTCGGCCGACTGGTTCATACGCATATCCATCTGACCTTCAAAACGGAAGGAAAAACCACGGTCGGGCTGATCAAAATCATGTGAGGAAACGCCCAGATCAGCGAGAATTCCGTCCACTTTGGTGATTTCGTGGTAACGCAGGAAATTCTTCAGGTATTTGAAGTTGTGATTGACAAACAGGAGCCGTTGGTCGTCTATGACATTCCGGAGAGCATCCTCATCCTGGTCGAAGGCAACCAGTTTACCACCCTTCAGCTTTTCGAGTATTCGGCGCGAATGTCCCCCTCCCCCGTACGTAACATCCACATAGATGCCATTGGGTTGCAGGTTTAGTCCGTCGATGCTCTCTTCAAGCAACACCGGTGTGTGATACTCACTCATGCGACGACTGTTATGTTATTAAAAATTTTCCATCGGTCCACCAAGCAGCTCCCTGTACAACCTGGTGTAGTCTTCATCGCTAAGTCTTGATGCCTGATGCCGTGAAGGCTCCCATAACCTCATCCGCATCCCCTGTCCGGTAAATATTGCTTCTTTCGTTATCCCTGCATACTGAAGCATCTCGTCGGGAATATTCAGCCGGCCATTTTCGGCCATCGTCACCGTTACGATCTCTTCGTAATACCTTGATAACATTTTACTGTGAACAGGATCATCCATGTTCAAACGTTTCCTCAATCTTTCTACCTTTGTTTGCCAGGTAGAATAGGGATAAAGGTTCAAACAGGCGTCGTAAACATCTTTTTCGACAACAAATAAAGGCTCAAGCGCATCGCCCATCTCCTTTTTAAATGGAGCCGGAAGCACGATACGCCCTTTACCGTCGACGGTTGCACTGTATTTGTTCGAAAATGAGACCATTTCTACCTGACCTAATTGTAAAACGTAAAAGTATACATTATTACACTTCGTGACAATATGTGACACTTTATTACACAAAACAATTTCTCAACAGGTTGTTAACAATTTTGCTCGAATTATCATGATTTATGTTGGTAACTTGTTGGTAAACTATGTTTGTGTCCAGCGTCATGCTGAACTTGATTCAGCATCCCCTCGATGCTTAATGCGTCATTCTGCTATCCCTCGTTTGAAACGAGGGATCACTCCGTTCTTCATTGTTCACTTTTCATTGTTCACTTCATGAAGCCAATAGTTCTAAAAGATTTAGTCGCTGAAAAGAATGCCAAACTGGCCCGCCGTATTCCCGGATTTGTATATGGATGGATGAATCGTCTGCTGCACATCCGTGAACTCAACGAAATCATTTTCGGTAATATCGACAAGATGGGGATCGATTTCGTGGTTGCCTCGCTAGAATATTTTAAGGTCTCATTTGACTTTCAGGGTACTGAAAACCTCCCAAAAGAAGGGCGGTATATCTTTGCCTCCAACCATCCGTTGGGCGGATTCGATGGTTTAATCCTCATCAATGGAGTACATAAATTTCTGGGGTCCTCGCTCTTTCTTGTCCGCGATGAGCTGACTAAAATCCCCCAGCTGAAGGAGTTGTTTATCCCAATAAACAAATTCGGAAACCAGCGAAGCTCTATCAATCAGATCAATGCTGCATACGAGACTAACAAGCAAGTACTGCTATTTCCTGCCGGTCTTGCATCCAGAAGGAAACACTGGGTTACCCGTGATCTTGTGTGGCACAAGCACTTCATCCAGAAATCAGTCGAACACAAGCGGGATGTCATTCCTGTTTTCATGAGCGGACGGAACTCTTCGTTCTTTTACTTTCTCTCCAATTTCAGACAGTTTATCGGCATTAAACTCAACATTGAGATGTTTCTGCTCCCCGACGAGATGTTCAGGCAGAAGGGTAAGAAATTTTCGATCACCTTCGGAAAGCCAATCCCCTGGCAAACCTTCGACACCAGCAAGACACCCGCTCAGTGGGCTGAGGAAGTGAAAAAAGTGGTGTACGAACTTGAAAGGAAGTGACAATATTTTTATCGTATCCTTAAATCTATTCGAGTTTTCTGCTCTCTTTTACCGGTGGTAAAAAATTCTCTCTCGTCACCACTTTTTTTCCAGTTTTCCATCAGGAGAATTGAGTTTGAACTGTCGACAAATTGTCGACAGTTCAATGCCATCTTCCAGTTTAACCCGAATTTTCATTTTGAACCAATAGTCGCGGGGGTTGCTGCTGTTTGTCAGAATGCTTACCACATCAATCACTGAAAAATACCACTGCTCTTCCAATACCTCCCAATGAGTTCGCACTTTTTTCTCTTCAAATAACTTCAGGTTGTCCATATTAATTTTTCTTGTGGGGACAATTTGTCCCCAGGTAGAAATGCAATTCAAAAAATAGTTCCGTTACGACTTGTTTCCCTCATTTCAACATCTTCTGCCTGCATTTTCAACTGTCCCATTTTTTGGGACAGTTCACTTCCCTCTTGGATAATCCAGACGATGCTGACACGAAGGCTGCAATGTCTGTTAAGAATAGAATTCCTTGGCTTCAGATACTGAAAATAATTCGCCCGAGTCATTTTCTTCAATAAACGGCCCTATAGCATAGTCCTCAAGTACATACTCAATTTTGCCAAAAGTCTGAATGTCTATCTGCACCGCAAATGGATGTTTTTTGCCGTCAGTTACGTAGGTCTTTTTTATTTCTAACATAATCGAGTATTTAAATGATTATCTTTTGCCGAAATATAATCAATTTGTGAAACGAAATTTAAAAGAAACGTGGAATAATCAGAATTACCGAAATATTAAATATAGCGTTTAGCTGAGTTCTGGTATTGAAACCGTCCAAATTTCTTTATTACCACAGGATATTAAGCAAAACGCCACGTGCAAGCGTGGTCGTTGCTTTACATCTGTTTGTCGGGTTCTTGGTCGGACCTCAAGTACAGCGTGGGCAATTTGACCACGCTGTTTTTTAATAACGCTTTTGGGAACTGATTGATATACTCTAATTTTAAAACAACTTTATCGAGACAGAATATGACTAAAAAAGCAAAAGCTGATGAGTTATTCATTGCTAATGAAGAGAAAGCGAAACGTACAGTTGAGCTTATCATTGCCAACAAAGAACTTGCCTTTCAAAACAGGGAGAAAGAAAAACGTGCTGCTGAATTAATTATCGCTGACAAGGAGCTTGTCTTTCAAAAAGAAGAGAAGAAGAAACGGGCAGCAGAGCTTATCATCGCAAACAAGGAGCTTACCTTTCAAAGCAAAGAGAAAGAAAAGCGGGCAGATGAGTTAATCATTGCTGACAAAGAACTTGCCTTTCAAAACAGGGAGAAAGAAAAGCGGGCGGATGAGTTAATGCTTGCCAACAAAGAACTTGCCTTTCAAAACAAAGAGAAAGAAAAGCGGGCAGATGAGTTAATCATTGCCAACAAAAAGCTCGCCTTTCAAAACAAAGAGAAAGAGAAACGGGCGGATGAGTTAATCATTGCCAACAAAGAGCTGGCCTTTCAAAACGATGAGAAAGAGAAACGGGCGGCAGAATTAATCATTGCCAATAAAGAGCTTGTCTTTCAAAACAGGGAGAAAGAAAAGCGGGCGGATGAATTAATGCTTGCCAACAAAGAACTTGCCTTTCAAAACAAAGAGAAAGAAAAGCGGGCAGATGAGTTAATCATTGCCAACAAAAAGCTTGCCTTTCAAAACAAAGAGAAAGAGAAACGGGCGGACGAGTTAATCATTGCCAACAAAGAGCTGGCCTTTCAAAACGATGAGAAAGAGAAACGGGCGGCAGAATTAATCATTGCCAATAAAGAGCTTGTCTTTCAAAACAGGGAGAAAGAAAAGCGGGCAGATGAGTTAATCCTTGCCAACAAGGAACTTGCTTTTCAAAATGAAGAGAAAGAAAAACGAGCTGCTGAGAAAGAAAAACGTGTAGAAGAGCTAGGTATTGCCAATAAAGAACTTGCATTTCAAAACGAAGAGAAAGAAAAAAGGGCAGCAGAGTTAGTCATTGCTAACAAAGAACTTGCCTATCAGAGTGAAGAGAAAGAAAAACGTGCTGCAGAGTTAATCATTGCAAATAAAGAACTTGCTTTTCAGAGTGAAGAGAAAGAAAAACGTGCAGATGAGCTTATCACCGCTAACAAAGAACTCGAGCAATTCGCTTATGTGGCTTCGCACGATTTGCAGGAACCGTTACGAATGGTTGTAAGTTATACTCAATTGCTCGAAAAAAGATATAAAGATAAATTAGATCAGGATGCAAATGACTTCATTCATTATGCTGTTGACGGTGCAAACCGCATGCAGAAACTAATTAACGATCTGCTTGATTATTCAAGAACAACTTCCCA
>Ga0209430_1000506_pt1 | contig 39543 bp, 30 predicted proteins | sample BarGraIncub1133A_FD_184504 | JGI IMG/M metagenome (GOLD analysis project Ga0209430, IMG submission 184504) | Arctic peat soil microbial communities from Barrow, Alaska - Barrow Graham LP Incubations 11-33A (SPAdes) (version 2) | ecosystem: Environmental > Terrestrial > Soil > Wetlands > Peat... | reverse complement strand
CGAATTGGCCTATCTGAACACCGGCATAACCCTGAATCTGACCGACCGTCGCAATGTGCTCGAAAACGGTGAATTTAAAACGGAAGTATTCCATTCCACAGATGGACTCAGAGAATTCGTGCGTTTCCTCGATGCTTCCCGCGAACCCCTCATTGAAGACGTCATTTATATTTCAACCGACAAATTCGGCACCCCGGTCGAAGTGGCCATGATGTACAACCAATCGTACAACGAAAACATTTTCTCATACGTCAACAACATCAACACCATCGAAGGTGGAACGCACCTTGCCGGTTTCCGTCGCGGACTGACCCGTACGCTCAAGAAATACGCCGAAGATTCTAAAATGCTGGACAAGGTGAAGATCGAAATAACCGGTGATGACTTCCGCGAAGGGCTTACCGCTGTTATATCCCTAAAAGTGGCTGAACCCCAGTTCGAAGGACAAACCAAAACCAAGCTTGGCAACAATGAAGTAATGGGTTCTGTCGACATGGCCATCAGTGAAGTGCTGAAAAACTACTTGGAAGAACATCCCAAGGAAGCCAAGATCATCGTGGACAAGGTCATTCTGGCTGCTACGGCCCGTTATGCGGCTCGTCATGCCCGTGAATTGGTGCAACGCAAGAATCCGCTGTCCGGCGGAGGCCTCCCCGGCAAACTAGCCGATTGCTCCGATAAAGACCCTTCCAGATGTGAATTCTTCCTGGTCGAAGGAGACTCCGCAGGTGGTACGGCCAAACAAGGTCGCTCCCGTCAGTTCCAGGCCATTATGCCGTTACGCGGTAAGATCTTGAACGTGGAAAAAGCCATGACCCACAAGATTCTCGAAAACGAAGAAATCCGCAATATTTATACAGCCCTTGGCGTTTCCATCGGAACCGATGAAGACAGCAAAGCACTGAACATAAGCAAGCTGAGATACCACAAGATCATCATCATGACCGATGCCGACGTCGATGGTTCGCACATCGACACCCTGCTGATGACCTTCTTTTTCCGTCAAATGAAAGTGCTGATCGAGAACGGATACTTATACATTGCCACCCCGCCACTTTACCTTTGCAAAAAAGGTAAGGTCGAAGAATATTGCTGGAATGAAGTCCAACGGCAGCAATTCATCGAAAAATACGGCAGTGGAAACGAAAACGCTGTTCACACACAGCGCTACAAAGGTCTTGGTGAAATGAATGCCGAACAACTTTGGCACACCACCATGGACCCCGATCAACGTACTTTACGCCAAGTGACCATTGAAAACGCCGCCGATTGCGACCATGTTTTCTCGATGCTCATGGGCGATGACGTAGCACCGCGCCGCGAATTCATCGAAGCCAATGCGACCTATGCCAACATCGATGCTTAATTAAAATTTTCAACAAATAGGATGAAAAAGGGTGACTGCAAGGTCACCTTTTTTTTTGTTGGTATCTTAAAAATTCCGTACTTTCGGCATTGAAACCCTAAATCAATGCCCATGAATTCGATAGTCATCGTTTTGATTGCCGCGCTGGTACTTACCATCGGCTATGCTTTTTACGGAAGATTCATTGCCCGAAAAGTCATGATGTTGAACGGACGTAATACCGTTCCTTCCGTCGTAATGAATGACGGGCAAGATTATGTGCCGACTAGCAGGACAGTGCTGATGGGGCATCATTTTGCCGCAATTGCAGGAGCCGGACCCCTGATTGGCCCTGTTTTGGCCGCCCAGTTCGGATTCCTTCCAGGAGTTTTGTGGATACTTATCGGTGCCGTAGTTGCAGGAGCTGTACAGGATATGGTCATTCTGACCGCTTCGGTCCGTTACAACGGGAAATCCATTGCTGAAATAGCCAAAGACCTGGTTGGCAAACGATTAGGGTTTATAACTTCCATCGCTGTCATTACGATTCTGATCATTTCCTTGGCCGGTCTGGGCATACCGGTGGTCAACGCATTGAAACATTCGCCATGGGGTACCTTCACGGTTGGTTTCACTATCCCGGTAGCCATCTTTGTTGGAATCTATCTAAAGTATATCCGGCCTGATAAAATTCTGGAAGGCACAATAATCGGAGTAGTCTTGATCCTTTTTGGCGTGTTCTTCGGGCCGACTTTTCAAAATTCCGCCTTCGGACAATTCCTGAATTTCAACGATAAACAGTTGTGTATCATTTTGGCGGTTTATGGCTTTTTCGCTGCGGCACTGCCAGTTTGGTTGCTACTTCTACCCAGAGATTATCTGAGCACGTATATGAAACTGGGTGTCATCTTCATTCTGGTCATTGGCATCATCATTGTTCAGCCGCACATCCAGATGCCGGCCTTCACACCTTTCATTCATGGCGGAGGACCCATCATTCCTGGTAAAGTGTTCCCGTTCTTGTTCATCACCATCGCTTGTGGAGCGCTTTCAGGCTTTCATTCACTGATCAGTTCCGGTACGACACCCAAACTGATCAAGAACGAAAAGGACATCTTGCCCATCGGTTACGGAGCGATGTTGCTGGAAGGATTCGTCGGAATCGTTGCCTTGCTTGCGGCCACCGTTTTGCCGACTTCCGATTATTTCGCCATCAATACTTTGCCTGAAACCTTTGCTAAGCTTCATTTGATACCGCATGATTTGCCCATGCTTTCTTCCTTAGTTGGAGAAAATCTAGCAGGTCGGCCCGGCGGATCCGTTTCGCTGGCGGTGGGGATGACATACGTGTTTAAGGATATACCCTGGCTGACCCATCTGATGGGCTACTGGTACCATTTCTGCATCATGTTCGAAGCCTTGTTTATCCTGACCACCATCGATGCAGGAACACGAATCGGAAGGTATCTGCTTCAGGACCTGTTCCACCCGGTAACGAAGAAATTTTCCAAAAAACAAACCTGGTTCGATGCTGTTTTCTTTTCGGCACTCATTACTGTAGCTTGGGGCTATTTGCTGTACACGGGAAATGTTTCCACTATCTGGCCGCTGTTCGGTACAGCCAATCAGATGCTGGCCGTCATTGCCTTCGCCGTTGGAACAACTTATATACTGCGTTCTGGCAAAGGTAAATACGCCTGGGTGACGATTGTTCCCATGATTTTTGTTACTGTGACGACATTGACTGCTGCATACATGAACATTTTTGACAATTTCCTACCCAAAGGTTTGTATGTGCTGTCGGTTGTATCAGCCTTGTTGATCGTGTTGGTTTGCCTGGTGTTGGTAGAAAGCGCTCTCTGCTGGAGAAAGATTTCCAAAATGAGCGAACTTGAACGTAAGAACGTTAAAATCCGATTGATAGGAGAAGAAGGCTAAACTTATTTCCCGTAATCGCAATTGATGATGTCGTGAATGGTTATGAGCCCGATGATGTCTGAAACATCCTTGGGGTTGTGCACGGCAATCGAGGTGATTTTGTTGGTCGTCATCAGTTCCAACGCATCGTTGATTTGGGCTAAAGCCGAAATCTTTTTGAATCCGACCGTCATGATATCGACAGCACGGTGGGTGAGGATGTCGTCGTAACGCTGGATGGCGCGACGAATGTCTCCATCCGTAATGATTCCGGTGATGATCCCGTTTGCATTCAGCACCATGGTCATGCCTTTGCGACGATCGCTAACAACAAAGATTACATCCTTGAACAAATCCGACTCCTTAACGGTAGGGATGTCCCGACTCATCAGATCTTCCACTTGCGTCAACAGACGTCTTCCCAGCGCACCGCCCGGATGGTAAACGGCATAATCTTCAATGTTGAAGCCCCTGCGTTTCATCAGGCAAACGGTAAGCGCATCCCCCATGACTAAGGTCGCGGTGGTTGAAGTGGTCGGCGCGACACCCAGCGGGCAGGCTTCAGCAGTAACCGCTACATCGAGAATCAAGTCGGCTTCCCGACCAAGTGGCGAATTGGCATTGCCGGTCATGGCTACGATAGATGCTCCAATCCGACGAATTGGCGATAGGATGTTCGTGATTTCCAGGGTGCTGCCACTGTTGGAGATGGCAATGACCACATCGTCGCGGTGGACCATGCCCAAATCACCGTGAATGGCATCCGTGGCATTCATAAAAATGGCCGGAGTGCCAGTAGAAGCTAAAGACGCAGCGATTTTTCTCCCGATAAGGCCGGTTTTCCCGATACCCGTCACCACAATTTTCCCCGGGCATTCATAAATAAGTTCTATAACTTGGCTGAATTCTTTACCGATGCGGGCACTGACTTTTTCAAGTTCAGTGATTTCCTGTTTGAAAACGGAGTGGCTTATTTCTATGTAGTTCATGAGGAGAGAGTTAAAATTGTTTGACAAGTGCGTCGATGGCCTGTGCCTGCCTGAACACTTCCCGGATGCCTTCAAGACGGAGCTGGTTGGGCCCGTCTGAAAAGGCGTGATCCGGATCCGGATGCACTTCGGCAAAAACCGCATCCACTCCAGTGGCCAATGCCGCCCGCATCAAAGGTGGGACCATTTCTCGGTTGCCACCGGTTGAAGTGCCTTGACCGCCTGGCTTCTGGACCGAGTGCGTAGCATCAAAAACAACCGGATAACCTAAGGAACGCATTTCTACAAGACCGGTCATATCCACGATCAGGTTGTTGTACCCGAAAGAGCTGCCGCGTTCGCAGAGCAAAATCTGCTGGTTCCCGGCTTCTTCCAACTTAGTGATGACGTTTTTCATGTCCCAGGGTGCCATGAACTGACCTTTTTTCACATTGATAATTTTGCCGGTTTGTGCGGCAGCCACCAGTAAATCGGTTTGCCGGGATAAAAAAGCAGGAATTTGAATCATGTCCACCACTTCGCCGACGGGTTTGCATTGATACGATTCATGTACATCTGTCACGACAGGCAGATCCAGTTCGTGACGAACCTTTTCTAATATGCGCAAGCCTTCCTCCATACCCACTCCTCGTGGTGCGTGGATGGAGGAACGGTTCGCTTTATCAAAAGACGATTTGAATATCAGGTGAATGCCCAGCTCGTAACAGGTCTTTTTTAAGGACTCGGCCACCATCATGATCATGGCTTCACTTTCAATGGCGCATGGGCCAGCAATGAGTACAAACGGAAGGGTTCCGCCAATGGAGAATTTTCCCGAAACGGTTATTTCTTTGGTCGTTATCATCGTTTAAAAGCTTTTTTCTAGGAGGAAATCCCTGCAGGCCTGTGCTGAACTGCACTGACCCTATGCTGAAATACCCCCGCAAAGGTATCTTTTCCTCTGAAAAAATTGGTTATCTTTACAACAAATTTTCAATGAGTAATAGAATGAGCACCAACATACAAGATATTTTAAAACACCGCATCCTTGTTCTGGACGGAGCTACCGGCACTATGATCCAAACTTTCGGACTAACTGAAAAAGATTTCAGAGGTACTCGTTTTACCAATTTTCATAAAAATTTAAAAGGCCACAACGATTTGCTTTGCCTGACCAAGCCCGAAGTGATCAGCCAAATCCATGCGGCTTACCTCCAGGCAGGAGCCGACATCATCGAAACCAATTCCTTCAATGCCAATGCGATTTCCCTAGCCGATTACGATATGAGTTCGTTGGTCTACGAGATAAACCGCAAAGCTGCTGAACTGGCCAGAGCCGCTGCCGATTTGCAAACGCAACTCACCCCCGAAAAACCCCGCTTTGTGGCCGGTTCCATGGGGCCGACCAATAAAACGGCATCCATGTCGGCTGAAGTCGCCAATCCCGCTGCCCGCGGGGTGACCTTCGACGAATTGGTCGCAGCTTATCGCGAACAAGTCCGCGGCCTACGCGACGGCGGAGTGGATATCCTTTTGGTGGAAACCATCTTCGACACCCTCAATGCCAAAGCTGCCCTTTTCGCCATTGCAGAAGAAGCCGAAACATCCGGAATCAGCCTGCCAATCATGGTCTCCGTTACCGTAGCAGACCTCAGTGGCCGGACTCTTTCTGGACAAACACTTCAAGCATTCCTGACTTCCGTTTCACACGTGAACGTATTAAGCGTCGGGATGAACTGCGGCTTCGGCGCCACGCAGATGCGTCCATACTTGGAAGAACTTGCCGGTTCCACCCATTTCCGCGTCAGCCTGCACCCCAACGCCGGCTTGCCCAATTCGTTCGGCGAATACGACGAAACCGGCGAAACCATGGCTCATACCTTGGAAGAATACCTGCAGAAAGGTTGGATCAACATCATCGGTGGATGCTGCGGTACCACAGCAGAACACATTGCCGCGATTTCAGCCATTGCCTCCAGATTCAGCCCTCGCATACTTCCTGCCCGCAAGCACGAAACAAAAGTCAGCGGCTTGGAAGTGCTGACCATTCAACAACAAAGCAATTTCGTGAACATCGGGGAGCGCACCAACGTGTCCGGTTCCCGCAAGTTTGCCCGCCTCATGAAGGATGAAAAATATGAGGAAGCACTTTCGGTAGCCCGTCAACAGGTAGAAAACGGTGCTCAGATCATCGATATTTGTATGGATGACGCCATGCTGGATGCACAGGTTTCCATGGTTCAGTTCCTCCATTTGATTGCGTCCGAACCCGATATTTCAAAAGTGCCCTTGATGATAGACTCCTCCAAATGGGAAGTCATCGAGGCAGGTTTGAAATGTACACAGGGCAAATCCATCGTCAATTCCGTCAGCCTCAAAGAAGGTGAAGTCGCTTTTCTGCAGAAAGCTAAATTAGTACATCGCTACGGTGCCGCCATGGTGGTGATGCTGTTTGATGAAGCCGGCCAGGCCGATTCCTTCCAGCGAAAAATCGATGTGGCCAAGCGCAGTTACGACTTGCTGGTTGCCAACGGCTTCCCGTCCGAAGACATTATTTTTGACCCCAACGTACTGGCCATTGCCACCGGGATTTCCGAGCACGATAATTACGGTGTGGACTTCATCAACGCCTGCACCTGGATCAAAGCCAACCTTCCATACGCAAAAATCAGCGGTGGCATCAGCAACCTTTCCTTCTCCTTCCGAGGAAACGACATCGTCCGCGAAGCCATCCATTCGGTGTTCCTTTATTATGCCATTAAGGCTGGTCTCGACATGGGTATCGTCAACGCCGGACAATTACAGCCGTACGACCAGATTGACCCGAAGTTGCTACAACTCACGGAGGATGTGGTGCTGAACCGTCGCGCCGATGCCACCGAGGAAATGCTGGCTTATGCCGAAGAACTGAAAGCATCTGCCGGAGAAGCCGGAGCCGACGTAGCCGCTGATGAAAAGAATGCCTGGCGCCTACAATCTGTGGAAGAACGCCTGAAACACGCCTTAGTGCGCGGTATTGCCGATTTCTTAGTGGAAGACATCGAGGAATGCCTACAACTGTATCCAGCTGCCATCGACATCATCGAACAGCCCCTCATGAGCGGCATGAACGTAGTCGGTGACTTGTTCGGTAGTGGCAAGATGTTCTTACCACAGGTTGTTAAGAGTGCCCGCGTGATGAAAACTGCCGTTGCTTTGCTGGAACCGACCATCTTGTCTCAGAAAAAAGAATCGACCACCAAGCCAATAAAGATATTGATGGCAACAGTTAAAGGCGACGTCCATGACATCGGTAAGAACATCGTTAGCGTGGTGCTCTCTTGTAACGGTTTTGAAATCATCGACTTGGGAGTGATGGTGCCCGGTGATAAAATCATTGCGGAAGCCAGAGCCCATCAGGTAGATGCCATTGGATTGAGTGGTCTGATCACCCCTTCACTCGATGAGATGAAAAAGGTTTGCCAAACCCTGAAGGAACAAGGTTTTGATATTCCCGTCCTATTGGGGGGAGCCACAACCAGTGAACTCCACACGGCCATCCGTATCTGGCCAGAGTTCGAAGGCCACGTGTATCATGTCAAGGATGCTTCGCGTGCCGCACCTGCCCTGCAAAACGTGACAGATCCTCTATTGCGTGATGCGTTCCGGGAAGATACCAAAGCTCGTTACGACATTGTTCGCAAACTGCACGAACAGACCAAACGCAAGTCCGATTATCTCAGCTTGGCCGAAGCCCGCAAAAATTCCTTCATTATCGATTGGAAAGAAGAAATCATCGATGTTCCGGTTCAGCTTGGTATTCACACGATCGAGGAATTCCCTATTGACGAAATCATCCCGTATATTGATTGGACTTACTTTTTCTACACCTGGGATATGCGCGGAACGTTTCCGGCTGTCCTCGATCATCCCGAAAAAGGCATGGAAGCACGCAAACTATACAACGAAGCCCAAACCCTGCTGCATGAATTGAGTAGTGGTAAGAAATTGAAAGCCAAAGCGGTAGTCGGTCTTTTTGAGGCCAATTCCGTCAACGATGATATCGTTGTTACTTACGAAGGCAAGGCGTTTCCGTTTTACCAGCTTCGCGATCAACGCAAACGTCAGGCCGGTGAGTTCAACCTTTGTCTCTCTGATTTCATCGCTCCCAAGGAATCGGGTGTTCAGGATTATTTGGGAACCTTTGCCGCCTCCATTTCACAGGATCCGGCTGATTTGTCCAAACAGGCGCGTGAGGCTGGCGACGATTATACTGCCCTTCTTATCGAAACACTATGCGACCGATTGGTGGAAGCCTTTGCAGAATTGCTGCATTTGAAAGTTCGTCAAAACTACTGGGGGTATTCCCCGGACGAAGTTGGTCTGCCAGCTGAACTTACCGCCGAAAAGTTCCGTGGCATCCGACCGGCAATTGGCTATCCGTCTTGCCCCGACCACAGCGAAAAAGAACGTTTGTTTCAATTAATGGAAGTCGAAAAGCGCATTGGTACGACCTTGACAGACAGCTATATGATGATGCCGGCTTCTTCCGTGAGCGGATTCTATATGGCTAATCCACGTGCTAAATTCTACAACATCATACACATCACCAAAGACCAGGCCGACGATTACTTCAAACGAAAAGGCCGCGTATTCGAACCAATGAGGCAGTTGATACTGTAAAAAAAAGGGGAACCTCATACGAGATTCCCCCTTTACCATTGGAGTGGATTTAGAAACCGACTACGCCTTCAAGTACCAGTCCGTTGAAGTTTCCTCCGTGACGGATATCATTGCTGGCAAAGTTTTTGTAATCTTGATTTACGTATTCAACCTTGGCCATGATGTTTTTGGTTACAAACCAACCTGCAGATCCAGCCATTCTTTCTATCGTTACATCAGGTGCGCCAGTAACCTGGGCTGTAACTGTGTTGTAGCGACCACCTACCCAGAAATTTTCGTTTTTGCCAAAGCGGTATACCAGATCGGTGGCTAATTGGGTAGAGTTGCGTTCAGCCTTTTCAGTGCGGCTTCTGCCGGTAGAGGTTTCAGCCGTTGTAAACCATTCCAAACCTTTGAACTTAACAAATAAGTTTCCCATTCCTGAACTGATTTTATCCGTAAATCCTGGATTGTAACGTCCGGAAAATGCAGCAGTGGTAGAAATGGCATTTTCCATTACACCAAAATAATGGGAGCCGGAACGGTCACCACCATAAAGTGTATTGCTGATGGATCCAGCCGTTGAATAACCAGAGGCTGTGAAACGAACACGAAGGTCTTCCGAAATTTGTTTGTCCCAGCCAAGTTTTGCAATAAATGCCGGATTATGAACGCCTGTTGTGGCGCTATCTATCGGTGTAACCTTTTTAATATCACCATTGATCTCTCCATTAGTTACACCAGCTACTGCTAGGAAATTTTTATAATGAAGATCTAATTCTCCACCGATTTCGGTAGCATACCCATCCATAATATAGTTTTCTATAAAGGGATTGTACATGGAGTTACCGCCATCCGACCTGCGGAAGTGAGCATCCCCGTAGTTGATTTCCATGTGCCCCACTTTGATGGTGGCATATTGCATCAGGTTGTCCAACAAATCAACGTGCAGGAAGGGTAGCCTATCAAACTGAATGTATCCACCTTTCACCCATGTTTCGTTGTGATGGCGAGATGACAAATAGAGCGTCATGTTCAGGTTAACACCTTCATCCAAATGAACGTTGAAATCCATGTTTGCATTGGCGGTATTGAATCCCGGAACGATGGGGGTCAACAGATTGACATTCACTCCACCAACCATCTTTTCGTCAGCCGTGTTGCTGTGACTGAGTGTCTGCATGGATTGGGTAAAGCTTCCGCCAATGGTTAACAACTTGGTTTTAGAATCGTCAATGTTCGTTTTTGGTGACTCGAATATATTCAACCCGTCTTTATCGCGAGAACGAGTCTGTGCCATAAGAGAACTGCCACCAAGGATGAATAGCATGAAGAAATAAGCCGTTTTTTTCATAATTAAAAATAGTTGAGTGGTTTACTTGATAAATGAAAAATTATTTAGGAGTTTATTAATTTTCGTTAGAAGTCAAGTCCGTTTTGTTGGTTTCATTTAATGATAGATTGAATTTGATGGTAATCGCATCTCCCACTTTCATCAGACCCAACATGGCAGTCGGCGGTGACATCTTGTAATCCGTCATTTTAAGTGAAAGGCTGCCTTGGAATTGATATACCCCTTCGCTGATTTTTTTACCTATCGTATTGACACTGATTTTTCTAGTTACGCCATCCATGGTCAAATTCCCAGAAAGCAAAACGTTTATAGTATTGTCTGCAATTTGCAAGGAATTGACATCCACCAGAAAAAAACTGATTTTTGGATATTTCGTTGCATTGAACGTTTCGTACGTCTTCGTATCCATTAGCTTTTCACCACTTTTAATGGAACGTACAGGTATTTCCACAAACAAGGAATGAACCTTGTTGGGAACATCGAAGCTCATTTCACCGGTCATGCTCTCCACCTGACTTTTCCAATCATGCACATTCGTTGTACCGAAAATGGTCATTGTTGATTTTGCCGGATTGATTTTGAGAGTTTTAGCGGCATTTACACTAATGAATGTAAACAAGAGGCTTACAAAAAGCATTAGGTGCTGTTTTGAAAAAATGGATTTGAACATAAATATTTAATTTTTAGAGTTTATACTTTACTGTATATTATATTCGTATGCTTAATAATTCTTACTAAAAAACTACACATGCTATAATACAAGTAGCATTACGGGTTAAAAAAAAGGTTGCAAAACCTTATATTGTCATTCAATCTTATTGCATTCATAATGTGTCGTTTCAACTATTTGTTCCAGATTCTTATTCTCCAACAAATTCCTGAAATCATTTCCGAATTCACACCAAAAATTTCTGGCTTTGCAATCATGCATGGATCTGTCGCAAAAGCCCAGATTGTTGATGCAATCTACAATGACAATTTGTTCAAAAGCCGTGTAGATATCCATCATGGTGATTTCGTTGGCGTGACGAGCTAATTTGTAACCGCTTCCTTTTCCTTTCGAGTTTGTAATCAGACCTTTCAATTTTAAAGAGCTAATAATGACGTCCAGATATTTCAAGGAAATATTCTGATTCTTGGCAATGTCTTTTTGCAATGTCCCTTCAGGCTCTGTTGAAGTCGCAATTTCAATCATTGTTCTAAGACCGTACCTTATTTTCGTATTAACTCTCATAAAATTCAGTAATTTGTGTCAAAAATAATTATAATTCTTGAATGCTATAACATTTATAGCATATATTTTCAGCTAATTAACTATTTTTGTATAAAAACTATTTCAACATGACTCTAATACAGCATATCAAGTCTCCCATATTATCCGAAATGCAATCGTTTAATAGTAGGTTTAAGACAGAACTCATAACAGAAAATGAAATACTTACGAATGTTTGTGAGTATTTATTGCAATCGACAGGCAAGCAATTGCGTCCAATGCTTACCCTTCTTTCAGCGAAACTCTGCGGTGAAATAAATCCATCCACATTGGATGGCGCGATTGCATTAGAATTGCTTCATACGGCCAGCTTGATTCATGATGATGTGGTTGATGATGCATACGAACGTCGGGGTAACCCTTCGGTTAAAGCTCACTGGAATAATAAAGTTGCCATCCTTTCTGGCGATTATCTGTTTTCTAAGTCGTTAAAATGCGTCCTAAAAACAAAGAATCTGGAGATTATGAACATTATTTCCAACATTGTCATTCACCTTTGTGAGGGCGAGTTAATGCAATTGGCGAACCAGCAACAGACTATCATCACAGAAGCAGCTTATTTTGAGATTATTCGGAAGAAAACGGCGATATTATTTTCTTCCTGTACCGAAATTGGTGGACTTTCTGCAAGGGCTTCCAAATCGCAATTGGAACATCTGCGAAATTTTGGTGACTATGTAGGAATCTGCTTCCAAATTAAGGACGACTTGTTCGATTACACCGAATCTGTTCTGATTGGGAAACCCACTGGAAATGATCTACGCGAGGGTAAATTCACCTTGCCACTGATTTTTGCTCTTGATAGTGCTCAGGATGCAACCAAAGAGATGGTAGTACGCATGATTCAATCGAAAGATTTCTCCGAAGAAAACATAGTTTTTGTCTCCCAATTTGTACACGAACATGGCGGGATAGCCTATGCCGAAAAGCAAATGGAAATGTATAAAAACAAAGCCTTGGAAGAATTGAAAGATTTTAAAGATAGCGAAGTGAAAGTTTCTCTGATCGCTTGTGCGGAATATGCGACTTCACGAGATCATTGAGTTCTAGTTTTACTGGAATTGCGACACATTTCATTACTCATTTTTCGAATATTATACTCCATGTCGACCATGATCTGTAACATATTCCCATATGCAAGCAACAGCAAAAAGACAAGAAATCCGGAAAAAAGTACGGCCAATCCGATCCAGAGATTGCGAGTTAACGACAATGCGGCGATGAACCCTAAAAAGCTGACTACCAGAACTATCCATCCAATAATGTTAATAATTCCAATGGCCGTTTTTAATGCTGGGTACTTATTGGAATCAAAATCTGACTTCGAATAGGTAGATGCTCCCAAATGTTCATAAATACTGCCAGGTACTTTTCTCTCTGTCTCTTTTTCCACTTCCACTTCCACTTTCGGCTCGACAGGCATGTCACGCAAGTATTCAAACTCAATTTTATCAGCTTCCCATAAATGCCTTTTGGAAATTTCTTCAATCAGCATTCGAATTTCCTCCGGTGTTTTTGACATACTATTTATACGGACATCTTTCAATAACTCCAGTAAGCCTTTCACCGTTTTCCCTTTTAGGGTTTCCAACCATTCTTCTTTTCTCATAGTCATAAAGGTTTACAGTTTCAGTTTTATCCTCTTCCCGACTTCATCACCATTTCCTTCATTCGCGCATTGAAAACCATGGCTCTTAGTAGCTGCTCGAGCGAGAGATGCATGCGGTAACGCCAGTAGTGCTGGGGGTTCGAAGGAATGTTGATGCGTTCCGACAGCGGATCTGGGTTGCGGAGTTTCTTATCAATGGCCATCCAGTCTTGCCAGGGAAGAATGACCCAGATGGCAGGTGCAGCCAAGTGGTTCTCCACGACAAGCGTAGCCAGTTCAGGGGTGCATTCCAAGGGCGCTTCCCCACCTTTCCATAGGATTTGGTTGTAGAATTGCTGGATGACTAAGCGGTTTTCCAACCACCAAGTGCGCAGTGGGCTCATGTCGTGCGTGGAGGTGGTGCAGACAGACTGATAGGGGATGTTGTTCAGATTTTCAAAAAGGGAACCAGTTGATTTGGGCATTCGCTGGATCTCCAAGCTAAGGATTTTCAGTTGGTGCATCACAACGGGAACGCAAGAAGGGATCATTCCGAGGTCTTCACCACAAGACAACATCCGTGTCGACTGAACCAGTGCCGGAAGTTTTTCCAATGCCTGTTGTTTCCAAAAATCGACGTTGCGCACATAAAAGAAATCGTTGTACAATCTACCGAAGGCATGCTTCTGTTCATCGCTCAGCCAACGGAAGCGTTCCGTTCCAAAGGCCGAAATGCGGGGATGGAAATAGCCTGTTTGATGCGGGTCCGGAACAAAAAGCACCTCATTGCAAAGAGCATACAAATGATTGCGGAGCTTGATTGAATCGGGTTCAAGAGGTCCCTCACCGAAATGAGCCTTGATTTGTTGTTGGGTTTCAAAAGCCGATTTCAGCTGGTAATTTCCATCTTTTTTCTTTTTCAGGTAGGTTTTGGCAACCATGGGGGTATCGGCTCCAAACAAATAATAGAGTAAGTTTTCAGGCAGGAATGGTGTAGTCATGCTTTCCGAATCGAAATGGAAACCATAAATCATCATATCCTGTGCATGCAGCGGCAGAGCCGGATTGAAATGCCCAAGCAAGCCTTCCACGGAGTGAGAAGGTATTTCCCAGATTCGGAAGAACCCAAGGATGTGGTCAATGCGATATGCGTCGAAATAGTCGGCCATTTTTTCGAAGCGCCGCTTCCACCATCGGAAATCATCAGCCTTCATCCGATCCCAGTTGTAGGAGGGGAAGCCCCAGTTCTGACCGGTGGCGGAAAATTCATCAGGCGGTGCACCGACCTGGACATCCATGTTGAACAAAGCACTTTCGGACCAAGCTTCAACGCTGTTTCGACTGATGCCGATAGGAATATCGCCTTTAAGTACGACTGAATGCTTGTGTGCATAGTTGCGGGCTTCTATCAATTGTACATGCAGCAGGTATTGAATGTAATAGTGGATGGCGATTTCAGAATAATAGGTTTGCGAAGGATCGGAGAATCTTTGAATTTTAAAGGCATCGTACAACGCCCATTCTCCCCAGTTTCGGAAATCCGTTTGCTCGGTCTTCCAACGCAAATAGCAGAATGCAGCATAAGGAATCAACCAGTCGCCATTGTTATCTAAGAATTCTTTAAACTCGGTTGAACTCAATACCTGTTGGCCTTCCTGATTGAACAATTCCTTGAAATACTTCCATTTGAGGTTCAAAACCGACTCGTAATCCATCTGAGGCAATTTGTTGAGCTTGATCCGGGCCGCTTCCAGACTCTCCATCAAAACCTTGTCCTTCAGGGCTGGTAAATCATGGATGGAGCAGTACATGGGGTGCAAAGCATTATTCGAAATGGCAGAATAGGGGTAAGAATCACGCCAGGTTTCTGTTAGTGTCGTATCGTTCACCGGCAGGGTCTGGATGAGTTGCAGACTGGTAGCGGCTGCCCAATCAATCATTTTTTTCAAGTCGCCGAAATCACCACAACCCCAGCTGTTTTCCGATCGTAGTGAAAAAATTGGAATAGCCACGCCGGCTCCTTTCCAGGGAGCTTCCTGAAAGCGGAAGGTCATTCCGGTGTACTGAATCATTCTATTTTCGGTATCCTGCGGCAAAACCAACGTTCTTGGTTCACCCCATTCGTAATGAAGGATTTTTCCACTGACTTTATCCAACAAAACGAATTTATAGCTGCTGCTCAAAGGTAAGTTGTTGGCATCTAATGAGATAGCCCATTCCGGAAAACGTTCCGAATTCATTTTCAGGGCCTTGTCCGTTTTCCAGCCTCCCAAAAGGCCACAGTCACCGGAGATTCCAAGGCATTGATTCTTACGAACAAAAGGTGCATGTACCTTCAGAATGACCTTGTTGGAGACATACTCAATTGCAGTTGGTTCGTGTTCCACTTTGAGCAAGCTGTCCGTATAGGCAGAAGTGTACAGAAAGCTCATATCGGGTTCTGCCTGCCAGAAATCGTGTAAAATGCAGTTTCTCAATCCCTCTGGAAGCACAACTCTGTGATTTTCTCCCCATTCCCTGCGTTCGGTTTGCCTGTTGTTGCGAATCAGATAGCGGTATTCCAATACAACAGTGTCCTTTACTTCAAGTTCAAGTTTCCAGAACCCGTCGCCGGAAGGGGTTAAAAAAATCGCATTATCTTCATTGAACAAGCCGGTTTCCGGTGTGTTGCCAATCAAGATCAGCGCCTGATTGCCGTACGTAACATAGTGAATATTGAATTGTAACTTCATAGTCGTACGTTTTAAGAGTTACGAATTTCAGAAGCCAAAACTGTCTACTTTGACCTCCTTTTTGTTGTTGTCTACAAATTTCTGTGCTTTCAAATGTACCGGATTGCCTTCTACATAAATAGCTTTGGCTGGTTTGGCCGGACAAACATATTCGCAACCTCCGCAACCCACACAAATGGCTGTATTTAGAAACGGGATGGTCAAATCACCTTTGTAGGGAACCATGGAAACCGCTTGCGTCGGGCAGTGTTCAGAACAAGCTCCGCAAAACGTTTCGTCGGTATAAACCACGCAATTGGTCTTTATGAACTGGACGATACCCATTTGAGTGGCATGTTTCTCGTCCATCGTCAGTTTTTTTAGCGCACCATTGGGGCAGACTTCCGTACATTTCGTACAGTCATAATTGCAGAATCCGTGGCTGAAGTCCATGACAGGCTGCATCATGCCCTCAACCCCATATTCAAGAAAAGAAGGTTTCAAAATTTTAGAGGGGCACTGCGCCACACACAAGTGACAGGCCGTACAATGAATAGTAAGGTGTTCTGCAGAAAGCGATCCCGGAGGACTTAGCGGACTTTTGCGGGCCCAGGGCTTGTTGGTCACCAAGTGCATCCCTTTTGCCCACGTTTGACTGCTGGCAGCCAACATGGTGATGCCAAGCGTCGTTAGAAAGCGTCGGCGGGAAGCCACTGACTCCTCTTCTGAACCGCCCGTAGAGGGGCTACTTTTCTTCCAGCTGAATTCATAACGGATGGCTTTTTTAGTACAAACGGTCGTGCAGTTGAAGCAGGAGACGCAACGGCTGTTATCCACCGTTTCAGCCTTGCTGTCGATGCAGGATGATTTGCAATTTCTGGCGCAAAGACCGCATTGGTTGCAGCTTTCTTCGTGAACTTTGAAACGGAACATGGAGAAACGCGAAACAAAACCCAAAACTGTTCCGACCGGACAAAGTGTGTTACAAAACGTTCTGCCGTATATCCAAGCCAGATAACCGATGATCAAGAAAGTCAGCAGCGCAACGATTAAGGAGGAGGCACCCAACAGGAAAATCTCCGTATGATAAAAAGTGTAATTGCCGAAATGATTGAAAACTCCTGCTACCAGATTGTTTCCGACCATATAGATTGGGCGGAGCAAGTGAGTGACCATCCGGCCGAAAGCGCTGTATGGTTCCAGTACGCTCAGCAGAACGCTCCAGCCGGCAACATACGTTCCGAGAACCGCTACCAGTGTTCCGTAGCGGAGCCAGCGCCTCTCAGGGCTGAAAGTATATTTCCGTTTTTTTCTGAAGATCCTGGCCACCCGTCCGGTCAAATCCTGAAAAAGGCCCATCGGGCAAAGAATGGAGCAGTAAATCCGACCAAAAAGCAAGGTCAGTAAAAGCAAGACTCCTACTATCCAAAAAGAATTCATCAGCAGTGCTGGGACAAACTGAATTTTAGCCAATGGAATCTTCTCTGCAGGCAGTAATCCGGCAAAATCGATGAAGATGAAAGTAAGAATCAAAAGAGTTATGATCCCAAGAACAAGGCGTATATTTTTAAGAATCATAGTTGAATCTTCTTCACTTTTAGTTTGCTGAGGTCCATGGTACCCAATTTCAAATCCTGTGCAAGAGCGATGTGTTTTACGCTTTCGAGCGGCATGGTTTCCAATTGTCCGAAAAATTTGGTGGCAGCAGTGTCTACCGCTACGATGTCAGCGGAAATGAACATGGCTTTGGCAAGGGCAACGTCACTCACTGCACGTCCTCTGGGACCATTGGTTTTCATGACGCGGTAAGCATCAACGACATGCAATACTGCCGGCTTTTGAAGAGAGCAAATGTCGGCTATGCATTGCTGCAGGTCGTTTCGATGGAAGAACCCGCGGTCCCAAACGATGCCCATGTGGTTTTTCATGGAGATGGTCATCAGGGCGCCTTCGTGATTTTTTAAAACGGGGACATTGATCCAGACGTCGCAGTCCAGAATGGCCTGATGCACTTTGGCGGTTTTCAGCTTGACACCTTTGGGTAAGGCGATGTCACGGTAATAAGTCACTTCGTTGGCTGGCATGATTTTGGCCCCGGCAGCTTTAGCAGCATCCTCAATACCACTGTTTTTGTACGCTTTCCGCCAGTCGTCGCAGGAATGGTCAAAGACAACCACTTCGGATGCTCCAGCCTGAAGGCATTGACGGACGATTTCAGCCACTAATTCCGGATTGGTGTTGCTGCCCATTTCAGGAGTTTTGTCCCAACCAATGTTCGGCTTGACACACACTTTCTGCCCCTTTTTGACATATTTTCCGATGCCTCCAAGTTCAGCGATGGCTTTCCGGAACATGAGAGCCGGTTCTCCGCCCATGACTGCGACAAGGTCTGTGCCTCCAGCTTTTAAGGCTGTTTTAGCCGTTTTTTGGGCCATCAGGTCCATCCCTTCGGTCAGTTTAAACGTGGTAGCCAATCCTGCCAAAGCGGCTGTTTTTAGAAAATCTCTACGTTTCATAGATGCAAATTAAATTTCAAGAATCCAGGGGAAACGAAAACACGGCTCGTCGTAAAGACAATAATCGGCTTTTCCGTTTACCGCAAATGTTTTAATGTTCAGCGCTCCTGCTTCCAGAAGCAAATTTTTGGCGAAGGTCAGGGTGTTTCCTGTTTTGACACGGTCCTCCACCAATAGAATGTTTTTCCCTTTGACGTCGAACGTGATTTGTTCCAGCAGCAAGGGTTTATCATAAAGTTGACGCTGGTTGTTGTCGCGGAGATTGAGTTTCAGCAGTTGTAAATCCAAGCCGAGTCGCTGGTTCAGCAGGGCAGCAGGGACAATACCCCCGTTGGCAACAGCTACGAGCAAGTCGAATCGCTCTTCGAACGTAATTGCCTCCAGCTTCTTTTTAACCGCTTCAAAAGACCTATCGTTCATACTTGGATAATGCTTTCAAAAGCATCCAACCACCTAGGATCTGAATCATCAGACCGGGGAATCCGATGCGGAAATCCTGTATTCCAGCCGTCAGGTTTTGCGCCATCAAGCCTTCTATTAATCCTCCAAGTACTTGATAACTAAGTACGACCAATGCTATCAAAAGGATGGAAACTGACTTGCTGCGGTGTGCAACGAAGGCAGCCATCAGGGCCAACAAAATGGATTTCGTTAGGATGATGGGAAGCATGGCGACGATGGGCATGCCAAAAAGCAAGCTGTTTACAAGCGGTGAAAGAACGGCTGTAAGCAAACCCACTTTTAAACCAAATTTATAAGCGGCAATCAAAGTGAAAAAGTAAATGGGTAGCAAAATCAGGCCGCCGTTTGGAACAAAATGACAAAGCTGAGGCAACAAGAGGTTGCCAGCAATAAAGAGGCTGCTGAAGATCCATGTTCTCAGGTCTTTGACCGAAAGATTCAGCTGGATGAAGGGAGTTACAAGTGTCATGATCAAATTAATTAGAGTGTTTTCCCAAATGTATGAACAAATCCGATTACCAAAGCACTTTTTGCACAATAATTGTTTATTTTCGTCATCAAAAAAACGACCATGTCCTTACACCATTGGAAAAATCGGATGATTCTGACCTTTTTGCTGGTCATTCCATCGCTTTGCTTTTCTCAAACACCGTATTGGCACAGTCAGGAACGGCAAGTCCGGTATCGTCCTGCAGGTGAAGAATTTGTGAATGTAAACGGAGACAAACGGTTCAGTAGAGCCATATATGGGACCAATACGGGCTTCCGTTTTGAAACCAGCGATTTTCCTGAGTTTGGTTTGTATATGCCCAATTTGGGAGGTAGTGTTTACTTGGGCGTGAAAATCGGTGAAAAGGCCGTTTGGGTAAAAGACCTCGAGTGGGTGGAATCCCGTTTTGTTTCTGGTAAGCGTACGTATACGCTTAAGGACAAGGTCCTTTTTGGAAAAGGCAGTCTGAAAATCACTGCTATGGCGCTTTCTGATGCGGACGGTTTTGTCCTTCAGACCGAAGCTAAGGAGTTGCCGGAAGATGTACAATTGCTGTGGATTTACGGAGCGGCTAGTGACAAACGATTCTCCAGAAATGGCGACATTGGAGCAGATCCCGCCGATTGTTTCTGGATTGCCTCCTCCAAATGTGCTGGCAATCAGTTTGATATACAAGGCTCTGCCTTTACGGTCAACTATGGTAAAGGTAAAAAACTGAATGGCATTTTCGCCGCAGGCACGGTTCTTCGCATCGCCGATGCTGGAAAAATTAATGATTTGGAAGGTCTGTTAAATTCAGAAAAAAGTGAGACTCCATTGCTGGTAGCGGTTCAGCCTGTAAGGAAAGGCATCGGCTATGCCGTTTTCTACAATCCAACCACCCAAACCTTATTGACAGAGGCCCAATTGCCCCAAGCGTATGCCAAAGCTGAAACGTTCCGTGCTTCCATTGCGAACCGGGTTAAGGTTGAAACGCCTGACCCTTATCTGAACACCTTGGGCGGAATACTTTCCGGAGCCGAAGATGCCATCTGGGAAGCTCCTTCTTACCTGCACGGAGCTATTGGTTGGCGTGTTCCGCTCACTGGCTGGCGCGGATCGTATCTGGCCGACGTGCTGGGTTTCCACGACAGAGCCAGAATGCATTTTGATGGTTATGCCAACGCGCAGGTCACCAATGTCCCGGTTACGCTTCCTCCGACCCAGGACCCGAAAAGCAATCTGTCCCGTGCTGAAAAAACCTGGGGAACGCCCATGTACAGTAACGGATACATCAGTCGTTACCCCAACAAGACCAACGATATGAACCATTACGATATGAATTTGGTTTACATCGATGAGCTGCTCTGGCATCTGAACTGGACAGGAGACACTGCCTATGCCCGAAAGATTTTCCCAGTGATCAAGCGGCATCTGGCTTGGGAAAAGTTGGTGTTCGATCCAGACAACGATGGATTGTACGACGGTTATTGTGATATCTGGGCTTCCGACGGCCTGCAATACAATGGAGGAGCGGTCACGCATTCCTCCGCCTACAACTACCGAGCCAACAGACTGGCTGCCATGATTGCCGCCAAACTTGGAGAGGATTATTTACCCTATCAGCAGGAAGCATTCAAGATTTTTCAAGCGATAAATAAAACCCTGTGGATTAAAGATAAAGGTTGGTGGGCAGAATTCAAGGACAATATGGGCGAAAAAATGATCCACGAGGATGCAGCCGTATGGACGGTTTATCATGCCATCGATTCAGACGTTCAGGATCCCTTCCAGGCTTATCAGGCTACCCGCTATGTGGATACTAGCATTCCGCACATTCCGGTTTTGGCCAAAAACCTGAACGATCCATCCAATTATGTGATTTCCACTTCCGACTGGCAGACCTACAACTGGTCCATCAACAATGTCGCCATGGCTGAAATCACGCATACTGCCCTCGCTTTCTGGCAAGCAGGCCGAAGTGAAGAAGCGTTCAAAATGTACAAGGGAGCCTTGCTCGATGCCATGTATCTTGGTTCTGGCCCTGGGAACATTACACAGATTTCTTTTTATGACGCAGCTCGTGGTGAAACCTACCGTGATTTTGCCGACCCGGTAGCCACGACTGCCAGAGCATTGGTTCAGGGATTGTTTGGTATTGTCCCCGATTTGCTGAATAACAAGCTGACGATTCGCCCCGGTTTTCCTTCCAGCTGGGATCATGCTTCCCTTCAAACGAAAAACATGGGTTTCCGTTTCACCCGGAACAGGAATATCGATCGTTACGAGATTGAACCCAATCTGCAAGTGAACGGAGCTTTGACCCTCGAATTAGACGCCTTTATGGATCGCGTTCTCTACATCAAGGTGAATGGAAAAAAAGTCGGATACACGTTGAAGGAAGATGCTATTGCACGGCCGAAAATTTTGATTGAGGCAGGTTTGGCTAAAAAATACGACATTACCATTGCCTGGGATGGAGCTCCAATGCTGGACATCCCCGTTTCATGGGATGTTCAACAGGGTAAAACCTATTGTATCTCCATGAAAGTGTATCAAAAGAAATTATTGGATCCGCAAGGTGTGTTGGGTTCGGTAACTTGTACGGACAGCACATTTACCGGTCTTTTGACAGGTACCATAGGACATCGGACCGTATTTGCCCGGGTACGCCAAGGCGAAATGGAGTACTGGAGACCATTGGACTTCAATGTGACCGATCCAAAATCGCTTCCTACTGAACTGGACACCCTCAAAGATCTGACAAACATACGTTTTGAGAAAGTGAACCTGAATCCCTACTTCAACGATAAGGTCCGCGATATCTGGTCGTACGGCAAATATCTTTCTCCTCGCTGGCCCTATACTACCTTGAATGTACCAACGCAGGGAATGGGTGAATGGACCCATCCTGAAGATTTGTACAAGATCGACGACAGGGGCATTCGCGCCAAAGCCGGTGCCAACAATGAAATTCGCATGCCCGGAGGAGTACCCTTTTCCACGCCCGGAGATACGGCCTCTAAGAATATCGTATTCACCACTTTGTGGAATAATTATCCCAAAGCAGTGACCATCCCTCTCAACGGTTTTGCTTCAAAAGTGTATCTCTTGCTTGCTGCCTCCACCTACCACATGCAGAACCATGTCCTAAACGGCACCGTCACCGTCAACTATTTGGACGGCACTTCTGACGTGCTAAAATTAATTTTGCCTGAAAGTTTGCTGCCCTTGGAGCAGGATATATACACCGACGGATACGCTTTCACCCTGAAAACGCCCCGACCATACCGCATCCGATTGAAAACCGGCGACATCACCCGAACACCAGCTACCGATTTGCATCTCAAACAAGGCAATGGCCCCATCCTGATTGACGGTGGCCTTGCAACCATGTCGGAGCTTTCGCTTAATCCAGCCAAGGAATTAAAATCGCTCGAAGTAAGGTCCATCGCCAATGAGGTCATCATCGGTTTGATGTCAGCCACCTTAGTTAGAAACGCTGCGCAACAAGATTCGATACGGAGACATCAGGCAACAATCGATCCTACTACACTTCCTGCCAACACCTTACCGGTCAGGACACACGACCCAGTCATGATCAAACAAGGTGATACGTATTATTTGTTCGCCACCGGCATGGGTGTGGAAATACAATCCTCCAAGGACCTGAAGAACTGGACACGCATCGGAAGGGTTTTCCCTGAAGGGCAACTTCCTGCCTGGCACAAGGATTTCATCCCCGACCAAAATGGACACTTATGGGCACCCGACATCCATTACCGGAATGGAAAATACCACTTGTATTATTCCGTATCTGCCTGGATGAACTTCAATTCCAGCATCGGTTATGCCACCAATACCACATTGGACCCCAAGGGCCCAGCCTATAAATGGGTGGATCATGGCTGTGTGATCAGCTACAAGAATGGCGGAGAAGGAGTCAATGTGATAGACCCAAACGCCTTCCTCGATACTGATGGAAAACTTTGGTTGCTTTATGGATCTTACCAGGCTGGTCTGCGTTTGGTGGAATTGGACCCGACCACAGGTAAATTGAAAAACGAGGAAAAACCAGAAATCACGGTGTTGACAACAACCTTGGGTGAAGGTGTGTTTTTACTTCGTTCGAAAGGATATTACTACATCTTTGCATCCCGTGGCAGATGTTGTGCAGGCGTGAACAGTACGTATCAAGTGGTCATCGGACGCGCCAAAGACATTCACGGGCCTTATTTGAGCAAGGATGGCAAGAGTTGGGTGGATAACGAATACACCCTTTTCATGGCCGGCGATGAGGCTCAGCCCGGTAAAGGACACAATGGATTTCTGACTGAAAACGGTGTGACAAAAATCGTTTACCACGCTTACACCCGCGCTGCCAACGGAACTTCACTATTGACCATTCAGCCGGTTTATGAAGACAAGGAAGGGTGGCCGACGTTAGCGAATACCAAAAAGTATTTTAAGGCAGAGCGATAGATTATTTATAAATGCACAAGTAAGCCGTCGGCTCTTGAGCCTTCACTTTGAATTTCAAGCCTTTGTCAACGATGAAGGTTTCACCTTTGCTGTAGAGTTTCCATTCGGATGAACCCGGAAGCAACACATCCAAAGCGCCTGAAACCACGGTCATGTATTCGACAGTCCCGGTTCCGAATTCGTATTCGCCGGCTGAAATGACACCCACCGTGCTCACACCTTCTGCATTTTCCAAAGCGATGGATTTAACCTTTCCATCAAAGTATTCGTTTACTTTCAACATGATTTTTCAATTATTTGGCGCGAAGGTACCATTTATGTCTCAAAGGGTCTTGATTTCAGGATGGTTTTTGATATACTCCATGCCATCTTTGTAACCTTGCCTGTAAATTCGCTGGTATGCATCGAACTTGAATTCATGAAATTTCTTTACGGCTTGACAATCAATGACATGGTCGCAAAGGGAACGTCCTTCTGCTGAATTGACCTTCTGGATGCCTCGTATCGTATAAGCCATGACATCAATGGGACGTTTCAACTTGACAGGCGCGAAATAGGGCAAGACGTCCACACCGATGACGGCACGGCAAAGCGGTCTAATGGGTTGTGCTGGCAGGTTGTTGAGCACTCCGCCATCAACATAATAAACATCGTCCACCACCTGCGTTTCAAATACGCCAGGAATGCTGGCTGAAGCAGAAACCCAGGTTGCCAGATCCTTACCGGTACTCTTGATTTCCCATTCCATGGTGTTCAAGTTTGTCACACAAATGAACATTTTGCGTTTCAGACTTTTAAAACTGTCTTGAGGAATGGTTTCGTTAATGAGTTTCATGATGGCTCCATGGGTGGAGAAACCCGATTTCCAGAATGTTGGTTTAAAAGTCATCAGTTTTGAAACCATGTATAATCGATCGTCTTGAATCATTTGCATCATTTCAGTCGGGTAGTAACCTGCTGCATAGAGTGTTCCAACAATGGCACCCATGCTGGAACCCGAAACGATGTCAGGTTCGATGCCATTGTCTAGCAGAGCCTGCAACACTCCGATGTGTGCGATTCCGATGGCGCCACCGCCAGATAAACAAAGTCCGATTGGTTTACGAATTTCAGCTTCCATGGTGAGGAAATTATTTATGTACAATATTACACCTTTTCCGATAAAAACGATGCTAATTAAAGGTTAAAATAACTTTACAGGATAGTTCATCTTAATAGATATTATCTATCGAAACATTTTTTTGATTAACATTCATAGTTTCCTAGTATTTTTGTATAAAACATAAAGCTATGAAACGAATTCAATTGATCGCTAGCCTATTGTTTCTGGTCCTATTTGCCGGAACCAATGCAAATGCACAAGATAATAAATCCACTAAAAAAGTAAAGAAGATGAGCGTTTATTCATTTAAAGTCGAGGACAGCAAAGGCAATGTTGTCGATCTGAGCAGCTACAAAGGAAAGACTCTGTTGATTGTCAATGTGGCCAGCAAGTGCGGTTTCACCAAACAATATGCACCATTAGAAGCATTGTACGAAAAATACAAGGATCAAGGCTTGGTTATTTTGGGTTTTCCCTGCAATCAATTCGCCGCCCAAGAACCCGGGACCAATGAGGAAATTCAATCCTTTTGTCAGTTAAAGTACGGTGTCACTTTCCCTGTCTTTGGCAAGATCAAAGTGAACGGTAAAGAAGCACACCCCATCTATCAATATTTGAAAGAGCAAACCGGTGGTGGGTCCATCAAATGGAATTTCAACAAGTTTCTATTGGATAAAGACGGCAACATCATCAAACGTTACCTGTCCGGAGATTCCTTGGAAGGGCTGGAAACCGATATCAAGGCTATTCTGTAATTCATGAAAGCAAAAGAAATGAAAACCCTGGCCAGTAAAGTTATCCGAAGGCTGTCATTACTGTAATCTACTCAATCTCTTGTTCCTTCACTGAATGTTCCTTTTCTCTCAAAATACGTGGCCCGGCCGGTTGCGGAATCAGAATGGGGATTTTCTCCTCAATGATCGAACTGGTATCCAGGCCTAAAGCTTTCACGTCTGTATTGCTGATGCTCCTGATCATGTTGTGAAGGTTCATAACAAAAACCTCACTGCCATGCAGTTTGTAGTCCACGGTCAACACACGGTCGAGATTGACAAACACAAAGTTGGAGCCAATGTCGTACTTGCGCAAGGTTTCAAATGGACTTTCCAGGGAAAATTCACCATGTTTCACCATGTCTTCCACCACTTCTCTGAAATACAGGTTGATACGCCTTTCAATCTTGAATCCAAGTTTGAACTCAATTTTTATCAACGTGCCTGGTATGATTTGATGGACCTTATATTTAAACGTATTTGGTGCATCGTCGTTGATGATGTGCAACAGAAAATACGTGTTTGCTCGCTTGGGGTGTTTGCGAAATATGGAATAAATGATTTTGGATTCTATGAGCATCGGACTCTCCGCTTTGGTGATATAGACCAGATTGGAACTCAGGAAGGGGATGGAGTCGTCTTTTTTTAAATCACGGAATAGGTCTAGATATTTGCTCAGTTTGGTAAATGTGATATACCGGTTCTTGATTTCTCGACCATAATACCAGCCATACATGATAGTCATGAAGAACAGTGCCAACAAGATGGTAAACCAACCCCCGTGCATGAATTTGTTCAAATTTGCCAGTAGGAAAACGCTTTCGATGGTTAGATAAACACAAACGACAGCAATTCGGAAGATATTTTTCGATCCTTTGGAAGGCAACCATTGCGAAAGCAACAACGTCGTCATGATCATGGTAATGGTGATGGATAAACCGTAAGCTGCTTCCATTTTGTTTGAATTTCCAAAAAATACAACGACAAAGGAACAGGCAACAAAAAGGAACATGTTGATGAGTGGAATGTATACTTGACCCTTCATGACGCTAGGGTAGGATACCTTGAACTGGGGCCAAAAGTTCAGTGAAATGGCTTCGCTCACTAATGTAAATGAACCGCTGATCAACGCTTGGCTGGCAATGACAGCAGCAGCGGTGGCCAGGATAATGCCTGGCATGAGAAACCAATTCGGCATGATGGCGAAAAATGGATTGACAGATTGAGCGATTGAAGCATGATTCAGAGCCCATGCTGCTTGGCCAAAATAAGTCAGAACCAGCATGGATTTGACAAAAATCCAGGAAATGCGAATGTTCTTGATGCCACAATGACCTAAATCCGAATAAAGTGCTTCTGCCCCTGTGGTAGCAAGAAATACAGCTCCCAACAAGAGTAAGCCACTGGGGTATTTTATCAGTAATTCAATGGCATACAGAGGGTTTATGGCCAAAAGGACATGTGGTAGCGTGACTATTTGAGAAACGCCTAAAACCCCCAACATAAGGAAGAAAAGCAGCATCACTGGACCGAAGAACTTACCAATAATGTTAGTGCCAACCCTCTGAAGGGTGAACAGCAGCGCCAGAATTATAAGAACAATAGGAATGACAGGAATGTCAGGTCGTACGATTCCAAGACCTTCAATAGCTGAAGTCACCGTAATGGCAGGTGTGATAATGCCATCGGCCAGCAAAGTACTCCCACCAATCATCGTCAAAATGATAACAGGCGTTGATTTTTTCTTGAGCAGGGCAAACAGGGCAAAAATACCACCTTCCCCGTGGTTGTCTGCCCTTAGGGTAATCAATACATATTTGATGGTGGTTTGTAGTGTGAGTGTCCAAAAAATGCAGGAGACGCCTCCCAGAACTAATAAGTCATTGATTTCTTTCCCTCCTGCAAGAATGGCTTTCAATACATATAAAGGGCTGGTTCCGATATCACCATATACAATACCCAGGGTAACGATAAGTCCGGCGGCTGTTATTTTACGAATGCCGGAATGCTGTTCAGTCTCACTCATGGAATGTCACAATATTTAATCAAAGGTATACTAATTGATAGAAATATAAACCATTCCACAGCAAATTTTTATTGTTTTAGGTAGAGGTCCGTCAGTGCCGAAACCAGATCTTCAAAGAAAATACTATCACCTGAAAGTCGGACAGATCGTACCTGATTCCCTTTTAAAAGAAGCTCACTTCGTTCTCCAAGTAGCCACCGGATTGGAAAAGCCGGAATTGAAACAGGCCAGAAAGGTTTATGTAAGACACCGGCCAGCACTTTAGTGAATTCCCGGTTGTCGACCGATTCCGGCACGACGGCATTGTAGGCACCCTGCCAGCTTTCATTCTGAATGGCTTGCAAGTAGATGTGACACAAATCTTTGATATGAATCCAGGGAATCACTTGCTTGCCATCACCAATTGCACTGCCAAGTCCCAAACGTACCGGCAAAGCCATTTGAGGTAGAATGCCCCCGTCTGCGGCAAGTACGATTCCGGTTCGTATCTTTACAGTACGGACACCAGCATCCTGAAAACGATCGGCCGCTTGTTCCCATTGCTTACAAACAGTTGCCAAAAAACCCTGACCGACTGAATCCTCTTCGGTGAAGGGTTTCCCATATCCATAATAACCCACTGCAGAAGCCGAAACAAAAGATTTCAGCTGAATTCCTAACTCAAGGCATTTTTGGAATACTAATTCACAACTCTGTACCCGGCTGTTCAAGATTTCTTCTTTTCTATCTTTCGTCCAGCGTTTGTCGCCTATGCCGGCACCTGCCAGATGCACGATGCGATCGGTTTGCCTCAGCGCTTCTGGATCAACAAAGCCCTGCTCCAGATCCCACCTGAAACAGTCTTCACCTTTCGGATTTCGGCTCAGTGACAGTACTCGATAACCCTTGCTTTTTAGCAAAACTGATAAATGTTGTCCAATCAGCCCGCTTGCTCCGGTTATCAATATGGTTTCAGTCTTGGGATTCATACTTTCATGCCTACTTTAAAAGCAAATATACCCATTTTTATCTCCACTGGGTGACTTTAGAAGGTGGTTCGTTTTATTTTTAAATGCAGACCTGTCGAAAATCTTTGATAATGATCCTAGTGTTCCTGATAACAGGAGCAGGTTTCAGCTGTTATGCCCAAACAAGATCCTTAACAGCCGATAGCATTCTAAAGACTAGCAATTTGCCCATCTTTAGCATTCAGACCAATGGTCAGGACATTGTGGATCAACCCAAAATAACCGCACGACTGACCGTTATTGACAGCAATTCTTACGATGGCTTCATTGGCATCGAACTCCGGGGCGAATCCTCCTTGACTTTCAGCAAAAAAAGCTACCGTTTCGAGACACGTGATTACTTAGGTGAAAACCTCAACACTCCTTTGTTGGGTCTACCCAAGGAAAACGACTGGATTCTTTATGGTCCCTATATTGACAAAACACTTCTCCGGAATTCCCTGATTTTTCATTTGGGTGAGACAACTGGTCGCTATTCCTCTAGAATGCGTTTTTGTGAATTGGTCCTAAACGATCAATATCAAGGCGTTTATATTCTGATGGAAAAGATCAAAAGGGATAAAAATCGAGTCAGTATAGCAGAACTCAAACCAGAAGATATTTCTGGTGTGGAACTGACAGGCGGGTACATCGTCCGGATGGACAAGTCCGATTCCGGGTATGTTTCGTTTAAGTCTGGCGTTACGTTCCCGGATCATGCGCAAGTCAGCTTACAGTATTACGATCCTTCCGGGGATGAACTCAATACCTTTCAAAAAGCGTATTTCAAACAGTTCATCACCAACTTTGAATCGTCCATGGTCAAGTCGAGTTTCAATCAATTGGGAACGGGCTACCATGAATACATTGATGCAGGTTCATTTGTTGATTTCCTACTCACGGGTGAACTGGCACTGGATGTCGATAAATACAAGTTCAGCACCTATTTCTACAAGGAAAAGGATACGGATGGAGGCAAGTTGCATGCTGGCCCTCTTTGGGATTTCGACCGCGGATTTGCCAACGATGCTCCATGGCCCTATGGACAGACCGGTGTGATCTGGCAATATTGCGAACCCTCTACGGGGCGCTGTTTTTGGTGGGAACGGCTGATGCAGGATCCCTATTTTCGGAATCTTTGCTTCACCCGATGGCAGTATCTGAGGACGCGTTCGTTCAGTGATGAGGCTGTCGTTCACTTTCTGGATTCTTGCGCTCTGTTGCTGGATGGCCCTCAAACGCGGAACTTCATACAGTGGCCCATCATGGGAGTAAAATTGTCTCTGAATACATTCGTTGGGAAAAGCTATGCCGAAGAAGTCGCTTTCCTGAAAAATTGGACACTCAAACGATTGCAATGGATGGATGAAAACCTTTCAGGCGTTTTACTATCTCCAGAAGCCTTTATTCAGGAGATTCCGGAAGAATCGACTTTTAATGCCAAGGTAGTCAGGCTCCGGTTAATAGACAATTTCTTCAACCGTAAAGTCTTTCAGAACAATGATTTCAAACTGAATAACGAAGAAGATTTTATTTCAAAAGACACCATCCTGTTTGTCAATGATTCAACGGTGGATGTTCACTTGACATCACTCTTTCCCGGTGGAAACCTGAAGGATGATTTTTCAATAACGATTTCAGCCAAGGTGTTGGAATCCGCAGTTGACCTGAAAAGCCGAACTTTAGTGACAAGTAGTTTGAGTGAAATGAACAAGCATTCAGCCTATCAAATTATAACTGCAGAAAACCAACTCATCATTCACTCGCGTGATGCGGACACTGAAAACATTCTTTTTGAACTTTTCGATTTGACGGGTCGTCGGGTAGATAGGCAATACTTGAATCCTGCACCGGTAATCCGGGTGGAAACCCACTTGTCCAAAGGACTTTATCTAATCAAATTGACAGCCGGTAGCCGAATATTTTTAGATCGGGTGTTCGTGAAGTAGGCAGATAGAAAAAAACAGAGGCCGAACTCTTTTGGAGCCGGCCTCATAATTAGCGTGTTCAGTCAAAGTTGAAATTACTTTTTGGCTTTCTGGGCTTTTCCGGTAGTTGCTTTTGCAGTGGTTGCAGGAGCTTTATTTCCAGCTTTTGCAGTTTCACAGCAGGTTTTCTTTTCACCTGCTTTTGCTTTGCAGCATTCCGTTTTAGCTGGGCATTCTGCTTTTTTTGAAGTGGTTTGTGCAACACCTATGGTTGTAAAGGCGAAGAAGGCCAATCCGGCCAACAAAATTCTTGTTTTCATTTTCGATGGATTTTTAAAGATTTCAAAATACTTTTCCAAAGATAAGCATCTAATAATCAAATAAGCAAACTAAATATTGTTAATGAAGAAATTGTAAAGTCGTTTGTGACTACGGAAGTTTTTAATTAATTTTGGACGGCTTCTTTGTTACCAAAAAATTGCAATACCTATTCGCTGAAAACGCCTTATGCTGATACTTAAAATCCTCGTTTTTGCCATTCCCATTACCTTGGCAGTCATTCTGCACATGGTGGCTGTCCGTTTCAATTTGTTTGCAAATCTCAAAATTCCCATTGATTTCGGGAAATTAGTTCATGGACACCGCTTATTCGGTGACAGCAAAACCTACCGAGGGGTAGTGCTGATGCTTTTGTTCAGCATCGTGGGTGTTTATTTGCTCCAGTTCCTATGCCAGACGTTCGAGGAGGTAAAGGCCCTCAACATCCTATATTTTGATCAATTCCCAGGTTACTTTTACGGAATGCTTTATGGATTGGGGTTCACGATGGCAGAATTGCCGAACAGTTTCTTTAAACGTCGGAAGGGCGTTCCCGAAGGGAAAACTGGTAATGTCCTGAATGTGTTGATCGATCAAATGGATTCCTTCGCTGGCTGCTTATTATTGATTTTCCCATTTTCTGACATTACTTGGGATTTCGCTTTGTACGGCATTCTCATATATATGGGCCTTCACTTGATGTTGAATTTTTCGCTGTATGTCGTTGGTGTGCGTAAGAATCCGATGTGAATCATTTATTTCTTAGTGATATTCTTGCGGACTTTACGTTTTCTGGTGGTTCTTTTCTGAAATTTATGAGAGAGAATGCTGATACTTCCATCGACTTCCATGATGGCCAAGTCCACTTCTTCAATAGTTGCGACCCCATGTTCCCTTACTGCTTCCATGATCTCATCTTGGGTTATTTTTGCTTTTTTCATGTGCGATTCTATGAATTTTCCTTCATATACCAGCATGATGGCATCACCTTCCACCAATTTACCAAACCGGGGAAATTTATATTGAAGATACTTGAGCAGGTAATTGGTCAGAAACAAAGTGGAAGCAGCAACCAATCCTCCCAAAAGGGTGGAATCTGGTCCGACCATGGCATTTTGAACCGCGTTGCTGATAAGCAGAATGAAAACCAAATCGACAACAGATAGTTGTGCCAGTTCTTTTTTTCCAAAAAGGCGGATGGCCACTACGATAAAAATATAGACAGCCAGCGTGCTGCCAATAATGCGAACATAATTATTGCCAAGGAGTTCTATCATAGCTTTTTTTGAACGTAAATGTACATCATTTTCGAATATACCATGTAATTTTGGAATTCAACTCAAAACCAATGTGTGAATCATGCAACTTTTCCTAAAAGTCCTATAACGAATTCTGAAAGGTTGTCAATTAAATTTGTCTGTTAATCAAAAGGATAAACAAATGAAAACTACTAATTTCCCCATCGTTTGTGTAGGTGGTTCAGCAGGAGGACTTGACGCCTATATACGGTTATTAAAAAACCTGCCGGACAATATGGGTGTTGCCATCGTCATCGTCAATCACTTGAGGAAGGTTGCCACCATGCTCCACGAGATTCTCCCCAAATACACCAGCATGCCCGTGGAGTTGATTACGGAAAAATTGGACATCGAGCCCAACCATGTATTCATCATCCCCGAAAAACGTGATTTGCACATTCTGAATGGAGAGTTTATCCTGAAACCCATCTCCAAGCCCAACGGATGGCCAGACGTCATTACGGTTTTTATGCGTTCATTGACTCAGAACTGGGAAGGCAAACTCATTGCTGTCATTGTGTCCGGCTATGATGGCGATGGAGCAGCAGCCCTCTGCGGCATAAAAGAAGTGGGTGGCACGACCATTGCGCAAAAGCCCGACACCGCCGCGCACCCGGATATGCCTGAATCCGCCATTGCCAGCGGAAACATTGATTTTATTCTTTCGCCTGAAAATATCGCGGCAGAAATTGTACGAATTGCTAAGGCAGAATAAGGACAAACCCGGATAAATGCGCCTTTTACCCAAAAAAACCTTTTTCAAAACGTTAGGTCCAGGCGTGGTTGCCACCACCGTTTTACATCAGAATGGCATCACCAATGTAACATCAGTAACTTATGCCTTATCCGAAGCCTTTAACATGAAAAATGGGCTCAACCTGAAATTCGGTCGTAAATTTAAAAAGGTTGCTGACTAATTGCCGGCAACCTTTTTAATATGAACAGGCTAACCACTCCAATTACCTGTTTAGGAACGTAAAATTCAATTTGTCGTACTCAGAAAGCCGTAACTGTTGGATTAAGGTTAAGTTGAGTAAATAGGTTAATTTACTAAATCGACCTTGCAAGATTACAAAAAAAATAAATGCTAATAATATGAAAAAATCGATTAAAATGTAGAAAAATTGACGGAATTGAAAAAATGCGATAACTTCGACTCAAATTTCCATAAATAGCAAATGCAGAATGTTTAAAACGGTTTTTCTTATATTATTATGCATTTCATCCTTTTCATATTCCCAACAACTAGCATTTCCAGGAGCTGAAGGCTATGGTAGGTTTGCATCGGGAGGCATAGGGGGCGAAGTCTATCATGTCACAAATCTAAGCGACGACGGAGCAGGATCACTACGATATGGTGTTGAAAAAGCGAGCAGGCCGAGAACAATCGTGTTTGACATTTCAGGAAATATAGTCCTTTCTAAACGTCTCAGAATAAAAACGCCAAACATGACTATTTCCGGGCAAACCGCTCCGGGAGACGGCATCACCTTGGCAGGGAATGCATTATACATTGATGCCAGCAATATCATAATACGCTACATCAGGGTTCGGTTCGGCAATACAAGCGGAGAACAAAGCGATGCTGTCAGTATTACCAATGGATCAAACATCATGATTGACCATGTATCAGCCAGTTGGTCGGTGGATGAAACCCTTTCTTGTCAAAGCAATTCGGTAGATTCCCTGACCGTTCAATGGTGTGTGATCACAGAAAGCATGCGGAACTCCGTTCACGCGAAAGGCCCTCATGGTTTCGGCGGAATCATTGGCGGAATGCGACAAACTTTCCATCACAATTTGTATGCACATCATAGTTCACGCAGCCCTAAAGTGACAGGTCGCAGGCATTGCGAAGTCGATTTCAGAAACAACGTCATCTACAACTGGGGGTACAACAGTTGTTACGACGGAACTGCATCCTATCTGAACTGGGTCAATAACTACTACAAGGCAGGGCCAGCGACGGAAAAGAAAGTTCGTTACCGGATTTTTGAATTAAGCGATGGTGATATTGCAAACGAAAAGGCCAACTCTCCCGAAGACTCCAAAAATTACGAAACATCGCTCTATGCCGACGGAAATTATGTAGATGGTTCTCCGGAAATAACGTTAAACAACTGGTCTGGTGGCATCGATTTTATGAACGGTGCCACAAAAGAAAAAAACAGAGCGACCAGCCCGGCCTTTAATGCTCCTCCCATTACGCAACAATCAGCAATGGAAGCCTACCCTTTAGTTGTAGCACGCGCTGGAGCATCTTTAAATAGAGATCTGATTGACAGGAGAATAGTAAACGAGGTGCTCACAGGAACTTTTACGTACGGAAATAAAGGCATCATTGATTCGCAAAAAGATGTTGGCGGGTGGCCAAAATTAGAAACGCAGATTGCCCCGACAGATACAGATCAAGATGGTATGCCCGATTCCTGGGAAAAGGCCAAAGGACTGAACCCCAAAAACCCCGCTGATAGGAACCTCATAAGTCCAGAAGGATACGCCATGCTTGAACTTTTCCTGTCAGAACTGACTGGAAAATGATTTTTTGCGAAAGAACCAATTATTTTTTTTATTTTTGCACGCGGGTAAACCGTGTATGTTTACACTATAGCAACAATAAAGTAACAATAAGATAGTCCGTATGCTTTTTAACTCCTTAAATTTTGTCCTGTTCCTGCCGATTGTATTTATACTGTATTGGTTTGTGACAAAAAGAAATCTCAAACTCCAAAACATACTTTTATTACTTTCAAGCTGTTTTTTTTATGCCTGCTGGGATTGGCGCTTCCTGTTTCTGCTAGCGATTTCGATTCTCTTAGTCTATTATCCAGGCAAGCTGATGGTCGGTGCCAAAAAACAGAAAACCAAGCAGCTTTGGCTTGTGTTGAGCATCGTTTTCAGCTTAGGTTTTCTGGGGGTTTTTAAATATTTCAATTTCTTTGCTGAATCGTTCACCGATTTACTTTCGAGTTTCGGGCTTCAAGTCAATTCATTGTCAATCAATGTCATTCTGCCTGTCGGTATTTCATTCTACACTTTTCATGGGCTTTCGTACATCATCGATTTGTACAAAGGCAGGATAGAGGAAGAAAAAGATTTTATCAATTATGCGGTTTTCGTCAGCTTTTTCCCCTTACTGATTGCCGGACCGATTGAAAGAGCCACCCACCTGTTACCACAAATCAAAAATCCAAGAAAATTCGAATACTCTAAAGCGGTGGATGGTTTGAGGCAAATCCTCTGGGGCATGTTTAAGAAGATCGTCATTGCCGACAACTGTGCCAGATTTGCCAACATCATTTTTAATAATGCTGAAGACTATTCAGGAAGCACGCTGGTTTTAGGAGCCTTGTTCTTTACCTTCCAAATCTATGCAGACTTTTCCGGCTATTCGGATATTGCATTGGGGGTAGCTCGACTTTTTGGAATAGAATTGTTACGCAACTTTGCTTTTCCTTACTTTTCCAGAGACATCGCTGAATTCTGGAGACGCTGGCATATATCGTTAACTACTTGGTTCAGAGATTATATTTACATTCCATTAGGCGGAAGTCGTGGCGGTACCTGGATGAAAATCAGAAATACGTTTATCATCTTTCTGATTAGTGGCTTCTGGCATGGCGCGAATTGGACGTTCGTGGCATGGGGGGCACTGAATGCCATCTACTTTTTGCCACTGATGCTCACTAAAAACAATCGGAAAAACATGGAGATTGTTGCACAAGGGAAAACGCTCCCGACTATAAAAGAGTTCATAGCCATGTTAGCTACTTTTGGGGTAACCGTCTTTGCGTGGATCTTTTTTAGGGCTGAAAACATGGGACATGCCATCAGTTATATTTCAGAGATTTTTTCTTCCTCCCTATTCACGTACCCGAAATTCCAGGATATGGCTGGAGCATTGACAACAATCGTGTTGGTAATAGTATTCATTCTGATTGAATGGCAAGGCAGAGAGCAACAATATGCCATTGCTCAATTTGGTTTAAAATGGAGAAGACCGATCAGGTGGGCCTTGTACTATGTTATCATTGCTGCCATTTTATATTTTGCAGGTGAGGAGCAACAATTTATTTATTTCCAGTTCTAAAAAAATGAAAAAGTTCCTAAATAAAAGCGCCTTATTTATAGTCCCCCTGATACTATTGTTTTCATCGACTGTTTTTTATTCAAAAAATAAAGGAGATTTGATCAGAGTAGGATTCATAAGAGAGGACAATCATTACAGAGATACCTTTAAATCCGAATTCAGCCGACCGCTTTTTTATGATTTATGGACCACTCATACTAAAAAGAACTATACCGTTTTAATAGTTGGTGATTCTTTCTCGGCTCAAGGCTGTTTCGCTTATCAAAACTATTTGGCCGAGTCGGACTCAGTCAGCGTGCTTTATTGCGACATCAATAAATATGGAAATTCCATTGAGACACTATACAGTATGATCAATGCTGGAATTTTTGATAGTATTGATGTACGGTATGTTGTGTTGGAATCGGTTGAGAGAGATTTTGTTAAACGCGGCGAAGCTATTAATCAAAAGATTTCATTTTCCGCGCTTCAGAAAGCAAGTATTAAGAAAAACAAGGCAAAACCAAGTGCCAGTTTCCCTCCTCCTGAAATATTGAAGTTCCCTCTTTTCAATTTGTTGTATCATTTTAATGATCACGCTTATGTCTCTGATGTTTACAAAGTGAAAATGGATAGTTCCTTATTTTCGGGACATAAAGAAAAGGAGCTTCTTTTCTATAAGTATGATTTAAAGCATATTGGCTTAAACAACAGTGAAGCCGCAGTGTCGAAACTCAATAAGGAGTTGAACATTCTTTCAAAAATAGTTCAGCGTAAAAATATAAAACTGATTGTCCTTCCCAGTCCTGATAAGTTCGATTTGTATTATAACTTCATCCAAAACAAGGAAGAATTCCCTAAACCAGTTTTTTTCGACCTTATGAAAGAAATGGATAAAAACTACATTTACATCGATTCAAAAGCCATTCTTTCTGATTCGATTCTTACAAAGAAAGACCTCTATTTCTATGACGATACCCATTGGTCTCCATGGGCTTCACAAATAATTGCGAAGGAGATTTCAGCCATTATCAGGCAGAAGAAGTAGCATTTGACAGTGGCATTTATGTTTCCAGTTACAGCCATGGTTTCCTAAGTTATTTGCGAGCATAATTTTCTGATTCCCTTTCAAGAAGTCAAAAATGATTTCAATACATTTACTACAAAACCACTATTTCTTAAATCGATTTGACATATCATGAAAAGGATCCAATTTTTACTTGTTGTTTCAGCTCATTCCGGTTGGACACTGGCTTCCAGTAAAACAGGATATCCGGTGATAGAACCTTAAACGGAAAGATTGATTTCACTTCAAACAAAAAGCACTCACGATAAATTTCATGAGTGCTTTTTCTTAAAGGGGTGGCCCTCTTTATAACGTTATTACCGTATGTTTTTTAATGTAATCAGGGTCAATATCAATCCCTAATCCCGGGCCTGTAGGGACATGAACCACCCCATTTTCTGGCACCAACGAAGAGGTTTTGCATTCGAACGGAAAATCAAGGTTGAACGATTTGTATTCATGGAAGGGACCAGCATTGGGAAGGACAGAAATGAAGTGCATCATGTAGATATAGCCGATGCCCGAAACATGCGGAACATGCAACTTACCCATCGCTTCGGCCATTCTGGCTACTTTCATGGAACGTATCATTCCTCCAAAATAGAACATGTCGGCCTGGACTATTTGCAGACCGTCATTTGCCAGTAACCAACGAAAATTGTGTATACTTGGCTCCTGCTCACCACCCGCAATGGGAATGTTTACGGCATCTGCAACCTGTTTGGTCTCCTCATACCAATCGAAAGGAACAGGCTCTTCATAGAAATCATACTTGTATTCTTCCATCAATTTCCCTATTCGTATGGCTTCTTTTACATCATCGTACGACCCATTTGCATCGGCGCAAATAAACATGTCGTCGCCAAATGTCTTCCGAACCAACGGAATCAGTTTTTCACTTCTTCCGACAGGAGTTTCAGGATGGTTCATCCGGCCTCCCAATTTAAATTTGATTGCCTTGGCCTTTGTTTTTGCCAATTCCTGCTGAAGGTGTTCTATGGTCAGTTCTGCAGAAATATAACGTTCACTATTGGCCTGATAAACGGATATCGTATTATTCCGAACGGTTCCGATCAGTTCGCCCATGGGCTTGTTTGCTATCCTTCCAAGCATGTCCAGTATGGCAAACTCAATGGTCGCCAGAGGCACCCAAATGGCGAGGCCTTGCAGCTTATAATTGCTTTGGTAAACGAATACCTGGTCAAGCAAGGATTCCAGATCACGCGCATCCTTACCAATAAAGAAATCCTGCATTCGGTTTACAAATATTGGGAAAAGTGATTTCATCTGGTCGTTATTTCCGAATGAATACCCTTCGGCTCCATCGGTTGATCGAACCCGACATATAAAATCATTCTGGTATCGAAGCAGCTCCAGTGTTTCGATGATGACAGGTGAAGGGAACAATTCTTTTTTAAATACCGGTTCTTGAAGCACCTTATCCAGTTTGGCATAATTTGGATTCGTGGTTTTTTCTGCTTTTTCCGATTTAGCCCAACTTGAAACAGGCAGCATAGCCCCAACGCCACCTATGATGGCTGTTTTAATAAAAGTACGTCTTGTAAATTCCATAACTTCTATAGAGTTTCAATTTTTATATTAAAGGGTTTTGCCGTTAATCAGGACATTTTTCAAAATAAGCTTTCCGACATTCTCAATTTCATTCTTTTCTTTTGCTCCCGAAAACGCACAATCCTGTATGTAAATGCCATCCACACATTTGAATCCTTCAATTCCCTTTATCCATAAAGCGTACGTGCTTTTCTTGGACGTCAGGTTTGAAATATAAAAATTCTTTACCAGCGGAGGGAATTTTCCAATGCCTTCTTTGTCGATATGGTAGTCGCATTCTATCGATACGACGGCTAAGCCAACTTCACCGACGGTGAGATTTCGGAAATAGATGTTCTCCGCGATGCCTCCTCGGCTATTATTTGTTTTAAATCGGATGGCCCTATCCAGCTCAGGGCTGTTCATCGTGCAATTCACGACAAAAATATTCCGGACTCCTCCTGAAATTTCACTCCCTATGGAGACACCTCCGTGTCCATTCTTCATTTTGCAATTTCTGATGACCACATTTTCTACGGGTCTGCCTGCTTTTCGCCCATCGAAATCTCTTCCGGATTTTAAAGCAATGCAATCGTCGCCAGTATTGAAGGTACAGTTTTCAATCAAAACATTCTTGCACGATTCAGGGTCGATGCCATCATTGTTTGGGCCAATGCTGTTTATGGTCAGGTTTCGTATG
>Ga0209430_1000504_pt1 | contig 39588 bp, 30 predicted proteins | sample BarGraIncub1133A_FD_184504 | JGI IMG/M metagenome (GOLD analysis project Ga0209430, IMG submission 184504) | Arctic peat soil microbial communities from Barrow, Alaska - Barrow Graham LP Incubations 11-33A (SPAdes) (version 2) | ecosystem: Environmental > Terrestrial > Soil > Wetlands > Peat... | reverse complement strand
TCAACCTCACCGAATGTTCGTTTGCCGGCATCAAAGGAAGCACGGCACAAGTTGTATTTAATCTGCCTGTAATCGTAATCTTTTCCAATTTGATCAGCCCGGCAGAAATAGAGATACTTACCATCAGGTGACCATTCGGGATAGGTATCCATGAAATTTTCGCGGTTCGTCAGTTGGATGTCCATTATCTCATTTTTCGCAACATCATACAAAACAAGCGATGATTCAAGATCGGTTACTTCAACCTTCTTGTTATCTGCAGCATGAAATCGTTGCGTGATTTTATTGGATGAAAAGGCGACAAATTTACCAGAAGGATGCCAACGTGGGTAAACTGCTCCATTCTTCATCTCCTTTGTTTTCAGGTTGATCTTTCTAAATTCACCTCCCGAATAAAAATACGTGCCCCCCAGGTTTCCCCTCATGTGAAAAATAAAATCATCCGTTTTTCCGTTGTTAAACGAATGACAGTTCACACAATTCTCATCGACAACACTATTTTCGATCAGCGATTCCGATTCAAAGTTTTCAAGATTACGCCGGTTGATACTCAACTCTGTCCAGCTTTCATAACCGGGATATACGATCCTGTAATATAAATAGGGATCAATTGGTTCGGGTGATATCTTATTCGTAAAAGTCTTGAATTTTGACCATCGATCTTCTTTATCCTTTGTGTAAATGTCAACTTTGATCTCCTTTCCTGCATTGTTTTGCAGCATTTTACGCCACCTGCTTTCCGGAATTTGGATTTTCCCATCACGCGAAGAAACGTCAATTTCAGATCCGGTAGAGGAAGATATTTTCACATAATAGTTCGATCCGGCTTCTTTAATGCTGAAGTTCAGCGGTGCAATATTTAAAGGTATTGTAACTTCGGAGTAATCAGGTTCAATAACGGCCTTTTTTTCAATATTTACGATGTTACCATCAGGATGATTGTTGCAACCAAACAAAAGGAAAAGAATAATTACTGAATAAAGGTTCTTTATATAAATTTGATTTTCAAACATATGATCAAAACTTAAGAATAGAGATTTCCCGGTTTCTTACTTTGGTATAACTTCACAAAATAGCAATAAAAAAATCATTTCGTTTCGTTAAACGACCCTAAATTTTAAGCTTAATCTTCAATTTACCCAAAAGTGCGGTAATTCCAATGATGATCAGTGCATAAACAAACGATTTTAACAAACCCATCACACCCGTTTTCAAAAATAAAGGAAGCGTAAAAGCAAATGCGGCCAAACTATAATAGACATACGGAATCAGATAACACGTAAGTGTGCTGGTTCCGGCAGGTTTGATCAAACTGAACCAATTTCCTTTCCCTTTCAGATCGACCACAAAATAGATGACTGCAGAAAACCCAAACGCAATTGCATTGCACAGAAAAACCCATGTCGGGGTTGCCTGAATTTTTGATATAATAAAAAAGTTACGCAATGCAAAACCGGTCAACAACAATAGAATGCCAATTCCGATGTAAAACAACGGCAGCTTCCGGCGTTTTTCAGGCGTATTGGCACGATCAGTCAGCAGGCTGGCGGCAATTCCGGCAAAAGCAAATCCCTGAAAAGCGCCACCGCCAGGAATGGGCGTATGCAGCCATCCGGCGTGATCGGCAATATTCAACAACGTAAATAGGAACCAAAAGAGCAGCAGCAAGACCGGAGATTTACGGGCAAAAAGGAAGATTGGCGCTGAAATCAGGTAAGTCCAGCCTATAAGCCCCAGAATTCCCCACCATTGCGGCGTCATTTGTTCGGTGCCATCCTTCCCTCCTTTAAAAAGATAAACCAGCAAAATCAACAGAAGAACTCCAGCCAGTTGCAATCCATTGAAGAGGTATTTTTTCCAATCTTCCGATTTTGGATACACATTCCAGATCAGAAAAAATCCGGCAACCATCAAAATTTGAAATCCTTCCCTGCTCAAACCCGAAGCTTCGACATTCAGATCACCTATATTAACAGTGAAAAATCCCATCACGAGCAACGCAAACGAACGAAGCACAATATGCCTAAGAATCTGAAAGTTATTCTCGCCTTTGGCAATACGGTTTCGCATGGCATAGGGTATCGACATCCCAACGATAAACAGGAAACAGGGAAAAACGATGTCCGAAAATCCCAAAAAATCCTGATCAGCGCGCGCATGTTCAAGCCAAATCGGTACTCCGCTTAATGACCATAAATCGTTTACAAAAATCATTAGCAACATGGTGATTGCCCTAAAAACATCAATTGAAAAAATACGGTTTTGCTGAATGGCCATCGTTTGATATTTATTGACTACGTTAACGCAGGTTGCATCTGGTTGTTAGCAGCTGAAAAATGTTATTGATTATCTGTGATTTATTTCATTTTGTTTCTGAATCTCTCCAAACATTGCTTTAAAACAATTGGTTGGCGTATTTGCACTTTCCTTATTATTGGTTTTCCGGCCATAGAACTCATCCATAAATTGTCCGGCACCCGACCAGACTGTTTGCATCATTCCCTGAAAACGCTCTTTCATTTCCGGAGTTACTGAAGCTCTGAACCGATACATATCCTGTGTTTGCTTAATCGCAATTTCGGGCATTCTCCAGGGACAAGTAATCACATTAAAACCCTTGGTTGCAAAATAGACGGCAGACTGATCGGGCCGTTCATAATGCCAGTCGCAAATCATCACATCTTTGGATATCAGATCGATTGCGCGGTACGTATTATTAAAACTCGCTTCCCACATTCCCATTCCTGTGGTTTTTCCATCAAGGAGTCGGTCACCCCATATCCAGAGCTGACGATTTTTCATCGCAAGATGATTGCGGATCAGGTTCACTTCGCCAGCGAATAATTCGGCTTTATCTTTGCCTGAACAACGTGGACATTTATCATCACCAATGTAAAAAACCTCATCCATTCCGGCGTGAAAAGCATCCGTTTCAAATGCATCACAAATCTCATCAACCAAAGCAAAAACAATTTTATGCACATCGGGATGGAGTGGACAATAACTTTTGCAATAAAGCGAATCTGAATTGGGCCATTTGTATTTCTTGGGCATTTCGACCTGCGGTGTTTCGTCGAATTGAGGATATACACGCAGCAGATTGGTTACTTTCTCAGCCCACGACTGATGTCCGAGCAGGTTGATCTGCGGAATTATCCGGATCTGATTTTTATGACAGACATCTGCCATTTTCTTTACATCGTCTTTCGAAAGTGCAGACTCGTCGTACAATTCAGGATGGCTTTCGAACTGGTAATTGTAATCGATTCTGAGAATCAATGTATTTACTTTCCTTGGCACCAATTCTTCAGTAATAAATTTGATAAATGCATCAACTTCCATCGTTTTAGGAGCACCAATGCAAAATCCTCTGACTGGCAATGTATCCTGCGAAAAGGATCTGTTTCCAACAAAAAACGAAAGGAAAACGACCAATAAAACAACTGATTTATTCATAATTTCAGAATGATAAATAGTTAAAAATCATTTAGCAAAGTGATTGAAAATTCAAAAGCAACACACAACTTTATTTTCTTAAAACCTTTAAAAATAGTACTTATTTAATCGTTTTTTCACAAATTTTTATTATAAATTTGTTAGCCTTTAAAAGAAAATCGAATTTTTGATTCTTCAATTCTCTAATTTAAAAACAACTAATATGACAGAGGAAACAATGCTCGAGAAAAGAAAGGAATGGGAATGCTTCAAACATAACATGGAAAGCACTTTCAAAATTAATAAAAAAATTCCTTCACCTTCGTACTGGAATAATGATGACTATGATGTATTTACTACATTGTATAATTTAGAACCGGACCTTGACAATGAAACATCATGTAATTTTGAAAAATTGAAGAAGGAACTAAATGCAAGAAGGTTCAGCGAAGGATCTGTAACATTTACCGATGATTCAATCATCGATACCTTAAAAAGACTACACGATTTTGGAAATATTGATTGTTGTTTAGACCTTAATGAAATAGATTTAAAGTTGCAATTGAAGAAGTAAAAAGATGCTAAGTTTGTTCGTTTGGGGTGTAATTCACGTTACACCTCTTTTTTTTGCTCTCTCAAATTTATATCAGTACCCCCTATAACAATACACCTTTTAAAGCGACAAATAACTATTGTTAAAACCTTAAAAGACTTTTATGTCAGTAAGAATATCCTATATTGACAACTTACGCGTATTTTGTATTGTAATTGTGGTATTGATCCACAGCGCTGTAACGTATAGTTGTATTGGTAGCTGGTATTATAACGAACCAATGCCGCTTAATGACCTTGAAAAACTATTCTTCTTTCTTTTCCAGTCACATGCACAAGCTTTCAGCATGTCGCTTTTCTTCTTTGTTTCAGGTTATTTTATACCCGCTTCCCTCGAAAGGAAAGGTACAAAAACCTTTATTCTCGACCGATTAAAACGTCTTGGAATTCCAGTATTAATTTACATTTTCATTATCAATCCTATCTGCGTTAAGCTGGTGTATCCTCAATTAAATATAGTAGAATTTACATTGAAAGGTTTTCACAATCTTGATTTTCTGGGTCGTACAGGTCCTCTTTGGTTCGCATTCGCCCTTTTGATTTTCTCTGTTATTTTTGCGCTTGTGCATAAATATCTCCCTTCCGCGAAATCAAACGTTAGGGTTTCCAATCTCAATATAATGGTAATCATTGGTTTGATCACCTTGCTCGCATTTGGCTTCCGCCTTGTCGCTCCTATCGGAACATCATTCTACAATCTCCAGTTTTGCTATTTTGCAGCATACATTGTGTGTTTTTACTTAGGTACCCAGGCACAGCGAATCAATATTACCGAGAAGATTAACTTCCAGCAAGGTAAAAAATGGCTGTATATCGCCTTTGGAGTCGGGATTCCGTTATGGTTCATTGCAGGATTTTTCGGAAAAATATCGGAAGGAAAAATGTTGATCACCGGGGGATTTAATGCCGGAGCATTTCTTTATGCTTTCTGGGAATCGTTTTTCTGCGTCTCCTTTATTATTGCTTTATTGGGAATTGCGAAAGCAAAATGGAACTATCAAAGTAAAACGATGAAATTCCTATCTGAAAATACCTTCGGTGTATATGTTTTTCATGCACCTGTATTAATTGGACTTTCAATTCTTACCAAAGATATCCATCCAGGAATAATTCCCAAATTCTTTATCATTGCTTTCCTTGCAGTAATGGCCTCATTGCTTGTATCGTGGCTGATCCGGCAAATTCCAGTGGTTGGAAAGATATTCAACTGATTATAATTCATAAAGAATTTAAAAGCCATTATTTAAAACCCAACTTTCAATAGATAAAACTATGTGAACAATGTGTGGCTATGTGGTAATCTTTCGTATTTTTGATGAAAAAGCTACACTACTATGAAGAGCCAAAAAGTTCACCTGGAAAGTTTTAAAATTATCGGTATCGCGGTACGAACCACTAACCAAAATGGAAAATCAGCAAAAGACATTATGGAGTTGTGGCAGCGGTTTTACTCCGAAAATATTTCGGCATTGATCCCCAATAAAATCGACGAGGATATTTATGCCGTTTACACCGATTACAAATCGGATTACACGGCTGACTATACAACCATTCTTGGGTACCGCGTAAGTTCAATCGACAACCTGCCTGAAGGCCTTGAAGGAAGGGAATTTAGCGGTGCTAATTATCTCGAAATTAAAGCAAAAGGGACGCGGCCGTTATCGGTTTTCAATACATGGCAGGAAATATGGGTCAAAGACAAAGAGTTAAACCGAAAATACACGGCTGACTTTGAAGTCTATGGAAAGAAATCGCAGGATCCTGACAACTCGGAAGTCGAAATCTTCATTGCAACAGAATAAAAACCTCCTATAAAATCATGTAAAACCCTCAAGGATTTGGAAGCCTTGAGGGTTTATAGTAAATTACAGTTTAATTCTCAATACATTCACTGAATTTCCATCAATACTTAATAGCAACGACCGACCCGACACTTTCAATTTCTGCAACTCAATTCCTATATTTGATGGATTTGAAAAACTGTTCCATGCTGTCAGGTCTTTATTCTTCAACACTTCCATACTGGCATTCTGACTTTTAAATGACTCTCCTGTGAAAGAGAATTTCATTGAAGTTTTCCTGGGAGAAATATTCACCAGTTTCAAGATCACCTCTTTAGATTTCTCATCGATCGTGGCCGAAGCATAAATACTGTCTTTGCCTGCAATTACTTCCTTGTCTTTCAAAACCGAAACTGTGTAACTTCCTTTGTTCGTTGCAAATAATTTCTGAACAAAGTAGTTGGGTGTAGGAACGGCATTGAGGTTATCGAACCATATCAAATCCGGATTCCACTGCCAGGCATCTTTATGCGCCAGCAACGGGGCATATGAGCACATCTGCACCACATCACAATTTCTTTCGAGGCCAGTCATAAAAGCGGCTTCTGCCAGGGCACTTTCCCAGTTATTCCGCGAGGTAGGATCAGCTTGCCCTTTCGAATGAGCAGCGTATTCTCCGGCAAAAATTTTCGGTCCTTTTCGTGGATAAGCATCATAGCGACTGGCATTCTTTAAAAACCACGAAGGTGTCTGATAGTAATGCTCATCCACAAAATCGGCATTCAATTTTACGAGTTCATCCCAAAGATAGGTGAACCTATCTCCCTCTGGACTTGGACCTGCACTTGTAATTAATTTTATTTCAGGATGTTTTTCTTTTAGCGCACTGTTAAACTTTTTGAAACGCTCAATATACTGAGGTCCCCACTGCTCATTTCCAACACCCATCATCTTCAGATTAAAAGGTTCGGGATGACCCATTGAGGCCCGTAATTTGCCCCATTGTGTTGCAACTGCACCATTGGCAAACTCGATCAGATCGAGCGCATCCTGGATATAAGGATCAAGATCTTTCATATCCACTAATTCACTTGTGTTGTACTGACAGGCCATTCCACAGTTGAGAATGGGTAACGGCTCGGCACCGATATCTTCCGAAAGCAAAAAATATTCATAAAAGCCCAGGCCAAATGATTGAAAATAATCGGGTGTCGATCGATGTTTAAACTCAGTATTCCAACGATTAACAATCAACTCGCGTTCTGCAGGATCGCCCACTGTCTTTTTCCATTGATAGCGTGATGCCAATTCGCGTCCTTCTACAATACATCCTCCAGGAAATCGGACAAATCCGGGTTTCATATCCGCCAATAATTGAACCAAATCACTTCGAAGACCATTTTTCCGCCCTTTCCATGTATCAACAGGAAACAAAGAAACGGTTTCGATTTCTACCACACCTTTACCTTTCACAAGTACATTCAAACGCGCAGAAGCATCGGTTTTGATCGGTTTCAAAATCACTTCGTACTTGTTCCAATCTTTTGTGATGCCTGATATTTGATTTTCATCCAGCACCTTTCCTGTAGAATCAACCAATTCAACAACGAGATTGGCAGCAATATTCGAATCCCCGCTACGGGCAGTAACTGTAAGCCGGTATCCGGCATCCTTTTTCAATCCGATTCCACGAAACCCTTCGTTAGAAAGCCCATTTGAACCGTTATCGCTTGTCGATTGTATCCGCACATATCTTTTGTTCGGTCGTAACATATCCCCTGAATTATAGAGCCGGTTGTCGCCTTTTCCTCCATCTTTATTTATCCAAGTCCAACCCATTAAAGGATCATTGAAATTAAAAGACCGGTTTTTAATAAGTTCCGCGTAAATTCCACCATCAGCGGCAAAGTTGATGTCCTCGAAGAAAATGCCCCACATAGATGTAGACACTGCACTAACACGTTGATTTAGTAAAACTTTAATCTCACTTGCAGGTTGAGCCCGGACCAAATTAAAGAACAGAAAGCAACTTATTATTGAATAAAAAAATCGTTTTGCAATCATGCTATTTTGGTTTTATTTACTTGACACTCCATTCATAGATCCCGGCTGAATTGTCTACCGGCAATTGAACCTCCATTTTAAGAGCAGTTGTTTCGATGGGTTCAAAGCTGATTTCATTGTATTGATCCTTAGACAATCCATAATTGCCTTTATTCTTAACTGGTTCCCACAAACCGGAATCTGTTTTAAAAAGGAGATTCCATGATGTAGGAACCCGGCAACCTCCCCATGGACCATCATCAAACCAATAAACTTTTGCGGAAGAAACCTTTTCCTGTTTCGAAAAATCGTATTGAATCCATTCGGCACTCCCCTTTCGCGGCCACCAATGGAAATAAAAACAGCCCTGATCATTGGAATTCGAAGGTTCAAGCTGATCATTCACTGCGACCAAAGCTTTATTTTCAAGTGACCCGCTTATTTTACTTTTTGAAGCAATCGATGGATAGGGTAAAGGCTGCGATGATGATTTTTGATCAGCGATCCACACCGCCATTTCGCCCGCCCCGCGATTTGCCCAGGCATAATACGGAATCGCTGTAAAAGGCTGTTTCGACTCCTTAATTGTTTCGTTTTTCAACCGTTCTGTGCTATTGATCATCGTTTTGATGACCGTAACACCGTTTAATAGATTAGGCAGAAATTCTGTTGAATAATTATTGTCCTGATCATGGTAAAGATTTAAAACATGCCCATTTTTGTTATCAGGCCATTCAGCGCAATAAACCAATGGTCCGCGTTGCAAGGCAATTTTGCCCTTATCATCTTTAACCGCCTCATGCGCTACTATTTCCCTTACCGGCATCGGCAAATCAATTTGTAACTGATCACCTTTTCTCCATTCTCTCGAGATTACCGCATAGCCATTCTTAATATCATATTTAAAACTTTGCCCATTAACTTTGATAAGAACTTTTGACGTATCTGTTGACTTAAAGCGATATAAATCAGAAGGTACCGCCTGGTTATTTGCCCACCCCGGAATCCGGATCATCATCTTAAAAACCTTAGATTTAGGTGGCTGAACTTTCAAAACGATTTTTCCACTCCATGGATAATCAGTTGTTTGCTCAATATTAACGCGTTCACCATCCAGATCAACAGTTGCCGAGTTATTCATAAAAAGATTGACATATAAATCGGAACCTTTTTTTGCATAAACATATCCGGGAACTGAAGGTATAAACCGGCAGATATTACTTGGACAACAAGCGCAACCAAACCAGGCACTGCGTGTGTGCTGTCCACGCGATTCAAGTGGATTCGGATAGAAAAACCGGTCGGCACTCAACGAAATCCCCGATAATAACCCATTATAAAGTGTCCGTTCCAGAACATCATAAAATTTAGAATCGCCTTCGAGCAAAAACATCCGTTGATTCCACATCACATTACTGATCGAAGCGCATGTCTCGCAATATGCTGACATATTCGGCAAAACATAAGGATCACTAAATCCTTCATTGCTTCCGCCCGAACCGATTCCACCCGTAACGTAATATTTGGTGCTTATAAGATCGTTCCAGATTTTATCGATTGCATTTTTGTAGGAATAATCGCCCGTCAGCGCTGAAACATCGGCCATTCCCGCATACATGTAGGTTGCACGAACCGCGTGTCCCACAATCTTATCCTGCTCAATAACTGGTAAATGTGCCTGATTGTATTCATTACCACCTTTCCGGCAATCAAGGAAGAACTTAGCGAGTTTCAAATACCTTTCATCACCGGTTATCCTGTAAAGCTTCGAAAGTCCCATTTCAATCACCTGATGACCGGGATAATAAGCCAATTTACCTGGCCCAAAATCATGATCCACGAGGTTCGCACTTTTTATAGCCACATCAAGCAACGTTCGTTTTCCGGTCGCCAGAAAGTGCGCGTATGCTGCTTCGTAAAGATGCCCAAGATTGTATAATTCGTGACTTAGTTCCGGGGCTTTCTCCCACCTCTTCTTTCCAACCCAGGGATGCATGTGAAGCGAATCAATTGTCCGGTTGGTATATAAATAACCATCAGGCTCCTGTGCCCGTCCAATGTAATAAATCAGCGAATCGATCCGTTTTTCCAACCGCGCATCAGGGTTTGTCTGAAGCGAATAGCTCGCACCTTCGATAATTTTATAAATATCAGAATCATCAAATGGAAACTCCGACTGAAACTTCCCTTTTGTCAGTTTGGCCGCAATCTTGAAATTCTCGACCCTACCTGTTTTGTAACACTGATCCAGCGCGATAGGAATCGTCACTTTTTGATTCAATTCAATACGCGGTGCCCAGAAATGATCCGTAACTTTTACGTCCGTAAAGCTAACTGGTTGAATTGGATAATCTTTCGACGGATTAACCTGCCCATTCGAATTCGAGTTGATCAGGAAAAAACCCAGGCAAAGGAAAAACGATAGAAAAAATTTCTGTGGAAAATTCATTGAGTAAGGAATAAAAAGGGTGAAACAGCTGGTTAAATCGTTCACGCAATGAAAGTGCGTTCAATTCGCAATAAAAGTAATAAATACTTTATAATTTGCCAACGTGAAAATAAAGCAATTTGTTGGCAATACAACTTGCCAATTTGCAAGGAAGGCATAATTTAGGCGATGCAACGACAAGAACACTATTTCATCTTTCTGATTCTAACATCAATCCTGGTATCTTTCAATAAATCAACCAATAACTTCGGATCTGTCTCACCAAAATGATAAGGATAAAGAATTCCGGGCATAAAACTTTTAGCGCCATCAGCAACCATTTGAGGCGTCATCGTGTAGGGTAAATTCATTGGAAGGAATGCAATATCTATGTTCTTCAAGAGGGCCATTTCGGGGGCGTTCTCCGTATCACCGCCAATGTAAATCCGCTTTCCCCCGAAGTTGATGATATAACCGTTTCCATTCCCCTTGGGATGATAAGAGCCACCATCCGGCCGCTTGTTAACGATGTTATAGGCAGGAACTGCTTCAATTTTCACATCGCCGTAAGACTGTGTCTCGCCGTTTAACATCACATGTGAGTTTTCAACCTGACCTTTGCAGCTAAGACTAACGATTGTTTTGGTTTGTGGTGATGTAACCCACGTGATTGCCTTTTTGTCGAGATGGTCGCCATGTTCATGCGTTATCAGAATCAGATCTGCCTTTGGAAGCAGTGTATAGTCGGCTTCGCGCGAAACCGGATCAATGTGAATCACCTGGTTACCGGCTTCAATCATGAGCGTTCCGTGACCAATGAAAGTAATTACCAACTTACCTTTATCTGTGACGAAGGTATCTTTTTCGAATACTTTTACCGGGCCAGTAGTTTGGGTATTTCCGGCTAAACCAATAAAAATCAACATAAGTAGTGGAATGAATGCCTTCATAATTTATCGAAGTTAACGTTAAGAAACTAACGAATGTAGATATAATATCATCAATGATGATATGATCACAAAAAAAATCCCGCAAATTTCACTGATCGATACAGATAAGATAATTTAATCTGTGTCGGTCCGTGAAACAAACGGGCTTCAATAAAAGTTCTATTTACTCAACTACTCCGCCTGATGTCCCTGATGGGTACCACGGTCGCGGTGACGGAAGTCTTTTTTCTTAGTAATTGGACTTGTTCTCTGATTATTGTTGGACCTGCCGGCGGGTCTTCGGCAGAATTGCCTTCCGGCTGCAGGATTGTAAAGCGGTCCTTCAGCAAAGTCAGATGGAAGTGGAATTTTAATGATATCCCTTTCAATGAGTTCCTCTATTTTCTTGAAGTTATGCTGATCAAGATCAGAGATCAACGTAATGGCAACCCCCGAACTCTGGGCACGGGCAGTACGCCCAATACGATGCACATAATCCTCAGGATCGCGTGGAACATCGTAGTTCATCACAAGGTCAATTCCATCTATATCAATCCCCCTGGCCACAATATCGGTAGCCACAAGAATCTGAGTTTCGCGGTTTTTAAATCGTAGCATTACCTCTTCGCGCTCCTTTTGTTCAAGATCCGACAACATTCCGTCGGCTGAGAAACCCATTCTTCTTAATTCGCGGACAAGACCATTTACATTGATCTTTCGGGAAGTAAAAATCAGAACACTTTTATAATCGGTTTTACCTTTGAGCAATGACTTTACAAGCGCCACTTTCTGATTTTCATAAACCATGTAAGCAGCCTGAATGATATTTTCAGCCGGCTTCGAAATCGCAATATTCACACTTTCAGGTTTATTCAAAATGCCTTCGGCTAACTTCCGGATTTTTGTCGGCATCGTAGCCGAAAACATCAATGTCTGACGTGCTTTTGGCAATTCACGGACAATACGCATAATATCATCGAAAAAGCCCATATCCAACATACGGTCAGCCTCGTCGAGAATCAGATGCTTAATTGTACTAAAATCTGAATATTTCAGGTTTATATGCGACAATAACCGACCAGGCGTTGCAACGATAATATCAGCACCCTGGATCAACGCAGCTTTTTGCTGATCAAAAGCGGCTCCTTCTCCCCCACCATAAACTGCAAGCGATGTCGCTCCACAGAAATAGGAGAATCCTTCTATCTGCTGATCGATCTGCAAGACCAATTCCCGTGTCGGGGCAATAATCAATGTATTTATACCCTGGCTCTTCGTCCGGGTGATGCGGTTCAAAACAGGCAACAAATAAGCAGCTGTTTTACCGGTACCGGTCTGTGCACATGCAATCAGGTCATTTCCCTTCCAGATCACCGGCATTGCCAATTCCTGAACAGGGGTACATTCCTCGAAGCCCATGGATTCAAGACCTTCCATGATTTCGGGAACAAAATCAAACTCTTTAAATTTCAAGTTTTTATTTCTTTAAATTGTAATCACTTTTTTATTCAACGTATAAGACCAACCCTTTCAGATATTCACCCTCCGGATGATATATACTTATCGGATGATCTCCGGGCTGCGATAACTGATGCAAAATGCGAACATTTCGTTTCGAGATGGCAGCAGCCGAGAACACTGCTTCGCGAAAGTTTGTTCTGGTTACTACCTGCGAACAGGAGAAAGTAAACAAAACACCACCAGGACGAATCTGCTGAATGGCCCTCGCGTTCAATTTTTTATAGCCTTGAAGTGCCTGGCTCAATGCGCTTCTATGTTTCGCAAATGCAGGTGGATCAAGGATAATCAGATCGTATTTATTATTGATGTCCTTCATAAAATCGAATGCATCTGCAGCAAAAGCTTCATGACGGGTGTCGCCTGGAAAATTCAATTCAACATTCTGATTGGTGAGTTCAATCGCCTTGGCAGAAGAATCCACCGAATGAACCAGTTTGGCTCCTCCCTGCATCGCAGAGAACGAAAATCCACCCGTATAACAGAACATATTCAGAACATCCTTTCCAAAGGCATATTCACTAAGCAGTTTCCTGTTTTCGCGCTGATCGACAAAAAAACCAGTCTTCTGTCCCTCTTCCCAATCAACAATAAACCGGTTACCATCTTCCATCACCTCGCGGGTGGTTAGTTCACCTGATAAATATCCATCCACCGACTCGATGGATGCTTTAAAAGGAAGTGTTTTTGCACTTTTATCATAAACAGCGGTGAGCAGGTCGCCGAGAACTACTTTCATCGCTTCGGCTAACATGTTACGCATTAACCACATTCCGACAGTGTGCGCCTGTAAAACTGCAGTTCCATTGTAAAAATCGACAATCAGTCCGGGCATTCCATCGCCTTCACCATGAACCAATCTGAAAACATTGGTTCCTTTACGCGAAGTCAACCCAATCCTTTGACGCAAATTAAAAGCAGATTGCATCTTTTCGCACCAGAACGACAAGTCCGGGACAATATCTTTAAACGAGAAAATCCGCACTGCAATAGAACCAATTGAACTATGGCCAATTCCTAAAAAACGGTCATCACTGGCGTAAACCGTTACTACATCTCCCTCTTCGACACTTCCCTCAATGCGATCGATAGCGCCTGAAAAAACCCAGGGATGGAACCGGAGAATTGATTCTTCCTTCCCCTTTTTTAAAACAACTTTACTAAAATCTGACATACTAAAATTAAATTCGTACAGAAAACCGCTGATGGATTAATCTTCCGGAGCGTTCTCTGCTATTTCGGGTTCGCATAACACCGTCTCAATGGGTGTTATCAATAACTGCTTATATATTTCACAAGAAACCCAGGCATCAGTGGCTCCATAGATTAATTGCTGCTCCGACAATTCAGGGGCATCCCAGTTTGTGAGCCGCGCTGATTTCGATATTCTGAAGCCTAAAACAATCGCAGACAGTTTCTTCAGGCTAAAATTCTCGATTCCATAAACTTTTACAAGATCTTGCAATTCAATAAATCCCGAGGGTTTGAAAGGAACAATTCGTTGTAATATTTTAATGTCATCTCTGATTGCAACCCCTATTTTCAGAATTTTAGGTGAAGCCAGAATCTTGATTAATCCGGCAGGAAGACCTACTTTATTGATCCTGATCAGAAAAGCCTGATCAGTGGTGGAGAGTTGAAGCAATGAAACCGGGTAGATCTGACCTTTTTTAAATGCAGGACGGGTTTCGGTATCAAATCCAAGAATAGTTTGTTGACCAAGATATTCCAGTACCGATTCCAATTCTTCCGGTTGTTCGATTAAGTGAATAACACCTTCAAATGAAGAGAGCGGTAATTCAGCTAACTCGTCGTTTGAAATACTTTTCTTCAATGTATTAAACTCCTGACTCATAATTTAATTCTATCTAATTCAAACGGCAAGAATTACCATTATTAAATGTCAATTTTATCCGGTTCTTTTTCTTTCTCATCAAGATCTGAAGTGCCATAGACAAGGTTGTGAATAGCCCTGAGACCATTGACCAACCGCTGACCCCAATACTGTTCAAAATTAGTACGACATTCCCAAAGTGCATCATTCATCACTTCAAGTGTTCCAATCCGATAAGACAAAATAAAGTCTTTCAAATCCTGGTAAACATCCGCGATATTTTCTGATATACTTGCTTCCAGTGCCACTTCACTGTATTGCATAGAAGGATCGAAAACCTCATGATATGCATCGAATTGTCCGAATTTCATCTCCAGCTTATGCAAAATAAAATTGTAATCTTCCTCACTTACAAACTTCTCCGGAGTATCATCCGACATCTCGATATCAGGCTCAGGAAGCAAAACCGCTTTGAGATAAAGCAGCGGAAATAATTTTTGTACCCTTGTTATAAAGTCCTTTCGCTGAAACTGATCAACAGTTTCTATAAATGAACAAAATTCATTGGCAACTGTGGCAAATTCGATCACATTCTTCGAATAGACCACCTCCGAAAATGGCTCTTTACTCATTAATAATCCTTTTGTTTTGAGGAATTAACTGCAAAGGTAATCAAAATCCCGACAGCGAAGGTTTTTCCATCTATTATTGAGCCTTTGAAACGATTGTTAACAACCCGTTTGAGGCTGATTGGAGGATTCCGTTATCAAGCAACCATCGTGAAACTTTAATAACAACCGGTTCAGGTTCGTTGAGCTGTTTCACAATTTGATCAATCGAACAGCTTTCTGAAAGCAATAGCTGGTGAATCTTACCCGAAATCCGGCTAAAATCGGCAAACCGGATGCCCGATTCATGATCACCTTTACAGACATCACACGATCCGCAGGGTTCAGATCCGTATTGCCCGAAATACTCAAGCAAAGCAACGCTCCGGCACTTATTATCATTTACGGCATAATCGATTACAGAATCGACCTGTTGCTGATATTTCACCTTGCGATTCTGAAAATTTTCAACGCTCATCCGAATCCGGTTTGTGTCCAGCCTTTCGGTCTCATACACAATAACGGGTGTTTTCTTTTGAGGAATATAATCGATGATCTTCATTTGTGCCAACGTCTTCAAATGCTGATAAATAAGTTCACCTGTCAGGTTCGACCGACGTGCAAGTAACGCTTCATCGACGTTTACAAAATCGGTAAACAATCCCGTATATGATCGAAGAATCAACTTAATAAATGCATCAAGTCCGGCATTACTTAATTGAAATTTGTAAAGATCATCACGACGGACCGGGAAAAAAACTCGCGAATAGTTGTCTGTATTTTCAACATACGAAACATATCCCTGCCTTTCCAAAAGCTTCAGACTATGGTATACAGCGTTAATCTGAAACCCAAATCGTTTGGAGAAATCTTCGATCCGGAAACTAAAAACACCTCCTTTACCACTCCCAATTGCAATCATCAGATAATTGGATACGGAATTATATACGTTACGAATGACATCTATTGCTGGAAAACTGTCGGTAACCATTTTGTGAAGCCGACGCTTATCTGAATTATTATAAAGTAGCACCGCCACCGATTTCTTTCCGTCGCGTCCTCCTCTGCCCGCCTCCTGAAAATAGGCTTCGAGCGAGTCTGGCAGATCGAGATGAATCACAAACCGCACATCGGGTTTATCGATTCCCATCCCAAAAGCATTCGTTGCGACGATCACCCTGATTTCACCGCTCATCCATTTATCCTGCTTATGACTCCGTAAATCGGGGGCCAGTCCTGCATGATAATAATCTGCCGCTATTTTATTTTGCTGAAGCATCTGGGCGATCTCACGCGTTTTCTTCCGGCTACGGACATATACGATGCCAGTCCCCTTTGATTTCTGTATTGTGTCGGTCAGATAACCCGTTTTGTCCTCTTTATCCCGAACCAAATAAATAAGGTTTTCGCGACGGAAGCTTTTTTGAAGTACATTTTTCTCCCTGAACAGCAATTTATCCTGAATATCCTCCACAACTTTTTCCGTTGCGGTTGCAGTCAGAGCAAGGATTGGGGTTTCGGGAAAGGTTTTGCGCAAATCCGCAATCGTCAGATAAGAAGGGCGAAAATCGTAACCCCATTGTGAGATACAATGTGCTTCGTCGACAGTAATCAGGTTGAGTTTCATCCGCACCAGGAACTCCATGAAATGGTCTGAACCAATTCGCTCCGGCGAGACATACAAAAACTTGTAATCGCCATAAATGGCATTGTTCAGCGCGATATCGATCTCGCGGGCGGACATTCCGGAATAGATCGCCAATACTTTAATACCTTTAGACCTCAGATTTTCGACCTGGTCCTTGATCAATGCAATTAACGGCGTAACAACCAGGCAAATGCCATCCACCGAGAGCGAGTAGACCTGAAAAGTAATTGATTTTCCCCCACCCGTTGGCATCAGGCCCAGCGTATCTTTTTGACCGGCAACCGAACGGATGATCTCCTCCTGTAACGGACGAAATTCATCATATCCCCAGTATTGTTTTAATATTTCGTGAATCCGGTCCATATAATACTTTTCGCTTATCGGGTGTTAAAAATTAGGAACCGTAAAGTTATTTTAAATCGCTAAATTTGCTATGAAATTCTACCAAAACACTTAATGAATTGGAATTTAAGGAATAATGCAATGCTAACATTAACAATAGAACTTACGGGAAATAACGCTTTAAAAGCCTAACAGGATTTGGAGCAAAAAGATTTGATACGGATATTAAAAGAACCCGAAATAAATTCATATTCGTTACCCGGCGAACCCATTAGTGACGAAGATTTTAGAAAATGGGTGGATTATGCCGAAAACTCTCCGACAGCAAGTTTAACTGAAGCAAAAAAACGATGGGCAGATCAAAAGAAGAAGCTCCAAAAACCTATTCGTTAAGGATAACCGAACATGCTTCACGTAACATTGATTATATTACTGGCTATATTGCCTATATCAGGCATGAACCATTAAATGCTATTCGGGTCGGTGACGAGATTTTCAGAACCATTGACCGAATTTAAAAGAATCCGCATGTCTTTCGGGAATGCGATGAAATCCACACCAGAAACAAAATTTACCGGAAAGCCGTTTGCCTTAGCTGGCTAATCATTTACAAGATAGAACCTGCCAATGTTGTAATTCTTGGTATTATACATGGACATCGAAGACCATCAAGGATAAGAGGTATTCGAAAGGCAAAATAAAAACCTGCTTGTTTGCCTGTTTCGCATTTTATGTTTTTGAACTACTGCTGATGCGTTAATTTTTTTTATTGTTTTTCTTTCTATGTTTGAGTACTTTGTAGTTTGGTATATTTCTATGATCCTGTATTTTACAATATTGAAAAGCTTTTAAAATAAATATACAATGTTTGAAGCCAATTCAAATCAAAAAAACCGCAAAAGCCTGTAACGCACTGATAAACTGATTTTTATTTTTCATTTGTAATTATTAATGCATCACCAGTATTTTTGAACGATTTATATCGTACAATTGACTGCCAAAGGCCTCGTTGGGATAATTGTTAACGTACAATTGACCGCCCAAGCTCTCGTTGGAATAATTGTAACCTTACAATTGACCGCCGAATGCCTCGTTTGGATAATTGTAACCTTTCAATTGACTGCCCGAGGTCTCATTCTGATAATAGTACAGATGCAACGCTTTTTTAAGGTTAAGGGGAGCCGAAAAGCCGGGGAGACAACAGAAAATCTTTTTTAGTAAACAATCTCATCCAAATTAGACCTTCAAATTCCACTTCATTTCTTTATATTTGCCTATTGAAGTCTCACTCATAATTCCATCGCCATGTCATTTATCAAAGACAAAGTTTTAATCGAAGGTCTCACCTTCGATGATGTGCTTTTAATACCCGCCTACTCCGATGTACTTCCACGTGATGTAAACTTGTCGTCGATGTTTTCGCGAAATATCCGGTTAAATACCCCCATTGTTTCAGCGGCGATGGATACAGTCACCGAATCGAAGATGGCCATCGCGATTGCACGAGAGGGTGGAATTGGTGTGATTCACAAAAACATGTCAATTGAAGAACAGGCAAAACAGGTTACCATCGTTAAACGGTCAGAAACAGGAATGATCATCGATCCTATCACGATCTCGAAAGAGAAAGTTGTTGCCGATGCGCTGAAACTGATGGATACTTACAAAATCGGGGGAATTCCTGTGATCGATGATGAACGTCATCTTGTCGGAATTGTCACGAACCGCGATCTTCGTTTCGAAAAAAAAATGAATCGTCCAATTTCAGAGGTGATGACATCAAAAAACCTGATTACCGCCGATGCAAGTACCAGCCTCGAAAAGGCAACCGAAATTTTTAAAAATTACAAAATCGAAAAACTTCCGGTAGTTGATAAGAACAATAAACTGGTAGGTCTCGTCACTTTTAAAGATATCACGAAAGCGAAAGACAAACCGTTGGCATGCAAGGACGAAAAAGGTCGGTTACGGGTAGCCGCGGCGATTGGAATCACAAGTGATGCAATGGACCGGATCGATGCATTAATTCAGGCCCAGGTTGACGCCATCGTGATCGATACAGCCCACGGTCACACAAAAGGGGTGCTCGAATTATTGAAAACAGCCAAGAATAAATATCCTGAAAAAGATTTTATCGTAGGAAATATTGCTACAGCTGAAGCAGCATCCGAACTTGTATTTGCAGGCGCCGATGCCGTAAAAGTGGGAATTGGACCCGGATCAATCTGCACCACACGGATCATTGCCGGGGTAGGAATACCGCAGCTATCAGCCATTTATAATGTTTCAAAGGCACTCCGAAACAGCGGTGTACCGATTATTGCAGACGGCGGATTGCGTTATTCAGGTGACATCGTCAAGGCGTTGGCGGCAGGTGCTCAAAGTGTAATGGCTGGCTCACTTTTTGCCGGGGTCGAAGAATCACCAGGCGAAACCATCATTTTTCAGGGTCGTAAATTTAAATCGTACCGCGGAATGGGTTCTGTTGAAGCAATGCAGCAAGGTTCGAAAGACCGCTATTTCCAGGACATGGAAGACGACATCAAAAAATTTGTTCCGGAAGGAATCGTCGGAAGGGTACCCTACAAAGGAACTTTATACGAGGTAATGTATCAGATCGTTGGCGGCTTACGTGCCGGAATGGGTTATTGCGGTGCACACAGCATTGAAAAGTTGCACGAAGCCAAATTTGTACGTATCACCAATGCCGGAATTGCTGAGGGTCATCCGCATGATGTCACCATCACAAGTGAATCGCCAAATTACACGCGGGACTAAAAAAGTGAATTGTAAAAGGGACATTTTTTTCTCAGGAATTTAAGGTAAATTTGACGCCCGTGACAACCATGGGCCATCAGATTGCATCTATCAAAAAGATGGTCTGTTAAAATGATGAGGGTGAGAAAACGATTTAATTTTAAATGAGAAGAGACTTTTATCTTATTATACTGATATTTACTTTTTTATCTGGATGCACCTATTTCTCCAAATCTTCAGAGGGCGATGGCATTGTTGCTAAAGTCGGAGATAAATTGTTGCTTCGACGTGAACTTGCTTCCGCACTTCAGGGAGGCATCACCAAAACCGACAGCGTTAATCAGGCAAAAGATTACATCCAGCGTTGGATCAAACAAGAGCTAATGCTTCAAATGGCGGAAGAAAACCTTGCGGAGAATCAGAAAGATGTTCAACGTGAATTGGACGAATACAGAACTTCTCTGATAATCCACAGATATCAGCAGCAATTGATCAGTCAAAAACTTGACACTGTTCTTACAGCCTCCGATATTCGTCAGTTTTACGATTTGCATCCCGAAAGATTTATTCTTGATCAACATATCGTTAAGGCCATCTATATTGAAGTGCCCAAAAACCTGGCAAAGGTTGATCAGCTAAAAAGATGGATGAATTCACTGGATGACAAATCACGCTCCGAACTTGAAAAATATAGTTTCCAGTACGCCACAAAATTTGACTATTTTAACGAGCAGTGGATTGATTTTAGTCAGATAAGAACAAGAATGCCGGTCAATATAACAAGTCCCGATGACGTACTTAAGCGAAAAGGTTTCATTGAAGCATACGAGGGTAACAAATATTATCTTGTAGCCATTAAAGATTACAGGTTAAAAGGGGATAAAGCGCCCTTCGAATTTGTAAAAGATGGTATCGCCAATTTAATTCTGAACCATCGGAAAATGGAGTTTATTGATGAACTTCAAAAAAATATTTACCAAAAAGGATTAAAAGAGAATCTATTTAAAATTTCAGACTGATAATTAGATATAAGACATGCTCAAAAACGTAATAAAAAGTGTCCTTGTGCTGGGGACCATCATTTCTGCACAACAGATCTCAAATGCTCAGGATAAAGTAATCGATCAGATTGTGGCGGTTGTTGGAAGCAATCCGATTCTCAAATCAGATATTGAACAAGGGGTTATTCAGAACCAGGCACAGGGAGTGACAACGCAAGGAGATGCAAAATGCGAAATTCTTGAGCAACTGCTCGAACAAAAACTACTGCTGGCCGAAGCTGATCTTGATACAATGATTATTGTAACCGATAATCAAATAAATCAGCAAATGGATCGGCGGATGAATTATTTCATCGAAAACATCGGTTCGGAAAAAGAGGTTGAGAAATATTTCAGTAAATCGATCAATATGCTGAAAGCTGAAATGAGCGAGACGATCAAAGAGCAGCTGAAAACGGAACAGATGCAGGCGAAAATCATTGAAAAGGTGACTGCAACTCCGGCGGAAGTCAGGCAATTCTTCAGACAGTTACCTTCGAAAGATATCCCTGAAATTAATTCGCAACTGGAATACGCTCAAATTACGATACTTCCTGCCATAACAGAGCAGCAGGACCTTGAAGTAAAAGCAAAATTACGCGATTTCAAAAAGCGTGTTGAGAACGGTGACAATTTTGCCACCCTTGCAATTATGTATTCCGAAGATCCGGGATCGGCCAGAAACGGTGGAGAAATGGATTATGTAGGAAGAGCGATGCTTGATCCAGCTTTTGCTACTGAGGCTTTTAACCTCAAGCCTAACCAAGTCTCGAAAGTGGTGAAAAGCGAATTCGGCTATCATATTATCCAAATGATTGATCGTAAGGGAGAAAAAATCAAAGTCCGCCATATTCTGCTTATGCCGAAGGTTGACCCGTTAGAACTTGAAAAAGCTAAGAACCGGATTGACAGTATCGCCGATTTTATCCGTAAAGGAAAGATTACCTGGGAACAGGCAGCCTTCATGTATTCGTCTGACAAGAGCACGCGAAATAATGGTGGATTAGTGACATCGCAGCGCACTGGTTCATCTAAATTCGAGGTTTCAGAACTTGATCCCGATGTGAGCAAGATAATCACCGTTATGAATATCGGCGAAACCTCCAACCCGTTTATCACTGTTGACGACAAACAAAGACAAGTTTATAAAATTGTCAAGCTAAACAATAAAACGACTGCACACAAAGCCAACATGCAGGAGGATTATCAAAGTTTAAGTGCAATGTTTCTTGCCAAGAAAAAGGAGGAGGCCTACCGTAAATGGATCGCAAAACAGCAGGCAAAAACCTACATCCACATTGATGATGCTTATGCCAACTGCAACTTCAAACTGAAATCGTGGAAAAAATAACCTGTTTTGAATTATAAAAACAACATAACTGAAAAATTTGCTTTTTTCCCGCTGATCTTTCTTGTGGCGATTGTTTCGGTGTTTATCCAGGCTATTCAACCACAAGACAAAAAAAAGAAACAGCGTGTCGAAATTGACAATGCTGATTCAATTGTTTTTGATGAACAAATTATAGCAAATGCGCAAAGAATGCTCGGACATGTAAGTTTCAGACGCGACGGCGCACTGATGTTTTGCGACAGTGCTTATTTATATACCGACAGTAAGAATTTTGACTCATTTGGAAATGTCCATATTATTCAGGGAGATACTTTGCATTTATATGGGGACAAAATGTTTTATGATGGAGATACAAAATTGGCCCGGTTTGTCAGCCATGTGAAACTGGTTGACAAATCAATCACCCTTACTACAGAAGCGCTTGAATTTGACCTTAATACCAATATCGGATACTATACTACCGGTGGAAAAATTGTTGATACTGCGAACGTATTAACGAGTACAATCGGAAGGTATTATTCGAATGACAACCTGCTATTTTTCAAAGATTCAGTAGTATTAACAAATAAAGACTTTGTTTTACGGGCCGACACGTTGAAGTACAATAGTCAGACAGAAAGAGCGTTTATCATAGGACCTACCACAATTACCGGGACGAACAAAGATGGCGTTCTCTACTCCGAAAACGGGTGGTACGATACCAAAAAGAATGTCGCTGAACTTTACAAGGCTTCGAAAATAACCAACAAATCGCAGGTACTTGAAGCGGATACACTGTTCTATGACAGAGCAAGCGGAAACGGCCGTGGAAAACACAGTGTAACACTTACTGACACCGCGAATAAAGTGTCCATTAAAGGGAAGGTTGGCATTTATAACGAGAATACGAAAATAGCGTTCGTCACCGATTCGGCCATGTTTATTCAATACGGAAAGAAAGATACCATGTATATGCATGCAGATACGCTTCTTACCAAACCTGACACTTCGGATGTAAACCGGAAAGACGACAAATATTTCATGGCTTTCCGGAAAGTAAGGTTTCACAAGCCCGATTTGCAGGGGGAATGTGACTCTCTGGGATACCGGATGAAAGATTCGACCTTGCTAATGTTTTACGATCCGGTCCTTTGGTCGGAACGTAACCAGATGACAGCCGAGAAGATTCAATATACTGCAAAAAATCCGGATCCCGGTATTGCCCGATTGGATAACAACGCATTTATTGTAATGGTGGAAGACTCCGTGAAATTCAACCAGATTTCAGGTAAAAGTATTGTTGGTCAGATTTTTGAGAACAAACTTCGGATTGCAGATGTGAATGGAAATGCCCAAACACTCTACTATTTAAAGGATAAGAATAAATACTCAGGAATGAATCGAATGCTTAGCAGCAAAATCAGGCTTCATCTCACCGAAAACAAGATCGACAGTATCAGGTTTTATCCCAAGCCTGAAGGTAAAGTAATTCCTATAAAAGAACTCCAGGCTGAAGATATCCGGTTAGACGGATTTCTCTGGAGAGAAGATGAAAAGCCTGTCGACCAATACGACCTATATCCAATCGATGAAAAGCGCAAAAAAAATGCAGGCTCACAAAAGAAACCTGCATCTATGAAGTAGGAAGAGTTAAATAATCGAAAGAATAGGTCGTGTAAAAGCTGAAGGTGTGCGAACACTTTGACCTTTTACACGTATCCGGTAACTCAAATAAAAAAACCTACCTGAACCTTAATATTCATCTTCATTGAAAAAGAAATCATCCTTGCTTGGGTAATCGGGCCAAATGTCTTCAATCGATTCATAAATTTCGCCTTCATCTTCCATCTCCTGCAGATTTTCGATCACTTCGAGCGGCGCTCCGGATCGAATGGCGAAATCGATCAATTCATCTTTCGTTGCAGGCCAGGGTGCATCTTCCAGTTTAGAAGCCAATTCTAATGTCCAGTACATATTATTTCTTTGAGATTAATGACTTTTTGCTCAGAGCGCGATTTTAATACTTATTTTTCAGAAATAAAAGCACAAACTGACTTTTTTCATGATTTCCATGGAATTTCTTCGATTCCACTATCAGCGGCTACTTTACGGGACAAAACATACAAGTAATCCGACAAGCGATTAAGGTATTTCAGCACCTCCTCAGAAACCTGTGTTTCAGCAGAAAGCTGATAAGTCCGACGTTCAGCACGGCGGCAAACAGTCCGTGCCAGATGGCAATATGATACAGCATTGCTCCCGCCGGGAAGCAGAAAATTGGTTAACGGGGGTAAGCCGTCAAGTATCTGATCCATTCTTCTTTCGAGGAACAAAATATCTTCGCCGCAACATGCTAATTGTTCCTGACCTTCAACTTTTGAAGTATCAGTTGCCAGAAGGGCACCAATCACAAATAATTTATTTTGGATTTCAATCAAATCATGAATATCGTCTGAATTAATCTCCTGTGAACGGATCAATCCGATCCATGAATTTAATTCATCAACAGTACCATAAGCTTCGAGTCGTAAATCATATTTCTTAACTCTGGTGCCACCGATCAAACCGGTAGTGCCATCATCTCCCGTTCGGGTATAAACACGCATTCGCAAAAAAATTATTGGTTAATAAATAGGTTTATCGTTTTTATAGTCTGTTTCGACCTGCCCGTCTTTTAGCTTAATGATTCGATGCGCATGCATGGCGATATCCTCTTCGTGAGTGACCAGAATAATCGTATTTCCGGCAGCATGGATTGCAGCAAAAAGCTTCATGATCTCTTCTGAAGTTTTCGAATCAAGATTTCCAGTAGGTTCATCTGCAAGCAGAATTGAAGGGGTATTGATAAGTGCTCTTGCTACTGCGACACGCTGACGTTGCCCGCCTGACAACTCATTCGGACGATGTTCCATCCTGTCAGTTAACCCCACACTGGTCAATTTCTCAGTCGCAAGTTCAATTCTTTTCCCCTTGCCTATTCCGGCATAAATCAATGGAAGCATCACATTTTCGAGCGCCGTATAACGAGGTAAAAGATTGAATGTCTGAAATACAAATCCTATCTCTGTATTTCTGATTTCGGCAAGCCTGTCGTCATCCAGACTACTTACATCCTTATCGTTAAGATGGTAATTTCCAGAGGTCGGCGTATCAAGGCATCCGATGATATTCATCAGGGTTGATTTTCCCGAACCGGAAGCGCCCATTATTGCCACATATTCACCCTTATAAATATCAAGCGAGACGGAACGTAAAGCCAAAACAGCCTGAGTCCCTACCTGGTAGTTTTTTACAATGTTCTGCAGTATGATTAATTTTTCCATCCTTTAGATTTTTCAATTACAAACTTACATAAATTGATCCTGAAAATCACTGTAAAATAAAAATATAGGTGGTGTTTAACTATCACCGTTTTCAGGTTTATTCAATAGTATTTTATCACCTTCTTTCAATCCTTTTTTAATAACAACAAGCTTATCACTCTGGTTGCCGCATTCAACATCTTTAATGCTGATTCCGCCAAGCTCCTTTAGATAGACAAACTGCTTTCCTTCTTCCGAAAACAAAGCTGACCGGGGAATCACAAGTACATTTGGTTCCCGTGCTATAATGATTTCGTTGTTCGTAGTCATGGCTGGTTTAACTTTATCGTTATCACTTTCTATCCGGATATTCACCTTGAAAACTTTCGAATCGTATCCGGTCATCTCTTGCCCAACATTTGAAATATCCGAAATAGCCCCAATTTTTTCCTGGTTCTTAAGCGCGTCAATGTAAACCCGAGCACTGTCGCCCACTTTAATTCTTGCAATATAAATCTCTTCAACGTAGGTTTCAGAATTTAGAATAGACAGATCGGGTAACGTGGCAATCACGGGGTTTTGCATACTTACATAGGAACCAATGGTCAGTTTTCGGCTTCCGCCCCTTCCATACGTGCGACCATATATCAACATTCCGCTTTGCGGCGCCGTGATGCGGGCCTCATCAAAAGCCAACTGGTATTTTTTATCCTTTCCTACAAGTAAATTCATTTTGTCCTCATCTCTTGAAATGTGAATTCTCAACCCTTTCTGTGTCATCAAATATGCACGTTTTTTATATTCCAATTGTCTTAAAGCCCGTTCATAAGCCATTTGCGAAGTTCGCTGATAAGCCGGTGATTCGAAGACAGATTGTTCCAGCTCAATTTTCTTGTATTGAAGATCGAAGCCAAACTGCTCAATTCCATCACGAAGCGCAACAAGTTCAACTGCGCTATCAATTTTTGAATCATTAATATTGAAAAGTAACTTTTTCAAGGCCTCTTCGTTATTCTGCTTTAATTGTTTAATTCTTCCCTGATCGAGCAGCCCTACAAAATCGCCTTTTTTCACAATTGATCCTTCGGGGATAAGATCTTTAATCTGCATATCGTATATTTCTAAAGTCCGATCGCCGAATACATCGGGAATTGTAATCAGCACTGCTTTTTCGCTCTGTATTTCGCCTTTGCAGGAAATCAACGCTTCGAAATTTTCCTTTTTGACTTTATAGACTTTCGATGAAGGTTTTATTCCTACAAAATAGACTCCGGCCATCATCAAAATGAAGGTCCCGAAAGAGATCAGAATTAACTTTTTATGTTTGTGAAGGAAATGGCTCATTGGTTCAGTATTTTGTCGAAATCGGCGGTCAGGTTGGTACCATTCTCAAAATCAAATAATGTGAGTTGGCGTATCTGGTAATATGAAACCCAATATTTACGTAAGGAACCGATGTAGGCTCTCCTTGCATTTTCGAGCTCATTTCGGGCTAGGTTGAGTCGTGTAACATCCAGCTTTCCGATTTTAAAACGACGAATGGTCACATCGAAACCCAGTTGTGCAATTGTGTCGGCTCTAGCGGAGTTGAAGACCTGATCGGACTGAATATTGAACTCCATCACACTCATTAAAACCGATTGTTCAAAATCAATCCGTTCCTGCTTCACACTGTTTACGACGACTTCGCGGTTCGATTTTGCCATTAATAGCTGTCCTTTTCTTTTTCCCCAGTCAACAATCGGCACCGATAAACCTACAATCGCAATATTCTGAAACCGGTTTGGATTTTGGTAGGAATCTGAAATCGTCAATGCTTTTTGGTTCAAACCAGCTGAAGCGCTCACATCAGCACTGAATCCATTCTGTGCCTTTGTCATCGTGACAATATTATCCTGTTCAAGCAATCGTTGATCCTGCGAAAGGACATCCGGATTATTGATCATCGATTTTTGAATGGCTTCATCCACGTTCACTTGCAAGTCAGAAGTGATCTTAACAGACATAATGCACTCAATAATAGCACTTTTATCAAGTCCTAAAAAAGAGTTAAGATCCGAACGCGCCCTTAAAAGGCCTTGATTTGCACGTGTCAAAGCAAGGCGGGCATTCATCAGATTCAATTCGAAATTCAACAGTTCATCTTGCGTAACAGTTCCCACCTGATAACGGCCTTTTCCAATCTGATATAAGGTATCCGCATTGGCAAGATTGGTCGACGAGATATTTATCTCTATCTGAGCATCAACCAGTTCAAAAAATTTGCTGGTCGCCTTTACGGCAATATCTTCCCTCGACTGTATGAAGTTTTTCTTGGCCCTTTCAAATTTGAGCGGTTCGATCTTCGATTTCCAGCGTAAGCTGTTATAACCATTCAATTTTTGACGGTAGCCGATACTAATCTGATTGGCAGAGAAGGTGGTTTGCTGATCACCTAAAAAGTTTTTCGACATCCCAAGGTCGGAGCTTACATTGAAACTTCCTCCGGTTAAACCTATGTTTTGTGTCACCATTAAGGAAGCATTTGAGGTAATGTTTTCCTGCTGACTGTATTGCCAGCTTTGATCCTGCGGGATGTAATCCTGCCTTATAGAATTGCTATACGAAAACGGGTTGGCTCCGATTGACAGGAATGGAAGTTTATCTGCCCGGTAATACTTATATTCCCAGTAACTTGCAAGGTACATGTTTTGCTGTTTGAAGGCATCAATCGACTGCCTGGAGGCGAGATCAATCACCTCTGGCAATGTCAGCTTCATTACATTCTGCTGGGCTGCAGATACTTTTAAAAAGGATATAAATGTGATAAATATAAAAATACGAGTCATAACTAACGTTTATTGTCTTAATGATTCAACAGGGTCTTTTTCGGCGGCCTTTTTAGCGGGAAGATATCCAAAGATGATTCCAATAAAAACTGAAACACCAAAAGAGATGAAAATTGAAAACACAGAGATGATCGTTTTAATATCGAACATGGACTGAATTATTTTCGATAGTACCACCCCCAGGATAATTCCGATTAAACCACCGACTACGCTGATCAAGGTAGACTCAGAAAGAAACTGAAATACAATATCTTTTCGGGATGCGCCAATTGCCTGACGAGTCCCGATTTCCCTAATTCTTTCCATCACCGATGCAAGCATGATGTTCATAATACCTATTCCGCCAACAATCAATGAGATGCCGGCAATAGCTCCTAATACGATGTTAAAGATATTTTTGGTCTTTTGCTGTTGTTTTAATAAAAGCTCAGGAATACTTACATCAAAATCGCGGATATCGTTGTGCTTTCGCATCAGCATATTTCCGGCAACCTTAGCGGTTGAAGTAAGTTGAGCTGTCTCCTTTACCCGAATGATAATCTTATCTAACTGATTGGCATCTTCAATTTTTGATGTCGTATTATCCCGCGACATACCGGCCAGTTTTACCTGATCGCCCCTGATGAGCGCCCTGTTCCGAAACCGAAGAAGCATCGTTTTCACAGGAATAATAATACTGTTGTCGGTACTGCTGATCGCCATTGTGCCACTACCGGTACCAACAAAACTCCGCTTTTCAATCACACCGATTACCTGAAGCCAGATCTGTCCACATTTAATATATTGCCCCACCGGAGCTTCCTGGTTGAAAAATACGTTCTTGATATTATTGCCAATGATACAAACGGGGTATCCTTCCTTTAAATGTTGCTGATGAAAAAGCGTTCCGCTCTCCAGTTTAATATCAAAAAGGTCAAAATAAGTATTATCGGTTCCGTCGAGTTTCACCGGACTGCTAATGTCATGGAGAATCGCTGTATAATTAAAGGTAATGATCGGGCAAACATCCTGCACTGTTGGTATAATCTCTTTGATCGATTCTGCATCCAGAAGGGTAAGACCTTTTGAAAATTTCTTTTTGCTGCCGGCCAGCTGATTTCCTTCAGTCGCGGCACTGGCTTTTTGATCATTTGCACTTGCCTGATCGTTCTGCAAAATAGGAGTTACAATAATATTATTCACCCCAACCATCTTGATTTGTTCAAGAATCTCCTGTTCAGCTCCATTCCCGATGGCCAGCATACTGATTACTGCAGCAACCCCAAAAATAATACCCAACGCAGTCAAAAGTGATTTTACCTTATTCGCTACAATCGCCTCCATGGCAATAACTACATTGTAGGAATAGCGGTTATAATAGGCTTTTATGTTCATTCGTAACTATATCAGTACTTTATAAATAAATATCGTCAACCCTCAGTTTTTTTACCTTTCAGGCTATTTTTGGCAGTATCGGTCTTCTGCGAAATTGAAGGCTGATCGTTTTTTTCCTTGTTTTCCTTTAATTTCCGGATCTGTTCATCGTAAATTTCCCATCCTGTAGTCTCAATTTCGTCCAGCTTTTCAGGTTCATTCAATAGCAAAATCTGACCTTCGGCAATACCTTTATTTACAATCACATAATCTTCGTTTTCATCGCCAAGATCCACAATCTGTCTGACCACATCTTTCTTTTTCACGTAAACAAATTTCGTTGAATCGGTCTCAAAGACAGCTTCGGAAGGAACGTAGATTTTATCGGCATATGAACCTGTCTGGATAACGTTTCCGGTAGTCATGGCTGGTTTCAAATCAGGGTCACTGCCGTGTACACGAATATTTACCTCAAAAACCTTTGAATCACTCTTTGGCATAGGCTGTCCAATATTGGCAACCGAAATCACCTCCCCTTTTAACTCCTTATCCGGAAATGCATCAATGCTTAAAGTAACCTTCTGCCCCACTTTAATTTTGGATATATCAATTTCATTTACATATGTCTCCGAAATCATCTTCGTCATATCGGGCAATGTCGCAATCGTGGGACTCCACGGGGTTAAAACCGATCCTATCTGAATTTTAATTCCAAACCGATCTTTCGCATAAATCACCATTCCGGGTTTTGGAGCCTTAATAATCAATGCATCATATAGTTTCAGCAGATCATCCACCCGCTGCTGTTTCTGTCGGTAATCGATGTTCCGTCTTTCCATTTGCGAACCCAATTGCCGTTTTCGCATATCAAGACCTTTGACATCCTGGGTGAGTTTTCTTTCGGCTTTGCTGAGATCCATTTCGGCTTTCTTAATAACTGATGGAGACTCGTAAACGGACTCTGCCAATACAATCTTTCGCTCTTCAACGTCCGATTTCGAATTAACGATCAAATCGCGGTAATTACTAAGATTAAGATTTGAATCCAACTTGGCATCTTCGATAATTGCTGCTGCAGCCTCCAATTCAAGCCTTGCAGATGTCAATACCTCTTCAATCACTTTATGATCAAGCGTTGCAATGTATTGCCCGGAATCAACAACAGTACCCTCTTCGATAAGATCGGTAATCTTTATTTCATAAATCCGTACGTTCTGACTCGAGAGCACGGCAGGCAGAATAATATTTTCGGAATTTTCGGATTCCAGCTGACCTGATGTATGAATCTTAACCTCAACCGGTCCTTTCATCACCTTACATGTAATCTCAACTTCGCCGGAATTCTTGTTCCAACTGAAATAGACAATCGTTAACAGAGCAATTAACGCACACAGAATGACTACAACTCTTTTTTTATTCATAATAATCGGATTAACACCTTTTTCTGACGAAATGTTATTTAAACAATTCGAATTCAGCATATTATAATCAAGAAAAATTCGGCTTGGGTTAAAAATTCAAGGTCGTAAAGATAGGAATAGAAATGGTTAAAAATACCCTTGTACGTTAACGGGAGAAAATAAATGAATCAAAATCGTTGAATAAAACTCTCTTTCTGTAATCCCTTGCGAAACAATGCAATTCCAATCTCGAAAAGGTCGAGCGAAACCCGGACACTTTCGCTTGCAATCAACTCCCGCCAGATCACTTCCATCTCCTTGGATTCGTGTATTCCCCGAATAATTAAAACATCATCATCGCCATGCACATGAAGACATTTCTGAGCCATGTTTTGCGATACAACAGGATTACCCGGGTAATTGATTATTACAAACTCATGGTCAACAGAAGGTACTTCATTTTCCTGAAAAAAATGAACATTTGAGATAGCAGAATCTTTAAGTAACTCCCTACTAACCAATTCACAGGCAGCGTCATTTATTAACTGATAAATATGGTTGTCACTATTAGCCATCGCGATAATTGCCAGACTGGCTCCCAGGGATGGTCCATAATAGATCACCGACGAAGGTTTAAATTCCCGTAAAAGCCTGAAAACTACTTTAGAATATTGGAGTGGCAATTCAACTTTTCGGTAAAGACGGTGAGGATTGGAAAATGGAATATTAAACTGGTGATAAATGTTTGATAATGATGGTCCAGAAAAGCCACCTAACAGATCCAACACATTATTCTTCAAACTTTTAAAAATTTCATATTCCGGAAGACGCGTTCTGTTTTCAACAACCTCTGTGATCAGATGAAACAAAAAAGGGGAGTGAATGCCATGTCCGCGACGATGACGCGCTTTTTTCAAATAGATGATCCTGCGAATTGTTCGAAACTTCATTTTAATGGTTTGTCGCGGCAAAACTAATAAAGAATCACGAAATGGTGGTGAGCAGTTTGCAAAAATGCTTTTTTCATGTAAGTTTGCTTTATGTCGGGAATTCTATCACAGGATATTAAATTTCTTACGGGTGTCGGACCCCGAAAGTCTGTAATACTCAATCAGGAGCTAAAGGTATTTACCATAGGCGATCTGATTTACTATTTTCCTTATAAATATGTCGACCGTACTAAATTCTACACGATTCGTGAGATCAACAGCAACTTACCTTATATTCAGGTAAAAGGGCGGATTACAGGAATGGAAATGGTTGGCGTGGGTCGCAATCAGCGCTTGGTAGCATACCTCACTGACGGTACAGGACTTCTGGAACTGATCTGGTTCCAGGGTATCAAATTTGTAAAGCAGACGTTGAAAACCACCGTTGAATACATCGTTTTTGGTAAACCGGCTGAATTCAATGGCCAGTTCAGCATTGTTCATCCCGAGCTGGACGAAAACAAACCTGAATCAACAAAAAAAGAGGGTTATATCCAGGCTTTTTACAATACTTCGGAGAAGCTAAAGACCAATTTTCTCCATTCAAAGGTGATTCTTAAGCTTCAATACGCTGCACTTCAACTTGTCAAGGGTCATATCTATGAGTCAATGCCGGCCTGGCTTGTCCAAAAACTTGGACTCGTGGGGCTCGAATCGGCCCTGATAAATATCCATTTTCCCGAAAATCCACAATTATTACGAAAAGCTGAATATCGGCTGAAATTTGAGGAACTCTTCTACATCCAGCTTAAATTGCTTCACCTTAAGGAAGATCGTCACAAGAAATTTAAGGGTCATATCTTTTCAAATGTTGGCGATTTCTTTAATGACTTCTTTTATAAACACCTTCCGTTCGAGCTGACCGGGGCACAAAAAAGAGTGGTTAAGGAAATCCGGAAAGATATGGGATCAGGCCGGCAGATGAACCGGCTCCTCCAGGGAGATGTAGGAAGCGGAAAAACAATGGTCGCACTAATGTCGATGCTCATTGCTTTAGACAATGGTTTTCAATGTTGTATGATGGCACCCACAGAAATACTTGCCACCCAGCATTTGATTTCATTAAAGAAATTCCTGGGTGATATGCCTGTTAATGTGAAACTATTGACCGGTTCTACAAAAAAGAAAGACCGGCTTGTTATTCATGAAGAATCGTTGAATGGCCAACTCCAGATATTGATTGGAACACATGCATTGCTGGAGGATATTGTCCAGTTTAAATCGCTTGGGATTGTGGTTATCGACGAACAGCACCGCTTTGGGGTTAGTCAGCGTGCGAAGATGTGGCGGAAAAACTTTATCCCTCCGCATGTCCTCGTGATGACCGCCACCCCTATTCCCAGGACTTTGGCAATGACCGTCTATGGTGATCTGGATGTTTCGGTGATCGATGAACTGCCTCCAGGCCGGAAGCCAATTAAAACAGTGCACTATTTTGAGAATAAACGTGCACAATTGTATGATTTTATTCGTACAGAGATTGCAAACAGCCGACAAATTTATATCGTCTATCCGCTCATTTCTGAATCAGAAAAGCTCGATTACAAATACCTGGAAGAGGGTTACGAACATATTCAAAAACTCTTTCCATCACCCCAATATTCTATAGGCATGGTTCATGGCAAGATGAAACCTGCCGCCAAAGAAGCAGAGATGCAGCGCTTCAAGCAAGGCGAAACCCATATTCTCGTTGCAACAACCGTGATTGAAGTAGGCGTCGATGTACCGAATGCTTCGGTTATGATTATTGAAAGCTCCGAAAGATTTGGGCTGTCGCAACTTCACCAGTTGCGTGGTCGTGTGGGGCGCGGTGCCGAACAGTCATTCTGCATTTTATTGAGCGGTTTCAAACTGGGAGTTGATAGTCGCAAGCGCATCGAAACAATGGTGGCAACAAACGATGGATTCGAAATTGCAGAAGCCGACATGCGCCTCCGGGGACCAGGCGATATCGAAGGAACACAGCAGAGCGGAATTGCCTTTGATTTAAAAATCAGCAACCTTGCAAAAGATGGTCAGATTCTCCAATACGCCCGTGACATTGCTACAACCATCATTGCCGAAGATCCGATGCTCGAACAACCCCAAAACGACATCCTGAAGAAACAGTTAATTGCTTTAAAAAAGAACCATTTAAACTGGGGATCGATTAGTTGACGGAAGAGAGGGGGTGAAGGGGAGAAAGGGAGATTATCTGAAAGTTATATTTCGTATTTAATAGGTTTACAAAAGAATCATCTAAATTCATAACAAGACAGTCGTTATCAATTCTCCCACTCGCCCTCTCTCTCCTTTTCAAAACCAGTCGCGCCTTTTAAATAACATCACGCTCAAAATCGATATCATGAACGACCCGAGTATGACCCACATAAAAGCAAAGTTGTTATGCTCCAGAAAATTAGGAATATTCATTCCAAAAATACTGGCAATCACCGTTGGGATCATCAATATAATTGATATGCTGGTCAATTGTTTAATAATCACGTTCAGGTTATTCGAGATCACCGAAGCATACGAATCCCTGATTCCGCCTAGAATATTGCTATAGATCGTTGACGTTTCGATTGCTTGCCTCAACTCAATTTCGGCATCTTCGTAAAGATCTTCATCGAAAAACTCCTTACTGAATTTAAGGTTTTTTATTTTTGAAAATAAGATGCCGTTACCACGCAGCGATGTGATGAAATAAACCAGCGATTTCTCGATTTCCATAAGGCTCTGAAGTTCCTTATTTTTAATCGACCTTTCCAATTCTATTTCAGCCTGCCTGATCTGGTTATTGATCTGTTTCAGATATTTAAGAAACCAAATGGAAGACGACAAGATCAGACGCATCACAAAATCAAAATTATTGGCCACATTGATGTTTTTGCGCTGTGTGTAAAGGGTAAAATCAGCCAACATCTGGGTCTGGTAATAACAGAGTGTAAGATTCACCTCATTCGAGAAAATAATTCCAAAAGGAACCGTTATAAAGGGTGCTCCGTTATCTGAAAAATGGGGTATCCGGATAATAAGGTATTGGTAATCGTCATCCACCTCAGAGCGAGGACGTTCATCCGTATCTGCAATGTCGGTTGTAAATTCAGTCGGAATATTGAATTTCTCACTAATAAATGCCACCTCCTCTTCGGTGGGGCATTCAACGTTGATCCAGCAATTGGGAACCCATTCTTCGATAGGACGGAACCCTTTATCATTTTTTAAATAGGTAATCATAACACTAATCCTCAATTAATTTACAGAGGTAATTAGCATATAAATACCTCTTTAGTTAAAACTTTCTATATCCGCCGGATGGTCGTCCATGTGATTAATATATTTTTTGCAATGGTAGGATTTTTTTTTCAAGAATCTGACATTTCAACGTGATTAGTTTTCGATGTTATTTTTCATCCGGAATTTAACCTTAAGTTAGCAATTAAGATAACTGAATGGTTTTTTTCTTGGTTCAAAAAACCTACTTTTGCGCCGCAAACCAATATCATTAAAAACAATGGACGAGGGGCCTGCGAGTACATTAATTAATAACCTGATCTAGCGGGAAAGCCAACTCTATTGTTTGCCCTCTTTGCTAAATCGCAAAAGTCAGGAGGGGAATATGAATTCAATAACCACATTTTTTTTCAGTCGTGTCATTGGTCAGAAAGCATTTGACACCAATAGTAATTGCATTGGGACGGTCAAAGACTTGTTAGTTGATCCCGACTCAACAACTCATTCTTCAGGACATCCTGTCGTGAATGGCATTAAAATTAAGTTTAAAAAACAGATCGCATTTTATTCCTTTCAGAATTTCCGTATCGAGAAAGCAAACGGAAAAATAAAAATCATTTGCAGTGAGCAAATCAAATTATCTGAAGATCAAATCAGTAATAATCTTTATTTGGCTCAGACAGTTCTCGACCATCAGATCGTCGATATTAATGGCAGGAAACTTGTCCGGGTAAATGATATCAGGTTGGTAACGATCGTTAACGACACCTTTGCAGTTGCAGTTGACATCGGAATTGAAGGATTATTACGCAGAATTGGCATTGCCAAGCCCCTGAAAATCATTGTCTCAATTTTTAATGGGAGTATTCCCTCCAAGTTTATACTCTGGGAAGACGTTGAGACAATTGACTCATCGAGCTCAAATATCAAACTCTCGAAAAGCTATACGAAGCTCCAAACATTGCACCCTTCCGATCTTGCCGACATTATCGAAGATTTAGGTCGCAAGGCAAGTGCCGAGGTATTTTCAGCACTCGATGACGAAAGAGCTGCCGATGTTATGGAAGAGCTCGAAACCGAGACCCAGGTTCATATCCTCGAAAGCCTCTCGATCGAAAAAGGGGCCGATGTTTTGGACAAGATGCCGGCCGATGAAGTTGCCGATATTCTCGATGCATTGGAAGACGAAAGAGCGGAACAGCTGCTCAACGAAATGGAAAAAGACACTTCCCAGGAAGTCCGGGAATTGCTCGTTTATCCGGATCATACGGTTGGTAGCATCATGTCATCCGAAGTATTGTCATTCAATCAGAACATGACCATTGAGGAAGTTCTCATTGAACTCAGGGCGCAAAAACCGGAAATGGAAACCCTGTACAACTTATTTGTAATCGACGAAAATGAGATGTTACTGGCCACTTTTTCGATACGCGATGTCGTAATTTCGCCTCCTGATGTAAGAATTAATCAGATCATGAAACCTTCGCCCGTTCATTTAAGCGATTACCAGAAAATTAATGAAGTGGCCGAAATCGTTTCAAAATACAACCTGTTGGCAATACCTGTTGTCGACAAGAAGAATGTATTAAAAGGGATGGTGGTCATCGACGACGTGATCGAAGATCTAATCCGCAAACGCAGAACGAATAAATAGAGGGTTTGGGTAATGTTCAAGAATAAAAAGACCTTATTTAGTCAGATTGGCATTTTTTTAGCGATTCTGGGTCCGGGTATAATTACGGGAAGTGTTGATAATGATGCCGGTGGAATTACCACTTACTCAGTTGCCGCAGCTGTTTACGGTTACAACCTGATATGGACACTGATACCTTCATTTATTGTGCTTGTTGTGATCCAGGAGATGAATGCCCGAATGGGCATCGTGACAGGCAAAGGACTTGCAGACCTTATTCGCGAGAACGCAGGTGTTAAGATTACCTTCTTTATATTTATTGGTCTACTGATTGCCGACGTTGGCAATACAACCACCGAATTTGCCGGGGTGGCGGGTAGCATGGAAGTTTTTGGCGTCAGCAAGTATATTTCAGTACCCATCGTTGGGTTCATGATCTGGTTCCTCGTTGTAAAAGGAACCTACAAAATTGCCGAACGTATCTTTCTCCTTTTCAGCGTGTCATTGTTGATGTATGTCGTTTCGGCATTGATGGGCAAACCGCATTGGGGTGAAATCGGTCATGCGATTATCCACCCGCAACTGGATATCAATACACACAGTATTTCGATGATTATTGGAATTATAGGCACCACCATCGCACCCTGGATGCAGTTTTACATGCAATCCTCCGTTATCGAGAAAGGGCTGAAAATGAAGCAATATAAATATACATTGATTGATATTGTGGTTGGTTGTGTTGCCACAGTTGTTGTTGCTTTCTTTATCATGGTCGCTTGTGCCTCCACCTTACACCAAAACGGGATTCAGATCAACGAGGCAAAAGATGCGGCTTTAGCACTGAAACCATTTGCCGGTGAATTTGCATCGCAGGCATTTGCATTCGGACTCTTTATTGCTTCTGTTTTTTCGGCCACCATATTGCCGTTGGCAACTGCATTTTACGTATGCGAAGCGTTTGGTTTCGAAGCCGGTATTGATAAAAAGTGGGACGAAGCGAAAGAGTTTTATGTCCTTTACACGGGCATTCTGATTATAGGCGCTGCCATCATCCTGATTCCCAATGCGCCGCTGATTGCCATTTCATTGTGGACACAGGTAATCAATGGGATGCTATTACCCGTTGTGTTGGTTTGCATGATATTGCTGGTCAATAATAAGAAGATCATGGGAAAATACGTCAACAAGCCTATTAACAACATTATTGGCTGGGGAGCCGTAATTGTTCTTGTGGTATTATCGCTGGTGCTTCTGTTGATGCCGATTTTTACAACTGGAAATTAGATTCTATCCCTGACAGGGTTTGGAACCCTGTCAGGGCTTTAAAATAAACCCATCCATACCAACAAAAAGGAGCCGCACCGCCGACTCCTTTTCTGTTCCTATTATGGCACGATGGCCGATATCTGACCGCTCCAGGGTCCGGTCTTGCCATTTTTATTCACCCAGCGCGCATAAGCAAAAACCTTGTTGCCCCGTTGATCGGGTGTAAAAACAACGGCTGTGTGCGAGCGCGAAATATTCACACTCTCCGGACATTCGTCGGGTTTGGCAGGCGGAGGTACATCAACTTTGAACTTTAGTTCACAAAAGGCGACATTGTCGGGTTTTGCATGTGAACCAGGTGTGGCACTGTCGGAATAAACAACATAAAGCACAGAAATTTCTTCCGATGACAGCGTAACCACCGGAGTGGTCGTTGGAGCCGGTGAAGAGCTCCCCCTTCCGCCAACCAGGAAATGGATGCACAGCGCTTGTTTCTCGGCCACTGAAATGGCCTCATTGTTAAGAATGTTGTGATCATACATGTCGATCAGATCAGTTTTCAGCAGTTCCCATGATGCATCGCGGGCTGCGGTGGCGCCCGGACTCTGGGTACTTCTGTTACTTGCAGTGGCGTACTTCTTTTCGTAATCTGTACGCTTCGGTTGAATGTTCGTCAACTTTTCAGCGGGAATACCCCACGCTACGGCGTTGACTGTGCAGAGGTCGATTGCATTGCTTTCAAAATCCTTGCATGCACTCGGAGACACTGGAACCGTGTAACTTTCTTTCGTCATTGGCAAACATTTTTAAATAAAACAATAAAAATTTAACGCTCTCATTAAACGTGCGATATATTGAATAACCACCTCGTTTCAACCCTCAATCACCTGAACATTTATCAAATCCCTGCCTCTGTCTGATCACATACCCTATAGTTGATCATTAAAACTGTTCAGCCGGAACTTCCTGCCGCCTGGTTGCACTGTGCAAATACCTATAACCGTGACACAAATAGCTATTTCCATCACGGGAATACCTATATCCATCATACAAATAGCTATTTCAGTGACACAATAGCTCTGTTTGTGATACAAATAGCCATATCCGTTATACAAATAACTTTATCCGTAATACAAATAACTTTATCCGTAATACAAATAGCCATGTCTGTGATACAAATAATTTTATTGAGGTGTTCGCTTAGTAACTAATCTTATCTTTGTATCAAAGATAATTAAAAATGAAATTTATAGGAGAAAACATCATTGAATTTTCAGAGAGTTTTAAGGACGATAT
>Ga0209430_1000502_pt1 | contig 39621 bp, 40 predicted proteins | sample BarGraIncub1133A_FD_184504 | JGI IMG/M metagenome (GOLD analysis project Ga0209430, IMG submission 184504) | Arctic peat soil microbial communities from Barrow, Alaska - Barrow Graham LP Incubations 11-33A (SPAdes) (version 2) | ecosystem: Environmental > Terrestrial > Soil > Wetlands > Peat... | reverse complement strand
CAACGGCTCCAGGATCGGCGAGCTGATGCACGCGCATGCCGAGAAGTTCGGCGCCCGGTTCAAGACCTTTGCGAACGTGGAGACGCTCACCGCTGACAGCGGCGGCTTCCGGATCGAGGCCGACGACGAGTCCTACCTCGCGCGCACGGTGATCCTCGCGACCGGCGCGGTACCCAGCAAGCTCGGGATACGCGGCGAGGCCGAATACACGGGACGCGGTGTCTCCTGGTGCGCGACGTGCGACGGAGCGCTCTACCGCGGCAAGGTCGTCGCGGTCATCGGCGGAGGGGACGCGGCCCTGGAGGAGGCGTTGTTCCTGACCAAGTTCGCCGAGCGGGTCCATCTGGTCCACCGGCGCGAGGAGTTCCGCGCCGCGAAGTGCATCCAGGAGCGCTGCGTGGCGAACGACAAGATCGAGCTGCATCTCGCTCGCGTCCCGGTCGAGATCGTCGGCCGCGACGGCAAAGTGTCCGCCCTCATACTCGAGACCCCCACTGGTGAGACCGCCGAGACGATACCCGTCCAAGGGGTCTTCGAGTTCGTCGGGGTCCACCCCAACAGCGAGTTGGTCAAGGATCTGGTCGAGCTCGCCGTCGGGGGCTGGGTGATGGTCGACAAGTCCATGGGTACCTCATACGAGGGTCTCTTTGCCGCCGGCGACGTGACGGACACACCGCTCAAGCAAGTCGTGACCGCTGCAGGGCAGGGAGCCACGGCGGCCTCCGAGGCTCTGCGATACCTGGACTCGGGCGTCTGCACTCTCTAGCCGTAGTAGTAGTATCAACACCGTGCCCGCGCGTCCGCGCGGCGTTTCGAAAGGGGTAGGCCGCGATGAGCGACAACATCGTCACCGTCACCGATAGCGCCTTCGAGAGTTCCGTCATCTCCAGTCCCGTCCCGTTCGTGCTCGATTTCTGGGCTCCGTGGTGCGGTCCGTGCAGGATGATGGAACCGCTGCTCGAGGAAGTCGCGGCCGAGTTCGCCGGCAAGATCGTCGTGGGCAAGCTCAATGTGGACGACAATCCTGAGACGGCGATGCGGTACGACGTCATGTCGATACCGACGCTGCTGGTGTTCGTGAACGGCCAGGTCGCCAAGAAGGTCGTCGGTGCGATGCCGAAGAAGAAGCTCCTTGATGACCTCTCCGCTTGGATCGGATAGTCCTCACGCCGCCACGTACAGCCGAGACCCGGAGGAACGCCCGTGTGTGAGAACAGCGTGAACGTGCCGCAACTGAAGATCTCCGTCGCCCAGGTCGACGACGCCATCGCCCTCGCGCAGCAGTGGCTCGAGCAGCTCCACCATCTCGCCGACCACGGCAAGAAGCCGGGAGCCAGCGCGGAACTCGCGCAGGCCAACGTCCTGCTCGGCGAGGCCCGAGCGAAAGTACATGCCGCGATCGACGCCCTCGACGGCCGCACCGACGACGCCGGCATCACGGTGGAACTCGTCTAGTCTCGGATCCATCGCACAACCGACACGCCCGGCCCTTCTTGACGGAAGAGCCGGGCGTGTTACATTTCTATTATTCGTGTTACCGCATATCGCGACGGAGGAATGATGGGAATACTCACGCGCTTCAGTGTTGCGATGGACGAGGAACTGCTCGCCCGCTTCGACGATCTGGTGGCGCGTCGCGGCAGCGCGGTGAACCGCTCGGAAGCGGTCCGGGACCTTGTACGCGATGCGCTCGTCGACGCCGAGTGGGAGGACAGCGCCGGCGAGATCGTCGGCACCGTGACGATGGTCTTCGACCATCACGCCTCCGATCTCTCCGACAAACTCGACTCCCTGCAGCACGCGCATCACGAGCGGATCGTCTCCTCGATGCACGTGCATCTCGACGCGCACAACTGCCTCGAGGTGATCGTGGTGCGCGGCACGAGCGAGCAGGTCCGCGCCATTGCGGACGGGCTGCTCGGGACCAAGGGCGTCAAACACGGCAAGCTCGTGTCGACGACCACCGGCAAGGGTCTCTGAGCGCCGCCATGCATATCCCCGACGGATACCTCGGACCGCAGACCTACGCCGTCCTCGACGCCGCGATCATCCCGATCTGGATCGTGGCCGGAGGGAGGATCAAGAAGGCGCTCAAGACGAAGCAGGTGCCGCTGTTGGCCCTCGGGGCCGCCTTCTCGTTCGTGATCATGATGTTCAACGTCCCGGTGATCGGCGGATCGACCGGCCACGCGGTCGGAGCGACGCTCATCGCGATCATCCTGGGGCCGTGGGCGGCCTGCATCGCCGTCTCGATCTCGCTCGTCGTCCAGGCGCTGGTCTTCGGCGACGGCGGCATCACCGCGATCGGCGCCAACGTCATCAACATGGCCGTGGTCATGCCGTTCGTGGGCTTCTACCTGTACCGGCTCATCGCCGGCGACGACCCGTCGCCGGCCCGCAGGGTCACCGCTGCCGGTATCGGCTCCTACCTCGGGATCGTCGCCGCGGCGGTCGCAGCCGGCATCGAGTTCGGCATCCAGCCACTCATCGCGCACACGGCGTCCGGTCAGGCGCTCTACGCTCCCTACCCGCTGAACGTCGCCGTGCCCGCCATGGCCCTCGAGCACATGCTGTTCTTCGGCCCACTCGAGGCGGTGGTCACGATGGGCATCGTCGTGGTCTTGGCGCGTCAGGACTCGGCCCTGCTGCAGATGAAACCCGCCGCCAAGCCGCTGCGCTGGCTGTGGGCAGGCTTTGCCGGGCTGCTGCTCCTGACCCCCCTCGGAACGCTCGCGCCCGGAACCGCATGGGGCGAGTGGAGCGTCTCGGAGCTGAAGGCCGCAGTGGGCTACGTGCCCGCCGGGCTCGAGAAGGTCGGCGGGCTCTGGACGGCCACCATCCCCGACTACGCGCCCTCTGTCATCCGGGACCCGCTCGTCGGCTACTTCCTGGCAGCCGTAGTCGGCGCGGCGCTCGTCGTCGGGGTCACGTGGGTCATCGGCAAGCTGCTTGCGCGCCGCGACGGCGGCTCGGCCCACCCCACTCCACCCGGCGGCGCCGCATGATCCCCGTCCTCGCGCACATCAGCGATACCGCACCGCGCAAGCGGGGCGGCGTTCGCTCGCTCGCGCGCAGGACCGCGGACACGATCAGCGGTGCGGTCAGGGAGGTCCTTGAGAACGACGACCTCGCATCCTCGCCGGGGCTCATGCAGGCACTCGATCCTCGCGTCAAACTCGTGAGCATCGTCTTGTTCGCCGTCACCGCCAGTTTCGTCCACTCGCTCGCGGTGCTGGTCGCCCTCGTGCTCGCGACGATGGTGCTCGCTGCGGCCTCGGGCGTGGGCATCGGCTCCTTCGCCCGCAAGGTGTGGAGTTCGGCCGGCCTGTTCGGGGTGCTCCTCTCCGCACCGGCGGCCACTGCGTGGATCACCCCGGGAGCCGTGCTCGTTCCCCTCGGGCCGCTCTCGATCACGGCGCCGGGCCTCTTGATCGCCGCCCGGCTCATCACGCGCGTCGCGGCCGGCGCCGGATTCGGGCTGCTCGTGGTGTGGACGACGCGCTGGACCGACCTACTGCGCGCGCTCGGCGCCCTCGGGGTGCCCGATCTGGTCGTCGCCACTCTCGCCATGACGCAGAAGCAGATCATGTCGTTGCTGCGCACCGTCGAGAACATGCACCTCGCCCGAGAGAGCCGCATGCTCTCAGGCGGGACGGCCAAGGAGAACCGGGGCTGGGTCGTCGAGCGTATGGCCTTCGTGGCGAGACGGTCGATGAAGACGGCCGACGACGTGTACGACGCGATGCTCTCCCGGGGGTTCGCCGGAGAGATGCCGTCGCTGGTCGACCTTCGGGCGACGGCCCGCGATCGGATATGGCTGGCTGCGAGCGCCGCGGCGTGTGTGCTGGCCATCGGACTCGACAGGATGGTGCTCCCGCTGTGACCGATGAATTCGTGCTTTCCGGGGTCGTGCACGCCTATGGGGCGGGCGTGCGCGCGCTCGACGGCATCGACCTCACGATAGGGTCGGGGCAGCACGTGGCCATCGTGGGCGCGAACGGGAGCGGGAAATCCACGCTGCTCAAGATGCTCGACGGGCTGGTCTTCTGCGACTCCGGCACGATCACGGCCTTCGGGCGCCCGTTGACCGAGGATGCGCTCGAGGACCCCTCTTTCCGCCGCGAGTTCCGCTCTCGCGTCGGCTTCGTCTTCCAGGACGCGGACGTCCAGCTCTTCTGTAACACGGTATTCGACGAGCTGGCCTTCGGACCGCTGCAGCTCGGCCTTCCGCACGACGAGGTGCGCTCCCGCGTCGGAGAGGTCGCCGAGGCGCTGCGCATCGACAAGCTGTTGGACCGGGCGCCCTACATGTTGTCCGGCGGCGAGAAGAAGCGCGTGGCGATCGCGAGCGTACTCACGATGCGTCCGCAGGTGCTGCTCATGGACGAGCCCACCAATGCGCTCGACCCGCGGAGCCAGGTATGGCTGCTCGGCGTGCTGGCACAGTGGAAGGCCGAGGGCCGTACGGTGGTCATCGCCACCCACGACCTGTCGGCCGCGGCCGAGTCGTGCGACCGCATGGTCGTCCTCTCCGAGGAGCACGCCGTTGCGGCCGACGGCACGCCGGATGAGGTGCTGGGCCAACGGGAGTTGCTGCTGTCGGTGAACCTTATCCACGAACACGAACACCGGCACCACGGGAGTGAGCATATGCACGGCCATGCGCACGGGCACATCCACGCATAAGGCGCTTCCGGCATCGTCTTTGTAAGCGCGTATGCGACGCGGTGAAGCGCTACACTCGTGAACATGGACAGACCCCCGCTCAAGCCCGCAAGCGCCGCTCCCGTCTTCTGGGAATGCCCCGAATGCGGCTACCTCTCGGGTGACGCGTCGTTCGCCGATCAGGCGGCCCGCTGCCCGCTGTGCAACCGGGCGGACGGGGCGAAGCGGACTTTTCCGCCGGACCGTCAGCGGCGGCTCGACGAGCGTATCCGCGTCTACTACGGCCAGGGCGAGTGGGAGATCGTGGTCATCCTGGGCGCGGCCCTACTCGAGGCCCTGCTCGAAGACATCCTCGACAGGATCATGGCGGCACACGGCGCCGACATCGCAGTCAGAGGGACCGTCCTCGACAACGTGCGGGCCATCGGCACCCGGATCGGCCGGCTCTTCCCGCAGCTGACCGGTACGGAGTTCGAGGACGCCGCGGGCAAGCTCGGGTATCGCGATTTCCCGAAGCGGTGGCGCGACCTGCGCTCACAGCGCAACGCGTTCATCCACGACACCCCGTACCGCGACCTCAAAGAGGGGCTCGACAAGCAGATCGCCGCACAGGCGATCGCGCTGCTCGATCAGGCGTACGAGCTGTTCGTCATGCTCAACAACGAATTCGTCGCCGACGCCCTCAAGGGGCGGAAGCGCACGGCCGACCTGACGCCCACACCCCACCTCGCCATCACGGATGACGGTCCTCTCGGAGCCCTCGCGCCGTGACATCGGCCGCCCGGATCGAAGTCACCGGCGTCGTGCAGGGGGTGGGCTTCCGCCCCTTCGTCTACTCGCTCGCCCGGTCGCGCGGGCTCTCGGGCTGGGTCAACAACACCGCCCAGGGCGTGACCATCGTGATCGAGGGCGACCCGGAGTCGGTCGCATCCTTCTCCGACGATGTGTGGAGGCTGGCGCCTCCGATGGCGGTCGTCACGACGGTGACCACGGAATCGGCGGAGCCCGAAGGGTTCGCGGGGTTCGAGATCCGTGAATCCGAGGCGCGCGGCGACCTGACGCTGGTCTCGCCCGACATCGCCACCTGCCCCGAATGCCTCGCCGAGCTCCGCGACCCGTCGGACCGGCGAGGCGGCTACCCGTTCACGAACTGCACCAACTGCGGACCGCGTTTCACCATCATCGAGACGCTTCCGTACGACCGTCCGGCGACATCGATGAAGGCTTTCCCCATGTGCCCCGAGTGCGCCGCGGAGTACTTCGACCCGGCGGACCGCCGATTCCATGCGCAGCCGAACGCGTGCCCGGTCTGCGGGCCTCGCCTATTCCTCAACGTCGCCGGCCGCGCGTCCTCCGGCTGGGAGTGGGACCGCCCGCAGGAGACCGTACCGCGGCCGCACCGTGACCGCGCACGCGAATCCGCACGCAACGCGGACATCATCCAGGCCGCCGCGATGATCCTGCTCGGTGACGACATCCTCGCGATCAAGGGCCTCGGTGGCTTCCACCTGGCGTGCGACGCCACCAGCGAGAAAGCAGTCGCCACCCTTCGCTCCCGCAAGCGCCGCCAGGGCAAGCCGCTGGCGATCATGGTCCCTGACCTCGAGTCGGCCCGCGCCCTCTGCGAGGTCAACGACGAGGAAGCCGCTCTCCTGATGGGAGCGAAGCGTCCCATAGTCCTGCTGAGATTGCATGGCGCCGGGGGCGCGGCGGCGGGGTCGGATTCGGCGGCCGTTGTGAGCGCAGGTCGAGACCCGCAGGGGCTCGGCCGTGGCGCGAGCCCGGCCGACGAATCCGACCGCACCGCCGCGCCGTTCGCGCTTGCGCCGTCCGTAGCGCCGGGGCTCAGGGAACTCGGCGTCGTCCTCCCCTACACCCCGCTGCACCATCTCCTGCTCGCCGCAGTAGGCGGCCGCCCGCTCGTGATGACCTCCGGCAACCTGAGCGACGAGCCGATATCCATCGACAACTCCGAGGCGCTCAAGCGGCTGGCTCCGGTCGCCGACGCGTTCCTGCTCCACGATCGCGCCATCCTGCAGCGCTACGACGACTCGGTGGTGCGCGTCGTCCGCGGCCGCACCGAACTCGTCCGCCGCTCGCGCGGATTCGCGCCCTTCCCGTTGCACCTGCCGTTCTCCACAGGCGAGCACATCCTTGCCGTGGGCCCCGAGCAGAAGAACACGTTCTGCCTCGCTCGGGAGGACCACGCGTTCGTCAGCCAGCACATCGGCGACATGGAGAATGCGGACACGCTGGAGACGTGGGAGGCCACGCTGGCTCTGTACGAAGCGATGTTCCGGGTGCGTCCCTCGCTCGTCGCCTACGACCTGCACCCGGAGTATCTGACCACCAAGTACGCACTCGCGCTCGGACTCCCTGCGGTGGGCGTCCAGCACCATCACGCACACATTGCGGCCGTCACCGCCGAGCACGGCATCTCGGAGCCCGTCGTCGGCCTCGCGTTCGACGGCACCGGCTACGGGAGCGACGGAACGATCTGGGGCGGCGAGGTGCTGCTGGCGGATTGGGCCGGCTTCGAACGCGTCGCACACCTGCGCACCGTCCCCATGCCCGGTGGGGCGGCCGCGATCAGGCGGCCCGCGAGAATGGCATTCGGCTTGCTCTTTGAGCTCGATAGAGGGCTGTTCAACCACCCCGGTGCTTCCATCCTGCAAAGGTCGCTCACCAACGAGGAGCACACCACGCTTACCGCGATGGTGACCCGGGGTCTGAATAGTCCTCGTACTTCGTCCATGGGTCGGTTGTTCGATGCGGTCGCCGCTCTGACCGGGGTACGCGCCGACGCGCTCTATGAAGGCCAGGCGGCGATCGAGCTCGAAGCGCTCGCCGACCCGACCGAACAGGGCGCGTACCGCTTCGACCTGACGAACGACGAACCGGCGATCATCGACCCGGAACCGGTCGTCCGCGCCATCCTCGACGACCTCGCTGCAGGCATGGGCGCGCCGATCATCTCGGCCCGGTTCCACCGCGCGGTGGTCGACATCAGTGTCCGGGTCGCCGTCCGCACCTGCGCGGCGGCGGGCGTGCGCCACGTCGCGTGTGCGGGTGGCGTATTCATGAACCGGCTGGTGCTCGGCGGAGTGGTCGCGGGGATCGAGGCCGCCGGCCTCGTGCCCTTGGTCCACCGCGATCTGCCCATGAACGACGGAGCCGTTTCCTACGGCCAGACGGTCGTGGCGTGGGCGCGCCACGATGCGGTATAACTGGCCGGTACTTCACATCCAATCCTGCGAAGATCGGCAAGGAGCCTCCCATGTGTCTCGCAATCCCGGCGAAGGTCGTTCTCATCAACGAGAACCGGATGGCGGAAGTCGACATCCACGGAGTCACGCGGACCGTCAGCCTCAGCCTCACTCCCGACGCCGAGCTGGACTCCTGGGTCCTGGTCCATGCCGGATTCGCGATCCAGGTCGTCGACGAAGAGTTCGCCAATGAGTCGTGGGAGCTCATCAAGCAGATCGAATGGATCGACGACGAGCCTCCCGCTGAAGCCAGCGCGTAGATGGCGGACATACAGGCCGCGTGGCGCGACCCGGAACTCGCCCGTCACCTGATCGACCTCATCGAGACCACCGCCGACCGGCCCATGAACCTCATGGAGGTCTGCGGCACCCACACCGTGGCCATCGCGCGTTTCGGGCTCCGGGAGGTCATGCCCGCCAACGTGCGGCTTCTCTCCGGCCCCGGTTGCCCGGTGTGCGTCACCGCGAACCGTGACATCGACCTGGCGATCGAGATCTCGAAGGTCCCCGGCGTCGTCGTCACCACTTTCGGCGACATGATGAAGGTGCCGGGCTCGTACTCCTCGCTGGCCCGGGAGAAGTCCGAGGGGCGCGACATCCGCGTCGTCTACTCGCCGCTCGACTCGATCCGCATGGCGCAGGCCGAGCCGGACAAGCAGGTCGTGTTCCTCGGTGTCGGGTTCGAGACCACCGTCCCGATCATCGCGGCCACGATCCAGCAGGCGGCCGGCGCGGGCGTCGAGAACTTCTCAGTGCTGTGCGTCCACAAGACCGTTCCCAAGGCCCTCGAAGCGATCGTCAACGACCCCGATGTGCACATCGACGGCTTCATCCTTCCCGGCCACGTCTCGACGATCATCGGGCCCGAGCCCTACCGGTTCATCGCGAGCGAGTACGGCGTCCCGGGCGTCGTCACCGGCTTCGAGCCGGTCGACGTGCTGCAGGGTGTCTGGATGCTCGCCAAGCAGTTGCAAGAGGGTCGCGCCGAGATCGAGATCGCCTACAAGCGTGGCGTGAACGTCGACGGCAACCCGACGGCACGCGCGATGATCGACGAGGTCTTCGAGCCGTGCGACGCCGAGTGGCGCGGCATCGGCGTGATCCCAGGCAGCGGCCTGGCCATGCGCCCGCGCTACGCCGGCTGGGACGCCTCGTTGCGCTTCGACGTCACGCCTCCGGAGCCGCGCGCGATCCCCGGCTGCCAGTGCGGCGAGGTCTTGCGCGGGGCCATCCTCCCCTTCGAATGCCGCTTGTTCGGCAAGGGATGCACGCCCGAGAATCCCATCGGACCCTGCATGGTCTCGTCCGAGGGCTCGTGCGCCGCGTACTATCGCTATACCGACTTCGGCCGCTGAGGCCTGGGCCCCACCCTTCTCGATCCGGAGGTCACCCTATGCGCTCTGACCGCATCCTGCTCTCTCACGGAAGCGGCGGCACGATGATGCGCGAGCTCATCGAGGACGTCTTCATCGCACGCTTCAACGACGAGGCGCTGCTCCGCATGGACGACGCGGCCTCGCTCGAGATCCCCGCGGGCAGGATCGCGCTCACCACGGACACCTACGTCGTGACGCCGCGGTTCTTCCCCGGTGGCGACATCGGCCGGCTCGCCGTGGCGGGTACCGTCAACGACGTCGCCACGGCCGGCGCCACGCCGCTGTTCCTCACGGTCGGCTTCGTCCTTGAAGAAGGCCTCATGGTCGAGGAGCTCACGCGCATCCTCGATTCCATGGTCGCGGTGGCGGCTGAGGCCGGCGTCCGCATCGTGACCGGCGACACCAAGGTCGTCGAGCGCGGACACGGCGACGGCATCTACATCAACACCGCGGGAGTGGGAGTGGTGCGCGAAGGCGTCGACCTCTCGAGCCGCTACTGCAAGCCCGGCGATGTCGTGCTGCTCTCCGGCACACTGGGCGACCACGGCATCGCCGTCATGTCCGTACGCGAGGGGCTCTCCTTCGGCACGGACATCCTCTCGGACGCCGCGCCGCTCAACCATCTCGTCGGCGCCGTCCTCGACGCCGCCCCCGACGCCCGGTGCTTCCGCGACCCGACCCGGGGCGGCCTCGCCAGCTGCCTGAACGAGCTCGCTGGCGCATCCGGCGTCTCGATCACGGTGAACGAAGCGTCCGTACCCGTTCGCGAGCAGGTGCGCGGCGCGTGCGAGATGCTCGGTTACGACGTCTACCAGGTCGCCAATGAGGGCAAGATGGTCGCTGTCGTGCCGGCCGATCAGGCCGACGCGGCGCTCGCCGCCATGCGTTCGTCCCGCTACGGCGAGGACGCGGCGATCATCGGCACCGTTGCAGAAGGTCCCGCGGGGCGCGTCTACGTCCAAACGACCTTCGGGGCACGCCGGATCATGGACATGCTCGTGGGCGAGCAGCTGCCGCGGATCTGCTGATCTTGCCCGCCTCCAACCGACGGCGCTCCCTGACCGGCCTCGCGCTCATCGCGATCGCGGGGATCATCTGGGGCACGATCCCGCTCGTCTTACGCGCCGCGGACGGTGCGTCGGTGATCAAGGTCTTCTACCGGGTCCTGTTCGCAGGAGTCGTCCTGGCGGTGTGGATGGCCGCGACCGGCGGTCTCGCCGAGGTACGCCGGCTCCCCCGCCGCAAGCTTCTGCAGCTCGCCGGGCAGGGTGCGATCCTCACGGTCAACTGGGTGCTGTTCCTCACCGCGCTCGATCTGACACGCGTGGCGACGGCGGAGCTGCTCGGGTACATGGGACCGGTGTTCGTCGCGGCCCTCGCCCCGTTCGTGACCGGCGAGAGGTTCGACCGCCGGATCGTCCTTCCGATGCTCCTGGCTCTCGGCGGGATCGTCGTGATCCTGACTCCGCAGGGCCTCGCGATCGGCGGGGGCGCGGAGACACTGGGCGCGGGGTTGGCGTTCGCCTCCGCGATCACCTACGCGATCCTGCTGCTGCGCTCCAAGAAGATCCTCCACGGGGTCTCGGGGCAGGCGCTCATGCTCGTCGAGTACACGGTCGCAACCGTGTTGCTCCTGCCTTTCGTCGTCTGGCTCTATCTGAGCGGCCAGGGACCGACCACCGTCGTTTCCTACGGGGCGCTGGCGGTGCTCGGCGTGGTCCAGACGGCGTTCGCAGGCATCCTGTTCCTTACCGGGCTACGCCGCGTACGAACGGATCACGCGGCCGTACTCACCTACACCGAGCCGGCATCGGCGGTCGTGTTCGCCGCGGCCTTCCTCGGCGAACCGCTGACCGCAGCGACGCTCGCCGGTGGGCTGATGGTCGTCGCCGGCGGAGCGCTCGTCGCGCGCCTCGACTCGGGCGACGTGGGCCACGGCCCCGAGGCCGCCCTCAGCGGCACCACCGACGAGGATACCGCGTGGCAGGACTGAAGAAGGGTCGCAGTCGGGTACCATACTCCTGACTAGGGAGGCCGCGTGGACAACCGTGCTCGTCTGACCGAGATGCGCGCAGCGGAGCGTCTTGCCGCCCGTGACGTCACCCTTTTCTCCGATCCCGCGATGGCCTCGTACCGCTTGGGCTGGATCGGACTTCCCGCGCGCGCCGGTAGGGATACGGAGGTCCTCTCCCGGCTCGGCGACGATGTGGCGACCTTGGGGATCACCGACGTCGTGTTGCTCGGCATGGGTGGAAGCTCGCTGGCGCCGCTCGTGCTCTCGCGCATCCTCGGCAGCGCTCCCGACCGCCCCGTGCTGCACGTTCTCGACACGACGTCACCCGATGCGGTGACCTCCCTCATGCTCGCATTGCGTCCCTCGACCACGCTCGTGCTGGTGTCGAGCAAGTCGGGGACCACCAGCGAACCGCTGGCACTGTCCGCGGTGTTCCGGGAGTGGATGGCCGAGGACCTGATCGAAGACACCGGCTCGCACTTCATGGCCGTCACCGATCCCGGATCGCCGTTGCAGACTTATGCGGCAGAGAACGGTTTCGCCCGCGTGTTCCACGCCCCTTCCGACGTCGGAGGGCGCTACGCGGCCCTCACGCCCTTCGCGATGGTCCCGGCGGCGATGATAGGCCTCGACATCCGACGCCTCGCTGCGGCCGGCGCATCGATCGAAGCTGCGTGCGCGGCGGACTCCCCCGCCAATCCTGGACTTGCGTTGGCGGCCTGGCTCGCGGACGCGTACGGGGCGGGGCGCGACAAGCTGGCGATCACCTGCTCGCCCGCCTACGCCGCGTTCGGCCTGTGGATCGAGCAACTCGTCGCGGAATCGACGGGCAAGGGAGGTCGCGGCCTGCTCCCCGTGCTCGAGGCGGCGCCGGGCGCACCCGCGTCACACGGCGCGGATCGGATGACGTTCGTACTGAGGAGCTCGGACGACGCGGCGCTCGCCTCGCTCAGCACCCGCCTGCCTGATGAAGAGCCGCTCTTCGAAGTCGTGCTCGACGACGAGTGGGCGATCGCCGGAGAGTTCGTGAGGTGGGAGTGGGCCGTGGCGCTGTTCTCCGCCCTCAACGGCATCGAGCCCTTCGACCAGCCCGACGTTGCAGCGGCCAAAACGGCGACCGAGCGGATACTGACGGCGGGTGTCCCCGCGCAATCGGCATTCCCGGCGATCCCCGCGGCCAGCGACCGGCTCGCCCCCGCGCTACGGGACCTGATCGCCAACGCGGCACCGGGAACGTACGTCGCGGTCCTCGCCTACCTGCCCGACGACCCGGCGCTGCTCGAACCACTCGTGTCCGCATGCGCCTCCCTCGCGGAGGCACGCCGGATCGCGGTCACACTCGAGATCGGGCCGCGCTACCTGCATTCGACCGGCCAGTACCACAAGGGCGGGCCGGAGACCGGGGTCTTCCTCGTGGTCGGCGTCTCTCCTGTGACGGATGCCCGCGTGCCCGGGAAGCCGTACACTCTCGGCATGCTGAATCGCGCTCAGGCTCAGGGCGACGTCATCGCCCTGCGCGAGCATGGCCGCCCCGTCGTCCATGTGGAGCTCGCCGACCCGGGCCGCGCTTCGGTACAGACCGTGGCAGATGCCCTGATCGCCGCGACTCGACCGTAGAACGACCGACCGCATCCTGGAGGACACCATGCACGCCCATACGTCGCGGACCGCTTCGATCGTCCTGCTCGCCGCCCTTCTCCTCGTCGTCACCGGCTGCTCGAGCGCCAACGACGCCGCGCCGACCACACCGACCACCACCGTGGTCCCGACCGCTTCCGTCCCGGCCACGAAGACGGTGGTGGCGAGTCCGATAACGACGCCCGCTTCAGGAAGTGCCACCCGTGCCGCGGTCCTCAAGGCCGCGTCGCTCGGCCTCGGCGTCTCGGGGACGCTCACGGTCTACCAGCTCTACGTCCAGGACGGGGCCACCGTCGGCGACGTACTGCCTGCCGACGGCTCGCGGACCTTCTTCGCGCTTTCGGGCGGCCCGGACGCGTGGGACCTGGTGTGGAGCGCGCGGTTCGGCTCGACACTGGCGAACACCGCGGCGCTGACGAAGATCGATCCCGAACTGTTCACCGCGCTCGCCAAGAAGCTCGACTTCACCAAGAAGGCGCCGGCACCGGCAGCCAAGCCGGCAGCGCCGACGCTCGCTTCCTTCAAGGCGTACGCGCTGAAGTCCGCCAAGGCGTTCGCCGGGGCCACCTATTCGGGCGCGTTCACGATCCAGTCGAAGATCGCAAAGGACTCGACGGGCGCCTGGTGGGGCAATGCGATCGCCGAGCCGTCCGACTCCGAGGACCTCGAGGCCATCGGCGTCTGGGGAAGGTACTCCGGCGGCAAGTGGACCGGTGAGATCGCCGACTTCAGCACGGACGGTGCGGACGCGGGCTTCTTCCCCGGCGACGTTCTCACGGATCTGGCGCTGTAACCCGCGATCCGAAGCGCATCGATCATCGAAGGTCCCGCCGACGCGGGGCCTTCGTCGTGCTTCAGACGAGAGTGACGATGCGCGCCGTGACGAGACCGTCCGCGCCCACCTCGACCAACGCCACGGAGGCGGCCGAGCCCTTGCGCGGCTGCGAGGGACTTCCGGGGTTGACGTGAAGGACCCCGCCACGCTCTTCGATGACAGCGACGTGCGTGTGTCCGGTCACGACCAGACGCACGGGCGCGCCTGCACCGGCCGCCAGCGGTGGAAGGTCCTCCGCGCGATGGGCGACGATGATGCGTGCGCCTCCCACGACGACGTCGGCGATCTGCGCGCGCCCCACCTCCGTCTTGCATCGGCTGTTGCCGCGGACGAGCACCACAGGCGCGACGGCTTCGAGGAGGTCGAGTACGAGGCCATCACCGATATCGCCGGCGTGAACGATCGTATCCACACCCTTGAGAGCGTCGTACGCCTCGTCGGACAGCACGCCGTGCGTGTCGGAGACGACGCCGATCAGGAAGGGTGTCACGCGGGAAGAGCCGTCGGTCACAGACCGAGCGCCTTCTTCAGCGAGGGCACACGACGCCGGGACACCGGCACCTGCGAGGAGGCCTTGTCCTTCATTGTGAGCAGAAGGGTACCGCCGTACATCGGCACGACCTCCTTGACCTTCTCGAGGTTGACCATGAAGCGACGGTGCACCCGGAAGAAGCCACGCGGCTCGAGTTTGCGCTCGAGATCGGCCAGCGACATCGTCGACAGGTAGCGCTCGCCGTCCGTGAACAGGTAGCTGTAGTCGTCCTTCGCCATCACGTAGAACAGTTCCTCGACGGAGAGCAGCAGCTTCTTCCCCGCCTTCTCCACGGGAACACGTTCGACGCGCGCCGAACCGGCGACGGGGAGCGGCGGGGCCAATCGCTCGATGGCCTTGCGGAGACGTCCGACCTCGACGGGTTTGACCAGGTAGTCCGCAGCCGCGACGTCGAAGGCCTTCACGGCGTGTTCGGAGTAGGCGGTCACGAAGATGATCGCCGGTGGACGATCCAGCTCTCCCAGCACCTCGGCCAGGCGCAGACCGGAGAGGCCGGGCATCTCGACATCGAGGAAGACGACGTCGTAGGGAATGGCGCGGATGAGCTGCAGCGCTTCGGCAGCGTTGCTCGCCTCCCCGATCACCTCGACGCCTCCCGCTTCGGCGAGCAGGAACCTCAGCTCGCTGCGCGCGGGGGCCTCATCGTCGACGACAAGCGCCTTGACGGTCACAGTTCAGCTCCCGTCCGGATGGCCGTGCCCAGTGTGAGCGTGACGGTCGTTCCGTGGCCTTCGACGCTCGCGACCACGATCCCGCTGTCGGGACCGAAGTGTCCCTTGAGCCTATCGTCCACGTTCTTGAGAGCGATGCCAAGCCCGCGGCCGAAGCCGACATCGAGCACGTGCGGAAGGTCGGAGGCCGGGATCCCACGACCGTCGTCGGAGACCGTGAGGCACACGCGGTCCCCCGGCTCACGACGCGCCGCCAGCGTGATGTTGAGCGGCCCCGAAGGCCGGATACCGTGCTGCACCGCGTTCTCCACCAGCGGTTGGATCACGAACGCCGGCAGGAGGAGCGTGGTGAGGTCGGCGGGAACGTCCTCCCGGAACCGGATCCTCTCTTCGCCGAAGCGCGCGCGCTCGAAGGCGAGGTATCGCCGCAGATAGTCGAGTTCCTGAGAGAGCGGGATCAGTTCGTCGCTGTTCTCCAGCGTCCGGCGATAGAACACGGCGAATTCGCGCAGCAGTTCACGCGCCCGCGGTGGGTCGGTCCGGATCAGGCTGGCGATCGTGTTGATGGTGTTGAATAGGAAGTGTGGGTTGATCTGGCTCTGGAGCGCCTTGAGTTCCATGCGGCAGGCGAGCTGGGTCTGCCGTTCCAGCTCTGAGAGTTCGAGCTGTGTCGACAGCAGCGTCGCGAGCCCCTCGACCATGGCGATCTGCGTCTCGTTCAGGAGGCGGGGTGTCGTGTAGTAGAACTTGAGCGTCCCGACCGGGGCGCCCCGTGTCTCCAGCGGCACCACGATCGCCGCCTTCAGAACGCAGTCGCGCTTCGGGCAGCCGATCTCTTCCTTCGTGGCGAGGACCCGATGCTCGCCCGTCTCGAGGGCCTCATGCGTGGCCCGGGTGATGATCGGTCCGCCGGCCGTGTGATGGTCCTCCCCGAGTCCCGCGAAGCCGAGCACGGTGTCGCGGTCGGTGATCGCGACTGCGGCGGCCTCCGTCTCCCGAAGCGCCAGACGGCACACCTCCTGCGCGGTGGAGGGGGTCAGGCCGCGCCGCATGTACGCGAGCGATTCGTTGGCGATCGCGAGGATCTGCTGCGACTGGACGGCCCTCAGGTGGTCCGGGCGAGTGGCCATGCGAGAGAAGACGGCGGCGGCGGCCAGCGCCGCGAGAAGGACCGCCGCAGCCGACACGAGCCAGCCCGGAGCGCCCGCGTTCGATCCGCCGACCACGAAAGCACCGAGCAGGAGCACGGCGACCATCGTGGACCAGTCCATCAGTACCTTGCGATGGGGCAAAGGGGCGCTCCTCAGTCTCGTGCGTCGAACCGTCCCGACGCGCAGGCGACGAGCTCGCCGGGAATGAGCCTGAACCCGAGGGCCTCGTAGAGGGCCCGGGACGCTTCGTTGTCATGCTGCGTACTCAGTGTGACCACCTTGACTCCGCACCCGGCGAGCCAGGAAGCCGCATCAAAGGCGAGCATCGCGCCGACGCCACGGCGGCGGCGACCGGGTAGCACTGCAAGTCTCGCCACGCTCCCGTCACCACCGGAAACGGTCGCCAGAGTATAGCCGATGAGCGTACCGTCCTCCTCGGCGACGGCCGCTCTTCCTTCGGCCATCAGCCGCTCCAGCTGCGCGGGGTCGTAACGCCAGAATCCATCGAAGGCGGCGCGGTCGATGCGGATGATGGCGGCGAGGTCGCTGCTGTCCGCCTCCCGGACCGTCACGCGAGCGGGCGGCTCAGGCGCGATGAGACGTCCCGGCCGATCGAGCCGGTAGATCACGATCCGCTGGACCACGCGCAGGCCCGCATCGAGATAGGGGCGAGCGGCGGATGCGGGGACGAGCGGGCCGAGCAGGCGCCCGAAGCCCTGTGTGCGCGCCACCTCGATCAGGTCGCACACCAGGACGGGGACGCGCGAGGGACCGCACCACAGCCCGAGCACCGCGCAATCGTCGGTGTGCTCGCGCCAGCGGCCGAGCAGCGCCGCCTCGCCACGTTCGGTGACGCGGACCCGCCAGGGCTCGGAAGCGGAGATCGCCGCGATCTCATCGGCATCCGCGACGAGCCGCGCGCGAACGGCCGCGGGAGCGACCCAGTGCAACTCCCCCGCCGCCGCCGGGCGCGTGACGCCGCTCATACCCCGAGCCCGACAAGCTGGCTGATGGCCAGCCACGCTCCCACGCAAGCCAACAGGAGCGCGAATCCCAAGCGAACGGAACGGTCGGAGGCGCGGCGAGTGAGCCGTGCACCGATGACCGCGCCCGGAACAACACCGATAGCGAGAAGGGCCGCGAGCGTCCAATCGACGTGGCCGAGGTACCAGTGAGCGAGCGTTCCGGGTACGGCGAGCGCCGCGACCGTCACCAGACTCGTACCGATCGCGCGCTTGACGGACATCCCGCACCAGCGGGTCAACGCCGGGACGATGACGAAGCCCCCGCCGAGGCCGAGGAACCCCGAATACAGGCCGGCGGCCACCCCGATGGCGACGTAGGTCCGTGCCCTCGGCCTGATGTCTGACGCCCTTACGACTCCTGCCAGTCCCTCATCGCTCTCGGCCTCTCCGGGCACGGCGGGTGATGCGGCGGCGCGATGCTGCAACAACATGTCGATCGCAGCTCCGGCGATCACCACGGCGGTCACGATCATCACGAACCGACCACCCACGAGACGCGACAGCCCGGCCCCCGCGACCGTCCCGATGGATCCCACGAGGGCGATCGTGAGGCCCGCCCGCACGTCCGCGAGCCCACGTCGGTGGTACGCGATCGCGCCGGTGAGCGCGCCGGGTACGATCACGGGCAAGGGGGTCCCGACGGCGATCAGCGCGGGGTAGCCGAGCAGCAGCGTGATCGCCGGCGTGGTCAGCAACCCTCCCCCAATACCGAACACGCCCGACAAGATCCCCGAGGCGAGCCCGACCAGGATGGTGGCTACGGTCATCACGTGGGGCGCTAACTCCCTGGGATTACCGGGAACCTACCGGTGATGGCCGTGCGGTCGATCTGCCGCTCTCCGCTGAAGAGTGACCCGAGGGCGACATCCTCCCAGAGGCGTTCCATCAACAGAGGCCAGCGACGCTGGAAGGCGAAGTAGTTGTCGCAGTTGCGGCGCGCGTAGAGCGCGGCTTCCGTGAACACCGCACGTGCGATGGCGAGGTGAGCGGCCGGCTCGCGTCCCGCGAGTGCGCGCAGGATCGCGGTACCGAAGGCTCTCCACGACACGGTCGCACCGACGAAGTCACCGGGGTAGGGCCTCAGCGAAGCAGCCGAAACGCGGCGCAGGTCGATCTGGGACTTTGCGAACTCAAGCTTGCGGTGCTCGTAGACGAAGCGATACACGTCCTGGCGGAACTGGAGCGCCGCGCTGGGCCCTGTCGGAGGACGATGCTGGATGCTCCAAGCCCCATCCAGGAACACGTCGCCGCCGTGCATCCGGGCGTTGATGACGTAGTCGCAGTCCTCGCCGCGCAGGACCCATGGGTCGAACGACACGTTCGAGTACATGTCGCGATGCAGGGCCATGCAGCCGCCGAACGCGATGCTCGTCGACTTCACCCGCGGCGGCGCGTCGACCGCGCCCATCGCCTGGTTGTAGACCTCGTTCTGACGCCAGAACGCGTCGGACCAGTGGGCATCGTCCTTGAGGTAGTGCCCGCCCATCGCATCGACGTAGTAGCCCGTCTTCGCGAACAGGACCTTGCCCTCGGGCGTCTTCATCCCAAGGCCCTCGACGCCGATGTGCAGGAAGTCCGGATCGGTGATGACCTCGTCATCGTCCACGAACACGCAGACGTCGGCGCCGAGCGTCGCGGCCACGATGAGCCCCGTATTGCGCACGGCTCCGTACCCGATAAGGCTGACCCCCGACACCATGTCGGAGAATTCCAACTGCTCGAGCCGCCGATGCAGCGAGCCGAGCTCGGCGGGTCCGAAGACCATCACGTCGAGCGTGGGGAACTCCTCGACGATAGCGCGGACGCGGTCCTCGGCCTCGTTCACGATCGATGCCCCGGTGGTCGCGACCAGGACGATGACCTTCCCGAGATCGCGGACATCCTCGAGCGAACGAAGAAGGTCCGGGAGCGGGCTCTCGCCGTCGATCGGTGTGGGGTGGTCGTAGACGTTGATGAGACGGTCAGTCGTTCGACCGCCCCGGCGGGTCCAGAAGGTAGGGATGACGACGCACGTGGTCATTGTGTCTCTCATTGCGTGTCAGGTGCCGGCCGGCGCGCGTGACGCGGTCGGGGTCGTGGGGACACGACCGTGCTCCATTGTACCGCTTCGGCCGGATGTCTCCGCGCGAGACAAGGCCGTCGGAGGACGACAGTTCAGCCGCTCTGTGCGGTCACGACATCGCTTCGGCGGCCGCAGCCGGGGCAGTGCCCATCGGCGATATGGTTCTCCGAGACGATGAAGCCGCTGCGGCGCACCAGCGTCTCACCGCATCCCGGGCATCGCGTGTCCTCGGACCCCGGCTCGTCGACGTTGCCCAGGTACACGAAGTGGAGACCCGCCGCCAGCCCGATGTCACGCGCGAGACGCAGCGTCTCCAACGGCGTCGGCGGCTTGTCAGCGAAGTCGAGATAGGGGAAGAATCGCGTGATGTGCCACGGTGTCTCGGGGCCCAGACTGCCTGCGATCCACGCCGCGATCGAGCGCAGCTGCGCCTCATCGTCGTTGATTCCGGGTACGACGTTGGTGACGACCTCGACGTGCATGTGGTGGACGTGCTTGGCGCGCTCCGTCGCTGCCAGCACAGGCGCGACCGAGGGCACGCGGCACAGGGTACGGTAGGCCTCATCGGTCATCCCCTTGAGGTCGACCCGCCAGACGTCGACCGAACCGGCGAGGTAGTCCAGACCCTCCTGGGTGATGTAGCCGTTCGTGACCATCACGGTGAACAGCCCCGCGTCGTGCGCCGGCCCCGCGCAGTCACGGACGTATTCGGCCTGGATGACCGGCTCGTTGTAGGTGAACGCCACGCCGGCGCAGTGATCGCGCAACGCGAGCTCGACGACCTGCAGCGGCGGCAGGTCGAAGAGGATGCCGTCTTCGGTGGTCGCTCGGCTGATCTGCCAGTTCTGACAGTGCCCGCACCGCATGGTGCAGCCCACCGATCCCAACGACAGCACGCTACTTCCGGGGCGGTAGTGGAAGACGGGCTTCTTCTCGATCGGGTCGACGGCCACTGACGAGATGCGGCCCCAGGTCAGCGCGATCAACGTACCGTCCTCGTTCCTGCGCACGCCACAGATCCCGGTGGCACCCGGCCGGATCCGGCACGCATGCGGACACAGCAAGCAGCGCACCGCGCCGGCATCGGGCACCCACAGGTCCGCTACTCGAGACTGCATCGGACACCTCTCTCCGCTAGCCCGGAGCCAACCGTACCTGGTTGCGCCCCATCGACTTGGCCTGATACATCGCATGATCCGCGGCCTCGAGCAACTCAAGGGGTCCGGAACCCGAATGGGCGGCTGCCACCCCGATGGAGACACTGATCTTCACGCGGAGCGGCTCCCCATCGTGCGAGATCTCGACATCGAGTCGCTCCACCGCCTCCCGCACCTTCTCGGCGACGGCGTAGGCATCGGTCTTGCCCGTCTCGGGCAATATGACCGCGAACTCGTCACCGCCATAGCGACACGGGAGATCGGCGGCACGCAACGTAAGGCTGAGAAGGTCCGCCACCGCCACAAGCACGTGGTCACCCTTTACATGCCCGTAGCGGTCGTTGATGGACTTGAACCCGTCCAGATCGAGCATCAGCAGGCACAACTCCCCGCCATAACGGGAGTGACGAACACACTCATCCAGAAGGCGATCGGAGAAGACCCGCCGATTCCACAGGCCCGTGAGCGCGTCGAGAGCCGCCGACTCCTGAAGGCGCGCCATCTCCTGCCACAGCTTGCGCCGCTGGAACGGAAAGCACACCTCCCACGTGGAGTCTCCGCGGAAGATCGCCGCAGCGTGCTCCCGGCACGTGTCGTACCCGCAGGCGCGACAGTCCAGAACATCCTCGGCGTCGAGCAGGGCCCCCTCTTCCAGGATCGCGTCCAGCTGGCTGTCGTCCGGGATGGGGGCGCGAGCCGGCTCGGGAACGAAAGACCGTCGCAGATCGAGCGGAGGCAGATGGCAGATGACCTCTCGACTCGAGACGCTCGTCCGCATGCGCAGGTGCCGGTCCGCGGCCACCAGATTCTTCTTGGCGAACAGCGACATGCCCGGACTCACCGTGGGCCCGTCGAGGCAGCCCTCGCACATGAGCGCGTCGATGATCGCGGGGGCGGTCTCGCCGACGGTGATGGCGGCGAGAAGCGCATCGAGTTCTTCGACTCCGCGGACGACCTCCACATCGGAGTCGATCATGCGGTGCGACGCGAGCGTGGACCGCGGATACCCGTCGGTCAGCGAGACCTCCTTGAGCAGCTCGGGTCGACGCATCGCCCGAGGCTGCGACAGGTCGTCACTCCCGCGACCCGGCACCTCGAGGCGCGCAAGCTCGCGCTTGAGTTCGTCGAACCCGATCGCGACGTCGACCGCGCCCTCGAATTCAGGCGCCATCGCTTCGTCTTTGCGCGCATAGCAGGGAGACACATAGACGACCGTGGTACCCGGCGGGTACAGCGCCTTGATGATGCGGGCCGCGGCGACGTAGGGCGGGACCACCGGTGCCAAGGCGCCGGTGAGGGCGGGATGGTACCGGCGCACCCGATCGTTGACGACCGGGCACGTCGACCTGATCACGGGTATGCCACTACCGTCGGCATGGCGCGCTTCGTACTCGAGCGCGACGACCTCCTCGCCGAGGGTCGTGGACTCGACGGCGTAGAACCCCGCGGCCTCGAGTGCATCCTCAACGGCATCGGGCGACATCGGGTGCATCGCGGCCACGAACTCCGTAGCCAACAACGCCACGACGGGACCCCCGTCGGCGAGCAGGCGGTCGACACGCTCTCCGTCGTTGCGGACGACGACCGCCTGGTTCCGGCAGCCCGAAACACACGACCCGCAACCGATGCACTTCTCGGCGATGACCTCTGCCGCCGTGTCGAGGACGCGAACGGCGTGCGCGGGGCACTGCCGGACGCAACGCCAGCAGGCACGACACGCCTGGGCCTCGACACTTATCAGCGGCTCGAGAGGGCTCACACCGTGTCGCCACCCGTTCCGGTAGCGTCCGGGGCCACCTCTTGCGTCAGGCCCGGGAGTTTCATGCGACGCAGCACCGTCAGGAGCGGCCAACCGAGACCGTAGACGACGATCGTCTGGCTCAATCCGATGCTGAGCACGCCGAAGAGGTAGAGCAACCACCATGAGCTCGCAGTGCTGATGCCGAACAGCGGGATCTCACCGATCCCGGCGGCGCGCAGCATGGCGGGCAGATAGGCGGGGACGATGAGTGCGTTGAAGATCACGGGGCCGAGCAACGCCACTCCGGTGCGACGCCGGAACCTCCACGACCACGCCGCCCCGAGCAGTGTCCCGAGCGAACCGAACACGACGTCGAGCAGCCCGACAGCCCCCATCGATGCCACACTCGTCAGATTGGCGAGCGCAGCCCCGATCGCAAGTCCCGGGATCGCGGCGGGCGTCAGGCATGCGAGGACCGTCAGGACCTCGCTGAGGCGCAACTGGACCAGCCCCCAACTGAAGACGGACCCGAATTGGATGACGAGGAAGGTCAGCACGGCGTAGACCGCAGCGATGACACCCGACAGGGCTACTTTGCGTGCGCGCAATTCAGATCCCCCAAGTGGACACGGTGCGGGGCAGCGACCAACTTGCGCTGGGCACGACGCACCAATTGGATGTTACCCGGATAGGCCGACTCCATTTCGAAGACGGCTAAGAAAGCAGCAATTCCGCTATCTGCACAGCGTTGAGAGCCGCACCCTTGCGAATCTGGTCCGCAACGACCCAGAACGCGAGCCCGTGTGCGACGGTCGGGTCCTTCCGCAGGCGGCCGACGTACGTCAGATCCGTGCCCTCCAACAAAGCCGGCATCGGGTACACCTGCTTCGAAGGGTCGTCCATCAGTACGATCCCGGGTGCCTTAGCGAGGGCCTCGCGCGCAGACTGCACGCTGACGGGCCTGTCGAACTCGACGTTGATCGACTCGGAATGGCAGCGCAGCACGGGCACGCGCACGCACGTCGCCGCGAGGGCGATGCCGGGCGCGTGCATGATCTTCCGCGTCTCGACGACCATCTTCCACTCTTCCTTGGTGGAGCCGTCCTCGAGGAAGACGTCGATCTGTGGGATGCAGTTGAATGCGATGCGGTGGGCGAACTGCCGCGGCTCGAACGCGCGTCCCGCCAGGAAGTCGCCGCTCTGCTCGTAGAGTTCGTCCATGGCGGCCTGGCCCGCACCCGAGGCGGCCTGGTAGGTGGAGACCACCACGCGCCGGATCGGCGCGAGGGCCTGCAGCGGATCCAGCGCGACGACCATCTGGATGGTCGAGCAGTTCGGGTTCGCGATGACTCCGCTGTGCGAGGCCGCATCGGCGGCGTTGACCTCCGGGACCACGAGCGGGACGCCCTCCTCCATGCGGAAGGCGGACGAGTTGTCGATCATCACGCAGCCGGCTGCCGTGACAGCGGCACGGAACCCGCGTGATACGTCGGCTCCGGCCGAGAACAACGCTATGTCGACGCCGGCGAAGCTCGCTTCCGTCATCTCCTCGACGACGAGCTCTCCGCCAGCGAACGGAACGCGCCGGCCGGCGGAGCGCGCGGACGCCAGGGCACGCACTTCAGCGGCCGGGAACCCGCGCTGCTCGAGGACGCGCAGCATCTCGACACCGACGGCCCCGGTCGCACCGGCCACAGCAACGACCGGGCGGGAAGGCATCTTATGTTCCCAGGTCATCGGGATCACCGCCCGCTCGCAGCGGGTGACGTCTCCGAGACGACCGACCGCTCGTCGAGCCCGAAGGCCGCGTGCAGCGTCCGCACCGCGATATCGACCTGATCGGCAGCGATGACACACGAGATCCGAATGGCGCTCGTCGAGATCATGTCCAGGTTGACCCCCGCATCGGCCAGCGAGCGGAACATCAGCGCCGCGACACCCGGATGCGTCTTCATTCCCGCGCCGACGAGGGACACCTTGGCGATCGATTCGTCGACCGACCATTCCCTCGCGCCGAGGTCTTCCACGACCTCGCGGACCGCACGCGTCGCACGGGGGAGATCGTCCTTGGGTGTGGTGAACGAGATGTCGGTCGTCCCCGCTTCGGAGACGTTCTGGATGATCATGTCGACGTTGACGTTGGCGTCGGCCAGACGGCCGAACACCTCGGCGGCCACTCCGGGCCGGTCCGGCACGTCGCGTACCGTCACTTTCGCTTCGGAGGTGTCATGGGTGACACCCGAGATGATGGCCTGCTCCATGGTGCCGTCGGCCTCCTTGACGATGGTGCCCTCACTGTCGTTGAACGACGAGCGTACGTGGATCACGACGCCGTGGTTGCGTGCGAACTCGACGCTGCGCAGCTGCAGTACTCTTGCGCCGGTCGCAGCCATCTCGAGCATCTCCTCGTAGGAGATGACGTCGAGCTTGCGCGCTGCGGGCTCGACGCGCGGATCGGCGGTGAACACGCCGTCGACGTCGGTGTAGATCTCACACACGTCGGCGCCGAGGCCCGCCGCGACAGCGACGGCCGTGGTATCGGAACCGCCCCGCCCCAGCGTGGTGATCTCACCGGTCTCGGAAAGACCCTGGAAGCCGGCGATGATGACGATGCGCCCGGCGTCGAGCGCCTCCATGACACGATCGGCGCGGATCGCCTGGATGCGCGCCCGCGTGTGATCCGAGTCCGACACGATCCCCGCCTGCGCGCCGGTGAGACTCATCGCCTCGTGCCCGAGTGAGTGGATCGCCATCGCAAGCAGCGCGATCGTCACCTGCTCGCCGGTCGCGAGCAGCATGTCCATCTCGCGCTCGGGGGGGTTCGTGCTGACGGCGAGCGCCTTGGCAAGAAGCTCGTCCGTGACATCGCCCATGGCTGACACGACCGCGACGACGCGGTCGCCGCGCTCCTTGGCCGCGATCAGCCTGCGCGCGACCGCCTTGAGGCGGTCGGCGGAGCCGACGGAACTGCCACCGTATTTCTGTACGACCAGTGCCATGAGAAGGATCCCGTACGTCGCGGACGGCGAGCACGGAGGCCGACCGGCCCCGCGCGGTGTGCCCCGTAGTGTACCAGTGCGACTAGGGCTTCGCGCAGGTCAGGGACGCCGGTAGAGCGAGAGGCCGTGCGCCGTTCCACGCAGTCGTTCGGTGAGCGACTCGACGGCCTCACCGTAGAAGTGGTCCACCAGACTCGGCCCCGTCACGACGGACATGAGGCGCGAAAGGCGACCGAGAACGTCGCGCATCTGCTCGAGTTGCCCGTTGAGCTCCGCACCCGCCCCCGAAGCGACCGCGAAATGCCCGTCGGACAGCGTGAACGAAGGCGCCTCGGAGGCAAGCCACTCACTCATCTCGAGTTCGATGTTGGCCGCCAGGCGGGGTCCGCCGAGCTTCCGGTAGGCGGACAGCATGCCGTCACCGACCGCGACGAACACCGCACGCGCCTCGTAGGGCTCCACCGTAAGGGCGGACAGCTCGGAGCCGCACGCGGCCGCATCCATCTCTGTCAGCACCTCGATGAGTGCTTCGACCACACGCGGGTCGAAGTCGGTGCCGGAGCAGCGGACCAACTCGGCGATCGCGTCATCGACGACGAGCCGATCGCGGTACGGGCGGTCGGCGATCATCGCCTCGTAGGCATCGGAGACCGACAGCACCCGCGCCAGCAGAGGGATCTCCTCGCCGCGGAGTCCGGCGGGATATCCCGTACCGTCGAAATGCTCGTGGTGATGGCGTACGGCCGGGGCGATCGACCACGGGAATGCCACCGGCCGAAGGATGTTGGCGCCGATGAGGGGATGATGGCGCATGGTCGCCATCTCCTCGACGGTGAGCGGACCCGGCTTGCGCAGGATCTGCTCGCTGATGCCGATCTTGCCGATGTCGTGCAGATACGCCGCCATCTCGATGGCGGTGCGCTGGTGGTGCGAGAGGCCCATCTTCTCGGCGGTGGCGCGCGCGAACACCGCGACGCGCGCCGAGTGGTCGCGCATGTACGGTTCTTTGGCGTCGACCGCCGCGGCGAGCGCGCGCACCGTGGCGAGGTAGGCGTCCTGGACACTCGCGAAGAGCTCGGTGTTGCCGATCGCGATCGTGACGTGGTTGGCGATCGTCGAGAGCAGGCGCACATCGTCGCCCGTGAAGCGCACCGTGGGATCGTGGCTGCCCACAGCAATCGCCCCCACGACCACATCGACGGAAACGAGCGGGACGCACAGCGCCGCCAGGGCGCCGGTGACCGCGTCGACATTCTCGATCTCCTCGCCCTGCTGCGAGGGGTTGAAGATCAGCGGACGTCCTTGCCGGATGACCCATTCGGACATCGACGCGCGTACCGCCCTGCCGTCGGCCGGTCGGTCACCCGGGCCCCGCCACGCTCGCAGTTCGATCTCGCCGCTCGCCTGGTCACGCAGCACGACGTACCCCGAGTCGACCGCGAAGCTGTGCATCGCAGCGTCAAGAGTGGCGTCGAGCATCTCGTCCAGATCGAGAGTCGAACCCAACGCGCGGCTCATCTCATAGAGCGTGGAGAGTTCCTCGACCGTATGCGTGAGGGCGTCCGTGCGCTCGCGCAGCGCGTCGGTCATGGCGTTCACCGCGTCGGCCAGCCCGGCCACATCGCGACGCCGCCCGAAATCGACCTGCACATCCAGTTCACCGTCGGCGACCCTGCTGAAGACGTCGGTGAGCGTAGCCAGCGGAGGCCTCGAACGATTGAGCGCCAAGAGCCAGATGGCGAGGGCCGCGACCGCCGCATGCATCACGATGAAGGACATGGGAACGCCCATGAAGAAGTTGTAGATGCCGCCCACGACCGCGGCCACGGCCGCCACCGCTGCGATGGCCACGATGACCGTGTTACGGTCCATGCGTCTGCTGCTCTTTGCTGCTGCCACGTGAAGCGCGACTCCCCCCGAACGAACGCTCAACGCCACACATGATGCACTATCCGAGACGCAACGCCACTACATGAAACAAGAGAGGCCCCGCCGGAATGGCGGGGCCTCTCTTACCGAGCGACGAGCGGCGGGAACGCCACCTACAGGCCGCATCGCTTGAGCACGTAGTCGAAGTTGCGGTCGACCTCGGCCTGGACCGACGCCAGCAGCTCCTCGTTACCGGGCTTGAACAGGTGCTTGAACCTGCCCTGCGGCTTGAGGAACTCCTCGATCGGCCTGCGATTCTCGCGGGTCACACTGCGCTTGGAATAGATCCACTCGCCGTCGATGACCTCGAACAACGGCCAGAACGCGGTGGTGACCGCCAGCTTGGCGATATCGACCGTCATGTCGTACGGGATGCGCCAGCCGCGGGGGCAGGGCGCGAAGACGTTGATGAAGGCCGATCCTTCGGCCGCGAAGGCCTTCTCCGCCTTGGCGGTGAGGTCCTTCCAGTCGGAGATCGAGGCCTGCGCGACGTACGGGACGTTGTGCGCGGCGATGATCGACGTCAGGTCCTTGCGACGCCGGGCCTTGCCCTGGCCCACGGTGCCCACCTCGGCGGTCGTCGCCCAGGCGCCGAGCGGCGTCGCGCTGCTGGACTGGATGCCGGTGTTCATATAGGCACCGTTGTCGTAGCAGACGTAGACCATGTCGTGCCCGCGCTCCATCGCGCCGGACAGCGACTGAAGGCCGATGTCGTACGTGCCGCCGTCGCCGCCGAACGCGACGAACTTCATCTTTTTGTCCGCCGGGATCTTGCCGGCGCGCTGCAGTCCCTTGAACGCGGACTCGACGCCGGACATGGTGGCTGCCGAGTTCTCGAACGCGTTGTGGATGAACGGGGCCTTCCACGACGAGTACGGGTAGATCGTGGTGGAGACCTCGAGGCAGCCGGTCGCACAGCCCGTGACGATGGGTGTCTCGCCGGCTCCGAGCAATACCTGACGGACAGCGATCGACGCGCCGCAACCGGCGCACAGGCGGTGGCCGCCTTCGAGACGGTCCTCGCGGTGAGAGAGCTCTCTGATAGTCGCCATTGCTCGCTCCCTCCTACCGTGCGCCGAGGTAGACGAGCCCGCCGGGGGCCGCCTCGCCGGACGCGATATCGGACAGGTCTGAGAAGACGCGATCGATGAGTTCCGTCTTCACGTCTGCTCCGCCGAGCCCGTAGATGTAGTCCACGACGGGGACGCGGGTATCGAGATCGTAGAGCGCGCTGCGCACTTCGAGGAAGAGCGGACCGCCCTCGGCGCCGAAGCTCTCGGCACGGTCGAGGACCGCGACGGCCTTGACGCCCTTGAGCGCGTCCGCGAGCTCGGTGGACGGGAACGGGCGGAAGCAGCGGACCTTGACGACACCGGCCTTCACGCCCTGGGCGCGCAGCCCGCGGGCCACGTGGCGGGCATTACCTGCGGTGGAGCCTATGACCACGACCGCCACGTCGGCGTCTTCCATGCCCCAGGTCTCGACCATCCCGAACGGGCGGCCCGAGATCTCGGCCCACTCGGCTCCGACGGACTTGATGACGTCGCGGCTTCTCTCGATCGCCATGCGCTGCGACTTCTTGAACTCGAAGTAGGGACCTCCGAGCCCGGCAAAGCTGCCATGGCAGACAGGGTTCTCGGTGTCGAGGAGCGCGTTCTCCGGGACGTAGTCGCCGACGAACGCGGCGACGGTATCGTCATCCATTATCTGCGCGCGGTCGATGGAGTGCGTGGTGATGAAGCCGTCAGCCGTGGTCATCACCGGGAGCAGCACGTCCGGGTGCTCGGCGATCCGGAACGACATGACCGTATTGTCGTAGGCCTCCTGCGCCGTCTCGGCGAACAGGATGATCCACCCGGTGTCACGGGCGCCCATCACGTCGCCGTGGTCGCAGTGGATGTTGATCGGAGCGGACAACGCACGGTTCGCGTTGAACATGACGATGGGGAGCCGCATTCCGGCGGCGATGTGGAGCTCCTCCCACATGAGCGCGAGACCCTGTGAGGAGGTCGCAGTCGCGACACGAGCGCCGGCCGCCGACGCGCCGACGGCCGCGGACATCGCAGAGTGTTCGGACTCGACGTTGATGTACTCGGCGTGCATCCGGCCGTTGGCGACGAACTTCGCAAGCTCTTCGACGACGGTCGTCTGCGGCGTGATCGGATAGGCCGGGATCACGTCGGGCGAGCACTGGCGGATCGCCTCGGCGACGAGCGTGTTCCCCGTGGCCGCAACGGTCTTCTGGGTCGCCATCGGCTACTTCACCTCCGGCAGTTCGCAGCCTTCAGGCACCATCGTGATCGCATCGACCGGGCATACCTTCGCGCATACGCCGCAGCCCTTGCAGTGGTCCAGATTGAACGTCGTGACCTTCTCGTCGGCGACGTTCACGGCACTGTCGGGGCAGTAGATCCAGCAGAACAGGCACTGCGTGCACTTGGCGTCGTCGCGGAAGGGGCGCTGGCTGCGCCACCCGCCCGTGACGTAGCCGCGCGAGTTGCCCGAGTCGGGGATGACCGCGCCGCGCGGGAAGTCGTCCGACTTCCACTCGTCGATCTTGGAGATGTCCCAGGTCACGAAGACTGCACCTCCTCATAGGCGCGGGTCACCGCTGCGATGTTCGCGTCGATGACCTCCTGGCTGAACTTCTTACCGAAGGTCTTGGCGAGATGCGCGCAGACCTGATCGAGTGTGAAGAGACCTGTCAGCTTCGCCAGCGCGCCGATCATCGGGGTGTTCGGCATGTCGCGCTTCAGCGTATCGAGTGAGATGCCGGTGGCATCGATCGTGGCGACCGTGCCATGGGGCAGGCCCAGAGCCGCGCGGACCACACTCGGAGCGCTGCAGGTGTTGACGATGATGATGCCGTCGGTGAGCCCGCGCGTGACGTCCACGATCGGGAGGAGCGTCTCGTCGAGAACGACGACCACGTCGGGGAACTCGATGTTGTTGTGGATCTCGATCGGATCCTCGCTGATGCGCGTGAACGCCTGGATCGGTGCACCCATGCGCTCCGGACCGTACTCAGGCATCGCCTGGATGTACCGGTCCAACTCAAGAGCGGTCTCGGCGACGAGCTTGGCTGCCGTCACCGCGCCCTGGCCCGCGCGCGCATGCCAACGGATCTCCGTCAGCTGCTGCTGCATGCCAGCCCCTTCCTCTCGGATTCTCCAGCCTGCCACCCCGAAAGGCGCGTCGCCGCAAACCACGCGACCGCGCGCGCCCGCTCAGTGAATGTCCGCTCAGAATAGGTGCACGCGCACGGTGTGCGGCGTGTCCACCTCGCCGAACGAACACGCATCGTCGGTGAACGGTGTACAGATAATGGTAGACGCTCCTCTCTCGATTTCACGTCGCTGCAACCAATCCACGCATCCCTGCACGTATGCTGCTGGGACCATGAATACCACGACACGGACCACAGGATCCGGCTGCAACGTCGCCTTCCTCTCTTCGGAGAAGAAGCCTTACAGTCGCATCCGTTTCGAGGAGGAGTCGGCCGCGCTCGGGCTTAACGTCTCCTGGGTCGACCCACAGCACTTCGACTTGCTCATCGAAGCAGGCGCCTCCAAGACTTTCTACCGATCGCGCGCATATCGTACGCCTGCGGCGTTCGTCGCTCGCACCGGGAGCGACACTACGATGTTCGCCCGGGCGATCATCGGTCAGATGGAATCCCAGCCTGACGCGGCCATCATCAACTCGTCTGAAGCGATCATGACGGCCCGGGACAAGTTGCTCGCGCACCAGAAACTGGCGTCGGCCGGCATCCCTTGCCCACGTACCGTGCTCGCCCGCCAGCCATCGGACGTAGCAAAGATCGTCAGAATCGTCGGAGGCCCCCCTGTGATTCTGAAGCTGCTGTCAGGGACCCACGGCAAAGGCGTGATGCTGGGACGCGACATGGACGAGATCCAGGCAGCCCTCGAGACCGTGTGGGCCCTGAATCAGACGCTGCTCATACAGGAGTACATCGACAAAGCCCCCGGGACGGACATCCGGGTGCTGGTCGTCGGGGGGCGCGTTCTCGGCGCGATGAAGCGCACAGCGAAGCTCGGACAGTTCCGGGCCAACGTGCACCAGGGGGCCACCGTCGAGCGCTTTCCGATGACCGAAGAACTCGAGTGGCTCGCACTCCGAGCAGCCGAGGTCATAGGTCTCGACATCGCAGGGGTGGACCTCATCGAAAGCGACGACGGCTTTGCCGTGATCGAAGTCAACTCAGCGCCGGGATTCGAGGGGTTCGAGAGGGCGACCGGGTGCAATGTCGCCTCGGAGATGCTCGCCTACATGCGCTTCCGAATGTACCACTAGCCCGGAGTCCCGTCGGCCACGTGGGGGGATCCGGCCTGCGATGCCGATACCCCGACACCGAAGCGACCGACGCGTCGACTCAGATGCGCACGCCCTTCGCGATGGCAAAAAGCATTCCGGCTGCCATTGTTGCCGTGACCGCCGCTGCGAACAGGCGTTGCGCGATCGTTCCGTCCGTGAACATCTGGACTCCAGTGCTCGTGTGGCCTTGCGGACAGTGCGCGCTTACCCGAACGCCCCGCGGATGTACTCGGCGGTCTCCTGACGTACGGGCGCCTCGAACACTTGGAGAGCGTCGCCCATCTCGATGAGCCGACCCATAAGGAAGAAAGCAACCTTGTCGGAGATGCGCTTGGCCTGGGCCATGTTGTGGGTGACGATGATGATCGAGTAGTCCGTAGAGAGCTCCAGCAGCAGCTCCTCGATACGCGCGGTCGATATCGGGTCGAGGGAGGCGCACGGCTCGTCCAGCATGATCACGGCCGGCTTGACCGCCAGAGCGCGAGCGATGCAAAGACGCTGTTGCTGCCCACCGGACAGAGACAGCGCGGAGTCTTTCAGGCTGTCCTTGACCTCGTCCCATAGGCTCGCGTGCCGCAATGCCTGCTCGACCACGGCGTCGAGTTCCGCCTTGCCCATGCGGCCCTGATGCTCACGAACGGCGAGCGCGATGTTGTCGTAGACGGACATCGGGAAGGGATTCGGCTGCTGGAAGACCATGCCCACTGAACGGCGCAGCGCGGTGAGGTTGACCGCCTTGCCGCGGATGTCCTGGCCAGCGAGAGTGATCTTCCCGTCCATCCTGAACGAAGGGATCTCATCGTTCATGCGATTGAGGCAACGCAGCGCGGTCGACTTGCCGCAGCCGGATGGCCCGATGAACGCGGTGATGCGCTTCTCGGGGATGTCGAGCGACACGTCGTGCAGGACCCGCTTCTTCCCGTAGGAGACGTCGAGGCCCTTCACCTCGAACACCGACGGGGCATCTGTGGAGCGCACCCGCGGAGCGCTGGTGCTCAGCATCCCCTCCAGGATCGCAAAAGTCTCGTTCGAGTCTGCTGTGAGGAAGCTGTCGCTCATCGCTGCGGTCCTTTCTGGGACGTCCAGGGCTCGGTCGGCCATCGTCTACCTGCCGTTCAGGTTGCGGCGACGGAACAGCACGACCGCCGCGAGGTTGAATACAAGAACGATGCACACGAGCAGGAAGGCCGCGCCAAATGCCGCGCCGGCGGAGTTGCCGTCACCGGCTGGCGAGTTGAAGTACGCGAACGTCGTCAGAGTGGAGCCGGCTCCGCGAAGGGTCGCTATCCAGTTGCCGACCTGCCACCACTTGTCCACGCCCATGGTCATCGAGCCGCCCAGCGTCAGCCAGACGATCGCGGTGTCGCCGGCGGCGAGCCCCATGCCGAGCACGACCGCTGTCGCGATACCGGAGCGAGCGGCGGGCAGGACGACCTTGCTGATGGTGCGCCACTTGGTCATGCCGAGCGCGAGAGCGCCCTGCCGCAGCGACGCCGGGACGTTGCGGATCGCCTCCTCGGCGACCTTGATCACGAACGGGAGGATATGGACGGCCATCACGATCGAAGCGACAAGGAACGAACGGCCGAATGCCGCCTGGCTGCCTTCCGCACCGCTCCCCGACAGGAACTTGAACGTCCCGAGCGTGAACACCGACAGTCCGAACATGCCGAACACGACGCTCGGGACGCTGGCCAGCGTCTCCAGGCCGATTCGGACGATGCGCGTGATCCACCAGCGCTCGTTCATGTACTCGGCGAGATAGACCGCCGCGCCAATAGCGACCGGAAGCGCGAGCGCGATGCTCAGCAGCGTCAGGATCGCGGTGCCCGCCATCGGCGTGCGAACGCCGCCTGCTGCGTCTTCCATGAGGCTCGCGGCCGGGTCCGAGGTCAGGAACCTCCAGTTGATGGAGTGCCCGCCCTTCCACAGCAGGTACCCGATGATGGAGATACACACGGCTGCGACGATGATCGAGGCGATCCAGCAAAGGACCGTCCCCACTTTGGATCCCAGACCGTGACGGCCTCCGCCGTGGATCGAGAGCATGACAGCCTCCTTCCTAGAGGGCCCGGTCGCTGACGACACCCATGCGACGATTGAACACGCCGAACGACCAGCGCGCGACGAGACTCAGTACGACGCTCAACAGCAGCAGGAGCGACGCCAGTCCGAACAGCGCGGCGGCCATCGCGGGGACGTCCATCGCCTCCCCACCGTTCTCGACGATCGCAGCGGCCATCGTGCGAATGGGCTCCAACAGCGCGTACAGCGGGCCGTGCGCGAGGTTCGGGATGAACGCGATCGCGCCGGCGACCATCGAGATCGCGATCGCCTCGCCGACGCCACGGGCCGCCGCAAGCACGATCCCGGCCACCAGGCCGGGAGCCGCAGCTGGCAGCTGGATGCGCGTGATCGTGCGCCACCGCGTCATCCCCAGTGCCAGTCCGCCGTCGATGTACGATCTCGGAATCGCCCTCAGGGAGTCCGACGCGACCGTTACGAAGAACGGCAGGATCATGAACCCCACCACGATGATGGCGGCGAGGAGGCATGATCCCGCGATCGGTATCTCGGTGACGACATTCCCCGAGTTCATCGGGACCAGGTGAGACTCGATGAAGGGTACGACGACCATGAGGCCGACGAGCCCGAACACCACCGACGGGATGCCCGCAAGAAGCTGGACCACCGTCTCGAACGGTCGCTTGAGCCAGCGCGGCGCAAGCTCCGAGATGAAGATCGCGCAACCAAGACCGAGCACCACTGACAGCAGCAGCGCCCCGAGAGTGGAAAGCACCGAGCCCGCTATCAACTCGCGGACGCCGAAGAACGAGGCCCCACCCCACGAATCCTCGAGCTGAGTGTCCCATCCGCCGGAGGTAACGAAGCGCAGCCCCTCGGAGTGGAAGACCGGCCATGCTCTCTGCACGACGAAGTAGATCAGGAACATCACGAGCAGACCGGAGAAGATCGCAGCCGCGCCCAGGAGGTACGGCATGAACCGATCACTCGCGGTCGAACTCACACGCTCGGTCAGGTCGATCGTCGACGGCGCGCCCGGCTGGGCCACGAGGATCGCACCATCTGCTCGGACTGTCATCGAACCCCGCTTCTTCTGAATAGGCCCGGATGACACGCCCCGGGCGGAGGGCCGCCTTGCAGCCGGACGAGTGCTGTCGCCTCCCCACAGGGCGGCGACAGCACTCCCGTGAACTCGGATCCGGTGGTACCTAGTCCATCCTCAGGTAGTGCTGACCGGCTACGTAGGACTGGCCGGCGCTGCTCTTGCACCAATCGATGAACGTCTTGGCGTCGCCGGCAGGCGTGCCCGGCGTGACGAAGTAGAGCGGGCGCACGTACTTGTAAGTGCCGTTCAGCGCCGTCGCCATCGACGGAACGATCCACTTGCCCACGAGGGACGCAGGGGTCGCATGGGCGACGTAATCAGAGTCGTAGTAGTTCGCCGGCGCCGGAAGGTTGAGCGCCTTGACCGAAGAGTTCACGTACGCCTCGGACAGGTAGCCGATCGAGTACATGTCACTGCCCACGGTGGAGCGGAGGATGCCGTTGCTCGCGTAGGTCTTGGTGCGCGAGGACTGCTTGTAGCTCGTCGAACCGATCAGACCGGTCGCGGTCCCGCTCGTCATGAACATCTGCTTGAAGTACGTGTACGTGCCGGATGAGCCCGTGCGACCGACCAGGTTGATCGAGTGGCTCGGCAGGTGGCTGTTGATCTGCTTCCAGTTCGTGATCTGGCCGCGGAAGATCTTCTGCACCTGGAGCGCCGTCATCCGGTAGATGTACTTGGGGTACTTCTTGTACAGCTTCTGGCTGATCACGATCACGAGGGCATCACGCGCGACCGGCGTGAACACCACGCTACCGTCAGCCGAGGTCTTGCCGCGCGAGGACATGCCGATCGCGACCGAACCCGCCTTGACGTCGCCGATGCCCTTGCCCGAGCCGCCACCGACGACCGTGATGCTGGAACCGGCGTTGGTGGCCTTGTAGACCGACGCCCACTTTGAGGCGAGCGGGAAGACCGTGGTGGAGCCAGATACCTTGAGCGAGACGGCTGCGAAAGCCGGAACCGCAGTGGTGAGCACCATGGCCATCACCACGATCGCGGCGGCGATCCGAACACGATTAGTGCGCATCATGAGTGTGTGCCTCCTTCTTTCTGCGATGGACTAGCGGTGTGCGGCGACGCTCTTGACGGCGGTCGACGAAGCGACGCCGAAGAGGTTGCCCATGAACTTGGCGTAGACCTTGTATGTGCCGTGCTTGGTGCCGAGCTTGAGCGTCCGGGTCGTGTGACCGTTCTCGTCGGTGGAGATGAAGTAGGTCAAGGTCTTGGAATGCGACTTCTTGACCGTGACCCGAATGGTCCCGGGGCCGCAGTTCGGGGATACCTGGAAGTTGAACTTAGTGCCCGCGTGCTTGGCGGTGCCGCTCTTGGAGAACGCCACCTTCGTGGAGTCGTTCTTGATGATCGAGACGGTCTCGGTCTCCGTGTAGCTCTTGCCCGACGTGGAGTTGGCGGTGCCCGAAGTGTCGCGTGCCTTGTACTCCATGCGGATCAGATAGCCGTAGGCGCTCGGGGTAAGCGGGGTGTAGCCGACGGTGTCGGTCGCCAGACGGGCGATGGGGCTGACGGCCGTTCCGTCAGTGAGGATGATCGTGTCATCCATCCCGAAGCGATAACCGAAGGCCGGCACTGTGTTCGTGTCCTCGAGCTGGATATCCTCGAAGTCCACGAAGTAGGGCATCCACTTCCACTGGCGAAGACCAGTGACGGCGTCCGCGCTGTCCTGCGCATAGATCTGGAACGAGAACTTCTCGCCGGGGAGCTCGATCTTCGACGTCACGACCGGCTGGATGACGATGTCTCCACCGTACGTGGCGGCGTAGCCCGAGCCCATCTCGTCTCCGACCTGCAGTGCGACCGTCTCCTGCTGAGCGGCCGCGGCCAGGGCTGTCGCCACGGACGTCCCCAGCACGAGCATCGCTGCGGCGATGAACACAGCGACCTTCAAGTTCAAGCGCATGCTGCCTCCTACATTTCTCTGCGTGGTACCTGCACGGCGCGGGCCTCTTAGCGGCCTGTGGTCATCGTCGTGAGCGAAGGTCGTGTGCACGACGCCTTCATGACGAATCACGGCGAATGCTACAGAGCGTGCGAGGCGATGTGGTTGCATGCACGAAAGAAGCGTGTCAACTTCGCGCGAACGAAAAGGCACAGAAATGTGAACGCCGAGAGCCCTGAGGGCGCTCGGCGTTCATGTTGGTCGGTGGCGCTCGAGATGCTCGGAGCGTCGGGAGGTCGCTGTTGCAGGCTACATCTCCCGGCGGGCCTCCATGGCGCGACCGAGGGTGACCTCGTCAGCGAACTCAAGGTCACCGCCGACGGGGAGACCCGAGGCGATACGGGTAACCCGGATGCCGAGCGGCTTGATGAGCCGGGCCAGGTACAGCGCGGTCGTCTCCCCCTCGATGTTGGGGTTGGTGGCGATGATGACCTCGGTGACCGAGCCGTCAGCGAGACGGTCGATCAGCTCGCGGGCCCGGATCTGCTCCGGCCCGATGCCGTCGATCGGCGAGATGGCGCCCTGCAACACGTGGTACAGGCCGTGGTATTCGGAGGTGCGCTCGATCGCGACGACGTCGCGGGGCTCCTCGACGACGCACAGGATCGACGGGTCGCGACGCGAGTCCCGACAGTACTCGCACAGTTCCTCAGCCGAGAAGTTGAAGCAGCGGGAGCAGAAGTGGATCTGGCGCTTGACCTCGACGATGGCATCCGCCAGTCGCTGAGCGGTCGCGTCGTCTCCCTTGAGGATGTGGAACGCGAGCCGCTGCGCCGACTTCGGTCCGACGCCGGGAAGCCGCTCGAGCTCCTCGAGCAGACGGGCTATGGGTTCGGCGTAGTAGGACATCCGGCCTAGAACCCCATCCCGCCGGGAAGGCTGAGCCCGCCCATGATGCGCGACATCTTCGTGTTGGCGAGCTCCTGCGCCTCGCGAAGCGCCTCGTTCACTGCCGCGAGGACCATGTCCTGCAGCATCTCGACGTCGTCGGGGTCGACTGCACGCGGATCGATCGTGACCGCGGTGACCGTGAGGTCCCCTGTGATCGAGACCTTGACCGCTCCCCCGCCGGCGGAGGCGGTGACCAGATCGGACTTCAGCTCCTCCTGGACGCGTGCCATCTCGGCCTGCGCCTTCTGGACCTGCTTCATGGCTGAGTTCATGTTCGGCTTCACTTCTGGTCCTTAGGGTCGGTGTCGGTACTCGTCGATACGATCTCGGCCCCGAGGCCTTCGATCATGTGATGGTGGATCAGGTCGGCGTCCGCTGACGTGGCGCCCGCTGCCGGGGCGGGTGGCGCGCTGGACCCACGGCTCGCGGAATCATCGGCACGACGGACCTCGCCGCGCCCGAGCTGGTAGCGAATGCCCACATGCCACCCCAGCACCGTCTGGATGGCTCCGCGCAGCAACGCGACGACGTCGGGGTCCTCCGCGACCCGGACCATGACCTTGCGCGTGGGGTCGAACTCGACCACGACGGTGTCCCCATCGAGATCCGCCTCGGTCTCGAGGAAGAGCTTGCTGGCCGCGGGCTTGGCGGCCTTGACCTCGTTGATGACGTCCTTCCAACGCCGCCGCAGCTCTGCGACGTCGAGTGCTCCGCCCAGCGGAGTGGTGCGGGCGGGTGCGGGTGCGGGTGCGGGTGCGGGTGCGGGTGCGGGTGCAGGTGCAGGTGCAGATGGCTGTGCGACGGCAGGCTCGTCGGCCGGCTCGGCCGGCATCGGTACGGCAGGGCGCGCCGCATGCGGCTCGGGAACGGCCGCGGCGGCGGGTGCGGCAAACGGACGGACGACCGGCGCCGCAGCGGAAACACCGCTCTCGAGGGCGGCCACTCGCTCCGCGATCGACGCGAGTGTGAGATCAGAAACGGGACGCGCCACGCGTGCGAACGCCACTTCGAGAGCAAGCCTGGCGTCGGGTGCCCAGCGTAGCTCCGCCGATAGCCGGCCCAACTCGTCGAGCAGACGCGCGAGCCGGTCGAGATCGAAGCGCTCCGCCTGGGCGAGAAGGCGCTCCGCATCAGAAGCCGTCATATCGACGAGACCGACGGTGTCTCCCGCAGCCGTGGCAACGAACAGGTCGCGGACATGCTTTGTGAGCGCCCGCACGAACTCCAGAACGTCATGGCCCGACTCGACGAGCGCCGACACGAAGCCGAACAGACCGGCGACGTCACGGTCGGCGATGAGAGACGTGGCCTCGAAGAGCCGCGCCGTGTCGACCTCACCGAGCAATCCCTCTACATCGGCGACCGCGACGGACTTGCCGGTGAAAGCGGCCATCTGATCCAGAGTCCCGATGGCGTCGCGCATCCCACCTGCAGCGTGGCGCGCGATCAATGTCAGCGTCCCGGGCTCGACGGTGATCGATTCTTCGCGAGCGATGTACTCGAGACGCCCGACGATATCGTCCGTGCTGATACGCCGGAAGTCGAAGCGCTGGCAGCGCGAATGGATCGTGTCCGGGACCTTGTGCGGATGCGTCGTGCACAACACGAACACAGTCTTTGCGGGAGGTTCCTCGAGGGTCTTGAGCAAGGCGTTGAACGCCGAGGTCGAGAGCATGTGGACCTCATCGATGATGTAGACCTTGAAACCGCCGCGCGTTGCGGCGTAATTGACCTTGCTGATGACCTCTTCGCGTACCGCGTCAACGCCGGTCCGGGACGCAGCGTCGATCTCATAGACGTCCGGGTGGCGCCCCTCGGTGATCTCGCGACACTGTTCGCACGTGTTGTCCGGGTCCGGGGTGGGTCCCGATTCGCAATCGAGGGCCTTCGCGAGGATACGAGCGACTGTTGTCTTGCCTGTGCCACGCGGACCACAGAACAGATACGCGTGAGCGACCGAGCCCTCGGCGACGGCATTGCGCAGCGTCCTCGTGACGTGGTCTTGGCCGACGACGTCGCCGAAGCACTGCGGACGATAGGCTCGATACAGGGACTGGTACGCCATGGGTGCTCAGGACCTTCTGCTCTCGCGGGCGTGCGCCCGCATGAGAAGTATACAGGCGGGGCATGACGCGCCGACGACGAAGACCGGCGCCCCGCGCCGGACCCCGGACACCCGCCAGTGACCGCTTATGGCTGCTGCCTTCCGGCCCTGACCAGGTT